>Ga0326728_10023297_pt1 | contig 11363 bp, 11 predicted proteins | sample MB3enrmetagenome_FD_207602 | JGI IMG/M metagenome (GOLD analysis project Ga0326728, IMG submission 207602) | Lab enriched peat soil microbial communities from McLean, Ithaca, NY, United States - MB31MN | ecosystem: Environmental > Terrestrial > Soil > Wetlands > Peat | place: USA: New York... | reverse complement strand
GCGGCGCTGCATAGTCCCGGCGGCCAGCTCGACGAGAAGCGCGTCCTCGATCTGCTCGACCGCGCCATCGCCGCCTACACCGGGCGCGATCATCCGGTCGAGGCCTGGAGGCGCATCGTACCGGTCGACAAGGTCATCGGCCTCAAGGTCAACGGCCTCGGCGGCAGAGGGATTTCGACTCACGCGGCGCTGGTGATGGCCGTCTGCGAGCGCATGCAGCAGGCCGGCGTCAAGCCCGGCAACATTGTGATCTGGGAGCGCGACACCCGCAGCCTCGAAGCGTGCGGCCTCACCGTCAACACCGATCCCAGCCGCGTCCGCTGCTACGGCAACGATGTGGGCGGCTACGAAGATCAGCAGGCGGCGTTTGGCAGGGTCAGCGTCAGGCTGGCCAAGATCCTCACCCGCGAGTGCGACATGGTCATCAACCTGCCCATTCTCAAGGACCACAGCGAAGCGGGCGTTACCTTTTCCATGAAGAATATGTACGGTGTCGTCCAGCGGCCGTATGAGCTCCACGCCAACAATTGCAACCCGGCCGTCGCCGACCTGAACTGCATTCCCGCCGTCCGCGACAAGGTTCGCTTCACCATCGGCGACGCCATGACCGCGGTGTACAACGGCGGTCCGGGCTTTCGCCCCGAGTATCTCTGGCAGCCGAATGCGCTCATCGTAGGCGAGGATCGGGTGGCTGTGGATCACACCGCCTGGCAGATGATCGAGCGCAAGCGCGCGGAGGCGGGCGTGTCGACGCTCGAAGCCGCTGGACGGCTGCCGCAGTACATCGCCACCGCCGCCGATGCCGATCACCGGCTGGGCACCGACGATCCGCAGCGGATGCATCGGATGGAGATTTGACCGGGAGGATGGCGATGGCAGCGGAAACCGATCGGAAGCTCGAAGAAAGGCAGGCTGACGCGCCGGGACTCACGCGCCGCGAGGCTCTGCTGCAACTGCTGCGCGCGGGCGGCGTGGCTGCGGGCGCGGCGGCCGCGGGCGTCTGGCTCAGCGAGCGCAGCTTCCGCCCCGTCGCGATGCGGGCCGAGCGAGCCCGCCGCGACCATCGCGCCGCTGACGATTCGCAGTTCCCGCATCTCACTGTGGTTCAAGGCGGAGAGCCGCGTGAGTTGGTTCAGCGGGCGCTCGAAGATTTGGGCGGCATCGGGCGCTTCGTCAGCCGCCAGGATGTGGTGGTGCTCAAGCCCAACATCGCCTGGGACCGCACCCCGGACCAGGCCGCCAACACCAATCCCGACCTGGTGGCCGAGGTCGTCCGCCAGTGCTGGCAGGCGGGCGCCAAGCGGGTCATCGTCACCGACGTCAGTTGCAACGAGCCGCGCCGCTGCTTCCAGCGCTCCGGCATTCAGGCCGCGGCCCGCGCCGAGGGCGCTGAGGTCGTTCTGCCCGATCCCGAGCTTTTCCGGGAGGTGGACTTGGGCGGCGTGGTGCTCAAGAGCTGGCCCGTCTTCACGCCCTTCCTGGAGGCTGACAAGATCTTCAACCTGCCCATCGCCAAGCACCACGTGCTCACCGGCGCGACGCTGGGCATGAAGAACTGGTATGGCATCCTGGGCGGCCAGCGCAACCGGCTGCACCAGCAGATTCACCAGAGCCTGGCCGATCTGGCCGCCTTCATGCTGCCCACCGTCACGCTGCTGGACTGCTACCGTGTCATGCTGCGCAACGGGCCGACGGGCGGCAACCTGGAAGACGTGGCCCTCAAGAAGACGCTGGTCGCGGGGACCGATCCGGTGGCGATGGACGCCTGGGCAGCCAAGGCGTATTGGGACCTGAATCCCGAGAAGATGCCCTACCTGGAGATGGCCGCCGCCCGCGGGTTGGGGACCGTGGACTTTGCCGCGTTGCAGGTGAAGATCAGCCAACTGGGGTAATTCAGTTCCAAACCTCGTTGCGTTTCTCTTTCGCGCCGAGCGAAGCCTGCGCTCCCCGATGGCGTTGTTTCACCGTAAGTGGACCTCCGCAATCCCGCCAAGAATGCCCAAAACGACGCGAAATGCCGCCGAATTGGACCGAAAACCGACCGAAATGCGGCCTTCTTGCTTGTTTGAACGATTCTCGATTCTGAGGTAAGGGATCATCGCTCACAACTTATGTTATATTTTGGTATAATACTTGATGGAGGGTTGACCATGCACACCACCAACTTGCGCAAAGTCGGCGGCTCTGTCATGCTGGCCGTTCCGCCGGCCATGCTGGACCAGCTTCATCTCAAGGCTGGAGCCACCGTGGGACTGGCCGTGGACGGGGAACGCTTGATAATGCAGCCGCAAACCAGGCCCCGCTACACACTGGCGGAGCTGTTGGCCAGTTGCGACTACTCCCAGCCAATGCCGCCGGAGGACAGGGAGTGGATCGATGCCCCGGCCGTTGGCCGTGAACTGCTATGAAAAGGGGCGACATTTACCTGGTCTCGCTTGACCCCACCTTGGGGCACGAACAGCGCGGGCAGCGGCCAGTCCTGATCATTTCGCCGACCACGTTCAACGAAGCGACGAAGCTGCCCGTGGTTTTGCCCATCACCAGCGCAGGCGAATTTGCCCGCCGCATCGGCTTTGCGGTCCCTCTTTCGGGCATCCGGACGACCGGGGTTGTGCGCTGCGACCAGCCGCGCGTGCTCGACATGGAAGCGCGAGGAGGCAGGAAGGCGGGCGCGCTGCCGGCGGAGATTCTGGACGAGGTGCTGGCCAGGGTCGTGACGCTGTTTGAATAGCCAAAATCCCATACGTAGGTCGCTAACGCGAATCCCAGATCTTAAAGGCGAGGCCTTGGGCAGCCGGTCTACAATGCAGAGTAAGATTGTCGAGCAGGAGGGCCAATCACCCCGTGGACTTCGAAGAGGGCAAATCCCAGTTAGTGAAGCTCGTAGCCTGGGCTACGGAACACGTTGCGGATCTTAAGCGCAATGAAGCCGATACTAGGCTCCAACTAATCGACCAATTGCTTTTCGAATGTCTTGACTGGCGACGGGAAGATTGCCATGCTGAGGAGCAATTCAACGGTACATACTCGGACTACTCCTTCTTAACCCCTCGGAAGTTTCTCATCGAAGCCAAGCGAGAGGGTATATATTTTGAACTTCCTCTTGCATTCGGTAAAACCATATGCAGAATTGCGACGATCGCCGATGATAATCCCACTATCGACGCTGCAATCAGGCAGGCAATGAGGTATTGCCAAGAAAGAAGTATACCCATCGGATCAATTTGCAATGGGCATCAGTTGATTGCATTTCTAGCAAGCAGACCAGATGGCGTGCCGCCAATGAGTGGAAAGTGCCTGGTATTCCACTCGCTCCATGGGATGTTGGACAGTTTTAGGCTCCTATGGGATAATTTGTCGCGACCGGCGGTGCTATCCTATGCTTTGCACGCGATCCTCGGCGAGGAGGGGGTCCAGGCGCCCCCCGAGAAGCTTTCCGCTCGAATCTCTGGATTTCCTGGATTCAAGAACCGAAACCCATTTCAAACCGAGTTAAAGATACTGGGGGAGCTCTTTATTGAGGACGTGGCGCGAGCGCCCCAAAACGAGCAGGCGTTTCTTGAACGATGCTACTCTCCCAGTGGGGCCCTTTCTCAATACGCATCCATTAGTAAGCAGATACTCCAGGCTAGATATTCGACTCTTTTCGAGAAGGAGCTCGAAGGGCCGGCACTTGAATCCGCTACTACAAGGAGTGGTTTGTCCAAGAGCTTTACGGAAGACATCCTGGCTGCCAGCTTGAAGCGTCGAGCAATTGTGTTATTAGGTGATGTTGGAGTTGGGAAGAGCATATTTATTCGCCACCTGGTCCGAATCTCAGCAAAGGAAATCTTCGACAACGCTCTGGCGCTGTATATTGACTTTGGTAAGGAACCCGCCTTGGCCGAGAATCTCGAAGGATTCGTGCTCAATAGCTGTTCGGCACAGCTATACAAGATACACGAGATTGACATCGAGAGTGATCGATTTGTTCGAGGGGTCTACCATGGGGACCTTCTGCGTTTTCAGAAAGGTATTTATGGAAGCCTCGCTCAAAGCAATCCCGCAGCTTACAAAGAAAGAGAGCTAGCGTTTCTTGGCGAGAAGATCGCAGACCGAGCGGCGCACCTCCGTGCGTGCCTGACCCATATCTCCAAAGGTCAGAAGCGACAGATTGTGATCTTCTTGGACAATATTGATCAACGTCCGATCGATTTTCAAGACCGCGTGTTCCTTATTGGCCAGAGCTTTGCGGAAACTTGGCCCGCAACCGTCTTTATTTCACTTCGCCCGGACACTTTCAACAGCTCGCGAGTCAAAGGGTCGCTTGCCGCGTATCAGCCGAGAGTATTCACTATTTCACCACCGCGTGTTGATCTTGTTATCAAGCTAAGATTGAAATATGTATCCGATTATTTGCGTGACACAGGCGCGCTATCAAGCCTTGGGCCGAATTTGTCGGTCCGATCAGGATCGCTCCTCAGTTACGTAGACGTCTTAATTGAGTCATTTGAGAGGAGTCACCAACTTGTCGAGTTTATAGATAACCTGAGCGGAGGAAACACAAGGCGATCCCTCGACTTTTTGATGACATTCATTGGCAGCGGCCATGTCGATGCAGAGAAGATTCTGAGCATTGCGGAAAATCAGGGCTTCTACACTATCCCGATTCATGAGTTTATGCGATCCATAATTTATGGAGACTTTGAACGATATGATTCTAGCGCAAGCCCGATCACAAACATATTCGGCATTTCATCGCCTGATGGAAGAGAACACTTCGTTATGCCAAATGTATTGGCGTTTGTAGAAAGGTCCGGGAGTTCTGGCCAACAAGGATTTGTGGAGGCAGGTCGCGTTCATGAATTCTGCCAAGCCCTCGGGTTTTTTCCGGCCCAGATAGACTTTTCATTGAAGAGAGCGGTTGAGAAGAAACTTTTAGAACAAAGTCCACAATTCTCAGAAGAGCCTGCTACTGCATTTCGCATCACAACAGCAGGTTCATATTCGTACAAGGAGCTTCCTCGGAACTTCTCCTACATTGATGCGATGACAGTTGATACGCCGATCGTGGATCGAGAAACTCGCGCTCGAATCCGAGATGTCTTTTCGCTGAATGATCGTCTGGCTAGGGGGGACACGTTTAGGAAATACTTGGACATTCAGCATGCGGCACTCGATGCCAAGCCCGTTTTATTCGATTGGCCAGGTATAAGTGCAGATCTGGCAGCGGAGATGGGGAGAATTATGGGGAGAGCGCAGGTCTAGATCCCGTGTTGATGGCGCGTTTTCATCGTTGCCGAGCCTTGTAACATTGTAGAAGAAGTGTTAAGCCTTATCCCTTGCGGCGGTAGAGGACCTGGAACTCGTAGCCGGGGTTGGTGGGGAAGAGGCTGGCGATGTGGCGGAGGCGCTCGGCGAGGGCCGGGGCGGCGAGCAGCGGATACTCGCGCTCGCGCAGGTCGTGGTAGTCGAAGTCCACGGCGATCGACAGCATGTAGATGGCCAGGGAATCGGAGAAGGCCGACTCGAAGTAGGCATTGCGGGAGCGCTCATCGACGATTTTCTGGCCGTTGCCGTTGCGGATGTCCTGGGCGCGGCGGCGGCTCTCCCAGGCGTCCTGGCTGGTTTCGCCGCGGACCTGGGCCTCGGCCTGCGACCAGGCCAGCGTGGAAAAGCTCTCCGGCACGCCGGCGGCATCGACAAAGTTGTGGGCCACGTTGATGAAGAATTCGAAGGCCAGGCCAAAGCGGTCCTCGACCAGGCGGGTGGAAAGAAAGACCGCCTCGGTGTCGCCGAAGGTCACGTTGCGGTGACAGATGGCGCGGTCACCCAGATCGACGGTGTAGGCGGGGGCGATCATGGTCTCGCCGGTGTCGGCAATGGCCAGGGGGACAAAGTAATAGGCGCGATGGATGAGCGCCGCCGAAAGCGTGGCCGGCACGGCGCCAACCAGCCGCTCCAGGTCGGGCTCGGAGACGCGGGTTTCGCCCCAGAAGGCGTAGCGGACCCCGTTGGGCGCCTGGTTCACGGCGGCCTGCGCGGCCACCTTCTCCGCGGGCCAAAGCTCGATCTGCGCGCTGGCGGGCATTGACTTGTATTCTAGACGACGGAGGCCCTGGAGATGACGGAATCCGCAAAGACCGAACGCCGCGAAGGCGGAACGGTTCTTGGCTTCCCGCTGGCGGGCTTCGGGCTGTTTACCAGTCTTCTGCTGGCTTTTGCGGCGGCTTTCTTCACCTTTTTTGCAACCACCTGCATCGCCATCTTCTCACTGCTGGCGTGGAATCTCTTTGGCCACCACGCGGTCAGCTACGCCGACAGCTACCGGTATATCGGCCTTCCGGCCTCTCTCATCGTGCTGATCGTGGCGTTGCCGGTCTTTGCCACGCTCTGGGTGCGGGCCAAGCTGCGGAGATAGGTTTCAGTCTTATCCCGAGGATTCTGTCCAAGAGATTATCTTTCCATGAAGGATTGGATTTTACCTTGTACATAAGTGCAATAGAATCAGGGCTAGCTTTAACTTTCGGGAGAAGTATCTCGACAGACTCGCCTTTCGTTGCCCCATTATTGAGCACTATTGCTCAGACTGCGCCATGCGACTCCGTTAACGTGGGAGATACCTTATGTGACTCGATTACGCGTAAAGCTAGAGACGCCGTGCATAGGTAGAAAAATGGTGAAATAAATGAAGAAACTGATGACGCTTTTGGCCGTGCTCGGCTTGACGAGTACCGGTTGGGCGGGGACGACCCGCGAGAACGTGCAGGACCGGCTCGACAACGCCGGCACCGTGCTGCACCAGATCATGGCTGCGCCCGACAAGGGGATTCCGGAAGAAGTGCTGGAACACGCAAAGTGCATTGCGGTGGTGCCTCGCATGCTGAAAGGCGGCTTTGTGTTTGGAGCGGAGAATGGCAAGGGGGTTGCCACCTGCCGCACCGAAAACGGTTGGAGCGCACCCGTGTTCTTCGATATCACGGGTGGCAGTTGGGGATTGCAGATCGGCGTCGAGGGCGTGGATTTGGTCCTGATCTTCCAGAATGACAAGGGCATGGAGCAGTTGCTCTCGAGCAAGTTCGAGCTTGGAGCCGACGCCTCCGCCGCCGCCGGCCCGGTTGGACGCCACGCTGGCGCCGATACCGATTGGAAGCTTGATGCCGAGGTCCTCACCTACTCGCGCGCCAAGGGCGCCTTCGCCGGACTCACGCTGAGCGGCTCCGCCATTCGACACGACCAAGACGCCACAGTGGCCATCTACGGCCAGGACCTCTCAGCGCGCCGAATTCTGCGCGGCGAAGTTGCCGTGCCGGACTCGGCACGCTCGTTTCTTGACGCGGTCAGAGACGCGAGGGCCCAGGCGATTGCCAGCAACCGATGACCAGATGTGAACCTTCGCGGGCGCCCAGAAAACAACTTTGCGTTCCGGGCTCCCGCGGCAAGGAGAGAGGGCAATTGTGCTTTGGACAATCTTTGTGATCGTTGTGGTTTTGTGGCTGTTAGGTTTCAGCTTTCATGTTGCCGGCGGCATGATCCACCTTCTGCTGGTCCTGGCGCTGATCATCCTGATCTTCAACCTGATCGCCGGCCGTCGAAGTACCTTATGAGGCAGCCGGAACCTGGGGGGCGTCTTCAGCTTTCGGATCTGCAACGGGCGCCGAGCCGGAGTCTCCCGGCCTGGCCGGATGCTCTCCCCCACGCATCTCCTCGATCTCTTCGATCAGCTGCTCCAACTGCTCTCGCTTGCGGGCGCTCATATCGAGGAAGCGGATGCCCACCAGCCGCCGGTCCCGATCATGGACAACCTGGATCACGCCTCCCAGGCGGAAGGGCAGTCCCTCAAGCCGGAATTCCGTCTCCACGCGGGTGTAGATGCCCACCGGGAAACGTTCGTCGGTACGGATGCGGCAGCCGCCCGCGCTCAGGTCCAGAATGCGCCCGCTCAACTTGGATCCGACGTTGATGAGAAAGATCGCGGCCGAGGTATCCACTTGGTGCCGGGACTGCGTGCGGCGTTCGCGCTTGGAAGCCTTCGCCGGCCGCTGGCTGATTCGCTCGATCGCGGGCGGTTGCGGCTCCGGCGCTGGGGAGGCGACAGCCAATGGCACCGCCGCCGGAATAGGTTTCGCGACCGGCTCCGGGATGGATGCAGCCGGTTGCGGGGCCGCGACCGGATCGGGCGTCTGCTTCGCTTTGATTTCAAGGGGCGCAGCCCAAAGCCGGTCCAGGAAGGGCAGGGCTTCAGTCTGCGCGGCCGCCGGCTTCTTGGACTCCTGCCTGGCTCGCTCTTCCGCGGCCCGCTGTTCGGCAGCCTCCTTTTCTCGCTTGGCGGCAGCTTCCGCCTCCAACTCGCAGAGCACCTCGATGAGTTCGTCCCTGCGCCGCTGTATCAGGTCGACAAAGCGGATGCCAACCTGATTCTTATCGTCCGCCCATTCAATTTCACCGCCGAACCGGAAGGCAATTCCCTGAACCTTGAAAGTCGCTTCGACGCGGGTTCCGCTGCCGGCAAGAAGCCTTTCCCCGATGCTCATCCGGCAGCCTGTCAGGCTCAGTTCCACGATGCGGCAGTGCATGCGGTTGCCGCGGCCCACCAGCAGGAGCGCGGCTTCCTCGTCCACATCGCAGCGAGGCAATATCCGGCGATCCCGACCCCGCGCCCCCTGGACTTCTCCCGCTTCCGCCTCTTGCATGGCTCGCTCCGCCCAGGAATCAGCGCCCCGCAGTCAGCTCCCAGGGGCGCCTGGCCGCAGCTTCCACTGTTTCCCGGCCCTTCAATCGATCGTATTCGTACAGGTCGCTTGTGGTTCCCAGCGACTCGTTATACAAGCTGATTCCGCCGGCCAGTTGCTTCAGCTCCTCGCTGAACAGGTGAATTGCTTGCAATTGGCTGGCCGAGGCAGGCAGCTCGAATTGGGTCGTCTTAATGAATTTCTGGTAGCCGCGGTCAACCAACCGAGCCACTTCGCCGCCGATCAGCGCTCCCGGTCCGCGCGCAAAGACCGCCGGCGCAGATCCCGCCGCATCTTTATCCTGGGCGGCCACCAGCACCGCCCCCGCGCCATGCTTGCTCACCAGCACTCCCCCCACGACCTGGGCATAGGGCGCAACATCAAACGAATGAGCGCGCAGTATCTTCAGCGTCCGATCGAAGCCCGGATGGTTGGGTTTTGGGGCCATGGCGATTTCCAATCTGAGAGGGTATTGAAGCAGCGATCGGGAGGAACCATTTTGCTTTTCCAATCTCGCATAACCGGAGGGCGCGCCGCAATTCCCGATGGAAACAAACTCGAGTTCAACAAGACCCGGCTCCCGCTGGCCGGCGCGACCGAGCGAGACAAGCGCTTCGAACCGGAGACGATTCAGGTGGACGATGAAGGCACCCGATCTTCGCCGGGCCGTTCATTCCATTCCGGTTAAACCGCGCCCACCGCGCGCTTGGAGGACAAGATACCAGAGCGAGGCCGGAGTCAGCGCGCTTTGGCCGCGGGCGCGGCGGAAGAGGCCTGATGCGCGGATTGGGCAGCGCGGGCGTCCATGGCGGAGAAGTCTGTCAGCTTAGACCGTTTCCTGCGCACGCGCCGCATCTTGAGCAGAACGAGCTTTCTGCACAAGGGACACTCCCAGGGATAGTAGCCGAAGAGCGGATAGACGTGTTTCTGCAGAAAGCTCTCCCGCAACAGGCGGCGCATGTCAGTCCCGCATCTTTTACACTGCATTTCAGTTCTTCCTTAGCGGCCCGCGGCGGAACTCCGGGCGGCGCAGATCGCGTTCCGCCATTCCTGGAAGCAACCGCTTCTCAGGGCGGCGGTCGTGACTGTCGAGGCACTGATTGAGAAGCAACCCGCCCGGCCTGAGGGGCATTGCCCATGAGGAGCGCAACAGCCCGGTCCAATTAGTAGCTACTCTATCGAATCGAAGCGCTTAAATAAAGAGAATGTACGACGAAGCATGTAATAAAAGTAACCACCCGGCCGCGGGCTGGGACGCCACGCTTCGGCTGGGCGCAAGCGGCGTCTTCAATCCGCCGGCGAATCCCGCAACCGCACCAGCCCCTGCCGCGCCAGGAGTGCAACCGCTTTGGCCAGGGTGGGAGAAGCGTTGAGCGACTCGGGCCGCTCCAGGCGGATGCCGAGCTGGGCTGCGTAGCCGCGAAAGAGAATATCCACGTCGTAGAGAATCTCGACGTGGTCGCAGAGAAAGCCGACGGGCTGGAGGAGGAGGGTCCGGAGGCCCTCGGCGGCAAGAGCGCCGAGAGTCTCTTCGACGGTTGGTCCAATCCATGGTCCGCCGCTCATTCCCTGGCTCTGGAAGGCAAAAAACCACTGCGGAATCCCGGGAACGCGCCCGGCCACCAACGCGGCGGTGCGCTTGGCTTCCTGGGCATACGCGTCGCCGCCCGCTCCAGGCAAGAGACGCGCCTGGGCGTCCTGGTCCTGATCGGAAGCGGGGCTTGCCGCGGCGCTTTGGATGGTGCGGCAGGGAACGCTGTGGGCGGTGAACAGCACCGGAACCGCGTGGCCCGCCTCGGCGCTGAGGCTGGCGAAGGCCGGGCGGAGGCGCTCGGCAAAGGCTTCAACGAGGAGCGGATGCCGTCCCCAGTCCTCGGTGAAGTCGATGCGCAGGCCGGCGGCTTCAGCTTCGACGGCGCTGCGGTAGAGGCCCACGCTGGTACGCGAGTTGTGCGGCGCCATGCAGACGACTGCAGCCTCTTGAATGCCGCCGGCGCGCATCCGGCGCACAACGTCGGAGATGTAAGGCCGCCAGTTGCGCATGGCCACGTAGACCGGCACGGACCGGCCGCCGGCGGCCAGTTCGACTTCGACCAGGCGGCCCTGTTCGAGGGTGATCTCGGTGAGCGGGCTGCGGCCGATCAGGCTGTAGCGGCGCTGGATCTCTTCGACGACCGCCGATGGCAGCGAGCGGCCGCCGACCACGTTGCGCAGGTATTCGGGAATCTGCTCCACAGTCTCCGGGGTTCCGTGGGCGAGCAGCAGAACGGCTTGCTTAGGCATTCACCGACTCCTCATGAACGGGTCTTCAGGCTTTTGCGCCATCCCACCCTTGCGCCGAAAAAAGGCGCAAGGATGGGGCACCCAAATTCTTTAGCCATTTGCGGGCTCCAGCCGGAACTCCCTGACCATGCGGACGACGGCCTGAACGTTTTCGACCGGCGTGCCGGGGACGATGCCGTGGCCAAGGTTGAAGATGTGGCCGGGACGGCCCTGGGCGGCGCGCAAGATCTCCTTGACGCGCAGTTCCAGGACTTCAAGCGGGGCAAAGAGCGTGATGGGATCGAGATTCCCCTGCACCGCGTGGCCGTGGCCGACCAGCCGCCAGCCCTCATCGAGGGGCTGCCGCCAGTCGAGGCCGATCACGTCGGC
>Ga0326728_10023296_pt1 | contig 11364 bp, 10 predicted proteins | sample MB3enrmetagenome_FD_207602 | JGI IMG/M metagenome (GOLD analysis project Ga0326728, IMG submission 207602) | Lab enriched peat soil microbial communities from McLean, Ithaca, NY, United States - MB31MN | ecosystem: Environmental > Terrestrial > Soil > Wetlands > Peat | place: USA: New York... | reverse complement strand
TTGTGAAGCGAAGCTCAGAGGCCGATCGATGATCCCTGACCCCAGGTTCTATAATCCTGGCGAATCACAACGAGGCCGTCTATGAAGCGCCTGTTCGCCTTGCTCGTCGCGGCATCTCTGGCCATCCCTGCCGCCCATACACAAACGGCGTCCTGCACCACTCCCGGCGCCGACAACGCCTTCCTCGGCATCCAGACCGTCCGCCTCTGGCCGGGAACGGCTCCTGAAGCCAAAGGCACCACCTGCGACGACATCCCCGCGCTCACCATCCTCGAGCCGCGCCAGGGCAGCGAAACCGGCTCCGCCGTCATCATCTTTCCCGGCGGCGCCTACATGCACCTGGCCGCCGATCTCGAGGGCCGCGAGGTAGCCGACTGGTTCACCGTTCGCGGCTTCCGTGCCTTCATCCTCAGCTACCGGCTCGCCTCGAACGGCTACTTCCTGCCCGTACCGCTCCTCGATGCCCGCCGCGCCATTCAAACCGTTCGCGCCCGCGCCCTCGACTACCACATCAACCCCAATCGCATCGTGGTCATCGGCTTTTCCGCCGGCGGCCATCTCGCCGCGCTTGCCGGAACCCAGTTCGTCCCCGGCAGCCCCGACGCCGAAGATCCCATCGACCGCGCCTCCAGCCGGCCCGACTACCTCGTCCTCGGATATCCGTGGCTCGACGCCATCACGAAGGACACCACGTTCCTGAGTTACTGCAAGATCCTCAACCTCATGGATCAGTGCGACACGCTCCGCGCCAAATACGATCCCGTCCTGTTTGTCACCAAAGACACGCCGCCCACGTTCATCGATCACACCTTTCCTGATAAGGCCGCGTCCGTGGAGTCGAGCGTCGAGTTCTATCAGGCGCTGGTCAAGGCCGGCGTACCCTCTGAGCTGCACATCTTTGCCAACGGCGCCCACGGCAGCGGCCTGGGAAAAGGCGATCCCGCGCTCGACCAATGGCCCAACCTGCTCGAAAACTGGCTCCGCGCTCAGGGTCTGCTGACGGTGGACAAAGAGGCCGTCGGCGCGAAGCCGTAGAAAGGCAGCTTCTAGCTCCTAGCTGCCAGCTTCCAGCCTTTACCTCGTCAGGTTCTCTCGGCAGTTCAACGGCATATCCCAGATAAGCAGGCCTTTTCCCGCGCCTCGAAAGGCGATGGATAATTGGATGTTTTCTGGGCAGGGGACGAGTTGCTAGGAGCTAGAGGCTAGAAACTAAGAAGCGGGCCTCCGGCTTCGGGAGTGGAAGGTCTTCCCGAAACCGGCTGCCCGCTGGACCCTGGACCGGGTCTAGGTGGTAACTTAAGTCTAGGCTTGTTTTGGGCAATTGCAAGCCCTTTTTTGCGTGAATTTCCCACTTCGTGACTGGTGTCACAAAAACCTGTTTCACGCGCCCTCTCCGCGTTGACTTGGCGGGCTGCCCCTGATACAAAAAAGTGTTCACTTGCCAAAATTCTTGTCCTGACAGGCGCAGCGGCCGGGTACCTCCATGCAAGACATCCTTCAAAAACTCGGACAGCTTCTGGTTGAAGCAATCCCCACGGCGCTGCTCTTCATCGTATTGGTCCTCGCCTATCAGTTTCTTATCCAGGGCCCGCTGACGGCGGTCCTCGCAAAGCGCCGCGCCCTCACCGAAGGCGCCATGGAAGACGCCCGCAAGGCGATCGCCCAAGCCGAGGCCAAAGCTGCCGAATATGCCGAGCGCCTCCGCCTGGCTCGCGCCGACGCCTACAAGCTTCGGGAGCAGCGCGTGAAACAGTGGAGCGCCGAGCGTGACGCCGCCCTGGATGCCGCCCGCAAGGCTGCCGGTCAGAAAGTCCGCCAGGCCAAGGCTGAGCTCGAAGCCGAAGCCGCCTCCGCGCGCGAGGTGATTCAGGCCGCCACCGCCGATCTTGCCGGCCGGGCCGTCCGCGCTGTCCTGCCGCTCGCTGCCGGGGGTTCCCGTTGAAACACTCCCTCCTGAAGACGCGCCTTTTCGCCTGGCTCTTCCGTTCCTTTCTGGTCGCAACGCTCGCCGCCGCCCTGGTCACCGCGCCCTTCCGCACAGCCGCGCAAGCGCCCACCCCCGCTCCGGGCGCGTCCCCTGCCACCGCCAGCGCGCCGTCCGCCAACTCTGCCGCGGCAAAAGCTCCCGCATCCGAAGAAGATCAGGAGCAGGCGCTCCTGCATGCGCCCATCGTGCAATCGGTCGCCCGCGTGCTGCACCTCAGCGTCGACACCACTGCCGACATCCTGCTTGGCATCAACTTCGCCATCATCTTCCTGCTCATTGCTATCCCGCTCGGCCGGCTCATGCCGCGCATCGTTCGCAAGCGCTCCCAAACCCTGCATCACAACCTCAAAACCGCGCGCGAAGCCACCGCCGACGCTCAGGCCCGCCTCAGCGCCGTCGAGGCCAGGCTGGCCGGGTTGAATGAGGAGATGAACAAGCTGCGCGCCCAGGTGGAGCAGGAGAGCCTCGAAGAAGAGAAGCGCATCAAGGCTGCCCTCGGTGAGGAAAGCGCCCGCATTGTGGCCGCAGCCGAGCAGGAGATTGGCGTGGCCGCCACACTGGCCCGGCGCGGCCTGCGCAACTTCGCCGCCGATCTGGCCGTCGAGCAGGCGGCCAGGCAAATGGCGCTCACGCCGGAGACCGACCGCGCCCTGATCGCCGAGTTCATTGCCGGCGTGGCCCCTGACGGCAAGGGCAAGGAAGGAACAAGCTAAATGCCCGCCTTCGTCATCCGCTACGCCAGCGCCTTTGCCGATGTGGTCACGGCCGAAAAGCTCGATAGCGCCGCAATCGACCGGCAATTCACCGATTTTCTCGCTACCTGGGAGGGGAGCGCCGAGTTGCGCACATTCTTCGTGAATCCGGCCATCCCTGTGGCGCAGAAGGTCGAAATCCTCGACAAGCTGAACGCGAAACTCGGCCTCGAAAAAGAGCTGCGCAATCTGATCGCTGTACTCATCCAAAACGATCGCATCGGCCACGTCGCCGAGGTGGCGGCGGCTTATCGCAGCATTCTGCAGGAACAGTTGGGAATCCGCCCTGCCGAAATCGTTACTGCGCGCGAGCTGAGTAAGGACCAGCGCGATGCGCTGGTAACCGAAGTGGCCAAACTCGCTGGCGCCAAAGTCGACGCCAGCTTCAAGCTCGATAAGTCCATTCTCGGCGGCGCCGTGGTTCGCATCGGGTCCACGGTTTACGACGGCAGCGTCCGCGGCCGCCTTGACCGCTTGAAAGAAACACTAACCAGCTCCTAGCTGCTAGCTTCTAGCCGCTAGCCTGTTTGGCCCGGCTGAGGCGACGGCGCAGGAGGAGGGATCAGCTAGAAGCTAGGAGCTAGAAGCTAGAGGCTAGCGATCGGGAACCAAGAATTACGGACAGGAACTTGAAATGGCTCAAATCAAGGCAGACGAAATTACACAACTTCTTCGCGAGCAGATCGCGAACTACGACTCCAAGGTCCAGGTCGACGAGGTCGGGACCATCACCTCGCTCGGTGACGGCATCGCCCGCCTCCACGGCCTCGACAAGGTCATGGCCGGCGAATTGCTCAGCTTCCCGCACGACATCGCCGGCCTCGCGCTCTCGCTCGAAGAGGACCAGGTCGGCTGCGTCATCCTGGGCGATTACACCGAGCTCACGGAGGGCGAAGAGGTCAAGCGCACCGGCAGGATTCTCTCCGTCCCTGTCGGCGACGGCATGATCGGCCGCGTGGTTAACGCCCTCGGCCAGCCCATCGACGACAAAGGCCCCGTCGCCAGCACCGAATCGCTGCCCATCGAGCGCCTCGCTCCCGGCATCGTCGACCGCCAGCCCGTTCGCGAGCCTATGGCCACCGGCCTCAAGGCCATTGACGCCATGATCCCCATCGGCCGCGGCCAGCGCGAGCTGATCATCGGCGACCGCCAGACCGGCAAAACCGCCATCCTGCTCGACACCATCATCAACAACGCGAAAAACGACCTCATCTGCATCTACTGCGCCATCGGCCAGAAGCGCTCCTCCATCGCCCAGGTGGTGCAAACGCTTGAAGATCACGGCGCCATGGGCCACACCATCATCGTCGCCGCATCCGCCTCAGAGCCCGCGCCCTTGCTCTATCTCGCGCCCTACGCGGCCTGCGCCATGGGCGAGTACTTCCGCGACAACGGCAAGCACGCCCTGGTCATGTACGACGATCTCTCCAAGCACGCCCAGGCTTACCGCGAGATCTCGCTCCTGCTGCGCCGCCCGCCCGGCCGCGAAGCCTATCCCGGCGACGTCTTTTATCTCCACTCGCGCCTGCTCGAGCGCGCCTCCAAGCTGAGCGACAAGAAAGGCGGCGGCTCGCTCACCGCGCTGCCCGTGATCGAAACCCAGGCGGGCGACGTCTCGGCCTACATTCCCACCAACGTCATCTCCATCACCGACGGCCAGATCTTCCTCGAAACCGATCTGTTCAACTCCGGCGTCCGTCCCGCCGTCAACGTCGGCCTCTCTGTCTCGCGCGTCGGCTTCTCGGCGGCCATCAAAGCGGTCAAGCAGATCGGGTCGACATTGAAGCTGGATCTGGCTCAATATCGCGAGCTCGCTGCCTTCTCGCAATTCGGCTCCGACCTCGATCCGCTCACGCAAAAGCAATTGGCCCGAGGCGTCCGCCTCACTGAGCTGCTCAAACAGCCGCAGTTCCAGCCGCTCAGGTGGCAGCAGCAGGCAGTGGTTCTCTTCGCCGGCACGCAGGGCTATCTCGACGATCTCCAGGTCTCGGACATTGGCGCCTTCGAAGACGGGCTCTACAAGTACTTCGACGCGTCGCAGCAGGCGCTGCTCTCTGACCTAACGCAAAAGAAGCAACTCGACGACGATCTCCGCAGCCGCCTGCATGCGGCCATGAAGGAGTACCTGGCAAACTTCAAGGCGGAGCTGGCCGCGCAGGAACCGGCCGCAGCGCCAGCCGCTCAAGCGCCAGCCACGAAGGAAACTGCTCCCGCGGCAGGTGTTAAAGAAACAGCTCCAGCGGCCACCGTCAAGGAATAGGGAAGACCATGGCAAACGTGCTCGATCTACGGCGGCGCATCCGCAGCGTGAAAAACACGCGGCAGATCACCAAGGCCATGAAGATGGTCTCGGCGGCCAAGCTGCGCCGCGCGCAGGAGCGCGCTCTGGCCGCCCGGCCCTACGCCAAAATGATCACCAGCGTGCTGGCGTCGCTGACCGGCCGCATCGACATCTACGACGAGACCACCGGAAACATTTGCCATCCGCTGTTTATCACGCGGCCGGAAAAGCGCGTACTGCTTATCGTCGTCAGCGGCGACAAGGGCTTTGCCGGCGCCTTCAACGCCAACATTCTCAAGACCGCCTACCAGTTCATCAACGGCAACCCCGACAAGGAAATTGACATCGAGGCCGTAGGCCGCAAGAGCCGCGACCAGTTGCGCCGCCGCTATCCCACGGCCGTCTACACCGAACAGACCGACGAAAACGGTCAAAAGCGCCAGGTCCGGTCCCCGCGCCAGGGGAAAGTCGAGCTCACCGGCGACCACCCCGGCCTGTTGGTCAAGCTCGAAGCTTCACGCGTTCTCGACCTCGCGCACAACATCATCTCCCGTTATGTCCACGAGGAAATCGACGCCGCGTACATCGTCTACAACGAGTTTAAGTCGGTGATCGCGCAGCGCCTGGTGGTGGAGCGCCTGTTGCCGCTGATGAAGATCGGCATTCCGCAGATTACCGGCGCCCAGGAGCCGACCACGGAAGAGCGCGAACGCGCCGCCGAGGCCGCGCTCAGCGCGGGCATCGAGATCGAGGCGGTCGATACGGCCGAGGCCGACGAGGAAGCGCGCAAATTCGGCACCGCCAACGTCGACTACATTTACGAGCAGCCCGCCGAAGTGCTCTTCGCCGGCCTGATCCCGCAGTACATTTTTTCCATGCTCTTCCACGCCATGACCGAGTCGGTAGCCGCCGAGCACGCGGCCCGCATGACGGCCATGGATTCGGCAACCAACAACGCCTCCGACATGATCGACGCGCTCACGCTGCACATGAACCGCGTGCGCCAGGCCGCCATCACCAAGGAGATTATTGAGATCGTGAGCGGAGCGGCAGCTTTGTAGGGATTTGCAATGAAAGTCCGTGAGCTTTTGCGGTACGAGATTTGGAGCAAAGAGACATCACGGAAGATTCTGCGGCCCGTTGGGAAATGCCTGAAATGGGTAGCGATTGTTTCAGGAGTTCTGATTGTGCTGATTTGGATTGTTTATGCGATCGAATCGCACTGGCTTACGAACGGAGAAGAAGGCGCTGGAAGAGCCGGTTTGACACAAATCGAGGAACTGGAAAAACTCATCGACCGTAATTGCAGCCAGTTTTCAACTATTGACAGCAAAGCAAGTGTTTCTGTCTCGGTCGCAGCGCAGAAAGCATGGACGATACGCGATCACACGGTCGCCTTCGACTTGTGGCTTTACCACACAGATGTTGAGCAGATACAGACCAACGATCTTCTTGAAGGGCAATCGAAGCTGATGATGCAAAAGAATCATTTGCAATGGTATTCAAATCCAAAGCTCGAAGGAAAAGATCGCTCGCTACGACGAGAGGAGTTGCAGATCTTGCGTACGGAACTTCACAAGCAATTGGACTAACTGGGAATTCAGAACTCAGAAGGCAAACCATGGCAGAAAACATCGGCAAAGTTATTCAGGTCTCCGGCCCCGCCGTAGACGTTCAATTCGAAGAAGCCACCATGCCGCCCATCTATCAGGCGCTGCGCGTCACCGACGACGGCTTCAAGGTCCCCACGCCCATCAACGTAATCCTCGAAGTGCAGCAGCACCTCGGCGAGGGCCGCGTGCGCACCGTGGCCATGGAAGCCACCGACGGCATGGTCCGCGGCATGAAGGCCATCGACCTCGGCGGTCCCATCCGCATGCCCGTGGGCAAGGAGACGCTGGGCCGCGTGATCAACGTCATCGGCGAGCCGGTCGACGAGCTCGGCCCCATCGGCGAGAAGTCGCGCATGCCCATCCACCGCCCGGCGCCGCTCTTCGACGAGCAGTCCACGCATGAGGAGATGTTCGAGACCGGCATCAAGGTCATCGACCTGATCCAGCCCTTCCTGAAGGGCGGCAAGATCGGTCTCTTCGGCGGCGCCGGCGTAGGCAAGACCGTCGTCATCATGGAACTCATCAACAACGTCGCCAAAAACCACGGCGGCTACTCCGTCTTCGGCGGCGTGGGCGAGCGCACCCGCGAGGGCAACGACCTGTGGCTTGAAATGACCGAGTCCGGCGTCATCAAGCCCGGCGATTGGGCCAACTCGAAGTGCGCCCTGGTCTACGGCCAGATGACCGAGCCGCCCGGAGCGCGCCTGCGCGTGGCCCTCAGCGCGCTCACCGTCGCCGAATACTTCCGCGATGTCGAAGGCGCCGACACGCTTCTGTTCATCGACAACATCTTCCGCTTCACGCAGGCCGGCTCTGAGGTCTCCACGCTCCTCGGCCGCATGCCCTCGGCCGTCGGTTACCAGCCCAACCTCGCCACCGAAATGGGCGAGCTGCAGGAGCGCATCACCTCGACCAGCAAAGGTTCGGTTACCAGCGTCCAGGCCGTCTACGTCCCCGCCGACGACCTCACCGATCCCGCGCCGGCCACCACCTTTGCTCACCTCGACGCCACCACCGTGCTCAGCCGTCCACTGTCGGAGCTGGGCATCTACCCCGCCGTCGATCCGCTGGCTTCCACCTCGCGCATCCTTACCGCGCGCATCGTTGGCCAGGATCATTACGACGTGGCGCAGGGCGTCAAGCGCATTTTGCAGCGGTACAAGGATCTCCAGGACATCATCGCCATCCTGGGCATTGACGAGCTCTCTGAGGACGACAAACTGACGGTGGCTCGTGCGCGCAAGGTGCAAAAATTTCTGTCGCAACCGTTCCATGTGGCTGAGCAGTTCACCGGAATTCCCGGAGCGTACGTCAAGATTGGCGACACGGTGCGCGCCTTCAAGGAGATCATCGAAGGCAAGCACGACGATGTTCCCGAGCAGGCGTTTTACATGAAGGGCGGCATCGAGGAAGTTCTCGAAACCGCCGAGAAGCTGAAGGCGACGGTGTGAGAAGCAGCCTTTAGCCTCTAGCTTCTAGCTTTTAGCTAGCGGCTAGGAGCTAGAAGCTAGGAGCTAGTCCATGGCTGAAGAAAGCAACCAACTCCGCGTCCGGCTCGTCACCCCCGAGCGCATTCTCTTTGAGAGCGATGCCTCCGCCGTCGAGCTGCCCTCGAATTCCGGCTACATGGAAGTGCTCTACGGCCACGCTCCGCTTGTCGCCGAGCTGGGCGCCGGCGACGTGCGCATTCATTCTGGCTCGGGCATCGAATCCGCCAGCCCCGACACCGCTCGTTACAACGTCAGTTGGGGATTCGTCGAGGTCCTGCCCGATCGCGTCACCATCCTTGCCTCCGATGCGCTCAAGCCCGAGGAGATCGATGTGCCACGCGCCGAGCAGCAGCTCGACCGCGGCACCAACCTCTGGAAGCAGGCAGGCGAAAGCGAAGATGCTTACAACGAGGCCCTCCGCGTCATCTCTGAAGCCGAAGCCAAGATGGCCTCCGCCGCTGAGGCCGAGAAGCACTAACCCTTGCGACCCTCCGCCCGCTTCAAACATAAAGCCCTGCTCAAGCGAGCAGGGCTTTTTTGCTTGCGTCAGTGCTTTCCTATAGTCCTGCTGCTTCAACCTTTCGGCTCGCCAGACTTAATCTTTGGCTCGGTTTAGTACAAGCGGAAGTTTGACGTTGCCTTGTGTGAAGGAGCCGTTGATCGATCCAAGATCTCCGCTGATCGCGCCCTCGAACCCGGCTCCAATCCCCTGCATGCTGATGATCAGCGTGCCGCCGACGCGGGTTACCGAAGATGCCGCGATCCAGACCGGGCTCTGATCGGGACTTTGCATCTGGGCCGTCAGACCATCCTGCGTGTTGACGATTTTAAAGATCAGATGCAGTTCGGTCGTGCCGGTATTGATGGTGCCTGTCCAGGAGCCGTCAATGTCCGACGGCGCCGCGGGCTTTGCCGCTGCTGGAGGCGGCGTGGCGGCCGCGCGCTTGAAGTTCAGCTCGAAGGGCTGGCCCTGCGTCCAGGTGCCATCGATCTCCGTTGCGTCTTTGTCGACGGCGCCCTCATAGGTGATATGAGCGGCATCGACGGTGAAGGTGAGCTTGGAATCCTTGAGCGAGATTGCGGTTACCGGGACGCCGTTGACCCCCTGATCGACGCTGTCGAACGTTGCCGTCAAGCCCCAATCCTTGGCAGCCATCACATGCAGAATGAGCCGTAGTTGAGCTCCCCCGGCGCTCAGCGTTCCCTGCCAATCCCCGCCCAGTTGCGATTGCGCCACGGCGTTCATGGCGGCTTGCAAGGACACGCGCTTCATATCCAGCTCGAGAGTCTGGCCCTGGACCCAGCTTCCGTGGATCTCCGTTGCATCCGCGTTGATGGTTCCCATAAAGGCGCCACGAATGTTGATGGTGTCGCCGTCAAGGACACGAACGGTATCGAGGGTCAGTGTCAGCGCGTCGCCCTTGACCGTCATGGAACTGACGGGAAGGCCGTAGATACGCTGGTCGAGGTTGTCAATTGTAGAAGTGATGCTTCCGTCCCTGGCGGCGGCGACGTGCCAGGCAACACGCAATGAAGTGTCCCCGGCTTTCACTGTGCCCAGCCATTCTCCAACGAGCTGCGATTGCGCGCGGCACAGCGGCGAGAGCGCCAGTCCGGCCAAAGCAATGAGAGCGAGCCTTGAAATGAAATGGACTTTCATCGTTCTCCTTTCACTCCTGAGAAGAGTACGCCGGATCTCTCCCTGCTGTTCCAGACACTTGTGATAAACAAGCCAACAAACTACTGACGCCGGCCCTGGGACCGGCCGAACGAGGACGGCCCAGAGATCAAGGCCAGCAAACGAGACCGCCTGTCCGCACAATCCGCCGCCGACAGTGATTGTAGGCCCGCCGACACTTGCCCTCTGTGCCTCCGTCCCGATAAAGTTTGAGCCGAGGCTTCATCCGAGCGAGCGCCGCCTCCAGGCGCCCCACGGACCGCATCGAACTGCTTCCCTAGAGGACCCTGCATGTCTAGCTTGTCTGCTTCCGTCGCCAACCGGGATATTGACTCTACGCTGCGCGAAAATCGTGTCTTCCCGCCGCCCGCGGAATTCAGCGCCAAGGCCCGCATCGGCTCGCTCGCCGAATACGAAGCCCTCTACAAGCAATCCATTGAGGATCCCGAGAAATTCTGGGCCGGCGTGGCCCGCGAGTTGCACTGGTTCAAGCCCTGGGACAAGGTTCTGGAGTGGAATTTGCCCTGGGCCAAGTGGTTCGTCGGCGGCAAGCTCAACCTGAGCTACAACTGCCTGGATCGCCACGTCGATCCCCAAATCGGCGGCGAGCGCGCTCAGAAAACCGCGCTCATCTGGGAGGGCGAGCCCGGCGAGATTCGCCGCCTCACCTACGCCGAGCTTCACGCAGAAGTGCAGCGCTTCGCCAATGCCCTCAAGTCCCTCGGCATCCAAAAAGGCGATCGCGTCGCCGTCTACATGGGCATGACGCCCGAGCTCGCCATCGCTCTTCTTGCCTGCGCGCGCATCGGCGCCGTCCACTCCGTCATCTTTGGCGGATTCGCCGCTAACGCCATCGCCGACCGCGTCAACGACGCCGGCTGCGTCGCCATCCTCACTCAGGACACGAGCTACCGCCGCGGCAACGAAATCCAGCTCAAACGCACCGTCGACGAAGCCATGGCTGCCTGCCACACCGTCAAGCACGTCGTCGTTTACCGGCGCACCGGTTCACCGGTCAACATGGTTCCGGGCCGCGATCACCGGTGGCACGATCTCGTGGCCAAAGCCGCGCCCACGTGCCCTGCCGAGCCCATGGACTCCGAAGATCCGCTCTACATCCTCTACACCTCCGGATCCACCGGCAAGCCAAAGGGCCTGCTCCACACCACCGGCGGCTACGCCGTGCAAACCTACCTCACTACCAAATACGTCTTCGACCTGCGCGACGACGACATCTACTGGTGCACGGCCGACATCGGCTGGGTCACCGGCCACTCCTACGTGGTCTACGGTCCGCTGCAGAACGGCGCCACCGTCCTCATGTACGAGGGCGCGCCGAACTGGCCTGACTTTTCGCGTTTCTGGAAAATAGTCGACGACCATCGCGTCACCGTCTTCTACACCGCGCCCACCGCCATCCGCGCCTTCATCAAGTGGGGCGACGAGCACGTCGAAAAGCACAAACTCGATTCGCTTCGCCTCCTCGGCACCGTCGGCGAGCCCATCAACCCCGAAGCGTGGATGTGGTACCGCGAGAAGATCGGCCACAATCGCTGTCCTATC
>Ga0326728_10023294_pt1 | contig 11365 bp, 10 predicted proteins | sample MB3enrmetagenome_FD_207602 | JGI IMG/M metagenome (GOLD analysis project Ga0326728, IMG submission 207602) | Lab enriched peat soil microbial communities from McLean, Ithaca, NY, United States - MB31MN | ecosystem: Environmental > Terrestrial > Soil > Wetlands > Peat | place: USA: New York... | reverse complement strand
TGGGCGAGGACGAGGTGAACCGCATCCGCCAGGTGATTGAGGACGAAGGGAATGTGGAGGGCGACCTGCGCAAGGACGTCCAGATGCACATCAAGCGCCTCATCGACATCCAGAGTTATCGCGGCACCCGTCACCGGCGCTCGCTGCCGGTTCGCGGCCAGCGCACCCACACCAATGCCCGCACCCGCAAGGGCCCGCGCAAAGGCACAATTGCCGGCAAGAAGAAAGCGACGGGTAAAACCTAATGGCGAAAGCAGAGCAGAAGGCTGGGTCCGCCAAGGCTGGAACCGGCAAGACTGGAGCCGGGAAAGCCGGCAAGAGCAAGAAGTTCAAGAAGCGCGAGCGCAAGAATGTGCCGTTTGGCATTGCCTACGTTCAGGCGACCTTCAACAACACTATCGTGACCATCACCGACCCGGTGGGCAACACGCTGAGCTGGAAGAGTTCGGGGTCGCTGGGGTTCCGCGGTTCGCGCAAGGGTACGCCGTTCGCGGCGCAGCAGGCAGCCTCGACGGCCGCCAACATGGCGCGCGATCACGGTCTGCGCGCGGTGGAGGTGCGGGTCTCCGGTCCGGGTTCGGGCCGCGAGTCGGCCATCCGCGCCCTGGCTGCCGCCGGGGTTGAAGTGCGCACCATCCGCGATGTGACGCCGGTGCCGCACAACGGCTGCCATCCGCCCAAGCGGCGGAGAGTGTAAGAGAAGCTAGTGGTCAGTTATCAGTGGTCAGTGGTCAGCCCCGGTCGGGCTTGAACTGACAACTGATAACTGACAACTGATCACTGAACCGGGCCGGGAGGAAGTCCGCCGCGGCGGACGTAAACCGGCCGCCATCCGAAGTCAGGAGAAGAAATGGCTCGATATACCGGAGCAGTCTGCCGCCTTTGCCGCCGCGAGGGCTCCAAGCTTTTTTTGAAGGGCGCCAAGTGCGCCAGTGACCGCTGCCCGCTGGAGAAGCGCAACTTCGCTCCCGGCCAGCACGGCAAGGACCGCAAGGCCAAGATCGTGGGCTACGGCTTGCAACTGCATGAGAAGCAGAAGGCCAAGCGCATGTACTTCACCCTCGAAAGCCAGTTCCGCGAGTACTACGAAAAGGCCAACCGCGCCAGCGGCGTCACAGGCGAGCTGCTGATCCAGCAGTTGGAGCGGCGTCTGGACAACGTTGCCTTCCGGCTGGGCTTTGCCATCTCACGGCGTCAGGCGCGGCAGGTGGTTCGCCACGGCCACGTGACGGTGAACGGCCGTAAGGTCAACATCCCCTCCTATCAGGTGAATGCGGGGGACGAAATCGCCGTTCGCGAGAGCGCTAAGAAGCTCATGATCGTGGAGCAGGGCGCGCAGTTCGCCGCGCAGAATCCCGTGCCCGTCTGGCTGGAAGCCAACTTTGAAAACCTTTCGGGCCGCGTGCTGCGTTTGCCCAAACGCCAGGACATCAACCTGCCCATCAACGAGCAGCTCATTGTGGAACTGTACAGCAAGTAACAGCTATTAGCTTTTTAGCTGCTAGCTTCTAGCTCTTTCTCGCAAGAACCGGCGCCGATGGTTCCAGCGGCAAGGGCTAAAAGCTAAGAGCTAGAAGCTGCATTTCAAACGAAGGAGAACTTGCGCGGCCGCCGCAAAATGCATCGCGACGCACATGCCGCGCGGAAGACGAGAGAAAGATATGCTTTGGAGAGGATTTCAGAAGCCGAAGCGGCTGGCAGTGGATGCCGAGACGCTCAGCGACACCTACGGGAAGTTCAGCGCCCAGCCCTTTGAGCGCGGCTTTGGCACCACCATCGGCAATGCCTTGCGCCGCACCCTGCTCAGCTCCATCGAGGGCGCCGCGGTGACCGCGATTCGCATCGAGGGCGTGCTGCACGAGTTTCAATCCATCACCGGCGTGGTCGAGGACGCCACCGACATCATCCTGAACCTGAAGCAGGTTCCATTCAAGCTGGCGGGCGAGGGCACCAAGGCGCTGTATCTGCGCGCCGACCAGCCCGGCGTGGTTACCTCCGGCATGATCGAAGCTGACGGCGACGTGGAGATTCTGGACAAGAACGTTTATATTGCCACGGTCTCCGAGGGCGGCAAGCTGGATATGGAGATGCGCCTCAAGCGCGGGCGCGGCTACATCTCGGCGGACAAGAACTTCGACGCCGACCTGGGGCTGGGCTTCATTCCCGTGGATTCGGTCCACTCGCCGGTGCGGCGCGTGAACTATGTGGTCGAGGCTGCCCGCCTGGGCCAGATCACCGACTATGACAAGCTGACGCTGGAAGTGTGGACCAATGGGGCCGTGTATCCCGCCGACGCCGTCGGCCTGGCCGCCAAGCTGCTCAAGGACCACATGAATATCTTCATCAACTTCGAGGAGGAGATCGAGTCCGAAGGGCGCGGCGAAGAAGGCCGCACGCTGCTGCGTAACGACAACCTCAACCGCAGCGTGGAAGAGCTGGAGCTTTCGGTGCGCAGCTACAACTGCCTGAAGAACGCCAACATTCAGTCCATCGGCGAGCTGGTGCAGAAGACCGAAGCGGAGATGCTGAAGACCAAGAACTTCGGCCGCAAGAGCCTGAATGAGATCAAGGAGATCCTGGCGCAGATGGGGCTCTCGCTGGGCATGAAGATCGACGACCGGGGCAACGCGGTTCCCGGCCCCACGAGCATTCCGCCCGCCGCGGCGCTGGCCGCCAGCTACGGCCATTACGACGAAGAGGACGAACCTCTGGATTCGGTGGATTTGCACCTGCCGTCCGAGACCGAGAACTTCTAAGACAGTTTTCAGTTGTCAGTGGTCAGTTGTCAGTGGGGAACCGCGCCGGTGTGAGCGGCCCGCTTCACGCTGAGAACAGGAAACAGACCACTGACCACTGATCACTGATCACTGATTCGAAAGAGAGTTGCATCATGCGCCATCGCAATGCAGGATTCAAGCTCGGACGCAATACCAGCCACCGCCGCGCCTTGTTGCGCAGCCTGGTGACGTCCGTCATCAACGAGGACCGCGTAGAGACCACCCTGGCCAAAGCCAAGGCTGTCCGTCCGCTGGTTGAAAAGATGATCACCCTGGGTAAGAAGGGCGATCTGCACTCGCGCCGCCAAGCCATCGGATTCCTGATGACCGATGCGTCGGTCAAACGGCTCTTCGAAACCGTGGCCCCGCGCTACGGCGACCGCCCGGGCGGCTATTTGCGCATCGTCCGCACCGGCTTCCAGCAGGGCGACGGGGCCGAAAAGGCCTTCATCGAGTTGCTGGGCGCTGAGAAGCAGTTGGACGCCAAGCGCCAGAAGCGCGACCAAATCAAGGCCAAGAAGAGGGCCGAGCTGGAAAAGCAGTTGGAAGAGGTCAAGAAGGAAGAAGTCAAGGAAGAGGCCGCGTAAGGGCGGCGATTCTTGGGCGGTTTTACCCTTCGACAGGAAGGCAGGCACGGGTGTCCGCCGCGGCGGACGCCCGTGCTCGTCTTGGGCCATTGGCGATGGAAGTTTCGAGCGTTTTCCGAACCTGCTCTGAGAAGCCCGAACTGCGGGATTCAGGATCGGATTGGCAAAGGGGATAAGTTTCGAGCTTTCGCATTCGTGAAGTTGCGCGCTACCAGGCCTCGAAGACGACCTGCCCATCGGTTTTCAGAATGGAGTGCTTGCGGAAGCGCTCATCATCGCGCTGGGGATGGTCGTTGCGGAAGTGTGCGCCGCGGCTTTCGGTGCGGGCCAGAGCCGAGCGCAGGATGGCGTGGGCCACGCGGCTCATGCACTGCGCCTCGGCCAGGCGGCGGCTTCCCTTCCCTTGTTCAGCCAGCTCGGCCAGGCCTGCCTCGCACGCACCTTGAGCAGCCAAGCCCTCGCGCAGCCCGGACTCCTGGCGCAGCAGGCCGGCGTTGGTCCACATGGACGCCTGCAGGCCGGCAATGAGCTTCTCGACGAATTGCTCCTCGCCGCTGGATAAGGGGATGTAGAACGGCGCCGGGGCTTCCGCGGCCGCTGCCGGAGGAAAGTCGGCGAGCATGGCCTGGGCGGCGCGGGCTCCGAAGACCAGGCCTTCGAGCAGGGAGTTGGAGGCCAGGCGGTTGGCGCCGTGGACACCGGTGCAGGCGGCCTCGCCCGCGGCATAGAGGCCAGGCAGACTGGTGCGGCCGGTCAGATCCGTCCTGATGCCGCCCATGAGGAAATGCGCCGCGGGGCGCACGGGGATGAGATCACGGGCCAGGTCGAGCGAGTGCTGGGCCAGGAAGGCCGTGATGCCAGGAAAGCGATGGCGCAGATCGACGCCCCGGATGTGGCGCATGTCGAGATAGACCGGGCGAGTCTGGCCGGGTTCCGTGCCCATGCCTTCGCGGGCTATGGCGCGCGCCACCACGTCGCGGGGAGCCAGTTCGAGCAGCGGGTGATAACGTTCCATGAAGCGCTTGCCGCGGTCGTTGCGCAGGTAGGCGCCCTCGCCGCGCAGGGCCTCAGAGAGCAGGAAGCGGGGCACGCCGGGCAGCGACAGAGCGGTGGGGTGGAACTGGTAGAACTCCATGTCGGCCAGATCGGCTCCGGCGTGGGCGGCGAGCGCGATGCCGTCGCCGGTGGCCACAGTGGGGTTGGTCGTGTCGGAGTAGACCTGGCCGGCGCCGCCGGCGGCGACAAGGACGGCGCGCACGTTGATTCGACGGGGCTTGCGGTCGTGGGCAAGCGAATCGGCGCTGGCCAGATCGGCGGCGGCGACGCGGCCATCGGCCACCACCAGGCCAGTAACCATGGTCCACTCGGCAAAGCGGATGCGCTTGTGGACGCGGGCAAAGGCGACCAGAGAGCGGCTGATTTCAGCGCCGGTAGCGTCGCCGTTGGCGTGGAGAATGCGCGGCAGGGAGTGAGCGCCTTCGCGGGTGCGGAGCAGCTCGCCGCCCTCCTCATCGAAGCTCGTGCCCCACTCGATCAGCTCTGCCACGCGCACCGGACCCTCGGCCACCAGAGCCTGGGCAGCGGGGCGATAAACGATTCCATCGCCGGCGTTTACCGTGTCTTCCAAATGAAGCGCAACGTCCTCGTCGCCCTCCATGGCGACGGCGATTCCGCCCTGCGCGTAATGGGTGTTGGACTCGCCGAGCGACTCCTTGGTGACCACCAGAACCTCGCCGTGGCGGGCCAGTTCGATGGCCGCGCGCAGGCCGGCAACCCCCGCGCCCATCACCAGAAAATCCACCTGAGACGGCTTTGCCATTCACCTTGAGGCTATCACTGAAGGGCAGGGGTCAAGGGGCAGGGATCAGAGATCAGAGATCAGGGGCCGGTTCTCCGAGGCGCGGAGATTGCCGGCGGATCGGGCCCTTCCCATGCGAATGACTCCTCTCGACCGGCCCGCCGCCAGCCTACAACTGGTTCATGTTCTGCAGGAACTCGGCGTTGTTGCGCACCCTTTCCAGGCGGGCAATCAGCAACTCCATGGCTTCGACCGGCGACAGCGGGTTCAGCACCCGGCGCAGAACGAAGATACGCTGCAAGTCCTCCTTGGGGATGAGCAGCTCTTCCTTGCGGGTGCCGGAGCGCTGGATGTCGATGGCCGGGAAGACACGCTTGTCCACCAGCTTGCGGTCCAGGATGATTTCCATGTTGCCGGTGCCCTTGAACTCCTCGAAGATGACCTCGTCCATGCGCGATCCGGTATCGACCAGCGCGGTGGAGATGATGGTCAGCGAGCCGCCCTCCTCGATCTTGCGCGCCGCTCCGAAGAAGCGCTTGGGCCGCTGCAAGGCGTTCGAGTCCACGCCGCCTGAGAGCACCTTGCCCGACGGAGGCACGATGGTGTTGTAGGCGCGGGCCAGGCGGGTGATCGAATCCAGCAGAATGACGACGTCGCGCTTGTGCTCCACCAGCCGCTTGGCCTTCTCGATGACCATCTCGGCCACCTGCACGTGGCGGGCCGCCGGCTCATCGAAGGTCGAGCTGATCACTTCGCCCTTCACAGAGCGCTGCATATCCGTCACTTCTTCCGGGCGCTCGTCGATAAGTAGCACAATCAGAACGACTTCGGGGTGGTTGGTGGAGATGGAGTTGGCGATGGACTGCAGGAGCATCGTCTTGCCGGTGCGCGGGGGAGCCACGATCAGGCCGCGCTGGCCCTTGCCCACCGGCGTCAGCAGGTCCATCACCCGGCCGCTGATGCCCTCGCGAACCGTCTCCATCTTGATCCGCTCCTGTGGATAAAGCGGGGTCAGGTTGTCGAAGAGGATCTTGTTGCGCGTCTCCTCGGGCGACTCGAAGTTGATGGCCTCGATCTTGACCAGGGCGAAGTACTTTTCACCCTCGTGCGGCGGCCGGACATTGCCGCTGATCGAGTCGCCGGTCTTCAGGTCGAACTTGCGAATCTGCGACGGCGAGACGTAGATGTCGTCCGGGCCGGGCAGGTAGTTGTAGTCGGGAGAGCGCAGGAAGCCGTAGCCGTCGGGCAGGATCTCCAGCACGCCCTCGGCAAAGATGTGGCCTTCCTTTTCACTTTGTGCCTGAAGAATCTTGAAGATCAGGTCCTGTTTGCGAAGGCCGCTGGCTCCCGGGATTTCCAGGGTGCGCGCGATGCGGCTCAGTTCGGTAATGTTCTTCTCTTTGAGTTCAGCGATGGTCATGTTCACCTGCGATAAGGGGGGTGGTTGTGAGGGAATACGTGAAGGGAAAGCGCTCCAGGGGAAGGCTGGGCGGGGTTCAAAAGGCTCAGGGCGCGGGTCGCGCCCCAAAGCATCTTCCCATTTCAAGGGCAATATCGAAACCCCGGCCCGGAGCAGCCTCCTTCGACAGGAAACCGCCTTGAAACTGTTGCCTGACTTAACTATACCTCGAACAGGGGCTGTCAGGCGGCGCGACGCCGTTCGGCCGGCTGGGCCGCGGACGCCTCCACCGGCGCAGCGGACTCGGGATTCGTGGTGTGAAAGCGGCCCAGGACTTCATTGGTCGTATCCTGTAGCCGTGTGTTCGGCTTGTGCAGCTTGCGGGTTGCCTTGCTAGCCAGTTGACAGAGCTGGTAGCGATTGGACACCTGAGAGAGTGCCCCAAAAACCAAATCGGAACGCATTGCGAATCACTCCTTCTTGAGTTGCCGCCCGGCCGGTACTGCTTGCCATCACCGGCGCGGCAGAGGGGAGCCAAGCGATCGACGGCTGCCCCGAATCTCCACCCCCCAAGACTTAGACGTATGAACTGTGCGTCAAGTTCAACATTTTGACACAGAATCTCACGCCTTGGAACCGGCTTCATGTTTTACCGGAGGAACAATTTACCGCCTTGGGAATCCACACACCCGGCATTCCCATTCCTGGCGAACTGCAAAAACGCACCGGGGCATCAAAGGATGAGCATCCGCTCAGTATGATGCGGGAAACGGCAGAAATGCACACACAATCACGCGGCGCTATCTGCCCATTGTGGATGGCTCTCATGAATGTATAACGAGTTGGCTTTCAGGTCAATAGATTTTTGTGGGCAGGGATCAAGGATCTCTGATGACCGACCCCTGGCTTCTACGCCCAGTAGCTTCGGTCCAGGGTTCGGTACTGGATGGCCTCGGCCAGGTGGGCCACGCTCAGATGCTCGACGCCATCGAGGTCGGCGATCGTCCGCACCACCTTGAGGATGCGGTCGTGGGCGCGGGCGGTCAGGCCCTGCTGCTGCATGGCCCGCTCCAGCAGGCGCTCGGCTTCGGTGCCCAGCTCGCAGTGGGCGCGAATCTGGCGCGTGGTCATCTGGGCGTTGGCGTAGATCTTTTCGCCGGCCTTCCTGAAGCGCTGCCGCTGCCGCTCACGGGCGGCCATCACCCGGCCGCGAATCTCTGCCGATCCCTCGGCCGCCGCCGAGCCGCGCAACTCCTTGTATTTCACCGCCGGCACCTCGATGTGAATGTCGATGCGGTCGAGAAGCGGGCCGGAAATCTTGGCCACATAGCGCTGGATCATGGGCGGAGTGCACATGCACTCGCGGGACTTGTCGTTGAAGAAGCCGCAGGGGCAGGGATTCATGGCTGCGGCCAGCATGAAGCGCGCCGGGAAGCTGAGGGTCATCGAGGCGCGCGCGATGGTCACCGTGTGATCCTCGAGCGGCTGGCGCATTACCTCAAGCACATTGCGCGGAAACTCCGGCAGCTCGTCCAAAAAGAGGAGGCCGTTGTGGGCCAGCGAGACCTCGCCGGGACGGGGAATGATGCCGCCGCCGATCAGCCCGGCGTCCGAGATGGTGTGGTGCGGCGAGCGGAACGGCCGCTGCGTCACCAGGCCCGCCGCCGCATCCAGCACCCCGGCCACGGAGTGAATCTTGGTGGTCTCCAGGGCTTCTTCAAAGGTCAGCGGCGCCAGAATCGATGGCAGCCGCTTGGCCAGCATGGTCTTTCCCGAGCCGGGCGGCCCGATCATCAGAATGTTGTGGCTGCCGGCCGCGGCCACCTCCAGGGCGCGCTTGGCCGTCTGCTGCCCGCGCACGTCTTTGAAGTCCAGGGGGAAGTGTTGCAGCTCGCTGAGGAGCGCCTCGGTGGCCACGTGGTAGGGTTCGCGCTGGACGACGCCGACAACCTGGCTGTTGAGCAGCTCCAGAACATCCAGCAGCGAGGAAACCGGATAGACGTTCACGCCCTCCACCACGGCGGCCTCGGCGGCGTTGGCCGCGGGAACGATCAGGTTGGGAATGCCCTTTTCGCGCGCCAGGATGGCCACCGGCAACATGCCCGGCGCGGGCCGCACGCCGCCGTCCAGCCCCAGTTCGCCCACCATCAGAAAGCGGCCCAGATCGTTGGTCTGAAGCGCGCCATAAGCTCCCAGGATGCCCAGGGCAATGGGCAGGTCGAAGCCCGCGCCCTCCTTCTTGATGTCGGCCGGCGCCAGGTTGATCGTGATGAAGGTGGGCGGAATCAGGTAGCCGGAGTTCTTGATGGCGGCGCGCACCCGGTCGCGGCTCTCGCGCACCGCCGCGTCGGGCAGGCCCACGGTGTGGAAGTGATCCTGCTCGGAGACCGTGCCGCTATAGTCCACCTCAACCTCGATGAGGTTGGCGTCGATGCCGTAGACAGCCGCGCTGAGAACCTTGAAAAGCATGATTCGAAGTTGCAGCGAGTGTACCAGAAGACGGGGGAAAGAGCGCAGCGCCGAAAGCCGGCGGCCGGCGCATCAGACGGAGAGCCGCACCAACTGCTGCGCTTCGTTCCGTTGACCGAGGACGGAGAAACGGGGAAGGCGGCCGCGGACCATGGCGACTTCGTCGCAACGCGACAGGCGCGGGCAGCTCTGGCAGTCTTTGAAGATCTTGTCGGGCAGGTCGGACTTGTCCTCGACGGTGCGGAAGCCGTGCTTGAAAAAGAAGTCCGGAATGCGCGTGAACAGGCAGACCGATTGCAGGCCGTGCTCTTCGGCCTCTTCAATGAGCGCGGTGAGGATGCGGCCGCCGGCGCCCTGGCCCTTGGCTTCGGGCTTGACCACGATGGAGCGCACCTCAGAGAGATGCGGGCCGTAGAGGTGAAGCGCGCCGCAGCCGAGAAAGATGCCGCCATCGGACTCGGCGACGGTGAAGTCGCGAATGTTCTCGCAGATTTCGGCGAAGGGTCGGCGGAGCAGCGTGCCGTCGGCGGAGAGCGAGTTCACCAGGTCGTAGATGTTGGAGGCGTCGTGGAGCAGTGCCTTACGCACCAGCATGGCGGACGGCCTCCTGAGTGATCTGTGCGATGCGCACGGACGCCGCGGCGAGAGCCGAGCGCACACGCTCGCGCGCGGTTCCGCCGATCACGTCGTGGCAGTCGAGCGTGGCTTCGAGCGTGACGGCGGCGAAGAAGTCCTCGCCGAACTCGGGGCCAAACTGGCGCAGCTCGTCAACAGTCAGTTCGCCCAGCTCGACGCCTTTCTCGATGGCGAAGCGCACCGCATGGCCGATCTTCTCGTGCGCGGTGCGGAAAGGAACGCCCTTGTGGACGAGATACGTGGCCGCGGCCATGGCATTCAGGCAGCCCGTCTGCGCCGCATCGCCCATGCGCTGGAGATTGAACTGGAGCGCGGCGGTGAAGCGCGCCACGAGCCTGAGCATTTGCGGCACAAACTCGACGGCGAAGGCCGGCTCCTGGGTCTCCTGCATGTCCTTATTGTAGGCCAGAGGCAGACCTTTGAGCAGCATCGCGACCGCCTGCGCCGCGCCGTGGATGCGGCCCACCTTGGCGCGAACGAGCTCCGTGAGGTCGGGATTCTTCTTCTGCGGCATGGCGCTGGAGCCGGTGGAAAATGCCTCGGGCAGCGTGACGAAGCCGAACTCCGGCGTTGCAAAAAGCGTAATCTCTTCGGCGAAGCGGCTCAGATGAAGACCTACAAACGTGAGCGCGTGCAAATACTCCAGAATGAAATCGCGATCGCTGGTGGCATCGATCGAATTGCCAGTGGGTCCAGCAAAGCCCAACTCGCGCGCGGCAATGGCGCGGTCGAGCGCGAGCGTCGCCCCGGCCACCGCTCCCGAGCCCAGCGGACAATAGTTGAGCCGCGCCGCGCAGCCGCGCAGACGCGAGGCATCGCGGAGAGCCATCTCGACATACGCGAGCAGCCAATGCGCAACGAGCACCGGCTCGGCGCGCTGCAGGTGCGTATAGCTGGGCATCACGGCATCGCCGGCGGCTTCGGCCTTCTCGACCAGCGCGCTGGCCCAGGCGGCGAGCGCTTCAATTACGAGGCCGATTTGCGTACGCACATAGAGGCGCAGGGCGGCGGCGATCTGCTCGTTGCGGCTGCGGCCGGTGTGCAGCTTGAGGCCCAGCGAGCCGATGCGCTCGACTAACTTCAGCTCGACGAAGTGATGAATGTCTTCGGCGGTTGGATCGTCGCGCACCAGTGCTTTCCCCGCTTCCGAGGCGAACTCGGCGGCAATCGCGTCAAGCGCGGCGCGGAGCTCCGCCGTCTCATTTTCGGTGAGGATCTGTGCGGCACAGAGCGCCGATGCGTGGGCCTTGCTGGCGGCTATCTCCTGAGGCAGAAGCCGCCAATCGAAGACGATCGACCGCTGCCACGCTTCGAACTCGCTGTCGAGCGGCTCCCGAAAGCGCCCGGACCACATCTTGACGGATTGTTGTTCGTTGGACATTGATTCAGGCGTATCTCGCGCTATTCCTTTGCGTTACTCCTTTTCGGGGGCGCTGTTCAATCGGGGCATTTCGCTGCCTTTGCTGAGGGTGAGCAGCCCCGCCGCGGCGTAAGTCAGCAGCTTGGCGCGGCTGTCCGCGATGTCGAGATTGCGCATGGTGAGCTGGCCGATGCGGTCGCGCGGGGAGAAGCTGGATTCGGTCTTCTCCATGCTGAGGCGCTCGGGATGGAAGGTGAGGTTGGGCGACTCCGTGTTGAGGATCGAGTAATCGTTGCCGCGGCGCAGCTCCAGCGTGACCTCGCCGGTGATGGGTTTGGC
>Ga0326728_10023291_pt1 | contig 11366 bp, 7 predicted proteins | sample MB3enrmetagenome_FD_207602 | JGI IMG/M metagenome (GOLD analysis project Ga0326728, IMG submission 207602) | Lab enriched peat soil microbial communities from McLean, Ithaca, NY, United States - MB31MN | ecosystem: Environmental > Terrestrial > Soil > Wetlands > Peat | place: USA: New York... | reverse complement strand
TGACGTCATCCCACCCCCGCCGCCCCCGCCGGAGAAGCCGCCGCCACCACCACCACCGCCGCGACCTCCACCCCCGCCCCCGCCCTTCTGTGCTGGCGAGGGCGACCCGGCAAATCCCATTAATGAGGCCATTCTTACGTACGGCCAGACCGTGACGCCGCGGGGTATGAAGCCGGCAGGAATAATCGCCACCGCGCGTGGATCTAGCGGAGATTCAAAGACCGCCCCTTGTGGGCCAACTCCGATGAGACCATGAACGTCAATCGGATAGACCGCGACGTTTGCCTTATTGCATTCACTAATGGCCGCCGTCACCTCAGCCATGTATTCTTCGCGGGTCCTGGAGCTGGATGTCAGCAGGATGAGCGTCTTTCGGCCTTGTACCGGCGCCAGGCTTCTAGCCAGACTGCGGAGGGCCAGCAGACTGGTTCGGACGACGAAATCGCCGGCTCCTGGCAATGACGGCATGCCGAGACTGGCGACTTCCACGGTGTTGCCGGGCGAACCCGCTGACGGTTTCGGTCCATTAACCGCCCGCTTCAACTTCTCCGCGTCCGTCGTGAAGTTCTGAGCGATCTGCAGCATTCCGCCAAAACTCGCCACCGCCATCGCCAGGTTTCCGCCCGCATTGGCGTCTATGAATTTCTCCACTGCCGCGCGTGCGCGGATTTGTTCATCCGGGGCCAGCGTGGAGTTGTCGAAGAACAGGATTAAATAGCGCTTCGACGAACTCGCCGTCGACGCTTCCAGTTCCAGAGAGAAGCTTTTGATGGCTTGTTCCTTGTTGTCTTCCAGGACGCGAAAATCCTTCTGTGTCAGGTCGGTGACGTAAGCGCCATCCTTTCCGGTGACCACCGCGTCCACCAAAACCACTCGAGTCTCCGCTTTGATAACAGGAACCGAACCAGCCGGCGCCTGCTCATTTCCACCCGTTTGCGGCGCCTGCGCGAACAAGCCTGCCACCGCCAATGCGCCGGCCAGAACCGTAATATGGCCACACTGCACTCTGCACCTCCTCCTGCACCCGCCGGAACAACTATTCCACGACGTCCAGATCCATCCAGCGTACCGTTGAACTTCGTCCGGCCGAGTCCACCGCCTGCAGGAACAAGCGGTAGCCGCCGGGAGCCATCTTCGCGATCGGCACCTGAAGGCCCACGGGAATCACCGGATTTCCCGGTTCAATCAAGGCGGCTGCATTCATCAGCCCGGTGTCGTCCGCCACGGCGCCGCTTATGCGGTCCCGCACTTTGAGCTGGAGCATCACCTGTGGCGGATGCGTGCTGCCGACCAGCAGGGGTTCATAAACCTCGACGTAAATCACGCCGGATTCACTCTTCCTGATTTGCTTTTTGCCCGAAGGGACGATCTCCACCCCTTTGGCGATCAGTGGCGTGCGTCCTTCCAGCAATTGCGCATCGAGGCCGGTATTCTCAGAAGCGACCTTGTGATACTCGGTGCTGAACGCCATGGCGCTTACCGTGAAGTGCTTTCCATCCCATGGATCCACGATCAGCGGGGTCGCCACAGTTCCGAAGTTGCGCCCGGACTTAAAAACCACTTTGAGGTCGTATTTTCCTGGCGCGACGTCAAACTGGTTCTCGTAGTGCAGGGGCTTTGTCTGGAAATTCTGCAGCTCCTGTTTGTCGCCGAAGTCCAGCTTCACCGTGTCGCTGAATCGAGCCGCCGCGGTGCCGTCGGCCTTATAGGCGATTCCGAGAATGTTCACTTCCGCGTGGAATTTTCCTCTCTCTTTTTCGGGCTTGATCTCGGACGACGGTAGATCGATGGCGACGTTGACTCGCGCCGTGTTCGCGGACGTGTAGAAGAACGGGTCGGCAAGCAAGGCGGTGAAGCCGCCGGGCGCCTGTGCGGCAACGTGGGCTTCCATCTCTTTTTCGATGGGATCGCCGGCTAGCTCATCCTGAGGCGGTATGTTGCAATAACCGCTGCGCGCACGAACAATTGTGCCGCTGCGCTCAACCTTGACCTTGATTGTGTGACAGGTGCCCTCTTTCGCCTCCGCTGGCGTGTATCCCAGCAGATAGTACTGGTTCAGCTCCTTTGCGATCTTCTCCAGACCGCTCAAAAGATCGTTCGTATTGGCAATCACGAATCCGCCGGTGCCGCTGGCGAGCATGTACATAACCTGCTGATTGTCGGCGGCGCTGGGCGGAAATTGAGGAACGATGGTGCTCCGAGGCTGGTTAAGGTTATTGTTCATGGCGTTATAGTTGTTGTAATTTCCGGCGTTCGGTGAGCCGGTGCCTCCCGAGCCTGATCCACCGCCGGTTCCACCGCGACCCCCACCGCTTCCACCACCTGTGCCCCCACCACCGCCGTGGCCGCCACCACCGCCGCCGACTCCCCCACCGCCCCCACCACCATGTCCACCACCACCGCCCCCGCCTCCGCCTCCCCCACGCTGTGCCGGGGACGCCGAGGCCGCAGCCGAGGAAGATCCTGCCAGGGCAGTGAGCGAAGCGATGCGCACATAAGGCCACACCGTAACGGAGCCGCTTGAAGCCCAGCTTGCCGGAATCAGCGCCCCGGGAGACGACTCCGTGGGAGATCCAAAAATCGCACTCTGTGGTCCCGGGCCCATCGATCCGCTGGGCGCCACCAGACCGCGAACGTCAATCGGGTACACCGCGACGTTCGCCTTGTTGCATGCGTTGATCGCGGCGGTTACCTCGGACATGTACTCCTCGTTGAGTTTGTACCCGGACGTCAGCAGGACGAGCGTCTTTCGTCCCGGCACCGCAGCCAGGCTCTTCGCCAGGTCGATCAACGCCAGCAAGCTGGTGCGCACTCCGAAGTTTCCCGCTCCCGGCAGGGACGGCATCCCGAGACTTGCCACTTCCGTGGTGTTATCCCCGGGCGAAACCGTCGATTGCTTCACGCCGCTGACCGCTCGCTTCAGCCTTGCCGCGTCAGTCGTAAAGTTTTGAGCGATTTGCAACATTCCGCCGAAATTCGCGACCGCCATCGCCAGGTTTCGGCCCGCGTTGGCTTCAATAAACTTCGTGGCCGCATCGCGAGCGTGAATCTGGTCCTCGAGCGCCATGGTGGAAATGTCGAAGAAGAGGATTAAATAGTGCTTTTGCGAATTAGCCGCCGGCGCTGTGTCCTGCTCCAGCGAAAAGCTGTTGATCGTCTGTTCCTTGTTGTCTTCCCAGACGCGGAAATCTTTCCGGGTTAAATCGGTGAGGTAGGCTCCCTTTTTGTCGGTGACCACGGTATCCACCAGGACAACTCGAGTCTCCGCCTTGATAACGGGAACCGAACCGGACTGCGCCGGCTGATTTCCGCCCGTTTGCGGCGCCTGCGCAAACAAGCCGGCCGCTGTCAGTGCGCCGGCCAGAAACGTAATACGGCCACAATGCACGTTGCACCCCCTCGTACCCAGCCGCCGTGCTTGCGCGGTTCAGCAGTTCGGCCGCCGACCGGCCGCCCCATTTGCCGCATACCGCGACCCCATTACTATATCCGTTTTGAGATCACTGTACCGGACGCACGCGGCGCCAATACATGTACAGGAATGTAGACGGTCCTTCGCCTAATGATCGCCCATTTTGTACCGGCTTACGATGCCGCGGACTTCGTCGATGGTGACCATCTGATCGGCGGACAGGCTGTTGAACTGTTGCCGGACACCGCTTGGCCAACGCACTTCGACGTCGACTTTCTCAGCCTTGCCAAGACCGAAGTGCAAACGCTTTTCGCTGGCTGACAGAAAACCCGACTGGGCCACCACTTCCTGCGCCTGCCGATGGCCGTTGTAAGTGGCGATCACCCGCGTCCCGATCGCGCTGCGGTTCGATTTTACGGCGATGAGCTTGAACTTGATCCAGCGATTGCCGCCCGAAACATCGTTACGCAACAGCGACGGCGGTTCGTTCTTATTGACGATCACGATATCGATGTCGCCATCGTTGTCGAAGTCGCCGAACGCGCATCCCCGGCTGCAATGCTCCGCGGTCACGCCCGTTCCGGCGCCGTCCAGCAACTCCTCAAACCGCCCGTTGCCGAGGTTCCGGAACAACACGCGCGGCGTCCGGTCCGGGTAATCTTTCAATTTCTTTCCAACCTCCGGGTACACGCTTCCGGTGACCCAGAACAAATCGGGATAGCCGTCGTTGTCCAGATCCACGATGCCGGCCCCCCAGCTTACGTAACGCGTCTCCACGCCGAGGCCAGACTGGATGGTGACATCAGTGAAGCCCAACTTCCCTTCGTTCGCATATAGCGCCGGGGTGTCCTCGGTGAAGTGCGTCTTCAGAATGTCAAGACGGCCGTCGAGGTTGAAATCGCCAACGCCGAGTCCCATGCCGGCCTGCTCCTGGCCGTCCTCATTGAGCGCCACGCCACGGGCCAGGCCGTCTTCGGTGAAAGTGCCGTCGTGGTTGTTGACATAGAGAAGACTTGGCGTGGAATCGCAGGCCACGTAAATATCGGGCCATCCGTCGTCGTCGAAGTCCGCGCAAACGACGGTCAAACCGTATCCCTGGGCTTTCAGGATTCCCGCCTCGGCGCTGACCTCGGTGAAAGTTCCGTCGCCGTTGTTGTGATAGAGCGAGTTTGTATCCATAGGCAGTCCGCGGGGGCCGCAGTTCACGGGGATGCCCTTGAAATTGCAGTTTGGATCGCGCCCGGTGGGCGGAATCTCTTTCGGATCGAACTTCAGATAGCGGGAGACGAACAGGTCAAGATGCCCGTCGCGATCGTAATCGATGAAGCTGCATCCACTTCCCCAGCGGACTTGGTCGCTCCACAGTCCGCACTCGCGGGTGACATCGGTAAAGGTGCCGTTGCCGTTGTTGCGGTAAAGAACGTTGTGGCCCCAATAGGTGACGAAGATGTCCTCGAAGCCGTCGTTATTGTAGTCGCCGACGGTAACGCCCGAGGCCCAGCCGGCGCTCGTAAGGCCGGCCTTTTCGGTGACGTCCGTAAACGTGCCATCGCGATTATTACGATACAGGCGGTTTGTGGCGCCGGGCGGTGCGCCATCCCAGCGCGATCCGGAGAGCACAAAGATATCCAGCCAGCCGTCGTTGTCGTAATCGAGGAAGGCAATACCGCAACTCATCGCCTCGACGATGTACGCATTCGCGTCCACCGCCCCATAGATGACCGGAGCGGTGAGACCAGCCTGCTGCGCGACATCGGTCAGGCGGCAATTGAAAGGCAAACCCGAGGGCTTTCCTCGCGCCGTGGCGTGGACGCCGCGCGACGCCATCTGCGCCCGCGAAAGAAATGGAAGCCCCAGTGCGGCGAGAACGGCTCGCCGGCTTGGACGAAAACAGTTCATGTCAGTACAGGCATGATATCGCGGCCCTCTGCGCCGGCTACCGCAGGACCCTCCACAGGCTGGAAAAATCGTCAGTCCAGACCATAGGCCTCGCATTCGGCCTTTCCCATTCGGTCTCCTGTTCCTGGATGGCTGGATTCTCGAGCACCGCCCGATTGCGGGTGACGATTATCCAATCCGAGCCAAGCTCGCCGGTCGCATTGACATCATCACTGTTGATGAACATCGCCTGCCAGCCGAGATGCTCGGCCATGCCGCGCGCCACCGGCTGAAGATCGAGCGACTTGTTCGAAGTGTGCAATAGGAGCACGCCATCCGGCTTGAGATGGTTGCGATAAACGTCCGCGCATTCGCTGGTGAGCAGATGAATTGGGATGGCGTCGCTTGAAAACGCATCGACCGCTATGACGTCGAAATGCTGCGGATGACCCGCGGCGAGTTCGCGCTCCAGTTGGACGCGCGCGTCGCCCAGTACGATCTGCGTCTGTGCCTTCGAGTCCTTGAGAAATGAAAACCAGCCGGTGGCGATGATTTCGATATCCGGGTTGATGTCATAGAAGCGGAATACTTCGCCATGTTGGCCGTACGTGGCGATGGTGCCGGTGCCCAGTCCGATCACCCCAACGCGGCGATTTGCGGGATGGTAATTGTTGAGCACGAGGCCGAGGCCGCTGTGCGGTCCATAGTATGAGGTCGGCCAGGTGCGCTCCCCGACAACAAGGTATTGGAAGCCGTGGGTGATGCGGCCATGGGTGAGCCGCCGGTACGGTCCGTTGATGTCGCTTTTCTGGGACACTCGTAGGATGCCGTAGAAATTGCGCCATGCTGCCAGCGCGGGCTGGGTCTCGGTCATCACGGTGGTGACGATGGCCGTGATGCCGCCCAGCAACAGCGCCATCAAAGGCACGCGAACGCGAAAATTGGCGCGGGTCCATTGATGAAGGGCGCCCGCGCGCAACCACGCGATGAATCCCAGCAGACATGCGGCCGCGAGACCGATCGGATATTCGAGATACGTATCGAACAAGTGCGGCGCAACCAGTGCGACGAACACACCGCCAAGAGCACCGCCGGCCGCCAGCGTTAGATAGAACAACGTGAGGCGTGGCGCAGCGGGACGCGACCGCGCCAGTTCGCCGTGGCAGAGCATGCACAGCACAAACAAGGCTACGGGATAAACAACAAGATGAATCCACAGCGCTACGCCGAGACCTGCCGCAATCAGGCCGCACGCGACAGGCGCCAATGTCCCCGCCAGCACCGCAAACACGATGCGCCGGTACCAGCGGTCACTCTCGAAACAGAGGATGAATGTCAGCAGATAAATGGACAGCGGCACGATCCAGAGGAACGGGATCACCGCGATCTCCTGGCACATTTGATTGGTGGTGGCCATCAGGAGCGTCGAGCCGCAGGCCGCCAGCGACAGCCAAAAAAGAATGGTCCATATCGATGGGCGCGCGGCCGCGGCCTCGGGGGATGAGTTGACAGGCGCGGTGACCCCCGATTCTCCAAATCGCCACGCGCAGACTCCGCAGAGCGCGACGAAGACCAGATAGACGACACTCCAGATCAATACCTGCGTGTGCAGGCGCAGCAACGGCTCCACAACGAACGGATAACTTAACAACGCCACAAACGAACCGGCATTCGACAGCGCGTACAGACGGTACGGCGATTCCTCCGGCCGGTTGAGGCTGAACCAGCGCTGCAGCAGTGGTCCCGTGGCCGCGAGCATCACGTAGGGGCCACCCACCGTCGCCGTGAGCAGCAACAGGATGCGGCCCACCGGATCGCCCGGCGACACCGGTTTCCAGATGCTGGCCGGCACGATCGGGAGAAACGCTAAGGAGACGGCGAGCAGCGCCACATGAACCGCCGCCTGCGTGCGCGGGTTTGCGCGCGAACCCAGCCAGTGCGCGTATGCGTATCCCGCCAGCAGTGCCACCTGAAAGAACAGCAGACACGTGCTCCACACCGCGGGACTGCCGCCAAACCACGGCAGGACGTAGCGTCCGATGATCGGCTGCACCTGAAACAACAGGAAAGCGCTGACGAAGATGGTGAGTGGAAGAGTGAAGCGGCGAGCGCGATTCACTTCCATACGAAGCGAGCCTTCTCGCGATCCTTCCGCACATGATCGATGGGAAATACCTGGTTGTGCATTACCACATAGACCCCGGGTCCCAGAATCCGCGCTGCCAGCAGGCTCTCGGTCAGGTTCTGCAGACCGTCGCTGCCTTCGAAACCGAGCGGCGTCATGGCACCGGTGAGGACAATCGGCACCGTGAGACCAGGCATTGCGTTCTTCAGCATCATGCCGGTTTCCACCATGGTGTCCGTTCCGTGCGTGATCACGACGGGCGCGGGATCACGCAGGCGCTCGCGAACCGCATTGAGCACCTGCCGGCGGTCCTCATAGGTCATCTCCAGGCTGTCTTTGTTCATCAGCAGGGAAGTGTGCACGTCGAGATCGGGTAGCCGCAAGGCGCGCAAATAACGGTCGATCTTGCTGTCGAGATTCTGAACGGATCCCGTCTGCTCGGAGTAGACTTTCTCGATTGTGCCGCCGGTGCAGAGAATATAGACGCGTTGCATCGGCGCGTCAGGCCTGCCACTGGCAATAGTAAATGACCATGGGCGTGTCGCCCGAGTTGTGGACCCCGTGCACCTTGCCGCCCGCGCAATACATCATGGTGCCGGGGCCCGCTTTCGTCAGCTTGCCATCCAGAAGCATCTCGCCGGTGCCCTCCACAATGACCTGAAACTCATCCTCGGGATGCTGGTGTGGCGGATGCGGTTCCATGCCCGGCTTCACCCACACGCTGCCTGCCGATGCGGTGCGTCCGTTAGCGGTTGCTCCCTGGAAGTAAAGCCGGTGTTCGCCCCAGGGGTGGGGATTAAGCTTGGCCTGCTTCGCGTCGACGATTGAATCGACGAGGCTCGCCGGTGCGCCCTCGGCGGCCATCAGAGGAAACGCGCCGAACATGCCAGCAATTTGGAGAAGATCACGACGATTGGGTGACATATGCCAGGTCCATTATCGCTCCCGGCGAGCTAACGGCAATGGGATCGCAGCCGTCTCTGGCAATATGAGAAGTATGCGAAGCGTCACGAGAATTGCTTTGATCGCCGCAACCGGTGTGCTGGCGTTTGGTCAATACAAGAGCGAGCCGGCCGGGCCGCCTCCCGCCGATGTAGCGCCCGCCATCCAGCAAGCCGTGCAAAAGGACGGAATCCGCATTACCGGCCCTAAGGGCACTGTCTGCGAGATCTGGTTGCGCACAACGGCGCCTTCCGGACCCAAGTCAAGCGAGTCGGATTTGACGCTGCCCACCATTCCGCATGGATCTCTGCTCGGGGTGATTCGCTATCCGGAGAAGGGTTCGGACCGCCGCGGCACCGCCATCAAGCCGGGCGTCTACACGCTGCGCTACAGCTATTATCCGGTGAATGGCGATCACCAGGGCGTCGCTCCGCAGCGCGATTTCGTGCTGCTCTCGCAGGCGGCAACGGACACCGACGCGAACGCCACGCCCACGTTCGATCAACTAGTGGCGTCGAGCCGCAAGGCATCGGGCGCGACACATCCATTGGTGCTGAGCATCTGGAATCCCGATCCCGACTTCAAGGCGGGCTTCGACAAGCAGGGCGACGCCGATTGGGTTCTGCAGGAGAAGCTGGGCGACACGTCGTTCGCGATTATCCTGGTGGGCACGGCCGGGTCGTAAGGCGCCTACGATGTCCGGTTATCACCGGCCCGATTCCAATCGCCGCAGCATCTGCTGCGCAGGCGCAAAATCGGGCTGAACCTGCAAGGCCTTTTCAAACTCGGCAATGGCGTCCTGCCGCCTGCCTGGCAGATCCAGCAACGCGCTTCCCAGATTGTAATGGGCGGTAGCGAAACTGGGCCGCAAGCGCAGAGCGGTCTGGAATTCGGCAATTCCATCGGCCGTGCGTCCGGGTGTTTGCGCGAGCGCGCTTCCCAGGCTGTTGTGCCCATCCGGGTAATCGGGTTTCAACCGCACCGCTGTTTCAAACTCGGCCGTTGCCTCCGGAAGGCGGCCAACGCTCATGAACGCACTTCCCAGGCTGTTGTGCACCTCGGGCATGTCCGGCTCGAGTCGGAGTGCTTCCCGAAATTCGGCCATGGCATCGTTGACGCGACCGGGCGTGTTGAGAAGAAGATTACCGAGGTTCTGGTGCGCCATGTAGCTGTTGGGATTGCGCGCCAACGTCTCGCGGTAAAGAGTCTCCGGATCACGATACATTCCGCTCTGCTGCCATGTAAGCGCGCCGAGAACCACCAGCACCGTTGTGGCGATCGCGGTGCGATACGTGCTTTTCAGGGGAATCGCTGCGGCCGCGCACACCGCAGGCGCGATTATTCCGAGGCTGGCCAGATATTGGAAGTGATCGGCCACCCAGGAATATCGAAACGGATACACATTCAGGAAGCCGAGAACCGGGAATAGAGTGCCCGCGAAGATCAGGAAGCCGGCCAGCGGACCACGATAACGGAAGGCGAGCGCACCGAGACCGATCGCCGCCACGACCACCGCTGCCGGAAACGACCACTGCCACGCTTGCGCGGGATCGATGGTCCAGCGCGGGTACGTGAAGATCAGATTCACCGGCCATACCAACTTCGCCGCGTAGAAGCAGATGGCGCGGCCAGCCAGCAGAAATCGTTGGGCAATGTTCAGTGTGTAGTCGCCGCCTTCAGCCCCGACGTATTTCTTCTCCACCCACGCAGTGAAGAGTCCCGCGGCAGCGCCGAGCGGGAACCATCCGAGCAACGGAAGAATGTCGCGCTTCCATTCGAGCCGGCCTCGCCGCCACCAGAGGATGACCAGCAGCACGGCCGGCAGCGTCGCCGTCACGGTCTTGGTGAGCAGAGCGAGCATGAAAAGCCCCAGCGCCAGCAAATAACGCGAACGGCGGCGCGTGTTGTCATAGTGCAGATACGCCAGCGCGGAGCCCAGATAGAAAACGGCGGACAGCGTAGTCTTTTGCTCGGAGATCCACGCCACCGCTTCCACACACACCGGGTGCAGCGCAAACACGAAACCAGCCAGCCACGCGCCCGGCAGCGAAAGACGCCGAACGATGAGAACCACCAGGAAGGCCGCCGTCGCATGAAGCAGGACGTTGGTCAGGTGATACCCAATCACCGCGTCGCCCCACAACGCGTGTTCGAACCAGAACGCGCTGTGCAACAGCGGATAGTACTGCTGCGTTGCGCCGAGATGAAACCAGATCTGCCACAGGCCCGTGAACGACTGCAGCGCGGGCCTGGTGATGTGGGCGTCGTCGTCCCACACCGGCTTGCCATCGATCGCCGGAAGGTAGGCGATCAGCGTGACGGCCAGCAGCGACAACGCGTTTCGGACGACGCGCGTATCGATGTTCCAATAAGCCGCCGTGGATGTGCGAGGCTTCCTGTGTTGTTTTTCGCGGGATTGTTTCTCGCGAGACTTTCCGCGCGGCGCCTTTCCAACAACCGGCCTGGCCATCGTAGCTTGCTACGATGATAACCTTCTGCCCGGCCAACCTCCCGCGCACCTATCGCAAGCCGCCGGAAGCCAGCAGAGTTTCTCCGGTGAGCCATCCTGAATCCACCGATGCCAGGAATACGGCAATAGGAGCGATGTCTTCCGGCTGTGCGATGCGGCCAAGCGGGGTCTGGGCCTCGGTCTGTTTCTGGAAATCGCTACCCACGAATCCAGCCGTGTGCACGCCCTCCGTCTCCACCATGCCGGGATTAATGGAGTTCACGCGGATTTTCTTCGGTCCAAGTTCCTTCGCGAGCACGTGCGTTACCGCGTCCACCGCGCCCTTCGTGGCCGTGTATACGGCCGACGTGGGTGGGGCAGCGCTGCTTGCGACTGAACCGATGTTGATCACGCTGCCGCCCTCGGGGCCGAATAGCTTCGCCGCTTCCTGGGTGGCCAGCAGGAGCCCCAGAACATTCGTGTTGAACTGACGGTGGAATTGCTCCTCCGTGATCTCCGCGAGCGGCGCGAACTGATAAACACCAGCGTTATTCACCAGC
>Ga0326728_10023290_pt1 | contig 11366 bp, 10 predicted proteins | sample MB3enrmetagenome_FD_207602 | JGI IMG/M metagenome (GOLD analysis project Ga0326728, IMG submission 207602) | Lab enriched peat soil microbial communities from McLean, Ithaca, NY, United States - MB31MN | ecosystem: Environmental > Terrestrial > Soil > Wetlands > Peat | place: USA: New York... | reverse complement strand
CCTCCCCCAGCCCTTGCCACCCCTCCACGATCCCAATACCCTGTCTCTTGCGAGCCATCCTCATGTCCTCCTCTCGGAATGTCGTTCCGACAAACAACATCCTAAGGAGAACTCGCAGGTGGCTCGCTACCCCTCGCCACCTGAACTGCTTCTACAGAACTTTAAGGACTTAATCCGATTGTGTCGAAAAAACCAGCGTTTGCGGCAGAAAAACCCGACGATTTGCTGCCGTTCTTGCGTTATCCGCTTCATCGAGGCCCCTCCAAGTGCGCCGACACCTTCCATCCTCCTTTGCCCTCCGTGATTCGCTTTGCCGTCTTTGCTGTCGGCCGTTCGGTTTGCCGGGAAGCGGCAACAACGCGATCCTTCGCAACATTGCTGAGAACTGTCTTTACGTGAGGTGCCCTTGCGCCAGCATCATCCAGTAATACCGCGCATGCAGCAGAATCTGTGGGTCTGAAGTGGTAAAGGGCGCCGAGGATTCTGCGACGCTGTAGTGCTGAGTGCAATTGTTTCAACGACTTCCATGAATTACTTAACATGTTAATAACTGCTGGAGCGGCACCATCGTCCGATCACCAGTTGCCCTATCGAGCTACAAAAAGTTGACCGTCGCCCCCGAGGCGGTGGAAAAAGTGGGAATCCCGCCGTTCTTATGGGATTTCCAAGCGAGGTGGGAAAGTCCCGCTCTTGGACTTTTCCACGGAGCGGCTTCTTCCACCGACCGCTTCACCCACAAATACTGCTATAGAGCCATAAATAGATCATTTGATTAGGTCGATTGCTCGTTTCGGCCCCAGCTCGGGCAAAGTGGAAAATTCAATGCGTGCCAGCATCTCCGGAGGATCGGATGAGAGAACAACGGCGGTCTTGGTTCCACCGATATCTACACCGATCCAGATTCTATTCGCTGAAGGATTGTTGATTCCTACCTTACTCATATTTGGCTCGCCCTACAATCGAGATCGCTAGCACGTAGAGAAAACAGATCAGCGGAACCATCATGGCCATTCGGATGCCGAAGTGGTCTGCACTTAAACCAACAAGAGGAGGAATCACCGCGCCTCCAATCGAAGCTGTAACCAAGAGTCCTGAAAGCGTACCTTGCGACTCTTTAAACGTGTGTATGGCTCCACTGAACAGGAGCGTAAACAGGACCGAGGTAAAGAAGCCGCAAGCTGTAAATCCGATAGCAGTCAGGTTTACTGGGCCCAAAATGGCTAGGAGTAGGCAACTCGTGGCTCCGAGCGCGTACAGACGCAGCATGGAGCGGGCTCCGAGCTTGCGAATTCCAGGCGCACTTGTAAGACGACCCAACCCCTGCATTCCCCAAAACAGTGAGACGGTAAGAGCCGGAAGCGCTGGAAGATTTCGGAGCAGTGGATTCCGATCTGTGGCTCCGGAAACTTCTACGCCAAGGCCGTGGACTTGCTGATAGAACTTCACGATCCAGGATGCTGTTCCGACCTCAGCACCAACATAGAAGAAAATGGCAAGAAAGTAGGTGACAGCTATGGGGTGGCTGAGCAACTTTGCGATTTCGCGCGGATGTAGCTTTCCCTCCGCGGCCATCTCCCGTTCAGGAAAAACGAAGAGAGCCAGCAAGAGCAGCAACAGGACGCAGAGAGCGGTGTAGCCTTCATAGAGCCGCTGCCACGGCTGCCCATGCGATTGCAGGGCGGAGAGACAGAACGGACCTGCAAAGGCCCCAATGCCGCAAAAACCAATCGTCAGCGTCAGGTTGCGATGGTAATTCTCACACCGGTCGAGACGTTCGATCAGAGGATTGCCAGCTGTCTCGAGCAACGCGATTCCGGAGCCGATGACAAATGCCGCAAGCATGATCGACGCAAACCCTTTGGCAAATGGAATCGTGCCACAGCCGGCGGCCATCAGGAACATGCCCGAGAGCACGACCGGCTTCCCGCCAAAGCGATCCGCAGCCAAACCGGCGGGGATTGAGCAAACTCCGAAAGGGATGTACAACGCAAAAGCCAAAAGCCCGCCCTCGAACAAGCTTAGATGAAACTGGTTGATCAGAACCGGAATCATCACGCCCACTACATTTAAAACGATTCCAAACGTAAAGTAGGACGCGAACATGGCCCAGAGCAGCCAGACATTCCCTCTTGGATTCACATCGATTGTTTTCTTCACCGGTAATCTCTCCGCAGTACTTTGCCTCATCTTCGAACAAAACATTTTTCCTACCATGTCAAAGCTCATAGAGCATGGAACCGTGCCATACGCATTCAGAGTGGCTGCCTTGCTAGAGCGTGTTTCATAAACAGTGCCTCAGCGTGATCCAGAAGCAAGCGATGTAGAAGAAGGCGTAGTCGGTGGAGAGCAGATGCTCATAACGAACCAGCAAGCGGCGGAACTGACCCAGCCAGGCATTGGTTCGCTCCACGATCCATCGCCGTTTGTAACGCCGCATCTTACGCCCATCTTCATAGCGCCGCCGCTGGTTGTTCTTCCGGTAAGGCGCAATCAGCTCGATGGCTCGCTTCTTCAATCGCTCGCGCAGTGGATCGGAATCGTAGCCAGCATCGGCAATCACTCGCTTCGGCTTTTGCCGCGGCCGGCCTTTGGGGCGTGAGACACGGACTTCTTGGAGCGTGGCTTCCGCAAGCGTAACTTCTGCCGGAGAGGCACTTTCCAGCCGAATTCCCAGCGGAAGACCTTGACCCTCGACCAGAACCATCCACTTCGCTCCCTTGCCGCGCTTGGTTTTGCCGACCGCGAGGCCCCTTTTTTCTCCGGGGCGAAGCTGCCGTCCAGGAACGTCTCATCCCACTTCAGAAATCCCTCTTCGTCCAGCGCGCTTAACAAAGCTCGCCACGCATCCAGCCAGACGCCTTCGTCCTGCCACTGCTTCAGCCGCCGCCAGCAGGTCGCAGACGAGGGATACTTGTCGGGAAGAAATCGCCACGCCGCGCCAGTTTGCAGAATCCACAGAATGCCCTCGAAACAAGCCCGATTCGATGCCCACGGTCGCCCTCGCCTATTCCTGCGTCGCTTCGGTTCAGGGAGCAACGGCTCAATCAGTTCCCACTGTTCATCGGTCAACAGTATCTGCCGCATCTTCATGACAGAAGCTCAACGCTCCAACTTCATCAGGCATAAGTACCTGCCTTGAGGCCGAACCCATTTATGAAACACGCTGGCTCTGTTGACATCCTTGATGCGGTAGCGCGCGAATCGGCAAGATTCAGCTTAAGCTGAAGTTGTTCTGGCGGATCCGCGCGCTTTCTATGGCTGAAGTGGGTTTGGTGCGATTTGCACGCGTGGCGCTCAGTGTTGCTGACGCCACCTTGCCGCGGTATCGCACGGCGTTTAGCAAGCACCAGTTCACACAACCGCAACTGCTGGCCGTGCTCTGCCTGATGCGCTACGAGGACTGGACCTTCCGCGAAGCCGAAGTGCGGCTCCGCGAGCATGTGGAGTTGCGGTCCGCCTTGCAACTGCGTTCCGTTCCCGACTACACCACGTTGTGTCGCTTTCTGGCGCGGCTGGATCCCAACGACATCGACCGCGCCCTGAACGCGGTGGTGCAGCGCATGCCCGGGAGGCGGCGAAGGCGAGCCACGGTAGGTGTGGACGGTACGGGCCTGGCGCCGGGCGCGGCGAGCAGCTACTTTATTCGCCGTATCGAGCATTTTGGCCAGCCCCGACGCAGTTGGACGCATTGGCTGAGGTGGCTGGCCGTAGTGGATCTGAAACGGCAACTGATTCTGGCTCAAGGCACGCGGCAGGCGCCGTGGAACGACTGCGCCATGCTGCCCGCGCTGGTGCGAAGCGCCCAACGGCACACGCCCATCGGCTGCGTGCTGGCCGACGCCGAGTTCGATTCCGAACGCAACCATACCTTCTGCCGCCAGCAGTTGAAGGCAGACAGCGTCATTCCGGCCAAACGGCGCTCCAGTTGCAAGGCGTCGGGTGTGCGCCTGGAAATGAGAGAACATTTTCCCTCCGAAAAGTATTCTCTGCGATCGCTGATCGAAAGCGTCTTCTCCGCCGTAAAGCGCAAACTCTCGCCGCGCGCCCCTGGCAGATCGTTCCATACTCAGTCCCTCCAGGCGTTGCTGCTCGGCCCGGCTTTCAACCTCTATCTCCTCAAGCCGTGTGCTTGCTGACCCTCAGCAGAAAGGATGTCAACAGAGCCAAACACGCTCTAGATAGGCATGCTCTTCACACTGCCACGGGCTCACATAATGAGGCTGTACAGACGGCGTCCGAGCAAGATAAAAGTTAACGGGAGCCATCTGTGCGTCGACATGGGTCAGACTCATTCTGATTGCGGTGCTCTCTGATACCCAAGATGACTCGCCAAAACTGTGCCCTCGGTCAACACGAACCCTCCTGCTAAAGTTGCTCTTCGGCTAACTCGCAAATAGTGTGCAGCAAAAGTTGATGCGTTTCCTGAATCCGTGCAGTGGTCGTACTATGAATCAGGAATTCGATATCAGCAATGCCTGCACAGCTCCCACCGTCCTTACCTAGGAAGGAGACCGTGAAGAGACCTTCGCTTTTACCCGTCAAAAGGGCGCGATGCACATTCTCACTCTGTCCGCTTGTGGTAAAAGCCATTAAAACATCGCCGCGACGACCGAAGGCCTTAATCTGCCTAGCGAAGATATCATTGAATGCATAGTCGTTGCCAATTGCTGTTAGATCGCCTCCATGTGTTGATAGTGAAATTGCCGGATAAGGCCTCCTATCCTTATTGAAGCGGCACACAAACTCCGTGGTAAGGTGCGAAGCGGCCGCTGCGCTGCCGCCGTTGCCGCAGGCCAGGAGCTTGCCTCCACGCAACAATGTCGCCGCGAGCGCGTTAGCCGCATCGTCGGCCTGCCGACCGAAGCAGGTAATCTGTTCCAATAGAGTGCGCAGCTCTTCCGCATTTCGATGCAGGTAATCTGCTTTTGCCTTGTCGTTCATAACACTTCCTTCCGCACGTTCAAATGGGTTCCCACATAATCCGCAATCGCATCCTCCAAGCTACTGAAAGGCGCTGTATAACCTGCGGCCCGCAGCTTACCCATCTTAGCCTCGGTAAAGTACTGATACTTCCCGCGCAATACATCGGGCATTTCGATGTAGTCAATCTGGACCGGTAAATCCATGGCGCGAAAGACTGCCGATACTAGATCTTTCCAGGTTCTCGCTTTCCCTGTGCCGCAATTGAAAAGGCCGCCTGTAGTTATGTCTTCGAGAAATGAAAGAGTAACTGCCACCGCATCCTTAACATAGATAAAGTCGCGCATTTGCTCTCCGTCGGCGTATTCTTGGTTATAGCTTTTGAAGAGCTTTACCTTTCCGGAATCCCGTATCTGACGGTAAGATTTGGCAACTACCGACTTCATGTCTCCCTTGTGGTCTTCGAAGGGGCCGAACACGTTAAAGTACTTTAGCCCGACGATCTGTTTAAGTGCTCCACTTCTCAACGCCCATAGGTCGAACATGTGCTTCGAGTATCCGTACATGTTTAGTGGATGAAGGTGTATCGTGGCTTCATCTTCATCGGAGTAACCCCGGGATCCATCGCCATATGTCGCTGCGCTCGACGCATAAATGAAGCGGATGCCATGTCGTAGGCTGTATTCGCACAAAGTTCGAGTGTACCGGTAGTTGTTCTCCACAAGGTAATCCGCATCGCGCTCGGTCGTTGCACTGCAAGCGCCAAGATGTAGAACCGCCTGAGCATTGCAAAGCTGCCGCCCCTTCAATTGTCCGAGCAGCATTTGGGGCGAAATGATGTCCTCGTAACGCAGCCCCACGAGGTTCTGCCACTTGTCATCAGTCCCCAGCGCATCCACCAGAATTAGTTCTTCGTGACCGCGTCGATTGAGTTCCGCAACTGCATTTCGGCCTATGAAGCCAGCGGCACCAGTAACGATGATGGACTTAGGCACTTTGCTTGTCCTCGATTTTGTTATAAACTGCGAGAATCCGTTCGATGGTGCGAGTCGTAGATCGGCCTTCGACAAGATCGGCGAGTACGACACGACCGCCGTTAGCCTCTACGACCTCACGCCCGCTTACGTAATGAGCCCAATCGTTCCCTTTCACGAGGACCTGAGGAAGAATCTGCGCCACCACATCTTTCGGCTCTTTGTCTTCGAAGTAGACAATATAGTCCACTGCGCGCAACGAGCCTATTATGTAGGCTCGGTCCTCCTCATTATTAATGGGGCGATCATCACCCTTATTGCTCTTCACAGACGCATCGGTGTTCAACGCGACAACAAGCGCATCACCCTGGTTGCGGGCAAAGTTCAAATACGCGACGTGACCTCGGTGAAGGATATCGAAGCATCCGTTGGTAAAAACCAACTCCTTCCCCTCTGCCACCAACCGATCCCGCTCCACCCGCATCTCGGGAATTGACAATATTCGCGGCCCTGCGACTTTCATTGCACCTCCTCAGCTATTTCTTAATGTTCGAGAGTCCGGCTTTCATCCAACCGTAACACTTTCAGAAGCGCCGGGAGCTGGCTGAAGTCGGGAATGACGAGATCCGCTCCTGCCTGGATCAACCGCTTGCGCTTCGACAAGTTGAGCCCGAAACGGCGGAGTTCATCGCTCGCCACACCTACACACAGACCGCCACGACGCTGGGTTTCGCGGAGCTCTACCGGACCATCGCCAAAGGTGGCAAACTCATGCCCTGAGAGATTGTTCTGCTGGATAATTCTCTCCAGCACCAATCTCTTCGCCTCGACATTGATGTCCCCAACGGCGCCGAAAATTCGCCCCTCAAAGTAGTGGGCGTGTCCCATTGCTTCCGCTTCTGCTTTCGCATCGGCTTCATCTGTCCCGCTCGCAAGGTACAATTTCACGCCGCGTTGGTAGAGCTCTAATAGCAAAGCGTCGGCATTTCTGATTTGGAAATCTTTCGTCTCTAATTCCCCTGCGCTAAGCTTTTTCACCCGGCTTTTGACTATATTCAACAACTCTATGTCGTAGATGTTCTTATATCTGTGCTCGTCTAGAATCTCATCTGTCGGGACAAAACGGAAATGCTTAACGAGATCAACTAGTCCTTTCATCTGTACGAGCGTTTGGATGCCGGTTGTTCGATCGATAAACTGCTTCACCAATTCCCGGACGCGTTCAAACTCAGCCTGACTCACTGTGTCGTGCTGTCGCCCGAGAATTGCCCGGAGCATCATCGGTTCCATAACCTGTTCCCAGCCCTCTCGCAATGTGCTGAGCGTACCATCGTGATCAAAGATGCAATGTTTGATCGATAAATTAGTTGGTACTTCGCCGATGACTTCAATTTCGGTACCCGGAATGTAGCGCGCTTGCCGCGGCGAGCCCGCCAACTCCGGCCGAAAGACATAACTTAATGACGGGACCGCAGCGAGGATTTCGGACGCAGAGGCCGTACCTGTTGTTTGCAGCTTCTTTACAGTAATCATCCCAGCTATATTTGCTAGCTCCGCAGCTCGGGTGGGAGTAGCACCCGCGGCCAACGCCGCAGTAAGAGTTGCTACAACGGCATCACCTGCTCCTACCGGGTCGACTTGCTCGATGACCTGTAATCCAGGAATGAGCGTGGTCTCACCCTCGGCCGCAACCACCATGCCAAATTCTCCTCGCGTAAGAAAGGCTGGCTTGCCCGACTTTTTGCTGATGAGACTAGCAAGGTGCCGGGCCCGCGCTTCCGCGGCAGGAATTTCGGCATCCTCGTTCAGTAACCGGGCTGCTTCGTTCATATTGAGCTTCATAACTGCACCCTTGTACTTCTCTGGGTAATGCCTCGAATCCACCAGAAAAGTGACGTCGGGATAGGCCGCTATTACTTTATTGATGCGTTCAATTGCCTGTGGAGAGGAAAGTCCTGCCGGTATCTGTTGATTCAGAATTGTTGCGTCGCTCTGTGCCGCGGCCGTTTCCAAATTGCAGATTAAGGTGTCCAGGAGTTCTGAGCTGGCGGTATTAAACGCCCCAAAGTCGATGCGACTATCCTCCCGCGCACCGAAGCAGGGTTTAGCGTAGACCGTTGTTTCCCACTTGCTGTCGGTCACAAAACCGGAAGTATCGGCACCGCTAGCGGCAAGAAGGTCGTGCAACATCCCACCGAAAAGATCGGTGCCCCGCACTCCAATGGCCCGGACGGAACCCACCCCGATGGCTACAAGATTGGCAAGCACACAGCCCGCTCCACCGAGAGAGTAACGTTGCGTCTTGACGCGGCGTACTGGTAGGCCAGTCTCGACTGACAATTCAGAAGTTTGTTCGCAGAGCCCCCAATAGGCATCTACGCAAAAATCTCCGAAAACAGTCACCGTAGTTCCTTGCATTCCCTGCAACAAAAGGGCGATTTCATTCTGAAAATTGTACACTGTTAGAATCCTGTAATGACAGATTTAGCAAGAACGGGCGTAGCCTTTTCCTCCCGCTGGATTATTATTAGCGTCTACAGCAAAGAAGCACAAGCGGTATTGTAAAAAGATCTGTCATGAAGCTTGTAAATTATCTGTCATGATAGGTGAAGCAATACAAAGGGGCAAGGCGTGATTTCGATAAACGCAATTCAGAAGAAAACAATTCTTTGGGCGCTGTGTGTGGTTCTTGCTGCGGGCTGGCGCCCGGCTTGCGCGCAAACGGATTTATCGGATCAGCGCGCGCACTTCACAAGGATTCAGAATGGCGTTGAGCTGGCCGACGGGACTTCGCTGCTCGACGTGCAGATTGTTGAGAATCGCCTGGTGTGCGTGCACGTGCGTCTCAACGGCAAGGCGACGCCACGCACGCTGGTTATCGATCCAAACCCCGTTTTTCGGCCGCCAACTGCCGTTACGCGAGCGGACCGCAACGGCACGTATACGCTTTCGGCGCCCGGCGTGAGGGTGCGCATCGAAGAGGCCAAGCCCTACAGCATTACGCTCCTCGACTCGGCGGGGCGGCAATTGCTTCGCAGTGCAGATCCGCTGGACGAAGCGCGGGCTACAGGCGTGACCATGCAGCACGCTGCGGGCGACACGCTGTATGGCATCCATGGCCTCGGCCTCAACGCAACGGCCCTGGGTCTTACGCGGAACGACGGCGGCAAAGTCACGGCGGGCGTTCAAGGCAACAGCGGGGCTCCGTTTGTGTTCTCTGTTCGCTATGGCCTGCTCGTGGATTCAGATGGTGGGGAGTTTGCAACCGGACCCGGCAGCCTGAGCTTCCGAAACAGCTCGCGACCCGACGTGGAGTATTTTGTCTTTGTCGGCCCTCCGCTCGAAACTATGGCGTCGCTTTCGCGCGTCGTCGGCCCTCCGCCGCTGCCGCCGAAGTGGACACTCGGATTCCTCAACAGCCAATGGGGTTCAACGCAGTCTGAGGTCGAGAAGATCATTGCAACCTTCCGCTCCAAGGAACTGCCCATCGACGGATTCATTCTTGATTTCGACTGGAAGGCGTGGGGCGAAGACAACTACGGCGAGTGGCGCTGGAACAGCACCTCCGGCCTGGGCAATGTGGGGCCTGACAAATTTCCCGGCGGCGCAAGCGGCGATTTCGCCAGGGAGATGAACGCCGAAGGCGTCAAGCTGATTGGCATTCTCAAGCCGCGCATCCTCACTACGGTTGCTCGTGATTCAAACCAGCCGACGCAAGCCGCAGCCTACGCCACCGAACACAATTTCTGGTATCTGGATGAAGCGCCGTTTGCGGATTATTTCTCGCATCGCCTGGCGCGGGACCTGGACTTCAATAATCCCGATGAGCGCAGCTGGTATTGGCAGCACCTTCTGCCCACGTTCCATTCCGGCATGGTGGGCTGGTGGAATGATGAGGCGGACAAATCCGGCGGCACAACAGCCTTCCGTAATTTCCAGTTCATGAACATGGGCCGCATGCTCTATGAAGGCCAGCGCGCCGATTCAAACCTGCGCGTGTGGTCGATCAATAGGAATTTTTACCTTGGGGCCAGCCGCTACTGTTATGTCCTCTGGTCCGGCGATATAACGACTGGTTTTGCCAACATGGCTTTCCAAGCCCACCGCATGTTGGCTGCGCTCAATACCGGCGAGTCGCATTGGAGCATGGACACAGGCGGATTCCTCGGCCATCCCAGCGCTGAAACTTATGCGCGATGGATGGAGTTTGCTGCGTTTGTGCCGATCATGCGCGTCCACGGGAACTTCGGCGAGAAGCGCCAGCCCTGGGTTTACGGCCCGGTGGCTGAAGCTGCGGCGCGGGGCGCGCTCGATCTGCGCTATGAACTGCTTCCGTACATTTATTCCTACGAGCGCCGCAATACCGAGGGCGAAGCCGGCCTGGTGCGGCCGCTCTTCTGGGAGTTTCCGTCGGACCCCGGAGCGGCTGGGCAGAATTCGGAATGGATGTTCGGCGACGCGCTTCTCGTGGCCCCGATTTTGACGGAGGGCGCGACTTCCCAAGTGATCTACCTGCCTGCCGGCGAGTGGTTCGATTACGCTAGCGGTCAGAGTTATCACGGCGCGCAGGGCGTCAAGGTTGCCGTGGATTCTACGACTTGGAAAGACATTCCGCTCTTCGCCCGCAGCGGTTCCATTGTGGCCACGCAGCCTCTGGAGCAATACGTAGGGCAGCGCGACGTCTCAGAAATCACTCTCGACATCTTCCCATCAGAATCCCCCGCCGCATTTACGGCCTATGACGATGACGGCCAAACCTACGACTACGAAAAAGGAAACTACCTGCGTCAAGAAATCACCGCGCAACGAATCGGCAAAGAGGTTCGAGTGAAGATCGATGCGGCGACGGGCAACTATGCCAGCCCGCTCCGAACTTATCTGCTGAGAATTCATGCCACGGCGCAGCACGTGATGCTCGACGGCAAGCTGCTGCCTGCGGCCGGCAATGCTCTGGCGTCATCGGCGCCGGGCGCAAAACTGGAGTTGGGGAGCGACCGTTTTGGACCCGTGGTGCTGCTGCAAATCGGCGCCGGAGAGAAGACGCCTTCAGTGATCACTTTGCGATGAGCCTGAAGTGCCGCGCCGTATCGCATGCTATTCCGCGCAGCGATACAGGGAGCCGGAACGCCGCATGGCCCGAACTCCTCTCGGATTCTTCATGCCTTACAGTCGGCCATGACTACAGCACGGATCGTAAGTACCTGACTTGAGACAGAATACGACTGGTCATTCCCTGCGCAGACTCAGGTCGGAATTGTGGGTAATCGAAAGGTGGTCGTCCCCTCTGGCGTGTAGTCGTATGTGAGGCGATGATTGGTAACCCCTTTCGTTTACTATACCTTTCATGCCGTCTTAGGCTGGCGAGCCGGATGGCCAAAACCGCCAAGAGAAGCCGCTCTATGCGGATTTTTCGGACCGCTCTTTCGTCACAAAAAACATAAGAAAGAACAAACGATGATAGCCAGACTGGGC
>Ga0326728_10023289_pt1 | contig 11367 bp, 7 predicted proteins | sample MB3enrmetagenome_FD_207602 | JGI IMG/M metagenome (GOLD analysis project Ga0326728, IMG submission 207602) | Lab enriched peat soil microbial communities from McLean, Ithaca, NY, United States - MB31MN | ecosystem: Environmental > Terrestrial > Soil > Wetlands > Peat | place: USA: New York... | reverse complement strand
GGCTCTTTCGAAACGGCGCTGTGGAAGGCGCGCCTCTATCTCAGCTCGCTCCGCAGTTTCGGGGACTACCAGGATCTTGCCTCGGTCACCGCCCCGAAACAGCAAGTAAGTCAGATGCTAGGCCCAACCATTGCCGCCGCCACCGGCGCTGTCTACAAGCGGCAGGATCAGATCTCGCTCTCGCTACCGCTCACATTCGACGCAGGTTCCCTCAACTTCAGCTACACAGACGCTGAAGACGCCGCGAATAATGCATATAAAATCGCCTCGGTCTCTTACAGCCGGCCCTTCTTTTGGAACAGCAGCCTGTCCCTCACCGGCTTCAACGACTTCGACCAAAGCAATTCCTGGGGCGTCTATGCAGGATTGACCTTTTCTTGGGGAAGATATTCGGCGGGCGCAATCGAGCAGAGTAGCAACAACAGCTACTCCGCGGGCGGCTATTTTTCACGCAGCCTCGGCGATGAAGCGGGAAGCTATGGCTACAGCGTCCGGGCGCAGGAAGGCTCAAATCCTGTCAACTCCGGCTCATTCTCCTATCGCGCACAGGAGGCACAGCTCGACGCAGGCGTGCAGCAAGTTGGCAGGTCAGCCCAGGCCACGGCCTCAGCTCAGGGTTCAGTTGCTATCATGAATGGAGTTTATTTCGCCAACCGCATCGACAACTCCTTCGCGATTGTCGACACCGGCATTCCCGGCGTGACGGTTCTGCGCGACAACCACCCCGTCGGAGAAACGGACTCCGATGGCCGCATCCTCATTCCCAGCATTCGCGCCCGCGAGGAAAACTCGATTACGATCGATCCGGCGACACTTCCCATTCAGGCCGATATCGATGTCACTCAACTCGTCGCCGTTCCAAAACAGCGAGGCGGCACAAGCGTGCATTTCAAGGGCAACGCGCAGCCTGCGTCAGCGGTCGTTGTGTTCAAGGATGAGAAGGGAGCCGTGATCCCGCCCGGCTCCGAGGCCTGGGTCAATGGCGCGCAAGACTCCTTCGTCATAGGCTATGACGGCGAGACCTATCTCACCAATCTCCAACCGTCCAACACCGCCCTCGTGAAATTGCCCGATGGCAGGTCTTGCAAGGCCGCATTCGACTTCGCACCGCAGCAGGGCAGTCAAGCCCGCATCGACAATGTTGTCTGCACAGCATCCGCCCCTGCCGTTGCGGCTGCAGAATCCGCGCCAGACCTAACCGTCAAGTCAAAATAATGAAAAAGCGCCTCCTTCTCACTCTGTTGCTGGCTTTGACTCTAATTGGAAAGGCGCAGGCTCAGCTTGCTACCTGTACCCCAACCGTTTCCCCTCCAAGCATTCCTGCCCTCGACCCGCTAGCCAATCCGACATACGACACGACCGCGAATTTATCGGTAACTTGCAAGGGCGTGGACCTAACGGTCTCGTTTTGCTTCACTATTGGGAACGGCAGTGGCGGGGTCAACTCAAACGGCCAGCGCCTCCTTACCGGTCCCTCCGGCAACACAGTTCCGTTTCAATTTTTTACCAACAGTAGCAGGACTCAGGTTTGGAATACCTCGAGCGTTTTCCAGCTTCCCTTAACCTTGCTCGGCAGCGCTACGGTAAATGTTCCGATTTACCTTCGCTTTTATTTGAACCAGACCACGCCTGGCACCTATTCCTCAACTTTCAGCGGCAATGACGCTCTGCTGCAGTATGGTATTGGCAGCATACTTTCTTGCAATTTGCTGACCACAAAGGCCACCACGAGCTTCACTGTGCAACTAACGCTTGGCAAGAGCTGCGTTCTAAGTGCTATAAGCCCTGTCGCTTTTGGCAACGTTACCGTTACATCCCTGATGGGAAACGTGACTGCGATAGGCGGTCTTTCAGTGCAATGCACCAACACCACCCCTTACACGGTCGGACTGGATAACGGCCAGGGTATCGGGGTCACCAATCCGGCCGCGCGCAAAATGACGGGCCCCGGCGGCGCGACCCTTACCTATGGCCTCTATCAAGACTCGGCGCATTCCTTGGTCTGGGGAAATACCACCGGGACGGGCGGCAACACTCAAGGCGGCACTGGAAGCGGGACCGTGACGGCCTATACGGTCTACGGCCTCATGCCCCCGCAAACGACGCCTACCGCGGGGACATACAACGATACCGTCACCATCACGGTTACGTATTAAGGCAAGCTACTTCGCCCGCGCGGGCCGCCCCGCGCCGAAGCTCGCCCGCGTCTCGCGCCAAATCTGCGTGAAAGGTTCGCGCCGCCAGCATAAGCCTGGCCGCCGGCGCGCATGGTAGCCATTCAACCAAACCTGGTTCGCGGCTGTGACGGATCTGCAGCCTTATGGTGAACACGATCAAAAGTACGTTCCTAGCAAACCATCCGTTAGTAGAACTCATGCTAAGCCACAACCTAAGGCAGCCGCGGCGCTAGTTGGCAAAAACTGCTCCCCGACGCCTGGCGTACTCCTCAACAGGGATGAAAAACAAATGAGAAGTTTTGCTTTCCGCTCGGCGTTCGCCGCCGCAGCGCTCGCTTCTAGTATTGCCGGCGCAGATGCCGACACCGCAAGCGGTACGATTGGCATTTCTGCGACTGTTGTGACCTCGTGCACCGTCAGCGCAAGCAGCACGCCTGTCGCTTTCGGTACCGTTTATACAAACTACAGCGCGGCCTATAACGCCACAGGGGATATCTATGTCACCTGCGGCAACGGCGTGACCTACAACATCGGTCTCGATCCCGGCGGCTTTTACGGCACCGGTACGCGGAACATGCAACTATCTGGCGGCAGCGCTCTGCTTGCGTACCAGCTTTATCGCACCACCGCCGAGCGGACCGCAGGTACTCCAACGTGGGGGATGACCATCGGAACCAACACCTACGCCGGCACGGCTACCGGGTCCCAGCAAACCATACCCGTCTATGGCCAAGTACCCACGGGCCAAACGCTAACGCCCGGCAGCTACGCCGACACAGTCAACATCACGGTCACATTCTAAGGTTTGAAAAATGCGCCGGGCAAAGATCATTGCGCTTATTGCACTTATGGCGTTCCCGGGCGGGGGTGCCGGTCAGGCTCAATCTTTACAGGTATCCCCCGTGACGGTCGACCTGCCGCCCTTGTCCAGGAGCACGTTCTTAACCGTTGCGAACGGCACGGGCGAACCTGTTCAAGTTCAGGTGCGCGTGTTCCGCTGGTCGCTTGTTGACGGCCAGGACAAGCTCGAACGAACGGGCGACGTGGTCGTGAGCCCGCCAATGCTTACTGCCCGGCGCGGCGAAGGAAACGTCGTTCGCATCATTCGTATCGCGCAAGCGCCCGTTGCGTGCGAGGAAGCCTACCGCGTCTTTGTCGAGGAGATACCAAGCCGTAAACGCGTTCAGGCTGCAACCATCGTCTTGGCGGTGCGCCATTCCATACCGGTTTTCTTTAGCGGCGTCGATGCAAACCGGGGCAGCGTCAATTGGTCGGCATCCAGCCGCAACGGGAAGCTCGTCCTCGTGGCCGGCAATCCCGGCCAAAAGCATGTAAGGATTTCACACTTGCGCGTCACCGATGGCGTCGCGCGCCAGCTCATCGCGATTAATGGCCTCGCCGGCTATGCGCTCGGCGGACAGGCCAGAATATGGGAGCTGCCGGTATCGCCTGGAACGCTGAAGCCGGGCACTAACCTCAAAATAGACGCCCAGAGTGATGTGGGGCCGATTAATGCGTCAGTGGTTCTCGGCAGGAGCGGCTAACGCCCCAGGCTTTGCTTCGTTCGTTGTTGTTTGCGTCGCCTTGAGTTGGGGTTGCGGTGCGTTCGCCCAAACGGGCGGCGATAGCTCGAATATGCGATCCTATTACCCGCCCAAGGGTCAGCAGCCCGAAGAGGAGCTCTATCTTGAAGTCTACATCAACGAATACCGCACCAATATGATTACGAATTTCCGCCGCTATCGCGACGGGTGCCTGACCGTCGAACGCAGCGACCTAACCAACTACAAGTTAAAGGCGCCGCAAAGCGCCCTCCACCAAAGCGGCCGCGTTTGCCTGGACCGGATGCCCGGCCTTACCTACCGGTATGATGCTCCACAGCAGGCGATACATCTCACCGTGCCTGACGAGCTGCGCGAAACGCTGCAGATCGATGCGCGCGGTCCAAAGCCCAAGTTTATCGAAGCCGATCCCGGCGCCAATTTCAGCGCGATCTTCAACTATGCGCTGACTGCGAACTTCGGCAGCGACGATTACAACAAAAGCGCCATCCCAAGTTACCAGGGTGCCGCCGCTTATGTCGACGCGCATTTCTTCACTAATTACGGCAATTTCGACCAGTCCGTCAGCCTAAACTCCCAAGTCCCGGGTATCGCGGCCGAAGAGATCGAGCCAGGTTTTCTACGCCTCGACACACGCTGGTTTTACGATGACGATAGCACCCTCGTGAGATACGCCGCGGGTGACATCGTCTCCGGCTCGCTCGGCTGGACCCGCTCAATCCGCATGGGCGGTTTCCAGATCTCACGGGACTTCTCGCTCCGCCCCGACCTTGTCACCCAACCCTTGCCGTCTTTCTCAGGTAGCGCTGCGGTCCCTTCCACCGTCGAGGTCTTCGCCGATCAAAGCCGCACCTTCTCCCAGCAAATTACCGGCGGGCCATTTACCATCACCAATCTGCCCGTAGTCTCCGGCCCTGGCGTCCTCACGATGGTCGTCCGCGATCCTTCCGGCAAAGAGACGTCCACGGAATACGCCTTTTACGCCTCTTCCCGCATCCTAGCTTCAGGCTTCTACGATTATTCTATCGAAGGCGGTTTCGCCCGCACCTTTTACGGCCTCAAGTCGGATTCCTATGACGGGAACCCGATCGCATCGGCTAGCGTGCGCTATGGCTTGACGGACCGCTTGACGCTCCAAGCCCATACCGAGGACGGCGATGGGCTCGCCAATTTAGGCGCGGGCGCGGTCTTCGGCCTTTGGCGCTATGGCGTTGCTTCCCTCGCCGCTTCTGCGAGCGATGTGTCGGGCAAGTATGGCGGCCAGGTCTCCGGCTCTTTCGAAACGGCGCTGTGGAAGGCGCGCCTCTATCTCAGCTCGCTCCGCAGTTTCGGGGACTACCAGGATCTCGCCTCGGTCACCGCCCCGAAACAGCAACCAAATCAGATTCTGGGCTTAGTCGCTGCCAATACCGGTGCGGTCTATAAGCGGCAGGATCAAATCTCGCTCTCGGTGCCGCTTGCATTCGACGCAAGTTCGATCAACTTCAGCTACACAGACGCCGAAGACGCCGACAGGAATTCATATAAGGTCGCCTCGGTCTCTTACAGCCGGCCCTTCTTGTGGAACAGCAACCTGTCCCTTACCGGCTTCGACACCTTCGACAAAAGCAATTCCTGGGGCGTCGTCGCGGGACTGACTTTTCACTGGGACAAATATACCGCGGGTGCGCTTGAGCAGAGCGCCAACGGCGGCTCTTCCGCTGGCGGCTATTTACAGCGCAGCCTCGGCAGCGAGGCCGGAAGCTATGGCTATAACATCCGGGCGCAGGAAGGCTACAATTCTGTCAATTCCGGCGCCTTCTCCTACCGCGCGCAAGAGGCACAGCTCGACGCAGGCGTGCAGCAAACCGGCAAGACAATTCAGGCCATGGCTTCGGCTTCGGGTTCGATTGCCATCATGAACGGAGTCTATTTCGCCAACCGCATCGACAATTCCTTCGCGATTGTCGAAACCGGCATCCCCGGCGTGACCGTTCTTCAAGACAACCATCCTATCGGAGAAACGGATGCCGATGGCCGCATCCTGATTCCTAGCATCCGTGCCCGCGAGCAAAACTCGATCACGATCGATCCTGCGACACTTCCTATTCAGGCCGATATAGATGCCAACCAACAAATCGTCGTTCCAAGACAGCGAGGCGGCTCAAGCGTGCATTTCAAGGGCAACGCGCAGCCTGCGTCAGCGGTCGTGGTGTTCAAGAATGAAAAGGGGGCTGTGATCCCGCCCAGCGCCGAAGCCTGGGTCAACGGCGCCCAAGACCCCTTCGTCATAGGCTATGACGGCGAGACCTATCTCACCAATCTCCAACCGTCCAACACCGCCCTCGTGAAATTGCCCGATGGCAGCTCTTGCAACGCCGCCTTTAATTTCGCCTCGCAGAAGGGCGCTCAAGCCCGCATCGACAATGTTGTCTGCAAAGCATCCGCCCCTGCCGTTGCAATGGCAGAGGCCGCCCCAGGTCTAACCGTGATGTCAAAACTATGAAAAAGCATATTCTTCTAATTCTGATACTGGCTTTCACGCTTGCTGGAAAGGCGCATGCAGGCTGTTCCCCAAGCGTAACGACTCCAATCACCTTTACGAGCGTTAACCCGCTAACCACAGGCACATACAATACGACAACGACGCTAGCGATTACCTGCTCCGGCCTGTCTCTCGAAAACACATTTTGCTTCACGATCGGGGCCGGCACCGGCGGCACGAACTCAAGCAACCAGCGGCTTCTTGCCGGCTCCGGGAGTTATACTATTCCCTTTCAATTCTATGAGGACTCCGGTTACACGACTCCGTGGCCCATCGGAACGCCTGTGCATCTGTCAGCCATATTGCTGCTAGATGGCACCGTAGATGTCACGATATATCTTCGACTTTACATAAACCAAACCACACTCCCGCCGGGCACGTATTCCTCTACTTTCAGCGGCTCGGGGGCGCTGCTGAATTACGGCCTGCTTCTCACATTTACAAGCTGTTCCCTCCTGAGCGGCTCGGCTAGCACGAGTTTCACCGTGCAAACCACTCTCCTTAAGAGCTGCGTTCTAAGCGCTATAAGCCCCGTCGCTTTTGGCAACGTTACCGTTACATCCCTGATGGGAAACGTGACTGCGACAGGCGGACTGTCCGTGCAATGCACCGACACGACCCCTTACACGGTCGGGCTGGACAATGGACAGGGCTCCGGGGTTACCGGCCCGGCCGCGCGCAAAATGACAGGCCCCGGCGGCGCGACCCTTACCTACGGCCTCTATCAAGACTCGGCGCATTCCTTGGTCTGGGGAAATACCACAGGGACGGGCGGCAACACTCAAGGCGGCACTGGAAGCGGGAACGTGACGGCCTATACGGTTTACGGCCTCATGCCCCCGCAAACGACGCCTACCGCGGGGAGCTACTCAGATACCGTCGGCATCACAGTCACATATTAGATTCTGTCCCTTTTTTGCGGAAACATCAGGCCGCCCCCGGAAGCCGCAGCGATGCAGCGGGCAGGGTATTAGCGAACCTGATATCAGGCTACTTTTGCCGCTCTCTCTTAACCGAAGCTTAACCCGGTGCCGCTAATTTTCTGAAAATCATGGCCGGATTAGGCGGTACGCGGCCTTAAGCTTTTGTGAGGCGTTGCGTGGACTTGTCGCGTGCGAGGAGGGGCGCAGAGTTTGTTTCCCGTTTTGGGGCTGCAGCCGCCACCCATCTGCGCTTCCTCGCTCTGTGCCTCTGGCGGCTCTTGGGCGGCCTGATACGCAGCTTGCTTCGCCTAGCCTGGCGGATTCTCAAGAGATCGGCCATCTGGGTCGTTACCGAGTCGCCGCTTGCCGAGCCGAGGCGCAGCGCACACCGCCCGCTTCTGCGCCTCATTCCGTGGGTCATCGTCGCAATCGGCTGGACCGCCATCACGCTCGTCTGCGTAGCGGCCTACTACGCCTCGGTCGTGCCCGATCCGCGCGAAGCCATGATTATGCACGTGCCGCCCAACCTCACCATCCTGGCACGCGGCGGCGAGTTCATCGCCGAGCGCGGCATGCGGCGCGCTTATGTTCCCTACAAGGATATCCCGCCGCATCTCGTGAAAGCGGTGCTTGCGACCGAGGACCGCCGTTTTTTTTATCATTTCGGCTTCGATCCCATCGGCCTCGCCAGGGCGGCAAGTGCAAACTGGCGGTCGGGCGAGGTGCAGCAGGGCGGCTCGACGATTACGCAGCAGCTGGCCAAGAACTTGTTTCTTCAGCCGAGGCGGAATTGGGCGCGCAAGGCTGAGGAGTTCATATTGGCACTCTGGTTAGAGCACCGGTTCACGAAACAGGAGATTTTGGAGCTTTATCTAAACCGGGTTTATTTCGGCGGAGGCAATTACGGGATCGGCGCGGCTGCTCATTCGTATTTCGGAAAGGCACCGCAAGACGTCACCTTGGCAGAAGCGGCTCTGCTGGCAGGCCTTATCAAGGCGCCATCCTATTATTCTCCCACCGCGAACATGGACCGCGCGAGGACGCGCGCCAAGGAAATCCTTCGCCTCCTAGCCGAAACCGATCAAATCGACATCAATCAATATGCGGAGGCCGCCGCCAGTCCACCGGAACTCAAAGTTTTGCCTGCGAAGCCCGGCTTCGGTTTCGTGGCCGATTGGGTTGCGGAGGTCACGCCGATGCTCACAGGCGAGTCCAGCCGCAATCTCACAGTCGAAACGACTATCGATACGGGCCTGCAGCTTGCGGCGCGCAATGCGGTGGAAAATGTGATGCGCACCAAGGGCCGCACCGCGCGCGCTTCGGAGGCTGCGGTTATTTTGCTCACCCCCGGCGGAGCGGTGAGGGCGATGTATGGAGGGCGCAATCACGCGGAAAGCCAATTCAACCGGGCGGTGCGGGCGATGCGGCAGCCGGGCTCGGCTTTCAAGCCTTTCATCTATCTCGCCGCCATCGAGGATGGTTTTACGCCGAACACCACAATCGACGATAGCCCCGTCGATATCGAAGGCTGGCGGCCTGTGAATTTCGGCAAGGACTATCGCGGGCAAATCAGTTTGCGGACGGCGCTGACCCATTCGAGCAATATGGCCGCGGTCCGGCTGACGCAGGCTGTGGGCACCGATCGTATCGTCGAGGTTGCGAACAGGCTTGGTGTGCTGTCGGCCCGCAATGTCGGCCCGACGCTCGCGCTCGGCACGTCGGAGACAACGCTCCTCGAAATGACTTCGGCTTTCTCCGTCTTCGCCAATGGCGGCCTTGCCGTTGTGCCCGAGGTGGTGGAGCGGATCGTGGACGACCGGGGCCGGGTTCTGTTCGAGCGCTCGAAACGCCCGGCGCCGCGTGTCGTGAGCGCTCGCGCCGTGAGCGCGATGAACGACATGATGAACGCGGTGGTCGCGGGCGGCACCGCGCGCAGTGCATCCTTGGACCTCTATCCGGCCGCTGGGAAGACGGGCACGAGCCAGAACTTCAAGGACGCCTGGTTCATAGGTTACACGGCGCAATGGGTGGGCGGCGTTTGGATGGGCAACGACAATGCAAGCCCCATGCGGGGCGTGACTGGCGGCTCTTTGCCGGCCGAGATTTGGAAGGAGCTCATGCTTAAAGCCCATGAAGGCCAGATGCCGAAACCGCTGCCTGGCACGGCAATGGACCCCAGTCTGCTGCAGCGCGCAGCCGAGGCAACCGGCATCGCCGATGTCCCATCGCGCAATCCAAAGAGAATGATTGTGCCTCCCGCGGGCAAAAGGCCGGAGCAGGCCGAGGCTGGGCCGGCCGGCGGGAGGTCGCTTGTGCGCTGAGCAGGGACGGTGCCAATCGAGGTCACACGAGCCAGCCGAGTGCGGTTCACTTATTTGATTTGTATTGTCCCCTGTCAAAGCAACCCGGTTTGAAGCGGCATAATCTATTTATAATGCGCACAAGTTCCAGGGTGGAGATCTTTCGCTCGTGATATGGGGGCTGCGATGTCCAGACTGCTCGCTTTTCTAGCTCTCCCGCTTTCCCTAGCCGTGGTGGCTGCGCGGGTTGCGGCCGCCGGTCACGACGATTGCTATCGGGCTGGCGATCCAGACCGGGCGATTATGGGATGTTCCGCCGTCCTGGCTGACGAAGGTACAACCGCAGCCAACCGCGCCAACGCTTATAACAACCGCTGCAACGCCTATAACGGCAAGGGCGAGTATGACCGGGCCATTGCGGACTGCAACCGCGCCATCGAATTGAACCCGAACTATGCGGAGCCCTATGGCAACCGTGGCAACGCCTATGATGGGAAGGGCGAGCATGACCGGGCCATCGCGGATTTCACCCATGCCATCAAGCTCAATCCGAACGATGCGGTGGCTCATTACGATCGCGGCTTGGCTTACCGGCGCAAGGGCGATAATGACCGGGCCATCGCCGATTACACCCGGGCTATCGCGCTCAAGCCGGACTATGCAGAGGCCTATGGCAACCGCGGCAACGCCTATGGCGCCAAAAGCGGTTACGACGCTGCCATCGCCGATCACACTCGGGCCATCCAGCTGAACCCGAACGATGCGCAGGGCTATTACAATCGCGCTAGCACCTATTTCCGCAAGGGCGATTACGACGCAGCCATCGCCGATTATACGCACGCTATCGGGCTGAACCCGAACGATGCAGAGGCTTATCAAAACCGCGCCTTGGCCTATGAGAAAAAGGGCGACTACGGCCGGGCTACTGCGGATCAAAACCGCGCCGGCGAGCTTGCTGCCTCTGCCGGAGGCATAGCCGGGCAAAGCGCCGGGGGAGGGACCGCGAACGCGGTCCCCTATGAGCAGCGGATTGCCGATTTCGCGCTTCGGATTTGCTATCAGAACATCCACGATCTCAACCGGGTGCTTGAGATGGCCAATTCTGGCGGCTGGGAACGGCTGCCGCCCGGCGCTGTGGAGCAGGTTCCGCCTAATCAAAAGCTAATCGTCGAGGGCTGGGCCGCACCCGCCGGCGATTTCAAATTGCCGGTCACAATCAAGTACTGGGAAGGAGGACGCGGTGACGCGATGAACCGCTGCACCGTTCACGCAATGTCAGCTGCCGCTCCGCTGGTTGCGGCGCTGCAGCCGCACATTGCGTTGAAACTGGCAGACCGCCCTGAGCCGGGCAAAGACGTCTATCTCGTAACCAGTTCTGGAGACGCCAACATAATCATGGAGGTTCAGTCCGCGGGCAATCCGGTTGTGACGGCGATCAGTTTTATTGCGATCCAAGTGCCTAATCCCAATCGTTAGTAAGACGGCTCCGCATGCAACGGGATGCGTGAGCGATACAGGCAAGAGGAGGGGGAGATCATGGGTAGCAGGAAGCTCAGGACCAGTGCGTGGCTTAAGGCGCTTTTTCGCGCTGCGCTCACATATAGTGCTCTTTGTGATCCAGCCGGTGCAGTTGAGCCGGAATCGTATCGTCTGATCATATCTTGCAAAAATGATGCGGCCGTCGCTGAGATTTACGCACCAGAGCGTATATCCAATAATGGATTTGACGCATTTTTCCACGCTATACAAACTGGACAGCGTGGATATTACGCCCTTGACCTGAATGAATACGGTAAAGGCAAAGTCCTGGAACCGGCCACCTTGAAGGCTTCAAAAGTAAACAAGGGTGTCGAGGTCGATCAATTCACCCGGGGCCTGCCG
>Ga0326728_10023288_pt1 | contig 11367 bp, 7 predicted proteins | sample MB3enrmetagenome_FD_207602 | JGI IMG/M metagenome (GOLD analysis project Ga0326728, IMG submission 207602) | Lab enriched peat soil microbial communities from McLean, Ithaca, NY, United States - MB31MN | ecosystem: Environmental > Terrestrial > Soil > Wetlands > Peat | place: USA: New York... | reverse complement strand
GCTGTTCCCGGACCTGCATCCTCTTCCACGGCATTGTCTCCGCACCCCCACCCTCGCTCCAACTCGCGCCGAAGTGTAAAGGATCTCCAGAGACAATGTGTAAAGGATGTCATGGAACTGAACACCCACGCCTTTGGGGACCCGGGAAAGCACGAACCCACCCCGGCCCAGCCTTCGTTTCCTCCAACATGCTGGACTGCACCCCAAGCTGCGTCTACCGCGCTCTCGGCCTCCCCCGCCGCCGCTGCCAGCTTCATCAGTGCCACATACACGATGCCAGCCGTGAAGAAGCCGACCAACCACGCGTAATCGTAGAGGAAGTGCAGCGGCGGAACAAAAACGCCGATGAGCGCCAACGCCGCTGCGGCAGCTGACGTTTTCCCAAATTGGCGGCGCGTAAGATTGCGCATTGCGAAATCACCCTCCGGATTCAAAGGGCGATTATGGCCGACTGGATCTAAAGCTCAACGGAAGCAGCGCGGTAAGAGTCCACGCCCGATGCAGGGCGCACGCAAAAAAGGCCACAGCCCCTTCCAACGCTGCGGCCCTCGCGGCTACAGCGGAACCAGAGTAGATGTACCCCGAAAGCACGTCAGCTGAGTGGCTTTTCCTCAAGAAAAAGCCACTTTTTCACGACTAAACGCAAGGGCACACTTACTCTGGTTCCGCTCTAACGATCAGCCGAACCGTTACATCTCTTTCACGCCTTCCACAAACGCCTTCAGCTTGCGGCTCCGCGAGGGATGGCGCAGCTTGCGCAGCGCCTTGGCTTCGATCTGGCGGATGCGCTCGCGCGTTACCTGGAAGCTCTGGCCAACTTCTTCGAGTGTGTGCTCAGAGCCGTCTTCGAGGCCGAACCGCATTTTGATCACCCGCTCCTCGCGCGGCGTGAGCGTGCGCAGCACCTGAGACGTATACTCCTTCAGGTTCACGCCAATCACAGCTTCCGAAGGCGACACCGCCTGGCGATCCTCGATAAAGTCGCCCAGGTGCGAGTCTTCCTCTTCGCCGATCGGCGTCTCCAGCGAGATGGGCTCCTGCGCGATCTTCAGCACCTTACGCACCTTGGCCACAGGAATATCCATACGCCGTGCAATCTCTTCGCTCGACGGCTCGCGGCCCAGCTCTTGCACCAGTTGCCGGCTGGTACGGATGAGCTTGTTGATGGTCTCGATCATGTGCACCGGGATGCGGATGGTCCGCGCCTGGTCGGCAATAGCGCGCGTAATCGCCTGCCGGATCCACCACGTCGCGTAGGTGGAGAACTTGTAGCCGCGCCGGTACTCGAATTTATCCACCGCCTTCATCAGGCCGATGTTGCCCTCCTGAATCAGGTCAAGAAACTGCAGGCCGCGGTTGGTGTATTTCTTGGCGATGGAAACAACGAGTCTAAGATTGGCCTCGATCAGCTCGCGCTTGGCCTGTTCGGCGTCCATGTCGCCCTGGATCATCTCGCGCTGCGTGCGCTTCAACTCCGTAATCGAAACGCCCGCATCGCCCTCGATTTTTTCGAGATCCGTACGGCAGTTCTTCTGTTGCCGCCGGTATTCCTTCTTCAGCTCCTCGCTCTTCGAAGCCTCAAACTTCTGCTCCAGCGAGCGGATCTGCCGCTCCAGCGTGCGCATCGTGTCCACGGTCTTGTTGACCTTGTCCAACAGGCGCTTGCGCTCCAAGGGCGTGTATTTCAGCTCGCGCACAATGCGCGAGATGTACACCTTCTCGCGCGAAATCGTCCAGCGCAGCCGCCGCGCTTCCTTCACCTTGGCCTTGCTGCCAACCGGAATCGCGGCCTGCCTCTCTTCAAGCTGTGCGCTCTTCTTCTGGTGCTTCACCAGCGCGTCGGTGCGGGCCACGGTGGCCTTCACGCGAGCCAGCACCACCTCTTCGGTGAGCTCCTCCTCGTCGAAGATCACCACCTCTTTTATGTTGCGCACGCCGCGTTTCAGGTCCTCGCCCAGCGCCGCAATCTCGCGGATCACGATAGGCGAGCGGGATATGGCCTTCAGTACGCGCATCTGGCCGCGCTCAATGCGCTTGGCGATCTCCACTTCGCCTTCGCGCGTAAGCAGCGGCACGGTACCCATCTCGCGGAGGTACATACGCACCGGGTCGTTGGTCTTCTCCAGCGTTCCCGGCGTCAGATCCAGCTCGACGTCCTCACCCTCTTCCAGCTCGAATTCTTTGTCGCCCGGAAACTTGGGAGCGTCCAGCAGGTCGATGCCCTGCGTGCCGATTGTGGTGATCAAATCGTCCAGATCGTCCGGCGAGGCAATCTCATCGGGCAACGCATCGTTCACGTCGCCGTACGTGAGAAAGCCCTTCTCCTTGCCGACCTCGATCAGGCCTTGCACTTCCTCTTCGAATTTGTCGTTGATCGCCAAAATACTCCTGCTCTCTTCGGCGCCACGCATCCCCGGGACGCGCTACACCCGATTTCAACTATTGCCTCGTCGCCCTCGGAACCGGCCGCAATGTGTCCTATGCCCGCGCGACGAGTTCCACGCTTTGCGGGTTCCGCCCGCGCCTGAACGTGAGCCGGATTCGCATCCAGACGCACCAATTGAGGGCCTCTGTTCAGAAGTCCTCGCGCGCACACAAAGCCACGCATCCCGCTCAAGCGGTCAATCACTTTTCTCGGAACAGGATGGCAGCGCTTCAGGTTTCTCCTGGGTCGCCCGCGAGCCGCAGCTCATGTGTGGGGCAAAGGGGCGCGCATCCTCACTGAGATCAATAGATTACCACACCCACTCCCGCTGGCGCCAGCATAAAGCAGGCGAAAAAATAAGCCCCGTACAGACTGCTATGAACCGATCCGGATGCGGACCCCCAGCCGCTCGTTCCTGATCCGTCTCTTTTTAGACGCCGCAAAGGGCTTTTTCGACGCAGGAATTGCCCGCCCAAGTGCCTTTCCGGCGCGCATCCGGAATCCTTACCGTTCCTGCCTTCTGGCTGTACCCGATTTCTAGGAGTCACGAAGCTTAATCTTTGTCAACGCCCGATTCACGGACAGTTTCTCCTGCGCCAACTGAACGGCTCGCTGAAAATCGCCCTGCCGCTCCGCCTCTTGGATATTCATAACGAGATCTCTGTGCCTGAGCTCAAGCCACTCGCGATGAAGCCCGTCGATTGTCCCGCGTACTAACTCTAGGGTGGGGGACAGTTCCTCCCCAAGCTCGCTGCTGGTTCTTTGACTAAGCGGGACCGGGGCCTGAGCGGCTTGGAAAACGATCCGCGCCACCAAATCCCGCTGGCCCGCATCCTGCAGGGCCTCCATTGGGTCAGCAGACCGGATCATCGCGCAGACCGCGGGGAATGCGGTGAGATGTTCGAACCACTCCGGGTGTTCGCTCAGGGCCTCCGCAATTTGCGCCCGCAGATTTTCCTCTGCCAGTATCGCCCGCACCAGGATACGGTCCGCCCTTTTGAGGCCGCTGTCCTGAACCTCGATGTGCTCCCGCCTCTTGAGCGCAGCCTTACGCAACTCATCACGAAGTACAGATTCACCAATCTTGAGTCCAAAGGCCGCATCCTTAGCAAATTCCTCCCGAGCGACTGCGTCCGGCATCCGACGGATGTGTGGCAGCAGAAAGTTCAAAGCCTTCACCTTTTGCTCCGCGCTCGCCCCGGGAAACGCAGCCCGCGCCCGCTCGATCAGATAATCGGACTGGCGCCCTGCCCCGCGGACCACCGCCGTATAAGCCTCTACGCCACGCTCACGGATAAACCGGTCCGGGTCCAGGCCGCCGTCGAGGGTCACGATCTTGATCGAAAAACCCTCCTCAGTCAGCAACGCAATAGACTTCTCGGCGGCGTTCGCCCCGGCCGCGTCGGGATCGAAGTTGACCACGACATTCGAAGTGTGCCGCTTCAGGATCCCCACCTGCTGCTCGGTAAATGCCGTTCCGCTGGTCGCAATCACGTTATGAATCCCGCCCAGATACACGCTGATGCAGTCCATCTGCCCCTCCACCAGCAGGACGAACTCAAGCTGCCGGATCGCAGCTTTCGCCTTGTCTAGGTTGAACAGGACTTGACCTTTGGAATACAGCGGCGTCTCCGGCGAGTTGATGTACTTCGCGCCCGCCTTTTCCCCCGTCTCCAGCGTCCGGGCTGTAAATGCGATCACTCGCCCGCCCTCGTTCGCGATGGGGAACGTCACCCGCTTGCGGAACCGATCGTAAAGGGGCCCCTGCGACCCATCCCCCTGCTCTTTGGAGCTGAACAGCCCGCTCGCCCGCAGCGTAGCCTCGTCCGCCATGCCGCTCAGCCGGTCGCGCAGGGCATTGAAGCTGTCGGGCGCATAGCCGATTCTAAACTTCTTGATCCCCTCGTCCGAAAGTCCGCGACCTCGAAGGTATTCCCGCGCCAGCGCACCGCCGGGCGAGCGCAACTGCTCCTCAAACCACGCCGCCGCGGTCTCGTGCAATTCCAGCAGCTTGGCTCGCAGCCGCGCCCCCGCCGCCTCTTCCGGCGACGAAAACTCCCGCTTGGGCAGCGGAATTCCGCATTTGCCGGCCACAATCCGCACCGCCTCAGGAAATCCGACGTTCTCGATCTTTCCCACAAAGCTGAAAACATCTCCCGAGGCCTGGCACCCGAAGCAGTAGAAGAACTGCTGCCCCGCGTGCACGCTGAACGACGGCGTCTTTTCCTTGTGAAACGGGCACAGCCCCGTATAACGCTGCGCTCCCGCCTTGCGCAGGCGTATATAACCCTCGATCACCTTGACGATGTCGGCCTGCTGCTTCACACTTTGGGCAAAGTCGCTCACGAGATGGTCTGTACACGAGCATACTGCCGTCGCGCCTTAAGCCCTTGTGGAAGAGGTGGACCGCAAAGCAACTTCCCGCCCGGTGCGCCTCATCCAAGATCGAGTAGTGTCTTTGCGCATCGGGAGCGCGCAGATGGTTGGCGTGGCCGTTCCCACTTCCTCCGGAGGTTGCAAATTATGCGTTTCGCATCCTGGCAGTTTGCACGTACTTTCACGGCTGCCGTACTCATCACGGCCTTCACCGTTCCCCGAACGCTCCCGGCTCAAACCGCCCAGCACGTGGTGAGTCCCTCCGATCTCCAACAGGCTGCGGTCGACGCCTCGCAAACCCGGCAACAAAACCTCGACACCTTGAACAGCTTCCTCTCCACCGATCAGGCGAGGCAAGCCCTGCAATCGGCCCACGTCAGCCCGCAACAGGTAAAGAATGGCGTTGCCGGCCTCAGCGATGAGGAACTGGCGCAACTCGCATCCCGCGCTCAAAAGGCCCTGGCCGATTTCGCCGCCGGCACAATAGGCGATCGCGACCTGATTCTTATCGTGCTCGCCATTGTCGTACTCATTCTCCTCATCGCTATCTTCCACTGAGCTCTGACCATGCCGCGCAGACTCGCCATTGCCGCGGTCGCGATCGTAGCGCTCTCGATGGGCGCCGCCGCATTTGCGTCCGAGCTCGCCGACCTCTGGCTCGACGTGCCGTTCGTCCCGCAACAAAAGGAGGGCTGCGGCGCCGCCAGCATTGCCATGGTCATGCAGTATTGGGAACAGCATCAGGGCCAGCCTTTGCATCCCGAGGCCCAGCCCGCTCTTATCCTGCGCGCCTTGTACTCCGGCCCGGCGCACGGCATTTACGCCTCCGCCATGGTGCGCTACTTTCAGCAAAACGGCTATCGCGCTTTTGCCTTCGCGGGCCAGCCGGCGGACCTCGAGCGCGAATTGCAGCAAGGTCGCCCGCTGATCGCCGCGCTCAAACCCGGCCCTGGCCCGTCGCTGCATTACGTCGTTGTTGTTGGACTCGACGAATCCCAGAAACTCGTGCTCGTGAACGACCCCGCGCAACGCAAGCTCCTCAAAGAGGACCAATCCCAATTCGAGCGCGAATGGAAAGCCGCCGGCCACTGGATCCTGCTTGCCGTTCCCGAGGCGAGCTCGCCCGACGCGAGCAAATATTGATGCGAACTTTGCACGTCGCAGCCGCCCTCCTCTCGACTTGCTTCGCCTTGCCCGCTCAGGACGTTCCGCCTCAACCTCCTACCGGCCAGGAACTACAGCAGCTCGCTGCCGGCCAACACTGGAACCAGATCGTGCTCCTGTTGCAGCCGGTCACTCCGCGCTCCGCAGAGGTGGATTTCTACTTTGGCGAAGCTCTGGCGCAACTTGGGCGCTTCGCCGAGGCGCAAAATGCGTTCGAAGCCGGCCGCCGCCTTGCGCCTGCAGATCCCAGATTCCCCGTCGAGATCGCCGGCATCGCTTTCAAGCAAAAAAACTATCCGCAAACCATCCGCCTCCTGCGCCAGTCGCTTCGCCTTGCGCCCGGCGACGCCTATGCGAACGATTTCCTGGGCACGACCTATTTTCTTGAAGGCAATCTCGAAGCCTCGCTGAAGTACTGGAACCACGTGGGCAAACCGCAGATCGAAAATGTCCGCAAGGATCCGAAACCTCGCATCTCGCCCGCTCTGCTCGACAGTGCATTCGCGTTTTCCCCGGCCGCAACCCTCACGTTGCCTCAATTCCTCAATTCGGACGCGCGCATTCGCGCCCTCGGCGTGTTTCCGCAGTTCCAGTTTGATCTCAACGCGCGCAGCGATGGCAAATTCGATGTCGTCCTTCGCGGCCACGAGCTCGATGGCATGGGCGATAGCAAACTGGGGGCAACGTTCCTGTTCTTTCAAGGCCTCCCGTTCCAGGAGGTCAACCCGCAGTTTTATAACCTGCATCGTGAAGCCATCAACTTTGACTGTATGTTTCGCTGGGACGCGCAGAAGCGGCGCATCTTCGCGCAGGTCTCCGGCCCCTTCGAGCACAGCGCCAGTCACCGCTGGGATCTAACTACCGATCTTCGCAATGAAAACTGGGCGATCCGCAACGGATTCACTGGCCCCGCGCCGGTGCTCGCTAACTTCAACATGCGTCATGAAATGGCGGCCTTCGACCTGTCCTCATACGGAGACCGCTTCGCCTGGACGGCCGGCGCCGAACTCTCGCATCGCAACTTTCCGAGCGCCGTGCCGGGGACCGGATCCGGAACAGCATCCGGCACTGTCATTACGCCGCAGATGCTCGCCACGGGCTACGAGCTCAAGCAGCAGGCGCAAATTTCGAGCACCGTTTGGCGCGTGCCCGAGCGCCGGTTTACCGTAAACGCCGCAGCCGCATCCGAGGCCGCGCGCCTCTGGTCCCGACCGCAGGAATCCTTCGAGAAACTGACCGGCTCGATCCTCTGGCATTGGTCTCCTCAAGTCAAAGGAGACGATTACGAAACTTCCCAGCAACTGCGCGCCGGCCGCACCTTCGGCCAAGTCCCCTTCGACGAGCTCTTCATCCTCGGCCTTGAACGCGACAACGATCTTCCCCTGCGCGCTCACATTGGCACGCGCGACGGGCGCAAAGGCAGCGCTCCGCTGGGCCGCGACTACCTGCTCGAAAACTGGGAGCTGAACAAGAACGTTTACGGCAACGGTTTGCTCCGAGTGCAGCTCGGCCCCTTCGCCGACATTGGCAAGATCGCCGATCCCGGCGCCGAGCTGGGCTCGCATCGGTGGCTCTTCGATACCGGCGCGCAAGCCAAGCTCCGCGTCTTCGGGAGCGGGCTGGTCTTTTCCTACGGCAAGGATCTCCGCACCGGCAACAATGCCTTCTATCTCATGCTGCTTCAATAGGAAACGGCGCCGCCCTGTTTTCGGCAAATTACTTGTTGCAACGAATATCTACCTCGCGCATCCAATTGTATGTACGCTAAAAGTGAATTCAGAGCCGGTTTCCCAGGCGCGCCGCCCGCAACGGCGGCCCTCACCTTGGCTTTGTTTCCGTTCCCCGGAGGTCCACCATGTCCCTTCGTCCCGTTAGACAAATCCTTGAGACCAAGCCCACTATCGAGGGAGCCGGCGTAAAGTTGCAGCGCGCCTTCGGCTTCGGCAAGACCCATGAATTCGATCCATTCCTGTTGCTCGACGACTTTCGCAACGAAAATCCCGCCGACTATCTGGCCGGCTTCCCCTGGCATCCGCACCGCGGCATCGAGACCATCACCTACGTCCTGGCCGGCGAGGTTGCGCACGGCGACTCCCTGGGCAACAAAGGCCGCATGACTGCCGGCGACGTGCAATGGATGACCGCCGGCAGCGGCATTCTCCACCAGGAGATGCCCAAGGGAGATGCTAACGGCCGCATGCACGGTTTCCAGCTCTGGGCCAACCTGCCCGCTTTGCTCAAAATGATTGACCCGCGTTATCAAAACATCCCGGCTGCCGCCATCCCCGAGGTCACCGAGGACGACGGCGCCAAAGCGCGCATCATCTGCGGCGAGTTCTGGGGCAAGACCGGCCCAGTTGAGGGGGTAGCGGCCGACCCGCGCTACGTTGACATTTCCATTCCGCCCTTCAAGCACAAGCGCATCCAGGTCGAGATCACACGTAACGCCTTCGCCTACGTCTTTGCTGGCGCGGGAACCTTCCGCGACGCCTCCGAACCGCAGGCGGTACTCACGGAATCAGCCGTCGACCCCAACGCGCAGCCCGTCTACGACGCGAAAAACCATTCGCTCGTGCTCTTCGACCGCGGCGACGAGATCGTGGTCCAGGCCGGCCCTGAGGGCATTCGCTTCCTGCTCGTCTCCGGCAAGCCGCTGGAGGAGCCGGTGGCGTGGTACGGCCCCATCGTGATGAACACCCAAGCCCAGCTGCGCCAGGCCATGAGCGAGCTGCAGGACGGCACGTTTATCCGGCACGGATAAGCACGCGCATCCACCACGGATAAGCGCTGGCAGCCAGACGCGCGGCGGGGCGTTCACCTTTCCCCGCCGCTGCACTCCTGATAAACTAACCGTTGTCGCAGTGTAGGCGCGTAGCTCAGTTGGTTAGAGCGCTTCCTTGACACGGAAGAGGTCGCTGGTTCGAATCCAGTCGTGCCTACCATATTTTTCAAGCATTTAGCGGCTCCTCTCCCTTGGTGCTTGGCAGCAAATTGGCAGCAAATCTCAAAACCTTCGTCGATGAAGGTTCTGAATTCTTCCCATCTCTCCTTTCTGAAGCGCCTTTCAGCTTTCCCGATTTCAATTCGCTTCTGGTTACAGGCATCTCGACGACCCGAGTCTCCGACTGCGGCCCCGCAGACGCTGGCTTTGCCGTGCTCTGTGTAGACCGGGAGGTTGCCACCGCCCCGCCTCCACCTGTACCGGTTTTCAGCTCCTTGTGGATTGAGTTGACCGTCGCCCGGACCCCTTCGGGAAGTTCCTGCATATAGACATCCGTGGTTGTAGCCGTCCGCGAGTGCCGCAGGATGCCCTGCACATCCTTGACCGTGCCCTTTTTCTGGGCCAGTGTAGCGATGGTGCGCCGGATGACCTGGAACGTCAGCTTCGGCAGCTCCAGTTTCTCGGCCAGTTTGTGCAACACCCGGTTGCGGAAGTTGCTCGAATCGAGAAATCCGCCGACTCTGTTGGGAAAGATGAACGCCTCTGGAGATGAATCCTTGCTTAGCTTCTTCCACCCGACCAACTCCGCCGCCAGTTCCGTGGCGATCGGAGTAGTCGTGAGGCTTCCGCGTGTCTTTCCCCAGGGGCGAATCTTTCCTTTGTATGTGGTTTCCATGATTGTGATCGACGGAACTACCGGATCGAAGCACTTCCACCGCAGGCCGAACAACTCACCTGGACGCAGAGCGTTGGACATATCGAGTTCGAGCAGAATCCGATCCCGGAGGCCAAGCTTCGACAAGGCAGCCCTCAACTGATCCCACGTCAGGGTGGTCTTGTCGGTCTCCCGAAGGTGCGCCGGAATCCTCACCGAACGCGCGGGGTCTTTTGCGAGGAAATCCTGATCGGCCGCCTCGCCAAAGATCGCTCGCATATAGGTCCGAATCTGCAGCACTCTGTCCTTTGAGCGGGTTTTCGCCAGTTTGTTGAGGTGGGTTTGCAGAGCGAACTTATCGATGTTTTCAAGGCGAACATCTCCGAATTCATCGACCAGATCTGCCTCGATGATGTGCTTCTTCACCTTGGCAGTCTCCTCTCTCCAATCCCCCTCCTTCAATGGCAGGTAGCGGTTGCGAACGAACCATCCGAAGGTGACGGCTCCACTGATCATGGATCTGTCCCCTGTGGACTGTCCGCCCAATCTGGCGATCTCGCCCTCCAGTTTTTCCCTGGCCTGAAACTTCGACATTTCTGACTTCAGTCCAAGAATCACCTGAGCGATGACGGGTTTGGGTTCATCGGTTGCCGGGTCAAGTTCCGTTCTGCGGAAATATCCGTACCACTTCTTCCCGCGTAACCGAACCCAGCCCTTCTGGTGTGAACTTCCCATTTATTCCTCATTTTCTGTGTGGGGGAATAAGCGGGCCGCCTTCAGTTTAACGCCGTTTCCGGCGCAAATTGGAGACCCGCTCCCGTTCGCTTAGGAACTCTTCAATCTGGCTTGCCCGATAACGCAACGCGCCGTCACTCATCCGAATGACGGGCAAATAGGGAAGCCTCCGGGAAGAGTGATCCCAAACCCAATCCCTGCTGACTTTTAGTAGTTCAGCAACAGCTTCGGCTGTCAGAAGTGGCTCAATCGAGGGTGTTTGTTCCGCAATTTGCGCTAATGCCATGACCATGTTTCCTCCAACCATGATTTGTGCGGCCGGGCCGGGCCCGCGAGTTTTGGCATCTTCAGTCGAACTCGTTTTTCGGTCAAATCTGCACCGACTACTGCCCTCCATTCCGGTTGCGAATCGCGCAGAACCACAGAAATCGGGAGATTTGACCGAGTTTTCAATTCGACCAATACTGGCGCCGAACGGTGGGAGGGGACGATGTTCAACTCGCTCGACGATCTCTCGGTCCGGCTTACGGCGACCGGCTACTTCATCGATCCGGTGATGATTAAGGTCGTTTATTTGGCGGCCAGGATGCAGAAACCGCTGCTGCTCGAAGGGCCTGCGGGATCGGGCAAGACGCAATTAGCCGTTTCGGTCGCCAAGGCCGCAGGGACCCATATCGAGCGGCTGCAGTGCTACCGCGGCGTGACAGAGGACCAGGCCATCGGGAAGTTCGACGAGGGGTTGCAGCGGCTCTATATGGAGTTTGCGCGCGGCGAGCACGCCGACTGGCAGAGCGTGCAGGCGAGCCTCAAAGGGCGCGACTTCTTCCGGGCGGGTCCGCTGATGCGCGCGCTCGAATGCGAGCGGCCGTGCGTTCTGCTGATTGACGAGTTGGATAAGGTGGACGAGGGTTTTGAGGCCATGCTCCTTGAAATCCTCTCCGCCTGGCAGTTGTCGATCCCTGAGTTCGGCACGGTCGAAGCCAAGAGCATTCCCTTCGTGGTGCTGACCAGCAACGAGGAACGCCGGCTGGGAGACCCTATCCGCCGGCGCAGCCTCTACGTTCGCGTCGA
>Ga0326728_10023284_pt1 | contig 11369 bp, 7 predicted proteins | sample MB3enrmetagenome_FD_207602 | JGI IMG/M metagenome (GOLD analysis project Ga0326728, IMG submission 207602) | Lab enriched peat soil microbial communities from McLean, Ithaca, NY, United States - MB31MN | ecosystem: Environmental > Terrestrial > Soil > Wetlands > Peat | place: USA: New York... | reverse complement strand
AATCAGGGGGGAACAGCAGCACTTTCTCCGGACCTGGCCCAGTTTTCGGTTGACGGTGAAAAGGTTCAACAACTGAAGACCGACCTGGCGGCAGTGCCCGACCTGAGACAGGACCGCGTTGCGACGCTCAAAGAAGCCATTGCTTCGGGCAGCTACAGCGTGTCCGGCCAACAGATTGCCCAGGCAATGTCTTCCGACCTGCTGGGCGGAGAGTGATTCGGGGTCCGACATCGGGTGCTCGTAGTCTCGGAGAACTTCAGGTGTGACGCGTTGCCAGGAGGCCACCCCAATGGAAGAGTTCTCAACCGCTCCCATTCCTGGGTCCAGTCGCGCCGAAGACCAGCGGCGGCCACCGCCACAGGCAGCCCGTCGTCACCTGGAGAGCCGGCCCCGGCTACAGAGTCTTCAACCGGAAGCGAATGAACAGGAGGACGACGCGCCCGAGAACAGTGAGCCGAAGCACCACCTGGATATTTCGGTCTAAGCGATGAGAAAGCCAGAAACCCGCATGTACATCGAACTCCTCAAGAGGCGCGTCGCCAGCCTGCGCCTGATGGCCAAAGAACTGCACGACTGCCGGCAGTCATTTGTCCGCATGGACCTCGAGTCGACCCGCGAGCACATTTCCTATCAACAGGGTCTATGCTCCGAGATCCGCTTCCTGGACCACGAATTGGGGGTGCTGAGGCGGCAAATCGCCGGGGCTGCGGGGCTCCAGCGAGACGGACTGGACAACGCCGCCTTCGCAAGTTTGTTCGATGGCGCCTCCGCATTGGAATTGCGTCAGGTTGCCGGAGAACTTGCGGCAGTACAAAAGAGTGTGTGGCGGTTGAATCGGGTCTATGCGGGGCTCCTCCGTCGCTCCCGCCGCTCCATTAACATCCCAATACACACCCGGCGTTTTGCCTCCAACTGGGAGCTTTCCACCTCGCGCGCCACCGAGATGACCAAGCTGTTTGTCACCCGGTACGGGTTCCCCCCGGAGAAGTTGTCGGCGGCAGGATATGCCGAGTTCCACCCTGCGTCGCCGAACACGACGCCGGAAGGAAGGGCGCTCAACCGGCGGGTGGATCTGGTTGTCGTTACTCCGCCGGCCAAAGATCAGTCGAGCCTGCTGGGCAGCGATTTGGGCGACCCATCACACCTCCGGGTCTCCAAGGAGTGAGTTCCGCGATGGCAGCACTCTTCGAAAACGTGGGTTCAAGCGGCAGGTGCAGCGCAACCGCCACCTTATCACCCGACGCCGCGAACGCGAAAGAGGTAATTCGCGCCCGGCTGGAGAAGTTGAATTCAATACCTACCGTTCCTGCCATTGTCCGCCCACTGCTCCACTACATGGAAAAACCTATTGACCTGATGGAAGTGAAAAGGGTCGTGGACATGATTTCATGCGATGAATCGGTCGCTGCGCAGTGCCTGCGCATGGCTAATTCGGCCCTTTACTTTCTTCCCCAGATGGTAAAAACCATTCATGGGGCGGTGATTGTGCTGGGAGTGAGACAGGTGCGCGAGATCCTGCTGGCGTGCTCGTTGCTCAACCTGGTTCCAAAGGACCAGAACTTGACCCTCGCCCTGGCCCTCTGGGAACATTCTTTGGGCTGCGCGCTGTTGGGCAGGGAACTGGCCCGCCGGATCGATTTCCCTGACCCCGAACGGGCGTACCTGGGTGGGCTTCTACATGACCTGGGCGAGATCATCAACCTGGTGGCTTTTCCCGGCGAATCTTCCGCGTGCCTGGCGCGCGCCGCCGCCCAGCAAAAGGCCCTTCATGAAGTGGAGACTGATTCAATAGGCTTTACACATTGCGACAGCGGCAGCGTGGTGGCTGAGATGTGGCGGCTTCCTTACCATCTCAGCGAGGTTATTCAATACCACCATGATGTTCAGCAGAGCAAACTCTACCCCGAGTTCGTGGCGCTGGTGAGCGTCGCCGACCTTCTCTGCCGGGCTAACGAGTTGGGGTATGGCTACCACGAGAAGAGACTTCCGGACCCTCTTCAGGCGGTTGGGTGGGATGTCCTTCGCGAGAAGTACCCCAAACTGGTCCGGCTTGGTCCGGCTCATCTGGTCCAAGAACTGAGCGGACACGCAAAACGAATCCAGAAACATGTTAAATCCGTCTTCCAGGGTTAAGGGCCGGGCACATGTCATTCCGGAGCACGACGATGGGCCCGGCAGGCCTCCCCTTGTTGAAGGTGAGGCATGAACTACGTGTGGAGATATTAAGAAGAGTTTTTGCCCTTTGCCTCAGCCGCCCTACGTAGCCCTTCCCATTTAAGATTGAATCTTGATCTGCCGAAAGACAGATTGAGGTCTGGAATGCCGGAACAAACAGTCACAATGTCGTTTGCCAATCCATGCATCGAAACTTGTCCTTCTGCGGCTTCCGCCGGCGGCCAGATTGGCCAGGCTAGAGATTCGGGCCCCAAATCGCCGGAGCGGCCTGACTTATGTGCTCAGTGCAAACTGCAAGAAAAGCTTCTTCAGGCGCAGAGAACCGAGGCGCTTGGCACCCTGGCAGGCGGTATTGCGCATGATTTCAATAACCTGCTGGGCGTCATTCTGGGGTTCGCCTCGATTGTGCGCTTGCGCCTGGCTCCCTCTGACCCACTGATCGAGTTCGTGAAGATGATCGAACAATCCGCCCAGCGGGGCTCTGAACTTACCCGGCAGTTGCTTGGCCTGGCGCGGCAGGGAAAACAAGAAGCAGTTCCCATTCGGGTGGGGGACGTCCTGGGTCGAGTTGTGAAGATCATCACCAGCACTTTTGACCGGCGGATTCAGGTGCAAACTCGCAGCCAGTCGGGCCCGCTCTGGGTTGATTCCAACCCTGCGCAACTCGAGCAGGCGGTCCTGAATCTTTGCATTAATGGCAGAGACGCCATGCCCGAGGGAGGAGTTCTGACGCTCGAGAGTTCGCGGGTAGTCCACGGCGAGAATGATCCCTCGCGTCCCAGCCGTTGCCTACCGGGCAGTTATGCTTGCATAACCGTTCGAGACACGGGTGCAGGCATGCCCCCGCAGGTGTTAAGCCGAATCTTCGATCCCTTCTTTACCACCAAGGAACCCGGCAAAGGTACCGGGCTAGGGCTCTCCATGGTGTACGGCATGGCAAGCAGTGCGGGCGGGTTCGTGCAGGTGGCAAGCGAGGTTGGCCTGGGCTCGACTTTTTCAATTCATCTGCCGCTGAAGGCCCCGCCCATGGAACAACGAGGCTTAACCCGAAGTTCTTCACTGGAAGCCGGGAGCGGGACGGTCCTGGTGGTAGACGACGAGCCCATGGTTCTGGCGTTTGCCAGGGAGGGATTGACGAGGCTCGGCTATCAGGTGCTTACGGCGGTAGATGGCCGGCAGGCCTGCGAGGTTTTTGCCTCGCACTCCGACCAAGTCAACATCGTGCTACTCGATTTAGTAATGCCGGGCATCACGGGTTTAGAAACCTGCCGCCGGTTGCGCGAGATCAATCCCAACTTGAAGGTGATTCTATCCTCTGGCTACACCTCGGTCGAGGTGGTCCACGACGCGCGCCTGGCAGGTGCTCTGGGTTTCATCGGGAAGCCGTACTCCCTCGAGGAACTCTCTGCGGCACTACGCCGGCCCGAATCGTTGAATCCCCGAGCCGCAAAAGAAGATTCCGATCACTGAGATAGGGTGGAAGTAGGAGGCGTGACGTGCGGGTCCTGATCGCCGACGATGAAGCCACGACACGGCATCTGATCCGAGCGACGCTCGGGAATTGGGGATTCGAGGTTCTGGTGGCGGAAGACGGGACCGAGGCCCTGCGCATCTTGAAAGGGTCAAGTTCTCCCGAGATCGCTCTTTTGGATTGGGTCATGCCGGGGATTGATGGTCTGGAAGTCTGCCGCCGCATGCGCGCCGCGCTGCTCAACACCCCGACTTATATCATCCTGATTACGGCCCGAGGGGGGCTCGAGAACGTCGTGCAGGGGCTCGAAGCCGGGGCCGACGACTACGTTACAAAGCCCTTTGATCCTCGCGAACGGCGCGCCCGGTTGCACGCTGGCGCGCGGGTCGTGCAGTTACAGAAGGCTCTGCTGGAACGCAATCAAGAACTGGAAGACGCTTTGAAGCGAGTGAAGCAGCTTCAAGGACTGCTCCCGATCTGCTCCTATTGCAAGAAGATTCGCAATGACCGGAACTACTGGGAACAAGTGGATGCTTATGTGGCCAGCCATTCCGAAGCCCAGTTCAGCCATGGAGTTTGCCCTGACTGCTTCGAGGTGCACCTGAAGCCACAGTTAGAGAGGCTTGGTGATGGCCCCTAGCCTTGAAATCTGGTTGCCGGCCATCACCGCCGCGTTCCTGGGCGGCGGAATCGTGTGGGGCGCGATTTTTCGTGTCCGAGTGCGCCAGCGGGCTAGAACCCTGCGCGAATGGATTCGGCGCGAGGCGGCTCTCAGAAAGCAATTCGTCGATCTCTTCGAAGACTCCACCGACGCCATCTTCACCCACGACCTCAACTACCGGATTACCTCCTGGAACCGGACCGCCGAAACGCTCACGGGTTTCACTCGCGACGAGGTGCTGACGAAGAATTTTGCCGACCTGCTCACACCCGCGTCACTTGAGCGGGCCACTGATATGACGAAGCTGAAGCTGCAAGACTATACAAGCACAACCTACGAGATAGAATTCGTCGCTAAGGATGGCCGCCGGATTCCGGTCGAAGTCAGCACTCGCTTGATCGCAGAAGACGGTAAGGTGATCGGGATCCAAGGCGCAGCGCGTGACATCAGTGAGCGGAAGCAAGCCCAGGAGGCGCTGCGCGCCAGCGAGGAGCGATACCGCCTGTTGTTTGAGCGGAACATGGCGGGTGTGTTCCGCACCACGCTGGACGGCCGGCTGGTGGACTGCAACCAGTCGTTTGCTCAAATCCTCGGCTATTCTTCTCCAGCCGACGTACTCCGCCATGGCGCGCAGGTGTTACACATTGACGCGGGAGGGCGCGAGGCGCTGATTTCGCGCTTGAAAGAACATAAGGCGGTGACTTTCTATGAGCTCTGCCTGCGCCGCAAAGACGGAAATCGCGTCTGGGTACTGGAGAATTCCAACCTTGTCGAGGGCAACGGCTCCGGTCCCGAAATCGAAGGCACCGTGATCGATATAACTGACAGGAAGCGCGCCGAGGAGGAGTGGCGGCAGGCCAAGGAGGCTGCCGAGGCCGCCAGCCGTGCCAAGAGTGAGTTCCTGGCCAACGTGAGTCACGAAATTCGCACGCCCTTGAATGGCGTTGTGGGGATGACGGAACTCGCCCTCGAAACCTCGCTGACTTCCGAACAACGCGAGTACCTGGAGGCCGTCAGGTCATCCGCCTGCTCTTTGCTCAGCGTCATCAATGACATCCTCGACTTTTCCAAAATCGAAGCCCGGAAGCTCGAATTGGACTCAGTGGAGTTTCGGCTGGCTGACACGCTGGCAGAGGCTTTGAAGCCTTTAGCGATTCGTGCTCAGCGAAAAGGGCTGGAGTTCTGCCTGGAGATTTCTCCCGGCGTTCCGGCAGTTCTGCAAGGTGATCCCGGGCGGTTGCGTCAGGTCGTCGTTAACCTTCTGGGGAATGCCACGAAGTTTACAGAACAGGGAGAGATTGTCCTGTCAGTAGAAAAAGAAAGCACGGACCCGAGAATTCTCCGCCTGCATTTTTCCGTCCGCGATACGGGCATCGGAATCCCGCCGGAGAAGCACGCGTTGATCTTCGAGCCGTTTGCCCAAGCAGATGGCTCGACAAGACGGAGATTCAACGGGACGGGGTTGGGCTTGAGCATCTGCGCCAGGTTGGTCGAGATTATGGGAGGCAGAATCTGGCTGGAAAGCGAGATGGGCAAAGGCAGCACCTTTCACTTTACAGCTTGCTTTAGTCCCGCCTCCTCGTTCCGGCTTGAAGGTCCGCCGCCCGACCTTCATGGAGAGCGGATCCTCGTGGTGGACGATAACTCCACTTGCCTGCGGATACTGGGAAGTCTGCTCACGCACTGGAACGCGCAGCCAGTCCTCTGCGGCAGCGCTCAGGAAGCGCTCTTGCATCTGGACTTGGCCAATGAAAAGATCCCTTCCTTTGCAGTCGTGCTGCTGGACGCGCGCCTGCCTGAGCCCGATGGCTCCGCTCTTTTGCGACGAATCAAGACCGACCCCACGCTGGAGAAGGCCACAATCAGGCTCTCAAGCGGCTCCCGCCACGAACCGGAGCCGGCGCGCGGCCGGGAATCAGAGGCGCCGAGGTTCTTGATGAAACCGGTATTTCCTCAGCAACTCCTGGCCGCGATTCAGGGCTTCTCCGGTGTCTCGGCGGCAAGGGCCGCACCTGGAGCGGCGCCGGACCAGCGCCCGCCATCAGGTGCCGGCCGGAAGCTTCAGATACTCCTGGTCGAGGATAACGATGTAAACCGGACTCTGGTGACGCACTTGCTCACCGAGTGCGGACACAGCGTGGTGGAGGCGCAGAGCGGAAGGGAAGCCGTGGCGGCGATCGAGCACGCCCCTGTGGGAGCATTTGATCTGGTCTTTATGGACGTCCAGATGCCCGACATGGATGGGTTCGAAACCACCTCCGCCATCCGTGCCCACGAGACACTGACGGGTGGCCGCGTGCCCATCATTGCGGTCACTGCCTACGCGATGAAAGGCGACCGGGAGCGTTGCCTGTCTGCGGGAATGGATGAGTATCTGTCCAAGCCGGTCCGAGTGCAGGAATTGCGTCACCTCCTGCGGAAATATGAGGAAGGGCCTCCGGTAGAGGACGGGCTTGCCTCACCCCTTGACGAGCCGCACCTCGGCCCTAAGGTCCAAGAGCAAGCGGAATCTCAGCCGCTTAGCGACAAGCGCGAGCCGGTGGATAGATGCGCCCTTTTGGATCGTCTGGGAGGAGACGTCCAGCTTATGGGTGAACTCATCGAGATTCATCTGAACCAATGTCCCACCTTGCTTGCCGCAGCGCGACGCGCCTTGCAGGAGCATAATGCACCTGAACTGGCGCGTTTGTCGCACACTCTTAAGGGCTCAGCCGGGAATCTTCTAGCCTTTGAGGCGGCTGAAATTGCCGGACGATTGGAGACCCTTGCCGGGCAGGGGGACTTCGCGCGCGCACGCGAAACCATAGCCGCGCTCGAACACGAAATGGAGCGCCTCGAACACTGGCTCCGGGGCCTTCAGGCTCTGGCCGTGCCATGACTCGCTGTTTAACCTAAGCGCGGCGATCCCGTAGGCGACCGATCTCCGCTTATGACCCCTTCGAGTGATCCTGGGCGAAGCGAAGGAAGGATCTCCGTAGTTCGTTGCACCAACAACTGCCGAGATTCTTCGCTTCGCTCAGAATGACAGGCTACAGGAGTTTTTCCGCAGCCTCTTCAGGCCAGCAGTTGGCCGACCCTTCGCTTCACTCAGGGCAGGCTCTGAAGGTCGGTGCCACTTCTGTAGGGGCGGCCCTTGTGGCCGCCCTGTGGCGTTCCCGCATTTTCGCCAATGATTTGTGCTAATATGCAGCGGCTGCTCTGCAAGCTCGATGGGGTAGCGCTGACGCTCAGGCCGGCACGATCCGCGCTGACTTGGAGGTCGGCGCGCGATGCAACGGGGCGTTCCTGGAGGTCACGAATGTCGAACAGGCGGTGGGTTCTAGTGTTTCTCGCGGGAGTCATGACGCTCTGGCTTGCTCGCCCGAACCTCGCGCAAAGTGCCGGCGAAGTGCCTTTTTATCTCGATCCTAACCAGCCCGTCGAGCGGCGCATCAATGACCTGATGAGCCGCATGACGCTGAAAGAAAAAGTCGGCCAGCTCAACCTGCCCTGCGTTTATGTCGAAGAATTGGGGCGAGACATTCCCACCAAGACGGAGGCCTGCCGCAAGTTCGCAGCCGGAACCTACACTCAGGAGATTGGCCCCGGCTGCGGTTTCTTCACGCTGGCGAACGAGATCCTGCGCAATGGCGCGCGCCAACAGGCGGAGTACTTCAACGAGCTCCAGAAAATCGCGCGCACCCAGACCCGGCTGAAGATTCCCCTGCTCGAAGACGAAGAAGGCACTCACGGCGCCATGATGCCCGGCGCCACGATCTTCCCGGAGGGCCTGACCATAGGCAGCACGTTTGACATGGATCTCGTGAAGTCCATTTACGCGGCCGCGGCCGCTGAAGCCAGGGCGGTCGGAATTCACATGCTCTCCACGCTCGTGCTGGAGGAGGACCGCGACCCGCGCATGGGACGAAACGAGGAGGCCTATACCGAGGATCCGTATTTGTACGAACGAATCGCGGAGAGCCTCGTTCAGGGCACTCAGGGCGATAACATTGCCGCTCCGAACAAGGTCATTGCGGTAATGACGGATTTCCCCACCCAAAGCGAACCCGCCAGCGGACTGGAGCGCGGCGCCATCGAATTGTCAGAGCGTTACCTGCGCGAGAACGTGCTGCTCCCCTGGATTGGTGGAATCACCAAATCGGGTGGATTGGGCGTCATGGCCGGATATCCGGAGGTTGAAGACGTGCCCGCCCACGCTTCCGAAAAGTGGATGAACAACGTGTTGCGGCAGCAACTGGGCTTTAAGGGCATCGTTGAAAGCGAAGGCGGCGGCTTCGGAACGCTTATTTATGAGCACATCGCTCCCACTCAAAAGGAAGCGGGGGCGCTGGCGCTCAAAGCCGGCGTGGACCTGAATATTACCTACGAGCCCGCTTACATGGGCCCCTTGATCGAGAACGTCGAAGAAGGACGCGTACCCATTGCGCTGGTTGATCGGGCGGTGCGGCGAGTCCTGGAGCAGAAGTTTGCTCTCGGGCTCTTCGAGCATTCCGAAGTCGACCCTGAGCGAGCCGTGAACGTCGTGCATTCGCAACAGCATCAGGATCTGGCGCTGCGCACAGCACAGGAGGGAATCGTCCTGCTGAAGAACGACAACCGTCTCCTGCCCTTGAAAAAGGACGTTGGCTCGATTGCCGTCATTGGCCCCAATGCCAACAACGTCCGGAACCAGTTGGGCGATTACTCGCCCTCGGAAATCCTTCAGCACGTGGTGACCATCCGCGACGGGATCAAGGCTGCGGTCCCGGCCTCGACCCGCGTGACTTACGCCAAGGGCTGTGGGATTCTCAGCCCCAACAAGAACGGATTTGCGGAAGCCGTTCAGGCCGCGAAGAACTCCCGCGTTGCCATCGTGGTGGTGGGCGAACAACAGGAAGATCCCGACGGCGAAGAAGGTGTTGAGCACCGAACGGATGGAGAAGGCCACGATGTTGCCAGCCTGGATTTGACCGGAGTTCAGGAAGATCTCATCAAGGCTGTTTACGAAACAGGCACGCCCACGATTGTGGTGCTGGTTAACGGCCGGCCGCTCTCGACCCGCTGGACGGCAGAGCATGTTCCGGCCATCGTGGAAGCCTGGGAACCGGGCGAGCGGGGCGGGGAAGCGGTGGCGGATGTGCTGTTCGGAAGCTATAATCCCAGCGGGCGGCTGGCGATTACCATTCCGCGCCACTCCGGGCAGTTACCCGCCTATTACAACTACAAGCCCTCGAAGAGTTTCTGGATGCGGGAGGTTAAGAGGGGCTATGCCGACATGCCCGCCACTCCTCTGTATCCGTTCGGTCACGGGTTGAGCTATACCAGCTATGACTATAGCAACTTGCGCATTACGCCTGAGCAGATTCACCCGGAGGGGAATGCGCAGGTCAGCGTGGATGTGAAGAACGTTGGCAACCGGGCCGGAACGGAAACCGTGCAACTCTATCTCCACGAGACGTACGCTCCGGTGTCAACGCCCGTCAAGCGTCTGCGCGGATTCGAGCGCGTGGCTCTCGAACCCGGCGAAACAAAAACCGTGACCTTCACTCTGACGCCTGAGGACTTGCAATTGCTCAACGTCGACCTGCACTGGCAGGTAGTCCCGGGCGACTTTGAGATCATGGTGGGTAAGTCATCGCAAGATATTCCAGTCCAAGGGATTCTGAAGGTCACAGATTAGTCACAGGGAAGCCGTGACTCCCCTCCTCGTTTGAGGAGGGCCCCGGGGGTGGTGGGCGCAAGGAGTAATCGAACCGCCAACCACTCCTTACCCCTCCTTGGCAAAGGAGGGAAATTTGAAATGGACGGGGTTTCCCGTGGAAATTAGCGGAGAATCACTCCCTGGGAGGGAATTACGCTAAGATGACAGAATCGCCTCTAACAAAACCTCTAGCAGGGACCTGCCAGCACAAGTGGCAGAACCAGAAGGGTCCCTATATCGTGGCCCAGGTCTGTGAAGTCTGTAAGTTGTTTCGGTACAAGGCGGGTCCAACCGCAGATTGGGAATACCGCGCCCCGATTCCCGTCGCGCAAGTCGCCCCAGACGAACCACCGCAGGCGTGAACCTCGGGACCAAGGGGAGCGTCTTTAGCTTAACGCCTGTCGGGCCTTGCCCCCGCCTGCCGGGCTAGTATCCCCGTTTCTTGTCCAGCATATTGAGCAAGGGAAGGGAAGCAAGTCTTTCGCCACAAGGGCCAATGAGGTCACGGGAAGGCAGATGAGATCGACTTTCTGCAGCCTCCGTGACCTCCTGTGGTGAATTTTTTCTCCGACGTCTTCGGTGGTCACCGCGCTTACATCTCGCCGAAGTTATAGCCGACCCAAACAGTAAAACCGATCACTTGATTGGTCCCGTATTGATAGACCGAACTCGAGCCGTAAGTCCCCGAAAGACCCGGAACCTCACGGAAATCAAACTGGGGGCGGATAAAGAAATGATCCTTCACATAAAACTGCACGCCGGCTCCCACGTGCACCTGGAAGTGGCTCGAACTCCCTGCGGAGACCGTTTCGGACTGGCAGACCGCAGACGCGACGCACGATTTCTCGGTGTAACTGGTGCCGAAATGGGCGCCGCCGATGCCACCTTCGATCCGGAACTGGAGATTTTTGCGGTTAATGGGCGCGTACAGTCCGTCGAAATCGTAGAACAGTTCCCGAGATTGAATCGGGCCGTAGTTGCCCTTGGAAGGTTGAAAGTTGAGTTGGCCGCCGAAGCCGATGTGCTTGTTCAGCATGGCGTCTCCCTCGAAGCCCATGAACAAGCCGCCCAGAGCAGGTGTCAATTCGCAGGTGGAACTCGCCGTCCGGCAGGGGTTAAAGTCGACATCGATGCCAGTCCCGGTGGCCTTGGCGTGCTGAGTTCCGAAGCCCAGGGCTAAATCGAATGACCCCTGCGCGCGCGCCAGGGGTGCGCAAGAAAGCAGTAATATAAGGGGAAGGTACCTGTAGATTGGCTTCACGTCAGTGGTCTCCTCTCATGTCGACATGCGTTCGTGATCCGGATTTCATGCCCTTCAGCCGGGACATGGCCAAGTCGCGGGGCTGCACTTCAGCCATTTCTCGACTCGCCGCCGTGCGTCT
>Ga0326728_10023283_pt1 | contig 11369 bp, 10 predicted proteins | sample MB3enrmetagenome_FD_207602 | JGI IMG/M metagenome (GOLD analysis project Ga0326728, IMG submission 207602) | Lab enriched peat soil microbial communities from McLean, Ithaca, NY, United States - MB31MN | ecosystem: Environmental > Terrestrial > Soil > Wetlands > Peat | place: USA: New York... | reverse complement strand
CAATCCGTCATTTCACATTTAGCAGAATTGGAATCATTAGCGAGGGTTTATGAACGCACGTTTTACCAAGACCATGAGTTCTGGACACCATACCCAGACTCGATGAAATATGCAATCCAAACTCTAAACGACTTCAATATAAAGCCGTTCCGTCCTGCGCTCGTTGCGGTTGCTGCCAAATTTGAGCCTAAAGAGGCTACAAAAGTCTTTCAATTCTTTGTGTCTTTGGGTGTGCGTATGTTGATTGCGGCGTCTACTCGCTCGGGGTCTGTGGAAGAAACTATGGCAAAAGTCGCAAAGGCCGTATATAAGGACGAGATTAAGATAGCCGCCAAACTCAAGGAGACTATAGGCGACTTAGCTCCCAAGGATGGAGAATTCCGTACAGCTTTTGAGACTGCTACACTTTCCAAAGGTCCACTGGCGAGATATTATCTCAGATCACTAGAAATGGTCGTGCAGAAAACTCAACATCCATGGTTTGTCCCTAATAAAGATAAAGAGTCCATGACGCTTGAACATGTTCTTCCAGAAGATCCTGAGGGGAACTGGCCGCAATTTAGTGAAGAGGAGCACGCAGCGTTCTGGAGACGAATTGGCAATCTCTGTCTGTTACCCAAAGTCCCGAATAATGACCTTCGTAGTGCAAATGAAAAAACGAAATTTGCAGTATATAAAAATGCACCTTATGAGTTGACAAAACAGATTTCCGAGACAGGTCACTGGACTAAAGAAACGATCTGTAAACGACAGCGGGAATTGGCTAAACTCGCCATTAAAGCATGGCCATTGTGACTTGTGGAGTTTGCCGGGTGCCCCTGGTCCCTCGCAGTTGGGGACCAGGGAGACCATGACCCCCATACGAGCGAACGGCGAGCCGCTGGCCCCACCGCAGGTGGCCACAGGCGTTTGCCGATTAATTCACCACTTCGTGCACACTGATCTCAGTAGTCTTCCTTCAAACATCGTCCTGGAACGTCCTCTTCGCGCCACCTTCCAGCCGGAAGCGGCCAATAGAGGCGAAAACGGCCCGTAACTCCTTATCCTGGACGATTTTGCAGGGAACTCCTTTGTTTTGACGATTTTACAGCGCAACCCTGTCTGTAACCTCAAGAAAACAAGGATTTTGCGCCCAAAGTATGGGTGGGGGTACCCGATGTTTCAACTTTGCCGGCCTATCAAGACCTACGGACTACGATACAAATCTCCGGTTCTCGGCGGGACGGCTTTTGTGGGCAAAATGGCGGCTCCACTTTAGATCCATTGCACACTGAGCGGTTTTCTGGGCGGCACCAGCCGATACGAGTACTTGCGCTCTCCGAGCATCAGGCCACCGCATATAACATACCCCTCTGGGACCGACAGAGCCTGACGGGTAGGAGCATGAATGGTAGCGACACGGGTCAGGTAACCAGCCCAGCAGACGCCCAGGCCCCGTGCCTCTGCCGCCAATTCAAGAAAGGTAAGGGCAATGGCGCAATCCTGTTTTCCCCAGCCATAATCTGCTGGCGCACAGGCCATAACGACTGTGGGAGCCCCTCGCAATATAAAGTCGTATCCGCCTTCCCACTGCGCCAGCCTTGCCGGACTGATCTCCGCAGTACGCATCCAGTTCATGACCTCCGCTGACAGCGCGTGTACCTTTGCCGCATCCTCCACGACAATCCAGTGCAACTTCTGGGAGTTGGAAGCTGTTGGAGCACGACGTGCCACATCCAGCAGTGTCTCCAATGTTTCTCTGGCGATGGGCCGGTCTCTGAACTCGCGCACTGATCGCCGGCTCATTAGAAAACTGTCGATAACCGCCGGATCGGGCAGTTTTTTGGATACAGGCAAGAAGGGTTCCCGCGGCAGGCCAGCGTGGGTCAGAGCATCGTGGGGACACACGGCAACACAGTGACCACAGAGGATGCAATTAGTGTCAGGAACTTCTTCTGGAATACCATTCGTATTAAGAATCAGCACCCTGGCTGGACAAACCGCCACGCATGCTCCGTCTCCCTTGCACAAATTCACATCAACAATAATCTGACTCACAATTGGTACTCCCCTTTACGATCTCCGTTGGTTTCTGCCCGTCTGGTTTTCTTCGCGAATACCTTCCATGGCGGCTACGATTCGTTTCTGTCTCCGATAGACATTTGCAACCGCCAACGTCCAGAACGGAACCAGATCGACTCCGGGCACAAGCTTGGCAACAAACGACGGAAGAAATTCCCAGTGCCAGCCCAAAAGACAAATCAGCAGGGCGCCAATGCCTAAATCGAGTATGTCATCAGCAGGCGATTCCGCTCCCTCGACGAATAGAGGGAAGACGACGATCTGGAGGGCATCCGCGATGATCGCCAGGATCAAGGCGGCTCGAAGACGCGGACCCGGCGAAATTGTGATGCTGCCGCGATTCATATCAAAATTTTCTATCTTCGCGCTTGATCTACCTATTCTAAGGCGAAAATACCGTCGCATCCAGCATATCAGGGGCCGGGAACAGCTCTGGGGCTCACCAGGCCGTAATGTCTCTCACGGATTGTTTGCCGGCTTCGCGGTTCGCAGCCGGAAGATGATCCCACCGGCCAGCATGAGCGACATGGACAAGACAAGATATCCGGCGCGCGAACTGCCGGTAAGCGCCTGGAGAAGACCAACCAGCCATGTGCCGGCAAAACCGCCCAGTGCGCCGCAGCTATTGATCAGGGCCATCACTTCGCCGGCCACATTCTTGGGCAGCATCTCCGGCACGATAGAGAAGAAGGGTCCGTAGGGTGCATACATGGCGCCGCCGGCAACAATCAAAAATGCATACGCCAGCCAGAAACTGTGTGCAGCGGTCAGGAAAGAGATGAACAGCGCAACTCCTGCGAGCATCAGAAACGGACCTATGAAGTGTTTGCGGTTGAGCGTCCGGTCAGAAAAATGCGCGACCCCCAGCATCAGAATGACTGCCAGCAAAAAAGGCGCGGCACTCAGCAGGCCCACCAGCTCGATTCCGCGAGTCGATCCGGAGCGGATCATCTCGGGAATCCACAATACAAGTCCGTAGACCCCAAAGCTCCAGAAAAAATACTGAACGCACAACAGAATCACGCTCGGGACACGAAAGGCAGAAGACAGATTCCCGTATTGCGGCAGCACGGTTTGTTCGAGTTCCAGCGTCGTTGCAAGTTGCTCGCTGCTTTCCTTGCTCAGCCAGGCCGCGTCGCGCGGCCGGTCGCGCGCTATCAGCACCCAGACGAACGCCCACAGAATCGACGGGATTCCCTCGAGAATAAACGTCATCTGCCAGCCGACCGCCTTGATTAAAAACCCGGTAGCGGCGGCCATCCACAAGACTGTAACGGGATTCCCCAGCATGAGAACCGCATTCGCGCGCGACCGCTCAGCGCGCGTAAACCAATTCGTCAGCAAGATCAGCATGGCCGGAAAAATCATGCTTTCCGCTACTCCCAGCAATAGCCGGTCCATCGCCAGAAGCCAAAACTCCCGGATCACGCCTGTAAGCGCAGACAGGATACCCCAGCTGATGAGCGAAAAAAAGACAAGCCTGGTTGCGCTCTTACGCGTTGCGTAGGTTGCGGCGGGAACCTGGAAGAGAAAATAGCCGAAAAAGAAGACCGACCCCAGAAATGCCGCCCGTGATTCGGTGATCTTGAGTGATGCGGCGAGCCCGGCCGCCGCGCCAAAGCCAAAATTCGAGCGGCCCAGATAGGCGAGGCTATAGGTGACGAAGACCACCGGCATGAGGAATAGCCAGCGACGACGCAATCCCTGCCGCCGCTTCACCGCATCCTGGACCTGTTCATTGGGCACACAAACTTTATAACATCCCGGAGAGTTCGAAATTGGGCTTGACGTCATTAAAGTTGTAAGATATCTTACAACTTTAATGACAAAGGGTCACCTAACCCGCGTGCAGCGCGCCGGCGTGAAGAACCAGGTTTTCGAGCAGCTTCGGGACCGAATCATGGAGCGGACCTGGCCGCCCGGCGCAAAAATCCCCTCGGAGAACGCCCTAGCTTTAGCGCTCGGCGCGAGTCGCGTCTCGATCAGGGAGGCACTGCATATGTTGGCCTCCCTCGGGCTGTTGGAGACAAGACACGGTGGGGGCACCTATGTGCGCGAATACTCTGGGGAGATCCTCTTCAATCCCCTTCTTCCCATGCTTGCCCTCGACAAGCAGGACATCCTACACGTCCTCGAATACCGCAAGATCGTGGAGAAGGGGATCGTCTCCCTCGTGGTGAAGCGCGCGGAAAAGCCTGAGATTGAGGAGCTGGAAGCTGCCTTCCAAGCCATGAAGGAGCACAGGAACAACACGCGCGCCTTTGCCCAGGCGGATCTGAGCTTCCATCTCGCTCTGGCAAAGGCGACGGGAAACCCTGTCGTGATGAAAGTGAACGCCGTCATCACGGACATCCTGAAGGTCTCGATGTACGGCATCGTGGGCTCGCTCGGAACGAAGGACGGTCTGTACTATCACCGGAGGATCCTGGATGCGATCAAGGATCATGACGGACCCCGGGCGGAATCCCTCATGGAGGAGCATGTCGAACGTACGATCCGGAGGTTGAAACGCAAGCAAGGCGGGAATCGAAAATCCAGCGCTGGGAGGAAGACGGATGGCGAAGCCTGACAAAATTCGGAGGCTCGAAAAGATCGCATGGGACCTCAGGGCCGACGTCGTAAAGATGATCGGAGTCGGCAAGGCGGGACACCTCGGTGGTTCGTGCTCGCTCGCTGAGATTGTGGTTGCACTGTACTTCGAGAAGATGCGCTTCGATCCCAAAGCGCTGGGGGATCCATGCCGTGATCGCTTTCTCCTCAGCAAGGGACATTCCGTTCTCATCCAGTACGCTGCACTTATAGAGCTGGGCGTCATCCCCAGGGAAGAGTTGGGAAAGGTGAAAACCCTCGCGGGCAAACTGCAAGGCCATCCCGACATGATGACCCCCGGGATGGAGGCGGTCACGGGCTCTTTGGGGCAGGGACTTTCCATCGGCGTGGGCATGGCGCTCGCTCTGCGGCTCGCGAAAAGCCCTTCCAGGGTGTACGTCGTCATGGGAGACGGCGAGCTTGCCGAAGGCCAGCTCTGGGAAGCGGCCATGGCCGCCTCGCGCTACAAGTTGGATTACATGACCGGCATCCTGGATCGAAACCGTATCCAGGCCACGGGCCCGACCAAGGAGATATTCGACATTCCCGGCATCCCGGAAAAATGGCGGGCCTTTGGATGGAACGTGTTGAGCGTAGACGGTCACGACGTGGGCGCGATCCTCGATGTTTTGGATGAGGCGGCAGCGAAAAAAGGGGCTCCTACTCTGATTGTGGCGGATACGATCAAAGGAAAAGGGGTCTCGTTTGCCGAGAATCTCGCGGCTTTCCACAACGCTGCCTTGACCCAGGAGCAATACGACAAGGCGCTCGCTGAAATCGAAGAATCCGGGAGGAAGCTGCAATGACGTCGCCGAACCTGAGAAGCGCGTATGGGGCCAGCCTTGTCCGGCTGGGGAAAAAGGACAGCCGCGTCGTGGCCCTGGAGGCGGACCTCGGAAAATCCACCCAGTCCGTCCTGTTCCAGGCGGAGTTTCCCGACCGCTACTTCCAAATGGGAATCGCGGAACAGAACATGGCTTCCACAGCGGCGGGATTCGCCCTTGCCGGTATGATCCCCTTCATCCATTCCTTTGCCGTTTTCGCCGCCGGCAGGGACTACGATCAGCTCCGCAATTCCATCTGCATTCCGAATCTTCCCGTCCGCATCTGCGGCTCCAGCGCCGGGCTTTCCGATTTCGGTGATGGAAAGACCCACCAGGGCGTCGAGGATGCCGCTCTCATGCGCGCCCTTCCCAACATGACCGTGCTCTGCCCCGCGGATTCCATCGAGGTGGAGAAGATGATGGACTGCCTCCTCGATTGGAAAGGGCCCGTCTACCTCAGGATCAACAGGAACGATCTTCCCTTCGTGGTTCCACCCGATGAGCCTTACTCCATCGGCCAGGTGACCATGCTCCGGGACGGCAGCCGCGCGGCGATCTTCGCCTCGGGGATCATGGTCTCCAAGGCGCTGGAGGCCGCGACTGCTCTGGCGACGGAGGGTATTTCGGCGAGGGTGCTCGACGTCAGTACTCTCAAACCACTGGACCGCGGCGCGGTGATTCGCTATGCGGGCGGTGTGGACGCCATCGTGACGGCCGAAGAGCATTCCATCATAGGCGGGCTAGGTTCCGCCGTGGTGGAAGCGCTGCGCGGAGTCGCTCACGCTCCCGTGGAGTTCGTGGGCATCCCGGACAGCTTCGGCATCTCGGCGGAGAGCTATGACGTTCTGCTCGCGCATTTCGGGCTCACCTCGGAGGCCATTTCCAAAGCTGTTAAAACACTTTTGCAAGGGAGGAAAAAATGAACATCGGATTCATAGGACTGGGCATCATGGGCAAGCCCATGGCGAAAAACCTCCTCAAGGCGGGCCACAAGCTCGTCGTTTATGACATTGTCGATGCGCCGGTGGGTGAGCTGGTCGAAGCCGGCGCAACAGCGGGTGAGTCTCCCAGGGACGTAGCCGCGCAGTGCGAGCTCATCATCACCATGCTGCCCAATTCGCCTCACGTGAAGCAGGCGGTATTGGGCAAGAACGGCGTGATCGAAGGAGCGAGGCCGGGAAGCGTGCTCGTCGATATGAGCTCCATCGCGCCGCTGGTGAGCCGCGAGGTGGCCGCCGCGCTCGCCGGCAAGGGAATCGAGATGCTCGACGCCCCGGTTTCCGGCGGCGAGCCCAAGGCCTTCGACGGGACGCTGGCTATCATGGTGGGAGGCAAGGAAGCTGTTTTCGAGCGGGTGAAGGACGTGTTGCTGAAGATGGGCGCGAGCGCAGTTCTCTGCGGAGAAATCGGCGCGGGCAACGTCACCAAGCTCGCTAACCAGGTCATCGTCGCGCTGAACATCGCCGCCATGTCGGAGGCCTTCGTCCTCGCAACCAAGTCTGGAGTGGATCCCGAGCGCGTCTTCAATGCCATCAAGGGAGGCCTCGCGGGAAGCACCGTCCTCAATGCCAAGGCTCCGATGGTCCTCGAGGGAAACTACAAGCCCGGATTCAGAATCGAGTTGCACATCAAGGACCTGCAGAACGCGCTCGATACGGCGCACGAGACCGGCGTTCCAATCCCGCTCACCAGCCAGGTCATGGAGATGATGCAGGCCCTCAAGGTTGACGGCAAGCAGGCTGAAGACCATGGCGGCCTCATTCAATTTTACGAAAAGCTCGCCGGCGTCAAGGTCCGCAAAGGGGGTGCGAAGTGAGCGCCATGCGTCTTTCCGGCAAGACCGCTCTCATTACCGGCGCTGCTGGTGGCATCGGCGAGGAGATCGCCCGAAGGTTTCGAGAGGAAGGCGCCTCGGTCTTCGTGTGCGACGTCAACTGCGCGGAAGGGGAAAAGACGGCCGCGTCCATGGGAGCGGTCTTCCTGACACTCGACGTCACTTCAGAGGAAAGCTGGAAGGCCGCTCTTGCCGCCGTGCTCCAGCGGACCGGACGCCTCGACATCCTCGTGAACAACGCGGGCATCAACATCAGAAAAAACATCGAGGAAATGGAAGTCAAAGACTTCGACGCCATGTTCGCGGTGAACGTCAAGGGACCGTTTCTCGGTATCAAGCACGCCCTGCCGATTATGAGAGCCGCGGGTAGAGGGGTCATTCTCAACATGTCCTCGATATGCGGCCTGGTCGGCCACAGGTACACCAACGAGGCGTACACGACAACCAAGGGCGCCCTGACCCTGCTCACGAAATCGGTAGCCGTGAGATACGCGAAGGACAATATCCGCTGCAACTCCATACACCCCAGCACGGTGGAAACCGCTCTCGTGCAGGCCATGCTCAAGGACCCCGAGCGCCGGGCAGAGAGACTTGGCGAAGTGCCTCTCGGAAGGCTCGCCGGCGTAATAGACGTCGCGAATGCGCTGGTCTACCTCGCGAGCGACGAGGCCGCGTTCATCAACGGAGCCGCGATTCCTGTGGACGGAGGCCTCACGGCGGCGTAGGCGGACTACTCCGAGACGGTTCTCCTGGAATATGATGAAGTCACTATTTTCCTCAACGTCAGAGGTGCTTCATGAAACGTGTCCATTACGTTATTGTGTTCGCCATACTTGCCCTTGTTTTGGCCGCCGCTGGCGGCTACCTCGTCTCAAAGAGATGGCCGGCGCTTGCCTCCGTCACCGGCTCAGGCGGTTCTTCCTCCGCGGGCGCCGCGCCAGCGTCACAGTATGCGGGGTGGTACGGCCAAATTCCAGACATCGCGGATACTACGACGAATTTCATCGGAACGCTGACCGCAGGCGGCACAGCGGAATCCGCCGGTCACGAGCGGAGTTATGTCGTCACCTATCAGGTAGTGTTTGTCCGCGAAGCGCCTGAGAAAAAATTGCCGGAAGAGAATCTGACCTACCGGGAGCTGCAGGAACGCTACAACCGCCTTGGTGAAAGCGAGCTGGCGCCCTACTATTTCTTTTACGGTGAAATTGTTCACGGGACATACGATCCGGCACATCCGGACGTGATCGCGGTCCACGCAAAAATCTGCAAGAAGGATGTGAGCGGTTACGTTGATGCCCATAAGCTATGGCTTGAACCTGCCATCTCCCCCGTCGAGACCCCGCGGTACATGGCGCGCATCGATAACACGGCCATTCGCGTAGTGCCCGATCCATATAGTCCTGCTGTACTGGGCATCTTGCAAGGCGAAGTTGTTGAGGCTGTCGGACAACTGAATTTCCAAAACGATCAATGGATTCAAACGCGCATTAACGTTGAAGAAACCCCGCGCTACGGCTTTATTCATGCAAAGGACCTGCAGGCGCTTACGCCGGCCACAACCGATCAGTCCGCTGTTGGTGTTCAGGAAATTCCCCTGCAAATCAGGGCCTCGAATATATCGCTCGTAGATTCAGATCGCCGGAAACTTTCCATAAATGGATTTTATGTCGAGAGCGTGCCGCCTATGGATACCATCTCAGTGGACGACATGGCCGACTCTTATCAAGACAGAAGCGCGGGTCGCCAATATTTCATTACATCCGATTTGTTTCTTCACTCCTATCACTTGATTTTCGACCGAATGCTGCAGGATGTGGAAGAGAATAAGTTCTCGCCATCTGTCACCGAACTCGCCGCCAAACTTGCCGGGACCACGGAATACGAAGTCAAGATTCTTCCACCCACCGCGCCCGCCGCTGTTCGCGAGGCGCTCTTGTATGACTTGACTTACTTTTCCGTTGCCGCAAAACTCTTTAAGCCGGACTTCACGACTTCGGAAATAGTCCGAAAGGATGTCGAGGTATTCGTTTCACGGATTCAGGATGCGGCAGGCGATCTCCCGAACTATTTATCCGGCAAATTTGGCGACGAGGACTTTACGCAATACAAAGTTCGAGGGCACTACGAAAAGAACGAAACACTTCAACGATACTTCCGCGGAATGATGTGGTTTGGACGAAGGAATTTCCTCCTGTCGGATCGCAAGATGACTCTGGCCGCGATTCTTATTCCAGGTCTGTTGGAGAAGGCCCGGGAGACGCATACGTTTGACTCGCTCGATCATTCGCTCGGCTACGTCGTCGGCTCTCAAGACAAGTGCACGCTTGCCGGGTATCGTTCTGTCAATAAGAATGTCTTCGGCACGGAAGCGCCGAGCGCGAACCAGGTTGCGGTAAAGCTCGACGAAAAACTTGATGCGTTCAGTCGCGCGGTTGAACGCGACCTGCCTCCTCCTCAAATCGTTTCGGTACAGACAGGACTGGGACTCAATCAGCAAGACAGATTGAAGATGGTTCGCGGCTTCAGGTTCCTGGGCCAGCGATTCACCCTGGATGCCTTTCTTATAAACCAGATGACCTCTCCCAACGTGGGCAGTGATCTGAATCCGCGAAACCTTCCCTCCACCCTCGACGTGATGATGCTTTTGGGGTCAAAGGCCGCTGCTGAAGAACAGCAGCAAGCCCAACAGCGGAATAAATGGGACAACTACGATTCTCAGGCCAAAAAGCTTGAGGGCGTTACGCAACAACACCTCAACAGTCCTATGACCTTTTATGACGATTGGCTGGGCACATTGAATTCGTTGTATTTGCCCACCGCCAGCAAGCAATTGTTTGCGCTGGGGCAACCATGGCAATACAAGAACCTGAACGCCGGCGCGGCTAGTTGGACGGAATTAAAGCACGACACGATTCTCTATGCGGAGCAATCAGCCGCCGAAATGGGTGAAGGCGACGAATTTGAAATTCCACCGTATAACCCGCCAGCGCCTAAAGGTTATGTCGAGCCGAATCCGATCTTCTTCCAGCGTTTGGGGCAGTCCATCGACCAGATGTTGGAGCGATTGAAAGACTCGGGTTTCATCACGGACGAGTATCTTGATAAATTTACAACGTTTCGCAAGTTGGCTCGCCGGGCGGAAGCCATTGCGCAAAAGGAAGTCTCAGGAGAATTGATTACAGCGGATGATTACAAATGGATAGAAAATCTGCAAGCAGCGTTTGACCGGCCATTACTATTGCCTCGCGATGTGTGGGTGATAAAAGATCCTTCCGATCTGCAGATGGCATTGATCGCCGATGTTGCCACGGACTCTGTTCAAGGAAGGGTTCTGGAAGTCGCGACGGGCACGCCTCAGCGAATCATCGTCGTGGTGAAGGATGCCTATGGAGGAACGCGCCTGACTGTCGGGTATGTTTATTCCTGGTATGAATTTCCATCGCAGAAGCGTTGGGCTGACTCTGAATGGAAGAAGATCATCTACACCAAGGATTCCTCGGGCAGAAAGCAGAACAACATAGAACCTCCAGGCTGGTATGCAAAGTTTATGAAGAACCCCGGTGTTGCAAACTGATGCGCCGGTTCCTCTTCATCATTGCATTTGGCTTGCTGCCGGCCTCGCCATTTGGATGGGCGCGAGAATTCCATTACTCAAACTGGAGCGACAATCCGCGACCCTACATCGAGGCCATCCAGAAGTGTGCGGGGCAACCCTTTCCGAAAGCGCCCGCAGGTCAGGCCATTCGCGGAGGGATTGTGACTCATCATTTCCTCGCGAACGGATTGATGGTTCGATTCTTCGAGGGATTACGGAGCCAACCATCGCCCGAGACAATTATTTTGCTGGGGCCCAATCACTTTCATCAAGGCATGGCCAACATCAGCCTGTCCTCGCTGCCGTGGAAGACGCCTTTCGGCATTCTTCCGGCGGATGTGCGTTTAGTCCATAGGATTAGTGCAGCTATTCGGCTGCCCGAAGATCCTGAAGCCTTTTCTGGCGAGCATTCCGTGGGCATACTCATTCCATTCCTGAAGTATTATTTTCCCCGCAGCAAGGTTGT
>Ga0326728_10023282_pt1 | contig 11369 bp, 10 predicted proteins | sample MB3enrmetagenome_FD_207602 | JGI IMG/M metagenome (GOLD analysis project Ga0326728, IMG submission 207602) | Lab enriched peat soil microbial communities from McLean, Ithaca, NY, United States - MB31MN | ecosystem: Environmental > Terrestrial > Soil > Wetlands > Peat | place: USA: New York... | reverse complement strand
GCCGAGGTGTCTTACCCGGCAAGCCTGTGAGAGCAGCAAGTCGCGTCCATGATTCGCCCGCATGTGGAGATCACCGGATAGCCAGTTGGAGTTACGAGCCATCCAGTGGCGTGACTGGCCTGCCCCAGAAGTCGTGGCCAGACTCCCCGTGATGTGAAAGCTCATCCCTTGAGCAGTAAGCGAATTGAATCCCAAACCCTACAGGAGGTGCACATGAAACTCTTTGAACTGTTACCTTGTGTGGATCTGCCCGGACAGCGCAGCCTGACCGTCGCTCCGCCCATCGACCTACTGGTGAAGCAGGCCATGGCACGCCTCGAACGACGTCCCAGTCGTCAGTGGCTCGATGCCGTCCGAGACATGGAGACTGGCCACGCGGTTCGTCTGGAAGTAAGCCTCGAAGAACTGGCCCTACTCCTCGAACGAGTTGACTATTCCAGCAGCCGACTCGAAGACATCGAGGCGATGAAGTTGTGGTCGCACCTCGAAGCTTCGTGCGAACTCCTTGAAGCGCTTGGACACGAGTGGAGCAACCACCTCGGGTTCGACTGCCACGAGTCGGTCGCCATTGCCTGGTGGGTTCCCGAAGGCGTAGTTGGATACCTCGCGTGGCTGGCTCGATCCGCGCGACCGGTGCCTACGGTCCCGGAAGAACTGCGCTACCTGAACCCCCGGTGCAAGCTGTCGGAGGTTGCCGCTCGCCTGCTGAACACGTTGGCTGCGCATGTGAACGCGACCATTTGAGGTTCAGTTCCGTTGACTCGTCATTCTCCGACTGCCCCACCTTCGCTGTCTGGAACTGTCACCCTTCCCCTGGTCAACCTGCCTGTCGAGATCCCCGGTGGCCGGCCCCGTGCCGATCAGGTTCGAAGTTCAACCGACCTTCGAGGAGATGTCTGAGCGGAAACGCCTCGACCCGTCATTACCCCGCCGACGCGCTGTGTCGGCTAAAACCTGTTTGAAAAGGAGAATCCCTATGATCATTGGCGTCACGCACGACCAAGACGGCCGCGTCATCCAGCGGCTGTCCGTTTCCACCAAGGTCTCTATCGGGCTACCACCCAATGGAGATTGTAACCATCCCACCAAGCTCGACCACTTCGTCTTCCTGCGGAAGAAGAAGTCAGCCAACCGGGTTGGGTGGGAAGTCGATCCGGAACTGACCGAGCACTACGGAGGCGAGTGCCGCGAACTCCACATTATGTTGATCGACGATGACATCGAGAACGTCTTCCCCAGCTCCTACGCCTGGTGGACGGCCACCGAGCGGAAGTGCTGGGGCGACGGGACCTCGGCCACCCGGCGCACGGCTGAGAAGCCTGGCGGCCAGCCGTGGACCACCTGTGGCAGCGGATGCCCGGAGCTTACGGCGGGCCAGTGCAAGCCAGGCGGAGATCTACGCTTCGTGTTGGCGGACTTCCCGCGGCTCGGGAGTGTATGCCGCATCCACACGTGCTCTTACCGCTCCATTCGCCAGATTCATTCCGCCTTGCAGGAGATCCAAACCTTCACGGGTGGTCGCCTAGCCGGGATCACGGCCAAGCTGACGGTTCGCCCGGAGGAGGCCACGTACTTCGACCGCAAGGAGAAGAGGAAGAAGACTTCATCCATCTGGGCGCTGAGTCTCGAAGTCGAAGGCGACGACATGCGGAAACTCATCGCCAACCTGACGGAGAACGCCCGCCTCTTCGCCGAGACTCGCAAGTTGCTTGGGTCAAGTGGCAAGGTCTTTGAGGTCGTTGAGGACGAGCAAGAGCAGGCGCCGGAGGTTGCGGCGGAGTTCTACCAGGCGTCAGGGAATGGCCCTGTGGCTGCCGAAGGCGCGGCGGCAGGTTCTCCTGCCGATACAATTCTCACGGCTACCGCGCCGCAGCCCACGACGAATCCTTCGCCCCCTGAAAACAGCACTGCCCCGGCTGGCGGGAACGGATCTGGCAAGCCGACCGCCGAGGGCGCCGCGTCGTCGAAGCCGATGACTACGACTTCGTCCCCTGTAAACAACACCTCCCCGACTGGGAGGAACGGATCTACTAAGTCGCCCGCCGAGGGGGCCGCCCCAACACCCGGTAACAACAATGGCAACGGATCGGCCGCAGGTTCCGGGTTCAATCAGCTCCGGAACGAGTTCCTTACGGCCGCACGGCGCGTTGCCACGACCAAGAAGCAAGGCATCGGCGAAGTGGTGGAATGGGCAAGTGGCGGCGCGTTCAAATACGGCGATGTCGGTCGCATGACGGAGGTCGATACGCCGAAGCTGAGAGCGGCCACTCAACTCATGGCGTCGGCCGTCGCCAGCACAGCTCGCTGATCGAGAGGCTTTCTTTTTCCCACGTTGAACCCCTGCCTCAACTCCCACCACCCCCTGGAGCGCTGGCTAATCGCGGCGCTTTGGCCCGGCATCCGGCTGCCGGCGCTCCTGCCCCATCCATTTCGATGTGCGGCGCATGGCAAATTAGAGGGGATGGTCAACTGGGGAAATGTTCTATCCACAATGTTCTATCCACGCTCGACCCAAAGAACTTAGAGGCGTAGAATCACTCAATCTTTGTGATTCCCGGGACAGCGGAGGGCCGGTGGCTATCGAAAATGGTCCACTCTTTGGCAATGGTGATGCCGTCGTGCTTCGCTCAACTCTGGATCTCGGGCAAGTCATTGCCGAGCCGAAACTGGACGGCGGTGAGTACTGGTATGAGGTCCGTTTCACTAAGAAGGTTGTTTGGGTTCCTGAGGAAGATATTGAAGCACCGTCCCGCGACTTTGAGAGCGTCGATTTGCTTGCCCAAGCTGGTCGGTGGGGCAGATTCCGAGCATTTCGCACCGCTCTCGCCATCGAGAGGATCAGGAACACGAATCGGAACACAGTCTACTCGTTCAACGCGCAACGCATCCTGTTCGAGCCCTATCAATACAAGCCACTGCTTAAGCTGCTTGATTCTGCCGACCGGCGCCTGCTGATCGCTGACGAAGTAGGGCTAGGCAAAACTATAGAAGCCGGTCTCGTTCTTGCCGAACTTGAGGCTCGGCAACCTCTGGATAAGGTGCTGGTAGTTTGCCCCTCGCGACTTCGCCAGAAATGGCAAGTCGAGATGGAGGGCAAGTTCGGTCGAGACTTCAAGATCTATTCGTCCCCTGAACTCCGCGAGTATCTAACGCATGCTGCTAAATACCCAGAGGATGCGCGGCTTCGGGCTATAGTCTCGATGCATGCATTGCGCATCGAGTCGCTCCGACAAGAGTTTGAAGTTCGGGTCCCTTCCCTCGATCTGGTGATTGTCGATGAGGCGCATCACGGCCGCAATCCGGGGACGCTGACTCACGCTCTATTGGAAGATGTGGGGCGGCTCGGGCAAGCAGTCCTGTTCTTGACGGCTACGCCTCTTCACTTGGGCACGGATGATCTTTTTAGTCTCCTGCACGCGCTCCGGCCAGTCGAATTCCGCGAGGCAGACGTACTGGCCAAGACATTAGCTGACCATCAAGGAATTTTCGAAGCGGCACGACTGACCCGTTCGGAGAGACCAGATCTGCTCTCGCAGTGCAAGAAGATCCTTACCGACCTTTACCAAACCGGCCCGCGCCGCCAATCTCCTGACCCCCTTGCTCTTCAGATTATTGAGGAATTGAGCGCTGGCTCGCCGCAAAGCCGTCGTGCGTGGGTCGACCTTGAGAGGCGAATTCTTGCTTTGCATCCCCTTTCATCGGTGATTACTCGGACAAGGAAACGCGAGGTGCAAGAGACCGCCCCAATCCGCAAAGCGCAGGTGCAACTCTGCAAGTGGACGGAGGAAGAAGACTTAGCCTATCAGCAGCTAGTGGGCGTCGTAGGATCGCATGGCTGGGCTCGTCAATCCCTGTCACTCGGCCAGATTCAGCGTGCTCGACAAGCAGCAAGTAGTATCCATGGAACCATCCTCCATCGAACCGCGATCCGGACTGAAGATGATGAGGCTGACGAATATACGGACATCCCACCCAGCGAGGCCCCCACCGCTCCCGGCAGCCCGGGCACCGCTCTGCCGCCCCTGCCTGTGCGAGACTCGAAGTTCGAGTGTCTGATGCAGATTCTTAAAGTGGTTTGGGACAATGATCCCCGCGCGAAGGTTTTGGTGTTCACGTACTTTGTCGGTACGGTCAAGTATCTTGCTAGGAGGTTAACTGAGAGTGGCTTCCGATCATTGTCTATATCGGGGGAGATTCCGTCGGACCCGAGGCACCCCGAAAGGGATGAAAGAGGCCGCCGTATCAAACGATTTCGAGATGACCCTACTGTTGTAGCGCTTGTATCAACAGAGGTTGGGAGCGAAGGTCTTGATTTTGAATTCTGCCAGCATGTGGTGAACTATGACCTTCCGTGGAATCCCATGGTCGTCGAGCAACGGATCGGGCGCATTGACCGCTATGGGCAGAAAGCGAAGTCTATTTACATCCACAATCTGGTGGTTGAGGACACGGTCGAACAGAGAATTCTGCTTCGCCTCTACCAGCGAATCGGAATCTTTGAGCGCAGCATAGGCGACCTTGAAGCGATTCTGGGCGAAACTGTTCGAGAGTTGCAACGTGACTTCCTGAGCGGCGTACTCACCCCTGAGGAAGCCGAGCGGAGAGTTGAACAGGCGGCAAAAGCAATCGAGAATCGGAGAATTGAGTTCGAGAAGCTGGAACAACATGCCGCGGAGCTTTTCGGCCACGAAGAGTTTATTCGCGACGAGATCAAGCGCGTACAGCGGCTCGGTCGCTACCTTACAGGAGGGTCCATTCGCTCACTGCTCGATACGTATTTCCAATCATTTCACCCCGACGTGAGGATATGGGAAGAAGATACGCCCGGCGTGTTTGCCCTTCGCATGACAGGTGGTCTGGCTCACGATGTAAGACTGGCCTTAGCCCCCGGACAGTTCTGCGCCCTCCCTCCCGACGGCTCTGTTCTGCGATTCACGACCGACGGGACTATCGCTTACGGCGATGAGGAGATCACTCTTTTAAACGCCAGTCACCCGTTAGTGCAAGCCGCCGTCGGGAGCCTCGAAGCAACCATGACCAGTCCGGGAGCCCTCATAGGGCAGGCCACGATTGTGCTGGATCGGAATCAAGACCAATCGCAATTCTCAGGGCTTTACTACGTCATCGTGTTTGCCCACCAGGTGACAGGGATACGAGCGCGGCGTGAAATCGAGGCAATTGTCTGGTCGGCGTCGGGAAATCGCCTTCTTGACTCGGAGTCAGCCGAACATCTTCTTCACCTTGCCGTGAACAAGGGCGAAGAGTGGATCCATGAATCTCCCGCGCCGGCGGTGCCCTCTCGAGTTTGGGAGTGGATGTTGAGCGCGGCACTCCATAGCAACAAATCGTTGCGTGAACGGGAACGATTGGAAAACGAGGCAACATACGCACGCCGCATTGCCGCACTCGACGATGAACATCATCACGTCGTATCGCAGATTGGCAGCAGGAGGCAGACCGCCCTTGAGCGCGGGCGTGGACCTGAAATCATACGGCTTTTCGACGCGCAGATCGCGCGAGCGGAATCACGGCATAAACAGCGATGCAGCGAACTCGAAAAGAGCAAGGCTGTCACGACCGAACTTACTTCGCCTATTGCCGCATGCGCTATTGAGGTTAGGCAATTAGCCGGTGAAAAGGACAGGCGGTGACTACATGGGTAAAACTTATGAGTTCTTCCGCAGCCTTAAGGAAAGGGTTTACGGCTTCTTCCGAGGCCATTTTGGCGGTCCGCCCACTGAGAGGTTGGAGAGCCGCGTCATTGCAACCCCGGAGCCACAGGCTGCTGAAGGTGTCCCAGCGCAACGGCAAGTGCCAAGGGTCGTTTCGACAAAACCGCGTGTAACAATCGGCGTTGATTTCGGGACATACTCTACGAAGGTTCTTGTGCACTGGGGAGACGAGGAACTCGACAAGGCCAAGCTCGTCAGACTTGCAGAGCCGACCCAGGGATATCCCAGCTTTGTACTCCCGTCGGACGTGCGAATCTCGGGCGGTCGGCTCTATTTTGGAAGGGAGGCGTGGTCAAGGGAGACCGGCGACATCTACCACGGGCTCAAAATCAACCTCATCAATTGTGCAGCCCCGCTCGAGGTCACAGGAGGGAATCGCCAGGCTTCTCAAGTCCCACCTGAAGCTTTGGTCACAGCTTACTTTTCCTGGGTACTGGGACTCATAAGGAATCAGCTCGACCAAACGTTCGGGGATCGAGCATATCGTCCTTACTTTAACTTCGCGGCACCGATGAATCACATCGAAGACGAAAAGCGAAAACAAAGATACCTGCGAGTTGTGACTGTCGCCTGGAATTCAGTTTTTCGGGAAGGAAACCCACTGGCGCACCAGGGCTCAGATGCTGGCGTGCTTGATGCCATCGATCTCCAATTAAAGGCAGTAGCAGTGCCCGGCATTCAGGAACGCTTTTTTGAGGTTCTTCCGGAAAACCTTGCTCCCTTGGTGTCTCTTGCCCAGCAGCCGAAAATGAAGCGGGGAATGTATCTTGTTGTGGACATGGGAGCCGGCACCACAGAACTTTCTATCAACAAATTTGACTCAGGGAAGAAGGGAACCCCGATTCTAACTTACTGGGATAAATCGGTTTTACTTGGTGCTCGATGCTATGTTAATCCAAATGACGTGAATCCCACCATCGAGAAGCTACTGAAGGAGTCTATCTATACATGGGGTAAGGGTTTCGACAAGGTTAAGGGCAATTTCGGTGAGACCCAGGAATGGAGGAACCTGAACATTCTGCTTGCTGGTGGGGGAACACAACATCCCGGGGTGCGGCCGGCATTCCTACGCAACGCCGGGCAGATCTTCATCCCTTGGGCGGGCGACGGAAAAGCGGAAGTGGAGACCTACCAACCAGAAGGAATCGACTATTCCGGTATTGATCGAGACTACTTTCGCCGGCACTCGTTCTTGCTCGCGGTCGCTCACGGACTTACCATTGATCGCCAGCGCTGGCCACAATTTGTCAGGCCTTTCGAAATAAAGCCCGCTGAGCCAACGCCAGAGCCGCCCAAGGGTTACAACTGGCAGGACGACCCCGGTTCCTGAGTCACTCGCAACTCCGCAAAACAATGCCTACACCGGAAGGCTGGTCCAGCGCCAAAACCGATCATTGCCCGCTAATTCAGCAAATTCACACCGACAAAAGGAGGGTAAGCAACATGTTTGGCAAAATGCAGGTCAAACAGATTTTAGGATTGAGCAAACTGGAAACCGTCGACGAAGCCGTTGGCAAGCTGTTGGAATTCGCCGAGTACCCTAAGATCTTTCGCTGGTTCCAGTTCCCCACGGCCTTGGTGATCTTTGTCGCCCATGCTGACTCCCCCGATTCCGGAGCGGTCTATGTGTACGACCGGAAAAAGGGTGTTTGGCTCTGGGTCGATTTTAACGACCAGAACTACGGCGGGTACAGCCCGTCAGAGTTCGATGTTCTAATCAACCAATGCCACTTCTTCAGGCTCGCGTCGTCCCCCGCGTTGCTCGAATCGCCCGTCCAATGGATGGTTACCCCCGGTCAGGGCCCCAAAGTCCTGGGAAAACTCCCTGCCTGAGAAGCGCTTCCACACCAGCTCCAAAAATGGCTACATTCCTTGCCCGCTGTAACTGACTGAAATCCCGACACTTAAACAAGCGCCAGTCGGCCGTTTGACAGAAAATATTTTTCGCTTTACCACCACATTATGGACATGTGGCGCCCACCTGACTTCCGGGAGGAGAGAATGCGGAAGCTTCGTCTCAAAACCCCAGCCGGTGTGGTGGCGGACTACTTCCGCCTCTTTGTGAACCGGCGGGCCTATACCCTCCAATCTGACCGGCCGCACGCGGAAAGCGGCCGGCATTACTACTTCCGGCCCTCGGACAAAAAAACCGGTCAGGGCCTCAGCCTGACGCCGGACACCCTCCGGGGCCACATCGAGGGCGAAATCACCATCGCCCTCTATGCCATCAACCCTGCCACTCAGCGGTGCAAGTGGGTGGCCATCGACGCGGATTACCAGAATGCGCTCCCGGATCTCATCAAGCTTGGCTATTACCTCAAACAGGATGGAGTGGAGTCGGCGCTTGAAAAGAGCAACCGCGGGGGGCACCTCTGGATCTTTATGGCGGACCCACTGCCGGCTCGGGACTGCCGGATTTATGTGTACGACCTTGCCCTGCGGTTAGGGGTGCCGGTCAAGGGAGGCGGTCTGCGGGAAGGGATCGAGGTTTTCCCGAAGCACGACGAGTTGAAGCCCGGAGAGTACGGGAATGCCATCCGCGGTCCGTTGGGCATTCACCGGGGCGCCGCAAAACGCTTCTGGTTCTACGGCGCTGATTACGACCTTGAAAAGCAGATGCGCTACCTCAATGGTCTTTCCAAAGTGACAGGTGAACAGCTTGCCGGGTTAATTGCCGGAAAGGCGATTCCACCTCAACTTACGCCGACAGAACCCAAGATTGAAGCGGAGTTTAAGGGGCGCGCGGGAGGGCCTGAATTCCGAATCCTGGATCACATCAGAACGAAGCTCCGCAAGGTTGGCCGGAACCATGTGACCCAGTGCCCATCATGCGCCGCAGAGGGCCACGACCGTGGCGGAGACAACCTTTCGATCTCGATCGAGGACCCACGCAAGTACATCTGCTGGGCCGGTTGTACCCGCGACATGATTCGGGCGGCAGTGGGATGCCCGAGGCCGAGCGCAGACAGGGGGCAAAAGGCAAACCATGGCTGACAAAACATTCGAGCCACCAGACTGGAAGCCGCTTGAACAGCTCGTCGGACCAGAAGGGTGTGGAGCCTTTATGTGGATGTGGCGCGAGGGAAAAATTGAGTTTTACAAGCACATCTGCACACGCCGTTATCTGCTACTCGATTCCGCAGGCCGGTGTTACCAGCGTGGCCCGAACGGCCTCATGCCGGCGGATGTTCGTGTCGAGCTGAAGCGCGTGAGGGAATGACAGGCGTCCCAGCCGGCCATGCGAAGGATGATTCCAGCTATCCGATCAGTCGACTGTGAGGAGGTAGGCATGACACGCAGCACTCAGGGACGCGACGAAGCCCGCCAGGGACTGACCCTTCCGCGGCGTTCACTGCGAAGGCTGACTGAAGTCGGGATTTACGCAAACCCGGCCGTCAGCTTGGAGCACCAGCACCGGGGACATCGCTATGTGGTTCGCGGGATCGAGTCCGGCGGAGCGGTCGAAGAGATTGGCCATTACGTGACCTTCTGCGACCAGGGCGGCGCGCCGCTGGTTTGGCTTCATCCGCTTGACTCTGTTGGAGTGAATGGAGTGCACGCCTTGGTGATCGCTTCGACCGTGCTGCGGGTCGAGATGCTTCGCGTCGGGCACACCTACGACCTGTTCATCACTCATCACGCACCCGGGCATCCTGATGATCGGAAACGCCCGCCACTAGAAAGCAAGATTCTGTTTCGTGCGCATGAAGGGTATCTTGCGCTGGATTTGGTGAAGGAGAACAAGGACCAGAGAGGATCGGTCATGCCGGCCTTTCACTCACGGGCCGGAGAATTGCTGCCAGTTCCAGTTGAATTCGAGGCCGTGGTTAAAGCCATTACGGGCGCAGCGGCGTGCATCGGCTGTCGGCATTCGCACTACCTGCTGGCGGCTGGCCAAGACGGTCAGGACCTGATCGAGGCGAAAGTTTCCGAGGTGCGCGCGTGACACCCGTTGGCGATGTCGAGCTTGAGATCGTATTCCGGATCGCTGTGCGCGGGCGAGCGGGCGATCTTGTGCAGTTGTTGGAAGCGGTGAATAAGGCACATGCGGTGGTGATGTGGCTCGTCGAGACGCCGATCGCGTCGGAAGAACAAGGTCAAAAAGGTGTCACAACCGCTGCGGGAGTTAATTCGGTATGAGAGTAGGAACTAAGAGCGTGCTTTTTGGAGTCCATGCCATTTGGATACATCCGTTCTTCGTCGCCTGGGCTTGGTGGAGGTTGTTCGGGTTTCCCTGGGATCTGAAGCTTTGGTTTGCCTTCCTCCTGCATGACGCTGGCTACATATTCTGCCCCAATATGGATGGTTCCGAGGGGGAACAGCATGTCGTCCTCGGCGGCCGCATTATGGGCCTGCTCTTCGGTCCGGAATGGCGCGACTTTACTCTTTGCCATTCACGGCATTGGGCAAAGCGCGTCGGCAAAAGGTACTCAAAGCTCTGCCTGGCGGACAAGCTCGCGTTCGTGTTGACGCCCGGCTGGCTTTATCTCCCCATGGCACGGTTGAGTGGCGAGCTTCAAGAGTACATGCGTGTGGCGAGTGGACGCCAGTTGTGCGGCAGTATCACTGACTTCGAGCAAAGCCTGCTCAATTCCCGCAACTCGCGCGTGTGGCTGGAAGGGCTGAAGATCTACACGCGCCGCTGGATCGAGCAACACCGTAACGGCACGCTAGACCACTGGACGGTTCTGCGCTCGCAGCCACAGCCCGAAAATGCCATCCAAACCCAAGGTTAAATGCGACATGACCTGCCTTGCCAGGAACGTCCAACGCCTGCGGGCCATAGGGTGTATGACCAGCAAAGAGCAACCTTGGGATTTGTTGCGAGGAGTCTATGCCTGAAATCAACGATCGCGCGGCGGCCATGCCCGTTCGGCGGCGGATGAATCATAGGATGGGAAACGGGAAGAGGTGCAGGGCCAGATGATGTGAACGTCGGAGACCGGGATGATCGACCCCTCAGGAGGTGAACCACCATGGGCCGTAGACGCGAACCACAGCAGAGCACCTTATCGGTTCGGATTTCGCCGTCACTTCGTGATTACGTGGAGCGGGCACGTGCGGCGCTCGCCCATGGACGGGAAGTGCGACTTTCCCTTTCCGAAGTAGCGAAGGTGCTGCTGGAGGAGGCGCAGCGTGCACCGCTGGATGAGCGGTTGCAAGTCGCCTCTCTGTCGCTGGACCCCACCGGAACCTTGCTCGCGATTCGCTCCAAGTGGGAGCGGCAGGCAGTCCTTGCACCGGCCGAATGGGTGGTGCTGGCGCGCTATATGGAAGTGGCCTGTGAAGGAACGGCGGAGGATGCCACGGTGCCGAAAGGGGAGCCATTTCTGGAACTGCTGAAAGCCTTTCGGGCCTTATTGAAGCTTCGGATAAAGCAGCCTTCCAGCCGGGACCCCTATTACCTGAAGAAATTGCTTCTCGCGCAGTTGGAGAAAGATGGAAATGACCCCCGAGCGATCAACGTTGACGCCTTAGTGGACAAGCTGATCGCACAGTTAAGCGAGCCAGGCACGCACGTGGTGCCGATCTATGTGGGTCGCGCCTTGCACGTGGCCCTCCGCACCGAGGAATATCCGAGTGCCCTGGCGGTGCACGAAACTCTCCGGCCTTTTCTTCCCACGTTTTTCCGGTTGG
>Ga0326728_10023281_pt1 | contig 11369 bp, 13 predicted proteins | sample MB3enrmetagenome_FD_207602 | JGI IMG/M metagenome (GOLD analysis project Ga0326728, IMG submission 207602) | Lab enriched peat soil microbial communities from McLean, Ithaca, NY, United States - MB31MN | ecosystem: Environmental > Terrestrial > Soil > Wetlands > Peat | place: USA: New York... | reverse complement strand
CCCCTTACCTTTATTAAACCGGGAACATAATCTATACAGGCGCGAGGGTAGCCAAGCCAGGTCAACGGCGCCAGGTTCAGGGCCTGGTCTCGCAGGAGTTCTTGGGTTCGAATCCCATCCCTCGCATTCCGCCCTGAAGGTCAAATCGTTTCCCGACCGTTTTTGAAAAATTCAGATGGTCAGCGTCTGAGAACCTTTAAGAGTACCCTTCAGTCTGACTCTAATATGTCAGGAGTTCCGGCTCCTAGCGCGCCCAACCAAACCAGCGTTGGGTTCCATCATATCAAACCCGAGTACGCCGCAAACTCGCTCTCCCGGGCGGTTCGGGAAGGGCGTATTACCCAAGATGATCGGCACCTTATCGAACAGCATGTTGCCTGGGTCGCAGTCAAAAGTAACATCACTGTTGGCAGGATCAACAAGCTCACCTTTCACCTCATCAAATGGCGGAGATTCCTCAACGCATACCGTACAAACGCCATCGAAGACATCTATGCCGGGATTACCCGACTCAAAAACGCAACACGCCGCGATGGCCGTTCCTATTCTGCAAACACCCTTCGTGATGATATTTCGGCACTCAAAAAGTTCTATCTCTGGATGATCAAGAAAGGGTATACTGCCATACCACGGGAAGATATCAAGGAGATAAAAGTCCCCGCCGGCGACACCATGACCAAAAGCGCCGGGGAGATGTTGTCGGAGGCAAATATCCATGCAATGATTGAGGTATGCCGCCGCTCCATCGACCGCGCGATTATTGCGGTGCTCTTCGAGGGAGGCCTAAGGATCAAGGAACTCGGCACATTGACATGGGATCAGGTCTCCTTTGAGAAGAAAAATGTCGTCATCAACGTCAATTGTAAAACATTGAAACCAAGGCACATCCCCCTCTTCTTTGCCCGCCCCTATCTCGCCGCGTGGAAAGCTGATTATCCCCTTGATCCCCAAGGCAATGCATATGTCTTCGTCTCAGAGAAAGAGATGACACCTTTCAGATACCGGGCCTTGGACAAGCGGATCAAAGTCATCGCAAAGCGCGCGGGGATAACCAAACGGGTAAGCGGGCATCTGTTCCGGCACAGCAGAATCACTGACCTGATGAAACATCATGTCAGGGAATACACTATTCGCGAGGTTGGATGGGGTAGTCAGACGACAAAAATGCTAGCGACATACAGCCATCTCGTTAACAACGATATCGATGAAGAGTTATCCCTCATGAATGGGATCGAGCCCGATCACATCCAAGAAGAGAGTATCCTGAATCCCAGACAATGCCCGAGCTGCGCAGCGATCAATTCACCTACAGCCAGATATTGCGCAAACTGCGGTATCCCGCTAACACCGGAAGCAAAAGTAACGGTAGAACAGTTGACATCGGAAATTGAGAAGCATCCTCTCTACCAGCACATTGTCAGCAAAGTCGAAGAGCTCATTCTGATGCAACCAAATCTCGGAAAGGAAGCCTGACCATTTTTTCAATTAATTTTTCAGAAATAGGGGGAATATTTTTTGTTAACATTACGCGCCAAAAGCTACCCGGACCGTTCCCCTTATATAGCACCCACTCCATACGGAAATACCGACCCTACGGATAAAGTCCGTGGGCAGGGTAAATATGCAACCAAATCGGCAAAAGGTGACGACCTATGGTTCGTAAACGGGTTGTTACCTTGGGAGATGTTGAACATCTTCCGACTGAAATTCATAAGAAAATTGCACGGCAGTTGATCGTAACGGGAGAATGGGAGCTTTCTGGCGAGACGAAAGACTCTGTACGTATCCCTAAGAAAAAGGGAGGGTGAAAATACCCATGGAGGAGAATAATGGCGAGGGGGGAGAGAATAACAGGGAAGAGAAGAATTCAATCCCGCCTCTGAAATATTTTTTAAAGACTCATATAACAAAGGGGGGAGGGAATTATAAGGTTGCTATCATCGAGGATATGTTTGCTCTAGTCTCCGGTCAAGTGGTAACGGCAGAGTTCTTGCTGGATGAGGTTGAAGGTATGACTCCTTCACTTATCTGGGATCTGAAACAAGAGGGTATTCTTAAACGGCAGAAAGTCCCCGATCAGAAATCAACGTATCCTCTCCAGTATAGAGTGACATGCAATAACTTCACGACAGTAGGGAACCCCCTACCTTATCAGAATACCGAAACTGATGAGACCCGCCGAAGAACTAAATACTACTTTTTATGAAAAAATAAATCTTTCATTTCTCCGATTTTTCTCCCATTTGGGTTTGAGGTGAGCCGGCAGTTTCATCCATTTGACGATTTGCAGGATCTTGGGATACCCGGCGTCGCCTCGGATTTGTCAGATTCTTCAGATCTAATCCCTGTTTCTGTTCTTCGGAGTCGTCCATGCAAATCTCGTGGTTCTTCTCTTCCCTTCTTGATTTGTTTATGGGGTTGTTTAACGGACAACTCCGAAACCTTTTCAATGGGTCAGAATCCCGAGGTAAGTCACAATCTGTTTTTGGTTCGACAGTCTGCTCTTTTACAGAAGAGTCCGGTGGGTCAGTGGATGCTCCGTTTTCTCGCATCCGTGGGTTTTCTATCCTGCACCTATACGTTTGTTTCTCGGCTTTGGTCTTATCGAGGATACATACGATAGTGGCATCGAATTCGACAACTGAAGGATTCGACGGCGATTCTGGAGTGTTAGTCTCATTTTTTTCGTCACTCATTTCTTATCGAAACGAGGGTCTTTGATATCAACTCTTAAAGGTTCTCAGGATCCCGTGCATTTTCATTGAGTGAATTAAAATACCCCTCTTGGTATATACTTCAGTTATGGTGAAAGGTAATTTTTTTAAGAATAGATTGCCGTATAAGTTGGACACTATTCTTTTTTTCTTAATGATACTGACCGTAATTATGGCTATTTCACTGGTTGATACAGTAAGCAGTCCTTCGCACAAAATGAGTCAAATAGCCGGCCCGGCAATCGGCGGTGTTATTGCAGTTGCAGCAGGCTATTTATTTACAAAATGGGGAGAAGATGAGAAAGAATACCGAAGAAAGCGATTTTTAGCGACTGTATTTTTATCTGAAATAAGAAAAATTCAAGGATTTATTGCGGGAATTGATCATCTAAATATAACAAGTGATGATTTTTTAATAACACGACCTCCCATAACCGATGGAGGGGGATTAATTACAAGAGATGCAAGGCCCGAATATGATACGAGAAAATACAATTTAATAGTGCCATATTTTCATAATAATCCATATATTCGGGTAACAGAAAATTCGCAATTAGTCTCAAAGAAGAATCCATTTGAAATATTTGCCCAAGAGATTTACTCTTTCGAAGACAGTGATCTTATTTCCGGGTTATTTAAAATCGATAATCTAATGAATGAGGCAAGTAGTTGTTTATCAGAATTTCATAAGTCCCTAGAGGCACTTCATGATGGTCACTTACACTTGTTTGATTTCATGAGAAGAATTGAAAGAATCAAACCAGAAATTGAAAAAATATTGTCCAAAGGTAAATTAGAATCTATTGCAAACGCCGGCACATCTAATTTGTAGCAATATGAGGGTTTTGGACAAGGTTCGGGCACCGAATCGCATTTGTTGTATTGGAGCGATGGTAGAGCCAAGTAAGGTCAAATACGACCGCTATTCTTTATATTTGAAGAAAAATTGTTATCATATGGAAAAAGAAAAGGTCGATGGATATATTGCGGGGTTGGTTTTCCTCCTTGTTGGGATAATCATTGTCGTCGTCACGGCCCCGACTTTGAGTTTGTCGAATACTGGATCTCTGGTAGGCCCCGTCATAGGTATATTTTTCGGAGGCTTGGGGGCAGGAAGTCTCTGGAAACCCGACACACTTGGTCCGGTAGTTGCGGAAATGGCGCATCGCTTATCACAGAATGCCACAAGAGATGAAGTTCCTAAAGGGAAAAAACAAGAAATTCATGTCACTCAAAAAATTGAAAAAGTTGAGGGAGATGTAATCACTCAGATCGCAACTAATGATACAGTGGCTAAAACGGGAGATAAAATCGTTAAAAGAAAACGAAAATCTTCTTGATACGGAAGTAAACAGTTCATTGTTATTCCTTTTTAATCGTGGAAACTGTTTTTCCAATTGCCCTAAAATAGGATCCGCAGATTCAACTATGCGTTGAATCATTGGGGAAAAATCTGGAGTCTCACCTTTCCCTTTACTGACCTTAATGTAGGCATTAACTCCGATCATATACTCGTAAAAATTCACCATTTTTTTTGACAACTCTTCATTAAAAGCGTATACTTCCTTCCGATAAACAAAATACAAACCATGCTCTGAATAAATATAACCAAGTTTAATTAAATGATCATTAGGTATTCCGAGCGAAAATTCATTTCGAATGTTTTTTATTTCTCCGTAAAATGTTTTCGCGATTTTCTCTGACTCATCTGATATTCTTGCTCTCTCTTCTGATAAATTGATTCTAGATTGAATGATCACCGGTGTAAAACTTATAAAAATAGTAAATAAACCGTTTTGAGCGGAAATATACCCTAAAATTACGGGAACCGCAATAATCATACAGATTCCTGCGTATATAGCAATTTCAATGTCATTAATTTTCATTGATATCAACCCATTGGCTGTCACCTAACATAAAAAAGACCATTTCAATATGAGGTAACTCCCAACACGGTTTATCGGAAAGAAAATATTCGGGCTTTGGGATCTTCATCGAATTGAGCTTGCTGGCAATTATGCTGTGTAAATGACTGGCACCAAGAAACGACTTTACTGATCTCTTTCCAGCGGTATTACACTGATCTGCCTTATATAGGGGGTTTCTTCTTTTTTTCTGTGAGTTTCTTGGAGGAGGAAGACAGAATAAGTTACCGGGGAATCCGGATTTAGGGAGGATGTTCTGTTGTTTTGCATACTCAAAAATTAGCTGATGAATCGCATATCCCACACGTGAATCATAGATTGTCCATTTTAAAGGGTCAGAAAAATAAAAGACTTTAGTTGCCATCGCGATTTGATTCTTACAAACAGGGCAATTGATCAAATCTGAATCTAGATTATTCTGCATGAGCAGAAGAACATCTTTTTTCAACTTTAGCGAGGCATCCGTAGAAATCGCTCCCATACCTCCCCATCTTGCGATTTTCAGGCAATGGCAGTCCCAAATATCGTCGTTTTTGGGTGTATTGATAATTTTTTTGGAGTCATCCCAGAACTTTTGAGTTGTTGATATACCATCTGAATAGTTATCATTGTTCCATTGGTATGTATTCAACTGATTAATCCAGCCTTGTGTGCCGTGGATTTGGTTATTTTCGATATAATGAATTATAAAATCTGCAAAATGTTCCATATCATTTCTTCAACATTCTCAATACAAAAAATGCACGGCACTATTGCAAGGATCATTGAGCCAAGTCAAAGATGTTAGATCGAGGGTCTAATCTTGTAGGAGTTCTTATGTTCGATGCAGCGGCAGATATGGGTGTGATGTCTGGGGCGCAGCAACTAAAATAATAATCATGCGGAGGGGATTAGGAGAGCCTGTAAATCCTATAATTACATATTAAACAAAAAGAACAATATATTTAAAAAGGAAGAATAGAATTATTGTCCAGCAATGTTAGAAACTCCATTTCTGGGATTACCCGTTTGGATTTGGATTATTTTAGCTTTGATCATTGTACTCATCCTCCTTGCATTCTTTTTTATCAAATTTTTAAAAAATAATTGGCTTTTGATTGCAGCGATTTCATGTCTATTATATTTTAATAAACTTCGAAAAAACATTAAAACAAAACAAGTCGCAAATATTAATAAATCAAAGCAAACAGGATATTTTCATCACACAATTTCTTTTTTCAAAGGTGTTTCTGGTCTAATAGCTATTATTGGAGGGATTGCAACAATAATCACGCTTTCACCATTGTTTTTAACTTTCCTTTTAGGAGATGATTGGTTCCATATAATGTTAACTTCAACGTTGAGTATACAAACATTAGATGCAATAATTATCGCGACAAATGCCTCAGCTTTTTTTATATATTGTATTTTCGGATTAATTCTTATCAGATGGTTAAATAAAATATACCATAATAAAACCATTCATCTTGGAGAGAAATTTTTCTCTTTTGTTATGTTACTGGGGTTTGTAGTCGCCATTATTTCTATTATCTTTTTTTTGCTAACTGTATGGTACACACGTCGTAATATAGTAACTACTCTTTTTAGTGTTACTGGATTAATCATTTTCGTTGATGGATTTGCCTTTTTTTTGGTAATAAGCGGTATCATTATGATGAGTGTTGGTGCCACTGATGAGGCCAAGCAAAAAAAATACAGTTTAATTATTTCATTTGCAATCGTAATTTTTTTAATTGTATTAGTTTTTGCAACAATGATTTATCCTGCAATCATAAGTAATGAAAATGTGTATAGCATTTCAACTGATTATGCAAAATTTGAACCAAAAAATGTTTCCTTTCAAATTAATTTCACTCCTGAAATTAACGGCATTCCGTTGAAAATTTTACTTCAACCAAATTTATCTGAATTTAAAATTGATGACATTAATGCCGAGTATACTAATTGTCATTGGTCAACAAATTATGGGTATTTTATCACACTCGATAATAATTTGTTTATTCAGAAACACTCAAATGATTTTATTCTATTGGATTGTCCTTCAGATGATACGCGCGTTTATTGGACATACGACCTATCAGATTATTCAAAAAACAAGCCTCCGTTCATTATTAGCTTACAAGTTGAGAATTCAAATCAAAAATCTGCGCACAATAATCTGGGAGAACAAATAAATTACATATTAGGAAATTACAATATCAATTTTACATGGATAAATCAAAGATCTCTTGTTAATACAAGTAAGCCAATATTTTAATCTTTAATTTCATTCCTTATTCAATACATTAAAAAGATCTAATCTCGCTTTTACATGTTTAATCAAAAGTGAACGGCTGCTCCTTACTTCTCCCTAAACCTCGCCAACGAAGAGCCCTTCAAATCGAATGCTATTATGAGAACCTTTTTGAGTAGATCTACCTGTGTTAACCATCAAGGAAAACTTCAGGGTAAACCCTAGGGTATGCCCAATGGCAAACCTAAGGAAAACCTGACGGTAAACCAAAGGTGAGGTTTATGGCATCGAGATCGACCGGTAATAAAGTACTGAAAGAGAAACGAGATTATCCACCGTCATATTATGAGTATCGGAAACGAAACCCGACTGTAAGTATAAAATTGACAAAGGACATAAAGGAGGCGCTGGACAAGGTCCGGGGTGAGATGAGTTATAGTAAGTTCCTGAAATCTCTCTTTGTGCCGGGAGGTGCATTCATTCAGTTTGAAAAACAGCGGGATCGGTTGGCAGCCGAACGAGTAGCTTTCGAAAATGAGAGAAAGAAAATGGAACTAGAATATGACAAAAAGAGCCAGGCAATTAAAGAGGAAAAAGATGCTCTGATTCTCGATTATGAAAAAAAGATCAGGACTCTCAAAAATTTACTGGAGGACTCGATCGACACCGAGCACTTTTTCATCCCATGTTCAAGATGCCATAAATCAATTCTATTCATCAGTAAACAGGATAACTGGAATACGGAGATAAAACCCAGACTTGTGAATATGTTTCATGGCTATGTGCACATAGAATGCCCGAGATAAAATATCCGTTTTCAATTGCATTAAAATACATCGAGATTTGACCGACAATAACTAGGTATCGTCCAACAGGTCAAGAGGATTATTTTCGACGGCGCTGGTGCAGTAACGGTTGATTTGAGATTTGTTTCGGTGACAAATATTGGCTATCAGCCGCAGATGTATCAGAATCGCGACGAGCCCTAGGCAGGATGAAGGTATTCTAGGAGAGAGTGAGAAAGGCTAAATCTTTTGTTTATTATTGACTTGAGTGACCTTCTCTCGAAACTATTATTTAGCAAAACCTTGATTATCATTTGTGAACCAGAGTAATTTTGTAAATCGATTGAAAAATCAAACCTTAGGCATTTTTAACAAAAATATTACAGAACGACTGAAAAGTGCTTATCAGAATGATCCAATCGAGTTTATTGGATTATTTTTGTTGATTCCTATTATCCTTCTTTTCATCACAATAGGTATTCTCGTCTTGGTTGTGCTTTTAATTCCTACCATTTCACATCTTTTTACCCCTTACATATTCGGAGCTCTATTTCTCTTCATAATTTTTTTCTTCTTTGGGTCAGCGATATTAGGTATTAAGCATCGGAATGACGACTTAGAATCAACTCAAGAAAAATCTATAGAATTCTCCATCGAAAAAAAGAAAGATAATAAATCTATTTTTATTGTCCATGGACATGATTCAAAAATAAAAGATGAAGTTACTGAATTTTTACGTATTTTGGGTTTAACACCTATTGTATTACAAGATGAACCAAACTTGGGAAAAACAATCATTGAGAAAGTGGAACATTATGTTTCTCAAACCTCATTTGCTATTGTAATTTTGACTAAAGACGATTTTGGAGTGTCAAAAAAAGATTTTGACATCGATAGGATAAGAGAACATATTGAAGAGATAAATTCCAATGGTCTTTTATCGCAATTACGACTCACTCGTGATTATTTAATAGAAGAATCTCTTGATACTCCGCCATTTGGCATTGTGGCCGATTTATCCGATGAGATGCTAAAATACATTAAACCCCGTGCCAGACAAAATGTAATATTCGAATTAGGAATTACAATTGGTCATTTAGGTCGAAACAATGTCAGGGTTTTATATGAGGATGGTGTTGAACTTCCAACTGACATTCATGGATTTGCATATATAGCTTTAGATAACAAATGGAAAGAAAATATTGTAAAAGAATTAAAAGCAGTACACATTGAATGTAAAAATGTCGAATGAATGCACTGTCAAATCTTCGGGTTATTGCATTAAGTCTTCGTCGAAGAAACATGTCGTCACTTGGAGACTTTACAGACCCTCTGAAATTGGTATATAATCCACATAACAAAACGACTGCGGCGCAACAAACCGCTCGAACACCGTATGCGGATCAATCGGCTCAGCGAATGGCTCCAGCTCATCAATCCTGATAGCGTATCCGATATCCCGTTCTGAGAAATACTCAAAGAACTCCTGTTCGCTTAGGCCGGATAAGTCCCAGAACTGTTCCCACAGGTAGTCGGGATGCCCCTTGACAACATCTCCAACGCGGAAACAGGCGACGATCTTCTTCTGCGGGGAGGATGAGTAAATGAACACTGTTTTTACAGATTCGTTTTTGAAGATCTGTTTGCGGAATTCGTACTGTTTTATGCCGCTCAGGATTTCTTTGACGTATTTCGGCTTAATGGACAGTAAAACGCCGGTCAATTCCACAGGCCTCAATCAGTTTATTGTAATTTTCCTTGCTAATCTTTGTTATAGATTGCGGTGCGAAAGTGAGAATGTCTAGTTCTTTGAGCCGTTTGAAGGAAACCGGGTTTTTTACATGTAGATGGTGGCGGAACATTATGATAGTCACGGGTTTTGGCATTCGCTCTATTTCATCACGGCTGTAGACTGTTCTCTTGCCTACGATTTTCATTATCTCATCAGCATCTTCAAGATCGCGGTGAACCGTTTCAATAACTCCCAGCGATGTGACCATTTTCAGATCCTTTGAACGATAAAAGAACACAAGGTCGCCGGGTGCAATATGTTTGTTTTTGGTATGGGATAGGTATGCTTTCTTAATTGTGTTTCCTTCAATAATGAACAGTCCTGAATGTTCGGGAAGCTTCGTTTGCCTGCTGCCTTTAAAATCTGTAAATAACCGCTCATGATTTTCCGGCCAGATAGGTATGAAATATTTAGATACTGCGGGGCCATCGTAGAATGAAGGGTAATATTCACGGCTTACTTCCAAGGGAGGGAGACCCGCGACCCTTGTGGGGTCTGCATAGATCTTTTTGATAAATATCTCCTCTCCGCGCTGGTTCTTCGCAGACATAATAAATCCATATTCCGTGATTAACTCAACTAACCGATCTTCAGGTTTTGTGAAATGCGTCAAGTAGATCTCTTCAGTCCTGTTTTTGATTGCGATATCTACAGCGAGTTTTATAAATAGTTCCCCAATTTTCTGTCCGATATGTCGGACAATGAAGGTGGAAATTTTCACTCTCTTCCTTTTCGGGAAGGGCGGAATTGTATTCAGCGGATCATTTTCGATTTTGTAAATCAGGAGAGCTCCAATGGATTCGTCGGGATTGTAATGGACCCAGCATTTTCGTCCCTGCCGGGAAATTTTTCTGAACCAACTTTCAAATTCTTCATAATCTTTTTTTAACGTATCAAAGATAGGATCGGCCAGATTAAGATTATAGATAAAATCCTCCTCTAGACCAGGTGGAGCGCCTGGCTTTTCGGAGATAGTAAACTGCCGGAAAAATTCCAAGGCATCCGATATAAGAAATACCCGGTCATCAATGCCAAGCCGGGATGCTTTCGCAATTATTTTCCTGTCCTCGGTAATCAGATAATCGACTGCATCCCGATATACACAATAAAGAAGTGCATCATCGATACCGTCATTCGTCCCGGGTTTAGGTGTAATCTGGGCACAAAAACCTGCATCAAGCATTGGATCCGGCGGGGACTCCAGTTGGGGATAGGCCCGAATTTTTGAAATCATTACTCTCTGTTTTTCGGGGTTCGAATTCTTCGCCAGTTCACGAACGGACAAGGGATGAACGATTTGAAGTGCACCAATTTCGTGAAGAATACGAGATAGAGCCTGCTGGTTTTCTGAGAGAACTTGATCGCCCTCACGATTAATGAAAATATTTGTATCGATCAGGATTCGCATTTGTGAACAATGAAAATACAGTTATAATTTATAATAAGATATCTGCCCTGAAAAATCAGAATTCCCGGATTTCATTTCAAATTTAATTTCAGCTTCACCCCGGCTGGCTAAAGCTCAAACTGGTCCCGTTAACCACAGAACCAAGAAAAGCATGCTCGGGCAAAGTTCTGACGGTCGCGATGTGGCCTGCGCGTGGAGCTGGTACCGGGATATCTGCGCAGATCCCGGATAGATCGATTGGTAATAATTCCTCACAGTTGGACAATCTTCTCAAATCTTTGCGGACTAAGAAAAGTATATCCGATCCGGTTCAGAAACCACTCAGTATACAGGAGGTTTTGTCATGAAAGGCAGTAAAAACATAGATTTGACCTCCAAGGTGGAGCTCCCATCCCTCGCACTTTTTTAACGGGTTGCCGACAGCTCAATCTTTCCAAACACATATCAGAGCCCGGGATCGATTGTACCTGTACCCATGAGCGGCCCGGCACGGTACCCCGAGATCGATCTCC
>Ga0326728_10023280_pt1 | contig 11369 bp, 12 predicted proteins | sample MB3enrmetagenome_FD_207602 | JGI IMG/M metagenome (GOLD analysis project Ga0326728, IMG submission 207602) | Lab enriched peat soil microbial communities from McLean, Ithaca, NY, United States - MB31MN | ecosystem: Environmental > Terrestrial > Soil > Wetlands > Peat | place: USA: New York... | reverse complement strand
CTTAAACTCAGCGAAGGCAGCACCACCTGGGACAAGACCTGGACCTTCGCCGAACTGCGCGATCCCCAGGCTCTCTTTGGGGAAGTGGGCGGCGCCTTCGCCATCGGCGTTCTCGGCTTGGACCAAAGCCTGCCCGGGGTGGCCCGCCAGGGCATCGAGTGGGAAGCCCATGAAGACCGCATGAAGTTCGGCGCCGCCACCGTGAAAGGGTACCGACTCGACGCTCTTATCCTGGGACAGCGCGTGGAGATTTTCGTCAGCCGCGTCGGCGAAATTCTCCGCGTGGACCTTCCCCGCAAGATTTCCCTCCGCAACCAGGCCCTCAGTCCCCCCAGCAACGGATGATCGAACTCAGCCATCTGACCAAAAAATTTGGCGACCTGGTGGCCGTCTCCGATCTCACCCTCCAGGTAGAGCGCGGCCAGTTCTTCGCCGTGCTGGGCCCCAACGCCGCCGGCAAGACCACTCTCCTGCGCGTCCTGGCCGGCCTTCTCAAGCCCACTTCCGGCGCCGCCCGCGTCGCCGGCTTCGACATCCAGGCGGACCCGCTGGAAGCGCGCCGCCGCATGGCCTACGTGCCGGACTTCCCCTTCCTCTACGAGAAACTGACCCCGTGGGAGTTTTTCCGTTTCACCGGGCAGATTTTTCAAATGAGCGCGGGGCGCCTGGAGGAGGCGGCGCGCGAATTGATTCCGCGCTTCAACCTGGACGAGTTCGCCCGCAAATCCATTGACGGCCTTTCCCACGGCACGCGCCAGCGGGTGGCCATCGTCGCCTCCCTCCTGCACGACCCGGAAGTGATTATTATTGACGAACCGATGGTGGGCCTGGACCCGCAACACGCCCGCGTGGTCAAGGACGTTCTCAAGGAGCGCACCCGGCGCGGCTGCACGGTTCTCCTTTCCACCCACCAACTGAGCGTCGCCGAGGAAATGGCCGACCGGGTGGGCATTTTGCATCAGGGCCGGCTGGTAGCTGTGGGCGCCCTGGGCGAACTCCGCCGCAAGGCCAGCGCCGGGGCCAGCGGCACCCTAGAACAAATCTTCCTCAACCTCACCTCCGGCCAGACTGTGCCCCAGCAGCAATCTTGATCTTAATCTTAATCTTAATCTCCTTCGCGCAACGAGCCTGAGATTAAGATTAAGATTAAGATTAAGATTGGGAACGCGCACCTATGAAACTAAGCGGGCTTCCATTCACCCGCCGCGCAGCCCTTGCGCTCCGCAAGGTGCTCCGCCTGCCGGCCGGCCTCCTCCTGGATGCTCCGGGTGCGAAACCCGCCGGCGATGTCCCGCAGCAGTTGCGCCGCCGCCGGGTGCTCCACCCAGGCGAGCATTTGCAGCAAGGCCCGGCATTGCGCCGCCCTCCGCCCATACCATGCCTCCAGGTATTGCCGCGCCAGCGCCGCCGCACCCGCCGCCGCGCAAGCGCCGGCCAGGGCAAGAACCCCCTTGCTGGCGATGGCGGAGCCTTTGGGGCGCGGGAGCAATCTTCGCGCGTCCCTGGTTGCCACTGGCCGCGGGAGCGCGGACTTTGCGTTCCGCGGCGCTGGTTGCCCGCCCGCGGGTCCGGCCCCGGCGCTCGCGCCCGGTTGGGTGTCCTGGCGAATCCACGCCTCCAACACAAACTGACCCAGCGCTTCGCGCCCGGCGGCTTTCCAACAGGCGGCATGCCGGCGCAGCAGCGGGCCGGGTTCGGGGCTTTTGCGCCGGCAGCACCGCGCCAGCCACCAGCGCACAATCTCCGGTTCGACCAGCCTGCCGTTGTCCGCCCAATGAACCGGCGGCAGGCGCTGGAAAGGAAACCAGGACAAAGCTTCCGGGATTCCCTCCGCCAAACCCCGCGCGGATTCCTCCAGCAAGCCGGCGCGGTCCAGCCATTGTTCGGGCGGAAGGCCGAGTTGCGCCAGGGAAGTCATCATCGCGCTCCGGGTGGCCTCGTTCTTTTCCTTTTTGAGGGCGGCCAGGAGCGGAGCGATGGCAGGGGCGGCGCCCAGCCGGGCCAGCCGTCCGGCCTTCGGGCCGAGGGCCAGTTTCCACCACGAGGGCAATTCGGGGGCCGGAGTTTCATCCGGGCAAGGCTCCGCCGGCGCCGCCGCCAGCAGATCTTTCAGCGCGCGCGCCACCTTCTTGTTCTTTTCCTCCAGAATTCGCGCGGCCAGAAAGGCGCGGGCGTTCTCCCCTTCCGCGCGCCAGAGAATCCCGGCGGCGCAGCGGCGCGCGGCGCTCCCGCCCCGGATTGCTTTTTCCCGCAAAAACGCCCGGTCTTGAGGCTGCGCTTCGGCGATCATCCGTTCGGCCTGCGCGCGGACGCGCCGGCTGCGGCTGCGGGCGAGTTGAAACAACTTCCCCAGAAACGGGGCCGGCGGCGCCTGGCATTTCTTCATCAGGTTCAAGGCATGGAGCTGTTGTTTGAAATGGGATTGACTGAGCGCGGCGAGCACCGCCGCCGGATGACGCCCGGCGCTCCCGCCCAGCCCGGGCAGAGTTTCCCAGACCGGCTCCAATTCCGGCCCGAACACACTCCGCGCCGGCGACGCCGGCTGGAAGGCCGCCCGCGCCAGCAAATCGCGCGGATGCCCCTCCGCCTCCAGCATCGCCTCGATCAGATCGGCCGTCAGGACGGCGCAAGGACGGCAGCGGCGCGGCCAGGTGTCGAGCGTGAGTTGGGTGGCTTCGATCAACAAAACCTGGAGCCAGTCCAGCTCCGGGCCGCCGAAGGCCCGGCTCATGCGGAACCGGAGCGGGCGCGAAGCCGCCTCGTAAATCCGGCCCAGCCGCGCGAAGAATTGCGGCGAGGAGCATTGCACCGTTTGAAAAAACCGGCTCCGCGGACTCTCCTCTTCGTCCGGCGGCACAGGAGCCGCGCCGCGGAGGCGCAATTTTTGCCCCGCCCGCCGGAGCGCGGCCAATTCCGCGAGCACATCCCCGCCCGCGCCATCCAGCAGATAGCGCATGACCCGCGAGGCCAGGTTGTCCGCCAATTCGTCCAGCGGCGCAAAATCCTCCGCCAGCAACCGGAGCGAAAGGGCGTCCAGCCCGGCCCGGTTCTCCCAAGTCTTGCCCCCCTTCCCGGGGCTTGCCGTTTTCACTTAGGAATAATTAGCATTTAATCAAATGCCCGTCAACGGAAAACTTGCGCGGAAAACTTGCGCGACCGCAAATCAGCGGCCGATTTGCGCCTTGTAATTATAGTACAATGTAATATAGTTGCCCGGTGATTTTTATCGAGATGCCGTCGTTCACCGGGCAGATCACCGGCTTGGTGGATGACGCAGACTATGCCAAATTTCAGAAAGAGCTGTTGCAGAATCCAAAGAAGGGCGACGTCATGCCCCAGTCAGGCGGCTTGCGAAAGCTCCGCATGCGTCTGCCGGGACGGGGCAAGAGCGGCGGCGCCCGAGTTATATACCTGCACCTGGAAGAACGCGCCATCGTCGTGTTCCTCTACGTTTATACAAAGGCGAAGAAGGAAAATCTGTCTGGCGAACAATTGAAGCGGCTCCGCGCAGCGGTAGCCCTGATCAAACAGGAATTCAAACCATGAAACGCAAAGAAATAGAGTTTAACGCGGAAGATTTGGTCAGCAGTGTGGAAGCTTTGGCGCGCCATGCCGCCGGCAAGGAAAAACTGACGCTCAGGACCAACTCCCTGACGCTGCCTCCGCCCATCAAGCCCCTCAAGGCCGGAGAAATCGTGGCTATCCGGGTACAATTGGCCGTGAGCCAGGCTGTTTTTGCCCGACTGCTGAACGTCCCCAAAGTGACCGAAATCAGTTGGGAGAAGGGCCGCCGCAAACCCACCGGCGCCGCCCTGCGATTATTGGATCTGGTTCGCAAGAGGCCCCACATTTTGCAGGATGCTTGAGGATAGGAGCGAGAAAGGGCTACCCCAAAAGATGAAATGGCCCCATAATCCGGGGCCATGGCGCCCACAACGCATTTGCTGGCCAGTTGGATCCTGGCGGCGAAAACCACGGACAATCTGCGCGATTGCCGCCTGGTCACGCTGGCTGGGGTTCTGCCGGACCTGGACGGGCTGGGAATTTTCGCGGACCTGTTCAACAGCGCGTTCCGACACAAGACGACCGAATACTACCAGGATTATCATCATTACTGGACGCACGGCGGCTTGGCCGCGGTGGTGATCACGGCGGCTCTGGTCTGTTTTGCGCGGCGGCGCGGGCGGGTGGCTGTTCTTGCGCTGCTCGCCTTTCATTTGCACCTGTTGTGCGATTTGATCGGGTCGCGCGGGCCGGACCCGTCGGACAAGTGGCCCATTTTCTATCTCGCCCCGTTGAGCCAGCATCCGATGTGGATTTGGAAATACCAATGGCCGCTGTTCGGGTGGCAGAACTCCGTCATTTCCATCGTGCTGTTCGTGTGGGCCATGGCGCTGGCCATCCAGCGCGGCGATTCCATCATCGGCGTCTTCAACCGGAGGGCGGACGCGGTGTTTGTGGGAAGACTCCGGGAATGGCGGGAATCATTCCGCGTCCGGCTTGAAAAAAAGAGGAAGGAATGACTGCCAATATGGGCGCGAATGCAAGAAGCGGCGCGGTCATCGGCGGTTTGACCAGGGGAACGCCGTGCGCGCTGGCTTTGCGCTCAACCCATTCATGTCCGTTGAGCGAAATCCGCAGGCCGAAAGGGGAGCATCCACTCATCCGGTGGATGATATGCCCTGCTCGTTGACATGGACGACCTTGGCGGGGGCGAAGCCGTTGAACCAGGTGGCGGAGGCGTTGCTGTAGGCCCCGATGGCTTCGCAATATACCAGATCGTCCAATTGCAGGTCCGGCAAATCCTCGGACAGCGAGATGGTGTCCAGGGCGTCGCAGGTCTGGCCGAAGACGGCGCAGATTTCCGTTGGGCCGCGCTTGAAGACTTTGAGGTGGTACTGGCAATGATCGAAGATGATGCCCGAGAAGGTGTGGTAAACCCCGTCGTCAATGTAATAGCAGGTCTTGCCGTCGCGGCGGGCCTTGCCGATGACCTTGGCAATGGAGGTGGCCGCGGAAGCGACCACGAAGCGGCCCGGTTCGGCGATGATCTCGGTGTCCTTGGAAAAAAGGCGGTCCACCTCGGCGTTGATTTTCCGGGCGAGGACTTGAATGGATTCCACATCGCGATGGTAGGGAGCGGGAAAGCCGCCGCCGATGTCGAGAATCTTGATCTTGTGGCCGCGCCCCTCGGCCTCCTGCATCACGCTGGCGGAGATGTTGAGGGCCTGGACAAAGTTCTCGAAATTCATGCACTGGCTGCCGACATGGAAGCTCAGTCCCTCCACCACCAATCCCAGGTCCAAGGCCGCCTGAATGAGCGCCACCGCCTCGCTGGGGTCGGCGCCGAATTTGGAGGACAGTTCGACGACCGATCCGGTGTTGGGCACGCGCAGGCGCAGCACAACGCCGGCGTGGGGGGCGAACCGCTTGATTTTCTGCAACTCGTTGAGGTTGTCGAAAGTGACCAGCGGCTTGTATTGATCGAGCGCCTCCAGGGTTTCACGAGGCTTGGTGGGATTGGCGTAAATGATCTTGTCCCAGATGAAATCCTGCTGCTCCTGGGCGGGCAGCGCCTTGATGTTCTCATACACCAGCCTGAATTCCGCCAGCGAGGCCACATCGAAGCTGGCCCCGATCTGGTAGAGGCTGCGCACGATGGCCGGATCGGGGTTGGCCTTGACGGCGTAGTAGGCCTGGACGCGGGGCAGGTGTTGGTGAAAGGCCTTGTAGTTGGCGCGCACGACGTTGTGATCTATCACCACCACCGGCGTGCCCTCTTTGCGGGCAATCTCCTGTAATTGCTTCCGGGTCATGCTGCTAGAACGCCGGGTCGGACCCGTCAATCATTTTCACCTTGTTGTGGGCGAAATACTCCCGGGTCAGGGCCTGGACCAACTGGGGCCGCTTGTCATAAAGGCGCTTGAGGGGGCGTTTGGCGTGACGGGCCAGGGCGTAATGGGTGAGGATGGGCAGGGCGATGCTGGTGTCGGTGTAGCAAACCACGGCATCGGGCAAACGATCCGGGTCCACCTTGCCCCAACTGACCGCCTCGCTGGGCGTGGCGCCGGAAAGGCCGCCGGTGTCCGGGCGGGCGTCGGTGATCTGGAAGAAATAATCCTGGCCGTACTCCCTCATGCGCAGGACTTCCTGAATCTGCGGCTCGGTTTGCAGCATGAAGTTCTTGGGACTGCCGCCGCCCAGGAGCATGACGCCGCTCTTGCCGCCGGCCCGCTTGGCCCCCAGGACAATGGCGGTGGTTTCATTGACATCAATGGAGGGATTCATCCGCAGCTTGTTGCCGCGCAGTTCCACCCCGGCCACGTTCATGCCGATGGTCGAATCGCCGGGCGAGGAGGTGTAGCAGGGGACGCCGGCGCGGTAGGCCGCCGCCAGCACGGAGACATCCTTGAGGCCGGCCTTGCGCTCCCATTCGGCGGCATAACGGCCAATCAGGTGGTGCAACTCCGCGGTGCCCATTTCCTTCTGGAATTCGGGCTGGATCAGAATGCGGCGCAGGATTTCGTCCGTGGCCATCAGGCAGTCGCTGTAGCCCAGGAGAACGTCATAGACACGGACAATGTCGTTGGTGCGCAAATCCGTGTCATCGAACAGGTGGCTGCCGACATGGACGGGGAAATTCAGGGCGAAGTGCAGATCGTGGTAAAGAATGGCCCCGGTGCTGACGATCCAGTCCACGAATCCGGCTTTGATCAACGGGACAATGGAGGAGCAGCCCAGGCCGGCCGGGGTCAAGGCGCCCGACAAGCTCATGCCGAGGGTGACATCCGGTTCGAGCATCCGCTCGCTGAACAAGCGGCACACCTCGCGCAACCGGGCCGAATTGTAGGCCAGGAAGCAATCATCCATCAGGTCGGGGAACTTTTCCCTGCCGGTGATGCCCTTGGGCATGATGCGTTTGCCGGCCAGGTACTTTTCCCGGTGCGGACATTTCTTTTTCAACAGCCAATCCGGCGCCTCGGTCAAATCTTGGCGGTGGCGGCTTGTTCTTTTCGTGCTCATAAATATCAATCCATCCATTTCCAGAATTCGCGGAGGATATGCGCGGCCTTCTCCGCTTGCCAGCATTTTATTTGCCCCGCCACCTCGCGGGGCGCATCCCCATTTCGCGGAGCGCACCCAGGTTTTTTGGCAAATTCTCCGGCCCGGCGCTTGAAAAATGAACCCAAAGGCAATATAATTGTCCCTGTTCAGCGCAGTTATTCGTCGTGTCTTTGAGAGTGCAGAAACATAAAAAACGACAAAACAGAACAAATCATTGACTGAAGAACCATGAGCAAAACACCCAACAATCCAATTCTCCAACCCTACCTGTTTTTCGAAGGCCGATGCGAAGAGGCCCTCGAATTCTACCGCCGCGCGCTCGGCGCGGAAATATGCTTCGTGATGCGTTACAAGGACAGTCCGGAACCGCCGCAACCCGGTTTATGCCCGCCCGGCTCTGACAACAAATTGATGCACGCCACTTTCCGCGTCGGCGGGACGACGGTGATGGCTTCGGACGGACGTTGCGCGGGCAAACCGGCCTTCGAGGGCTTCTCCCTGTCGCTCACCGTTCCGACCGAGGCCCAGGCTGGCCAGCTTTTCGCCGCCCTGGCGGAGGGCGGACAGGTGCAGATGCCGCTGGCCAGGACTTTCTATTCCCCGTGTTTCGGCATGGTGGCCGACCGTTTCGGCGTGTCTTGGATGATTCATGTGAGCCAGGCGGAAGCGAGTTGAACACCTGGCGGGAACCTGAAAGGAGCAAGACATGACAACCCCAACGACTCTTGTGGAAGAAACCCAGGGACCCAGGGCGAGATCACTCCGGCGTTGCCTGCCCTGCGCCGCGCGCATCCTGATGGGACTCATCTTCCTCGTTTTTGGACTCAACGGATTTCTGCACTTCATTCCGCAGCCCAAAACGCCCATGCCCGAAGGCGCCGTGTCCCTCCTTGGGGGGTTCATGAAGTCGGGTTATATGTTTCCGCTGATTTTTGGAACGCAGGCAATGGTCGGAGTGATGCTTCTGGTGAACCGGTTCGTGCCGTTGGCGCTGGCCCTCATCGCGCCCGTCATCGTCAATATCATCGCCTTTCACCTCTTCCTGGAGCCGTCGGGCATCGCCCCGGGCGCCGTCGTTCTGGCTCTGGAGGTCTATCTGGCTTGGGCGTATCGGCAGGCCTATCGCCCCATGCTGGCGGGGAGCGCAACCCCGTCCTGAAATCCATCCGTGCGTTTAACCATCAAACCGTGGCCGCCTGGACGATGACCGGCAAATGCAACTTCATGGCCAAGGCCTTGGGCCTGTTCATGAAGTGCGACAAGACGCTAAAATCAGCGCCGAATCCGCCCAAACCCTCATCAGCGGCGGCATCGCCTTTGCCGCACTACAAAGAACACACAACCCACCCACGTTGGGAGCATGTCAAGGCCGGGTATGACTTCAAGGCAAAAGGAGGGCAAAAACAGCCAGTGAAATCCAAGCAGCTTTGTCATGACACCGAACACTATCGCGTCAAGCACAAAAGCCGCAAACTCTCCCGCGCCTGCTCCAACAACCGAGAGTCCGGCGGCTGAGATTGGAAATTCGATCAGGTCTGCGACAACCGCGGCAGCGTAGGCGATAATAATCCGTTTTCTTGTTAATTCAGGTTCGGCCATGATTTTCAGCCCGAGCCAACCTCACCCCTTTGAACCGGAGCGCGGGGAAATGCCGGCCAGCTTGGCCAGCTCCCGATGGATGCGGGAAACGCGCTCCACCTGTCCCCTGGCCGGGAACCGCTCGTAAAAGCCCTCGTTGCGGAAATGGCGCGCCTGCCCGCTCCAGGGCGCCAGCCGTTCGCGCCAGCGGGCCGTCCGGTCTTCTTCCGGCCCGGCATCCTGCGCCGTCAAGTCCGCGCAGACCCGCACCATGGCCTTGAGAGTGACCGGCTTGGTAATCATGTAACCGGCATCGCCCCACGCCTCGCCCCAGGCTTGGGCGGCCGCCTTGAGGAAATCGCGCATCATCGCGTAATACCCGGCGGCGGCGCGTTTGTCGGCGCCCGCCGGTTCAATTTTGGCCCAGGCCAGCTTGATCCAGCGATGGATTTCATTGAACAACTCCGCCTGCAAAATCCACTTCTCCTGCCGGCTCCGTCCGCCCAGGCGGTTGATGCGGTAGCGCAACGGGCTGTCCGCCTCGCTGTAGAGCATCTGCGCGATGTGCGCCGCGAAACGCCGGTCCGGCTCGGCCCAGGAAACCCGCTCGTAAAGATCAATCAAATGGCTCTTGTTGATGCGGGTGGGCGTGGAGTTGATGATGACGAACATCTCCGTGGCAAAATCCCCGCTGCCGCCGTCGAAGATCATGCACGGGACCTGGAGGTTTTTGGCCTCCTCCGCGTGCGCGCGCCCGTAAAACTGCAGCGCCGCCAGCCGGTGCTGGCCGTCAATAATAAGAAATTTCTCCTCCGGCTCCTGCAGCCGGCCCACCCCCGAGCCGTCCGTCCAGGCCTCGAAGCGCAATTTCTGCGCCGTGAACAGCAGCACCGTGCCGGGGATGGGCGGCTGGGTGATGGCCGTTTCGTAAAAATTGCGGATGGCGCCCACCTTGGCCCGCGAAAGCTCGCGTTGAAAGGCCTTGTCGCTGCGTTCGATCTTGGCGATGAACTGCGCGACGTCATCCTCCTCCCCGCCCGGCGCGGGTTTGATCTCCCCGCCTTCCTCGTCGTAAAACCGGCTGATAAAGCGGACCTTTTGCAGGAGGGTTTCCGACGGAATCGAAGCGAAATAAAAAAAGGCGTCTTTCTGGCGAATTCGTGTGGCGATCATATTCTGGGTCCCGCGGAGCGGGATAAAAATTTTTCAAATTTAATAATTTAAGCGCAAAATTCAAAGCGGCTTGGGCCGCTGGCGGGCAATCTAAAGCCTGCCGCGCAAAGCGCAAGGCCGTGCGGGAAGAAGTTGTTCACAAAAACCAATCGTCCCGGGATTTATCTTCATTGCCAAATTCGAGCGGGCGGGCAAAACTTGGAAAATGATAGAAAGTGCGGCGGTGCGTTGCTGGATCAAAGCCCGGCGAGTTTGCCTGGAACTGGCCGACGGAAGATTTGTGAGTTTTCCAGCCTCCAAGTATCCGTTGCTGGCCGGCGCTCCTCAGCCTCTTCTTGAAAGAGCAACGCTTCGTTTAGGCGGCCTGGCCTTGCGCTGGGAAAGTCTGGACGAAGACATTTGGGTGGATGACGCCGTCTGCGGCCGTTTTCCACGACCCCGAAAAGTGGCGGCATGACGCCTCAGCGCCGCCGGACATGCCCCGGCGCGAGCGCGGGATCGGGTGAGCATGATGAAAACGCAAATGCGGTCTTTCTTCCGCAGTTGCGGTGCTCCTGTCGGGCCGCGCCTTGCTTCCTCCCTGCCTGAATTGGCTTGCCCCGTTTTGGGATTTATGATGGAATCCCTTTGTTCCGCGAAAAAACGAATGAGAATCTCAATTTGACGGAAATCTAACTTGCGCAGTTGCGTCCGCCGTCCAGAACGACACGGACAATGTCAACACAGGATGAGCCCCTAAGCTGCCGTTCCATTGGAGAGATCGGAGGAGAAATTATCAAGTCGCAGGCTGAATTTGACAATGCGTCAAATTGTCTCCAGCAAAACCGTTTAATTGAAAAATTCACAAGACCAGATGGAAAAAGCGTCGCCTGCGTAACTGAGGCAGGGGTTTCTTTTCTTCAATCAAAAAAGCCCGAAAAATGGACAATCGCAACAAAAATTGCCGCAAGCGTCTTGATTACAACAGTTATATTGTATATCTGGAATATCATTTCCGGCCCGCAAAAAAAATGAACAGAGCCAATCTAAGACCCTCGGTGGGAGGGGCCATGGCAGCGATCATCGGAGCGGGGGCCGTGCCGGGCCGGTGTCATGCCGGTGTCCTTTCAAGTGACACTTTCACAAATCCTTGATAATCATAATATTGCAACTTTGGCTGAATCCGAGGTTTGAAACCAAAGTTGGGTCATTTCCCCCTGCCAACCGCCCCGCGCGTGGGATGCTCACTATTGACACTTTTTCTGAACGTCGAGAGGCGCCGGATGAGTGACATTTCCGGCAGACAGCCAAAAACAGGGCGGGCCAACTGGCATGGGCAGGTCTGCGCTCAAAGGCCCTTGCTTCTTGATGCCTGTTTGGGTAGTTTGTCGCGGTGCAAACGAAAATCAAAAAGATCGGCGACGGATTCGGCGTGCTCCTGCCCAAGAAGTTATTGGAGGCATGCGGCATTGGCGCCGAAGTCACCGTAACGGTTGAGAACAGCACTTTGATCGTTAGCCCAGGCCCGCAGAAGGCGCGTCAAGGATGGGCGGAGGCGCTTCGGGCCATTCCCG
>Ga0326728_10023279_pt1 | contig 11370 bp, 5 predicted proteins | sample MB3enrmetagenome_FD_207602 | JGI IMG/M metagenome (GOLD analysis project Ga0326728, IMG submission 207602) | Lab enriched peat soil microbial communities from McLean, Ithaca, NY, United States - MB31MN | ecosystem: Environmental > Terrestrial > Soil > Wetlands > Peat | place: USA: New York... | reverse complement strand
TTTTCTTGGGGATTGGAACGGCGTACCCGCAGCGGCCACCCCGGCTGACAGTGCAGGAAGCTCTGGACCTTGCGGACAAGCAAAACCTCGACCTTGCCGCGGCGCGGCGGCAGCGCGCGGTGGCGCTGGCGGGAATCCAGATTGCCAGGCAAAGACCCAACCCCACAGCCAACTTCACCGCTTTGCGGGACGAGCCCCACGAAGGCCTTTTCTTCGACCAACCCGTGGAGATTGGCGGCCAACGTGGACGGAGGATCGACGTCGCCCGGCAGGAAGGAGCTCTGACCGAATTTGAGATCGCAGCTCTGGCCCGCCAGGTGCGGCGAAGCACTCGCGAGGCTTACTACGCCGCAGCCTACGCGCGAGCGGAATCCGACAGACTGGGGCGCGTGGTGGAGCTGGCAAGACGGCTCGCGCAGATTGCCGAAGACCGCTACAAGACCGGAGACGTTGCCCAGCTCGAGGTGATCGAGACCAGCTTGGAAGTCTCCCGCGCCGAGGCCGACCTCGAGGTCGCCCGGCAGCGCGAGAAAGTTTCGATGAGCCAACTCAATGCACTCCTGAACGAACCTGCCACAAAGGCCTGGGAGCTGGCGGGAACTCTCGAGGACAATACCCCCACGACGCGCTTGGAAGACCTCCTCAGCCGCGCCTACCAATCGAACCCCGACTTGCAGCACCTGGGCGGGGAAAAGAAGGTCGAGGAGAGCCGGCGCTCACTGCTAAAGGCGGAGAGAATTCCCAACCTTGATCTGGAAGCTGGGATGGATTTTAATTCCCCGCGCGATTTCCGTTATGGGCCGCGCGGTCAGATTTCCATTGGGCTTCCGCTCTTTACTCGCAACCAGGGCGAAATTGCGGAGTCCTTGGCGAATGAGCGTGTGCTGGAGGCCGAGACTGCCGCCACCGAGCGCTCCGTTTCCGCCCGCGTGGAAGCCGCCTTCTACGACCTCGAGGCCCAGCGCACCCAAGTTCGGCTTTATCACGACCGGTTGCTCCCCGTGGCCCGTCAACTCGAGAGCATGGCCGAGGAAAGCTATCGGGCCGGCAAGACTAGTATCCTGACGGCGATCCAGGCCCAGCAGGACGTGCAGAGCGTGGAGAGTAGTTATCTTCAGAGCCTCGAGCAATTGCAGGACTTTTACGCTGGCTTGGAAGAAACGGTGGGAGGAGCAGTGGATTAAATGCCTTCTATCACGCAACAGTGTCATTCCGAGCGGAGCAAGGAATCTTGCTCTGAATCTTTCTTCCACATAACCTGTAGTCCGCCTGGGGCTCCCGATTCGCCGGAGCGCAGAACGAGATTCTTCGCTCCGCTCAGAATGACATGCGAAGGGCTCGGAATGACACCGGTAATGTGTTTTCTGACCCTCACCTTGGCCTTATTGCTTTTGCCTTCATGCTCCAAAAAATCCTCCGGGGATGAGGGTGGGGACACGGAAGAGGGCGCGGCGAACATCGTCGCGGAAGTAACGGTCACACGCGTGGAGCGCGCTGACATTCAATCAACCCTCTCCGTCAGCGGGACCGTTTCCGCGCTGCCGAACCAGGACGTTCGCGTCAGCTCGCTCGTTCCCGGCCGTGTCGCCCGGATGATGGTGGCCGAGGGCGACCGCATCCGCGAGGGGCAGGTGCTGGCGAAGATCGATGACCGGCCTTTTCGCGATCAGGTTCAGCAGGCCCAGGCGGCGGTGGATCAGGCCAAAGCAAACCTGGAAAACTCAGGTTTGAACCTGCAACGCAACGAGAGGCTGCTCGAACGGGGCATCGCGGCGCGGAAAGACGTCGAGGATGCTCGCACCCAGGCAAGCGTCAACAAGGCTCTCCTGAGCCAGGCAGAGGCCGCGCTTTCGCTGGCCCGGCTGAACCTCGCGCGGACGGATGTGCGCTCGCCCCTCACGGGAATGATCGTCAAACGCCTGCTGAGCGTCGGCGAGCAGGTGGATGGCACGGCTGCCCAGCCGGTGTTCGAAGTGGCGAGCACGTCGGAGGTGGAGCTGTTCGGGAACGTCCCGGCGCTTTACTTGGACAAGATTCGCGTGGGGCAGGCGCTCCGAATCCCCACCGATGCTCTTCCGGGCAAGGTGTTTCAGAGTCGCATCGTGGCGATCTCTCCCGCTGTTGATCCCTCTACCAACGTGGGGTTGGTCCGAATCCGAATCGCCAATGGCGCGGGGCTGCTGCGCCTGGGAATGTTTCTGACCGCTCAGGTGCCCCTAGAAACGCAGCGTAACGCGCTGGTAGCCCCCCTTGGGGCGGTTTACCGCGACCAGGATGGAAACCCGGAGATTTACCGCGTGGAGGGCGAAAAAGCGGAGGCGGTCCCGGTAAAACTGGGGCTCGAAACCCAGGATCGCGTCGAACTGCTTTCCGGGGCGCAGGAGGGAGAGACCATAGTCCTGGGCGGCGGCTACGGGCTTCCCGCACACGCCAAAATCAAGGTCAAATCATGAACGTCGTCCGTTTCTTTCGCCGGAACAGTCGCGCCGTTTACTTGTTGACGGGCTTGCTCATGGCGGCGGGCCTGGTTTCGGTTTTCCGCCTGCCCAGCAACATCTATCCCGAGCTCTCTTTCCCCCGCATCGTCATCCTCGCGCACTCGGGTGATCTTTCCCCTCAAAACATGCTCCTCACCGTGACGCGGCCTCTCGAAGAGCAGGCGCGAACAGTGTTGGGTGTGCACCGCGTGCGCTCCAGGACCATCCGGGGAGCCACCGAGATTTCCGTCCTATTCAATCCCGATATGGATATGCAGTATGCGCTCCAGTTAATGCAGGCGGGCGTGAGCGAGGTCAGAACGGACCTGCCTGCGACGACCGACATCGAGGTCGAGCGCATAACGCCTACTGCCTGGCCCATCCTCATGTTTGTGCTGAACGGCAACGTCCCGGACTCGGACCTGCGCGATTATGCCTACTACAACCTGCGTCCGCTCTTCAGCCGGGTGCCGGGCGTGGCGCTGGTGGAAGTCGAGGCGAGCCACACGCGCGAGGTTTCGGTCATCGTCGATCCGCAGAAAATGCTCGCCCACCGCCTTTCCTTGCCGGATGTCGCGGACCGCCTGCGGGCCACCAACGACGTGACCTCCGTGGGAAGGTTGGACAAGGACTATTCGCGCTATCTCCTCCTGGCCACCGGCCAGTTTGCCGACCTCGAAGATATTCGAAATTCCGTCGTGGCCGTGGACGGCCAGACGCCCATTCGTGTGCGCGACATCGGTGAAGTTCGGGACGGAGTCGAGGATCCCCGCATGCTGGTCTACGGAAACAACCAGCCGGGCGCCTTGATCAGCATTTCGCGTCAGATTGGCGGCAACATCCTGCAAGTCGCCGATCAGGCCAAGGCGCTGGCGAAAGACTTGGGCTCGGCAATCCCCAGTGCGCTGCGCCTCTCCGTCGTTTACGACATGGCGGAATTCGTGCGCGAGGCAGTGGCCAGCATCCGCGATGCGGTCCTGATCGGATGCTTCCTCGCGGTGGTCATCCTCTTCCTCTTTCTGCGCGAAGGCCGCACCACCTTGATCGCGGCCATTACCCTCCCCATCACGGTGATCGGCACCTTTTTTTTCATGAACTTGTTCCGGAGCACGCTCAACCTGATGTCGCTGGGAGGAATAGCCGTCGCTATCGGGCTGATCATCGACGACGCGGTGGTCATCATTGAAAACATCTATCGCCATCTCGGACTGGGCGAGCCGCCTGCCGAAGCAGCGGAAAAAGGAACGCAGGAGCTGCTGGCCGCGGTCATCGGCTCGACGGCAACCACCGTGGTTGTGTTCTCCCCCTTGAGTTTGCTGAAAGGCGTGGTGGGCGAGTTCTTTTCGGCCCTCTGCCTCACCCTTGCCGTGTCCGTACTTCTCTCGCTCCTCTTCGCGCTGACTCTTATTCCCCTCCTCTCTCAAAAATTCCTTTCTCCGGAGCGGCACCGTGTGACGGCAGAGAGTTTCATCGGGCCGGTCAATCGCGCTTATGAAAGGGCCGTTCGCTGGTCGCTACGCCGGCGTTGGGTGGTGGCCGCAGCCACTTTGGCTTCCATTGCCGTGGCGGCGTTTCTTTACACGCGAGCCGAAACCGGCTTCCTTCCCGATATGGACGAAGGCGGCTTTGTCCTCGACATGTGGACCCCTCCGGGAACTTCCCTGGCGGAGACCGACCGCATTTTCCAGTTGGTCGGGGATGAAGTGCAAAAGGCGCCCGAAACCGAGGCCTTCTTGCGGCGCACGGGTGCGGAGATGGGGCCGTTCGCGACCACGCAAAACACGGGTGAGATAGTGGTCAAGCTGAAGCCGCGGGCGCGGCGTGGGCGCAGCATCGACGAAACCATGGATGATCTGCGCCAGAAGATCCTCAGCACTATTCCCGGAGTGCGGGTCGAGTTCACACAGGTGCTCCAGGATATGATCGGCGATATGGAGGGAACCCCCAATCCCATCGAGGTGAAAATCTTCGGCAGCAACATGGCTGAACTGGAAAAACTGGCGGACGAGATCGGGCCGAAAATGCAGCAGATTCCCGGCATCGTGGATTTCCAAGGAATCCTCAAAGGCAACCCGGAAATTGTGGTTCACGTTGACCCTGTGCAGGCAGGTCATCTCGGTCTCACGGTGGATCAGGTCTCGCAACAGGTTGGGGCGGGGCTGCTGGGGTTGACGGAGACCGACTTGCGTCGCACCGACCGCACCATCGGCATTCGCGTGCGCTTTCCGGATTCATTCCGGTACAACTATCCGGACGTGCAGCAGTTTCCCATCCTCACGCCCAACAAGCAGATCGTGCCGGTTTCCGCTCTGGCCCGGCTCGAAACCGTGCAGGGCGAGAGCGAATTGACGCGCGAGAACCAGCGTTTGATGGTGGCGCTTTCGGCGCGACTCGAGAACCGCGGCCTGGGCAGCGCCGTGCGCGACGTCCAGAACCTTTTGAGCACCATCCAATTTCCTGTGGGAACCACCTATGAAATGGGCGGCCTTTATGAAAGCCAGCAAAGCTCTTTCCGCGACCTTCTCTACGTCCTTGGCCTGGCGCTGGCGGCGGTTTTCATCGTGCTGGTAATCCAGTTCCGCGCCTTCACTCCCGCCTTGATTATCATGTCGGCAGCCCCGCTTTCACTTCTCGGCGTCTTCGTGATGCTGCTGGCCACCGGGACGGCGCTCAATGTCTCGTCATTCATGGGGATCGTCCTGATGGTCGGCTTGGTGGTAAAGAACGGCATCATTCTTTTTGAGTACGTTCACAAGCTGTGGGAAGAGCAGGGCATGTCGCTGAGTGAAGCCCTGGTGCAGGCCGGCAAGATCCGCGTGCGCCCTATTTTGATGACTACACTCTGTACGCTTTTCGGCTTGCTTCCGCTGGCCCTGGGACTGGGGGCGGGTGCGGAACTGCAAAAACCCCTCGCCCTCGCCGTCATCGGCGGCCTCTCCATTTCAACTTTCATTACCTTACTGGTGATGCCGGTGCTGTATTCCTTGCTCGAACAAAAGAGGGGGCTGGGGGCAGGGGACTAAGGGCTGGGGATCAGGGAACTGCTTGTCACCCCGAGGAGCCAGTGAATTACCCGCAAATCTGCTCAAGTCCAGCAGTGAGATCGGGGCGGAACAATCTAAGTCCGAAGTTAGAGTTCGTCCACGAAGGCGAGGTCACGCCGCAAAATGTACCGCTCAAAACACTTGACACATACCCAACTACCCGTAGGGTCGCAGTAACCGGTCTCCCCCGCGTCTATGTGAGTCTCGCACAACGCACAGTGTTCGTGGTCCCACCCTCCAACAACAAGCCTCCGCTCAGAGCTAGGCGGCAGACTCTGGTCGCTTGCCGGATAGTGCCGAGTCGCACCCTTTCCCCCCTCGGTGACTTCCAGCTTAGTCCAGACTCTCACTTCGCGGCCATCAACGATTGACGTTTGTGTGGCGTCGTAATCCTGAGCGAACGCATCAGCTCCGCGAAATTGCTTCTTTTCCCAGCCCCAGGCCGGGTCGAGAACCATCCAGACGTGGTAAGCCCGCCAGCGAGAGCTGAGATAAGCGAGACTCTGTCCGGCGACTCTTGGCTCCTCATCTACAACGCAAGCCACAATGGCCGCCCGGGACTCGTTATCCAGCGTCTGCAAGGTGACGCACAGCGACCGTTTCTCGTCGAGTAACAGCCAAAACCAATGTGTCTCGATTCCCTCAACCGTGCGGTCGAACTCCCCCTTGAGGTCAAACCTCGTACATCCCTCGGCGGAAGTCTTGCCTCGGCGAACGGTAGCAACAAAAAACTGGGGGAAATCCGCGAGTGTCTTGGGCTTGCACATCTTCGCCTCTGCACGCAATTATAAACCCACATGCCCGATAACACAGTTACCGGAGGGAACCTGCTGCCAAAGAGCCGAAAAAAGCAGGTCTGCGCTACGCTTGCTTGGATTGCCCTATCGCTTGTGCCGACTGCCTGTTGCCTTCTGCCTACTGGCCACTTCCTACTGCCTACTGCCCGCCGCCACGGCAGCGCGAGTCGAGCCCATGGTCATCTCCAGGGATTCTCTGGGAATGCTGGTCACGAAGGGCTTGATGAGCCAGCCCAATCCTGTGGGAATGTCGCGGGTGAGGGAAATTGACTCGCACTCGACGTAGACGCCGCCGTCTTTTTCGTCAAACTTCCAGTAGGAATTGATTCGCCAGAGGAATCCTCCGTCGTGGCCGGGAGGCTTCTCGCGCTCGTTGGGCGTATCGGGATTTTCCAATTCGGCGATTCGGGTCGAGTAAGAGCGGCTGTACCAGCGCGTTGAATCGACTGGAAAATAATGAACGTCGTGATAGGTGTCGAGGGTGACGGTGATGACTTTCTTTTTTCGCAGGCGATAGTACATTTTGAAGTCGTTCCCTTGCTGGCTGAGCAGGCGTGAGCGAACCACCTCCGGCTTATAAATATCCTGGTGGCGATTGTAGTCTTGCATGAGAGCGAGGGTCTCGCGAAGATTGGCGCCTGGAACGAAAACTTCACCCAGCCAGTGATGGATGAGGGCATTCGGCGCCTCGATCTTCTGGCCGGAAGAGTCGTGCGTCTCGAGCCGCTCCATGAATATCTCACCGCGCTTGAGCGAAGCCAGGACCTGGGACCGGCGCGGCTCAGGAAGTCCATCCACATACAAGAACTTATCGGTCTTTGAAACTTCCCCATCGATTCGCGCCTCAGTCAATTGAACGTATTTCGCAAAGGCCTCGGCTGTATTCGGCCTGAGCTCGACGCCCACGACGGCAGGCGCCTGCGCCCCCGTGGGTTGCAACGCCAGGATGAGGACAAGCCATTGGGTTGGTAGCGCCAGCAACATCTTCCTCACAATATCACACCAGGCCAAGCTTGGCAGGGAAACAAAACAAGGTCAACGGACACTTCGTGCTTGACATTTTCCATTCAGTAAGCTATCGTTCTAGCGTATGTCAGGCGTGGGGAATCCGCTCGCGCAGCCGGCTTGGCAGCGGGCCTTGGCGCGCCCGGGCAGGGAAGAGCGCCAGTACGCAGGAAGAGTGACTTATTGGCAGGCCTGTTCCAGTTGCCATGAACTCCCGCCAGCCAGCGCCGTGTGGAGTGGAAATCTCGTTTTTGCCGAACGAAGCCGGAATGTCTATGAAAACAAAGGAGAGGAGTCAAAGAGTTCAAAAGTTGAAGAGCTGAGAAGCCAAGGGGTCGAGGGCCGAGTACAACAGCAAGTTCGAACGGCAGCCTTGGCCTAGTGTTGTTTGCTCCTCGACTCTTCGACTCTCGACTCCTCAACTCTTAAGATTGAACGAACGAACCGGGAATGTCTATGAAAACAAAGGACAGGGTCCATTCAAGGCGGGAATCTTGTACAGAATACAGGGACTTAACGGAAATTTGGGAAAGAGGGAAATTATTGATAATGACATAATGTCCAATTCGACGCTCCAAGCCCAACGCGGAAGCTTGTAGTTTTGCGGCCTTGGACTTTCACCCGTGTTGGCTCCCCCTCCCAAAGGCTGCTGGGTTGGCCCGAGCAACACGGGCGGACGACCCGGCGTACGCCCCAGGCAGGCCCGATCGTCGTGTTCCGCACTTCGTGGCCAGGAGTAAAAACCAGGATGGCGCGCCTGGAGGGATTCGAACCCCCGACCTTCAGCTTCGAAGGCTGCCGCTCTATCCATCTGAGCTACAGGCGCGTGATTGCAGTTTACCCTAATTCTCTGGTCAGATTCGAGAGATTTCTTTGGATGATAGTGGGTCAGTTTGGACTCGTAGCGGCGGCATTACGCCGCCAATTGGCGAGATAAACTCGCCGCTACGCTTATACATTTGACTTTGCCGCCCGAGCGGTCGGAAAATGAACAGAATCGGTTCATTGAGTGATTGAGTCATTGAATCATTGCTTGAATCAGTCAGTGAAGGACTTCAAGGGTTGGAGGGGCGATGTCCGAGCGAGTCTATATTTTCGATACCACGCTTCGGGATGGCGAGCAATCTCCCGGGTGCAGCATGCATTTCCAGGAAAAGCTGGAAATGGCGCGGCAGTTGGAGCGCTTGCAAGTGGATATTCTCGAGGCCGGGTTTCCGATTGCTTCCCAGGGTGATTTCGATGCTGTCAAGGCGATCGCGGCGGAAATCAGGACCCCGATCATTGCCGCCCTGGCGCGGGCCAACCAACTGGACATCGACCGGGCCTGGGAGGCGATTCGAGAGGCCGCGCAGCCGCGCATCCACACTTTCCTTGCTACCTCGGACATCCACCTGAAATACAAGCTGCACAAGACGCGCGAGGAGATCTTGAAACAGATCGGTTGGGCGGTGGGGCACGCGAAATCTCTTTGCGCCGACGTGGAATTCTCTCCGGAGGATGCGGGCCGCACAGACCGCGATTACCTGATCGAGTGCTGCCATGCGGCGGTGGAGGCGGGGGCCACGGTATTGAATCTTCCGGACACGGTGGGTTACTGCCTGGAGCCTGAATACGAGCGGCTGTTTGCTGACGTCAAGTCGCGCCTGCCTGGAGTGGACAAGGTCATCCTGAGCACCCACTCGCACGACGACTTGGGCTTGGCGGTGGCGAACACCCTGGCTGGGATCCGGGGTGGGGCGCGCCAGGTGGAGTGCGCGATCAACGGCATCGGTGAGCGCGCGGGTAATGCGGCCCTGGAAGAAGTGGTGATGGCCATTTACGTTCGCAAGGATGCCCTGCAGGTGCACACCGACATCCGGAAGGAAGAGCTTTACGCTTCCAGCCAGATGTTGACGCGGCTGACCGGCGTCACCGTGCAGCTTAACAAGGCCGTGGTGGGCCGCAACGCGTTTTCCCACGAGGCGGGGATTCACCAGGATGGAGTGCTGAAGAACGCCATAACCTACGAGATCATCACGCCACAAGTGGTGGGCCTGCCCTCGAACCAGATTGTGCTGGGAAAACACTCCGGCCGCCATGCCCTGGCCAAACGCTACGAAGAGCTGGGCTACCAGTTGGCGAAGCCGGAACTCGAGCGAGCCTACCAATTGTTCAGCCAGCTCGCGGATCGCAAGAAAGTCATCTACGATGAGGACCTGATCGCCTTTGTCCAGGAAGGTTTCCAGCACATCCCGGAAATGTTCACACTGAAACTCCTCGAGAGCGTGACCTCGAGCGCCGGGCGAGCCACGGCGACCGTCGATCTCGAAAAGGACGGAGCCGTGTTCCACGACTCGGTGACGGCGGATGGGCCCTGCGATGCGGCCTTCCGCGCGGTAGACCGAATCACCGGCGTTCCGGGCATCATCGCGGATTTCTCGGTCCATACCGTCGGCCCGGGGACGGATGGCGTGGCGGAGGTTTCCATTCGGGCGCGGTTTGGAGGACGTGAGTTTACGGGAAGGTCCACCAGCCACAGCGTGGTAGAAGCCGCCGCCCGCGCCTACCTGCAAGCCGCCAACAAGGCGGTTTACGAATTGAAACGTCGCGAAGACGAGGGGGCAGCCGTCGCATCCAGCTCGGTGCACGAAAATGAAGCCGTGGACCGTCTTCTCCCCGGCGGCTATTGAGCGCCGTGCCGGGTATTGGGTCAGTTTGATGTAGAGGCGGCTTTATCCGTTAACATTGGCCTAACTCGTTGATTATAATTGCCTTAACTATTGTCATCCGGCTGGATCTGATCTCGCCACAGGCTTTCGACCTCCCAGGAAGATCCGATCGTGGGTTAGTTCGACGTGGAGGCGGCTTTATCCGTCAACTGACGGACCACGTGGTCCGTCGGCCGACGGATAAACTCGCCGCTGGGACTCCAAACTGGCCCACTACCTTACACAGGAAAACTTTGCGATTCTGCCTGTTATTCTTGTATACTATAAACCAGAAAAGCTATGCAGAGTCTTTATAGAGTCGCAGTGCTGCCGGGCGATGGCATAGGGCCTGAAGTCACGGCCGAAGCAATAAAAGTGTTGAAGGTCGTGGAGGCCATTACCGGGTCGAAATTCAGGTTTCAATCCGGCTTGATCGGGGGTTGCGCTCTGGACGCGACTGCGGCGCCACTGCCTGCCGAGACCATTTCCATTTGTAACAACTCCCAGGCGGTATTGCTGGGCGCGGTGGGCGGTCCCAAATGGGATTCAGTTCGGCCGGAAGCGCGGCCGGAACAGGGCCTGCTCCAGATCCGGAAGCGGCTGGGGCTTTACGTCAACCTGCGCCCTGCCCGGGTGTTGGATTCGCTGGTAGGAATCTCAGCCCTCAAACCCGACCGCGTTCGGGGCACGAACATGGTTATCGTCCGCGAGTTGACGGGGGGGATTTACTTTGGCAATCCGCGGGGAATCTTCGACAAGAACGGCGAACGCGTGGGAATCAATACGGAGGTCTATCGCGAGCACGAAGTGGAACGCGTGGCGCACCGGGCCTTCCAGCTTGCCCGGCTACGGCGGCGCAAGGTCACTTCGGTAGACAAGGCGAACGTGCTCGAGTCTTCGCGACTCTGGCGCGAGGTGGTGTCGCGCGTGGCCCAGTCATACCCTGAAGTCGAGCTGGAGAATCTGTACGTGGATAACTGCGCCATGCGGCTCATCGATCGTCCCACGAGTTTCGACGTGATCCTGACCACCAACATGTTCGGGGACATCTTGAGTGACGAAGCCGCCATGCTGACGGGCTCCATCGGGCTTTTGCCCTCGGCAAGCCTGGGTGAGCAGCATGCCTTGTACGAACCCATCCACGGGTCAGCGCCGGATATCGCCGGCCGCAATCGCGCCAACCCCATCGCGGCCATCGCGTCTGCCGCCCTGATGCTCCGGCATTCGTTTCACATGGAGGCGGCGGCGAACGCCATTGAAACAGCCATTGAAAAGGTTCTGAAACGTGGCCATCGGACGCCCGATCTTCCAGGTAAGTCGCGCCCCGTCACAACTTCACGCATGGGCGATCTAATCGCCG
>Ga0326728_10023277_pt1 | contig 11370 bp, 10 predicted proteins | sample MB3enrmetagenome_FD_207602 | JGI IMG/M metagenome (GOLD analysis project Ga0326728, IMG submission 207602) | Lab enriched peat soil microbial communities from McLean, Ithaca, NY, United States - MB31MN | ecosystem: Environmental > Terrestrial > Soil > Wetlands > Peat | place: USA: New York... | reverse complement strand
ACAGTTGCGGGATGGTTCTCAATTTTCTCTTAAACAAGTTCCTCAATTTTCAGGATACGAGCCGGCATTACCTCTGGCAGTTTGTCACCTTTGCCCTGATCTCCTCGACCGGCCTTGCCCTGACACTCGGGGTTCTCTATATTGCAGTCGAGATCTTCTCGCAAAACTACCTTGTCGCAAAACTCATCGCGATCATTCTGTCCTTTGCCTGGAACTATCTTGGCCAGAGCAGGATCACGTTCTCTTTAGGGAAACACCGGATCAGCGGCGACCGGAGAGATTACCTGCGATAACGGAGAGACCGGGACGCCGGCACCCTGTGATGCAGACCGGATCCCCGCAACCAATCCGGGCCGGGGAGGGCCCGGCATTTTGTGCGAAGGGGCAGGAGAACTCCCGCCCGTTACGACAACAGGGTACATGATGATGAGCCCATGGATGTGTTACCCGGTGAAACTCAGGTAAATCTTTTTTAACCAGCTCGCAGATCAGATCGATTGGCAGCTTGTTTGCTGGCTAGTACTCAATGAATTGATCGCGTTTCAAAACATTTCCGGGCTGCTAAACATTTGAGAGGTGGAAGGAAAATGAGTAAAATGGTAATGGTCGCAGTGTGGATTTTGATCGGGCTTCTCCTGATTATTGCCGGAGTCACAAGTATGATGACGCTCTATATAACAGGTATCTGCCTGATCCTTGCAGGACTTTTGATCATCATCGTGGCAATCAAGAAGGCGCTCTGGAAGAAACCGGAAATGATGGCGCCGGCAAAATAATCTTCTTTTGTTTTTTCCCTCCCTACAGTCACGGCGCTCTGTCCGGTGTCCGCGGGGTTGTGCCCCTTCGGGAGACCACAGGCTTACCCCCTCCGGGGGTGTATGGTCCGACAACCCCTCCTCACCTGATCAGACCTGCATTAATCCGGGCCCGTATCGGGCTCCGATTCCCTGTCCCCCATTTTGCCTCCTCCCGGAAACGCCCGTAAAACGCTTCTTTTCGGTTCGCGTGGAAAAGAGGCCCTATAATCGCCCCGTTTGCCGAAATTCGCCCGATTTCGATGTCAGCTATTGGCCACCAAGGGCCCTAGAATCGAGGATAATTCTGGCCCGGGCTTTTGCCTATCTGACACCCGAAAAAGCGGTAGAAACGCGAATATGGGGATCTTTTTTTCCGGGGTAGGGGTACCGCAGGTAAAAGATGGCCCCGCTGCCCGCCCCCCGTTCTCCGTCGTAAAACCACTCCTTCTATCAAAACGCCGCCAGGCCCTTACAATCAGATAAACTCCCCCGGGAAAGGCAAATCCCTGCCCCTTATCAGTTTTCGCCATCCAAATGCTGCTAATTGTTACCTCACGATCTCCGACGGAAAAATACCCTGAATAACCTGAATTATTACCGTATTTTCGGGAATTATTACCTTCCGGTCCGGGAAAACGGGAAATCGGAGCCCGTACAAGGCGTATTTTTGAAGTACTGATCCATCCGGAAAAACCGGTGTCCGGTGAAATCCTGCCGGAGTGACTTTTGTTCCCGAGGGGAACACGAATATTTTAGCCGGGAGGATTGCTCCGAATTGAGGCTTTATGGACATAATTCCCATGCCTACAAACAGTAAAACTCCTGCAAGAAGGATAGCGGTTATCACACCGCATAAACCAGCAGCCATACCGGGCGTAAGGGTTACGTTCTATTATTGAAGCATAATTTTTGTGGATGCCGTCTGATCCAAAATTTTGCCATCATCTCACTCGGGTTAACAGCTGTTTATACCCCACGCCAAGTTAACAGAACTTGGTACCAGATTCTGGAAATATTTGCGTCCCGCTTCGGGGCCCCTCAAAATGGCAGATTTCCCTGATACCGATACGAGTTTTCTCACCCCCTTCGGGGGTCGCTCGGGCATCTTGCCAAGCCCTCGCCGGGCAGATTACCTTTTCTGGCGGACATGTGGTCCCCTTCGGGTGACGCATGGGGAATCGCTATGATCATTGCTGGCAAGCAGATCTGCCACAACTTCATTAAACTGATGGGGATAAGAGAGCAAGAGTTGAATATATCATGGATCCATTCAGAAGAACAAAGTTAAAACCGTATTCTTCATCCTGAAAAGATATTTCGGGTGGAACCCTCAAGGCATGCAAATACCGGCTCCATGTCAGAGAAATTAAGATCAAAATCATTCTCTACAATATCTCAAAAATGATCTTTGCTTTGTCCCTCATGATTCTCTTTTTGAGGAATTTTACAGAGCCGATTTTTACTCGTTAAACATATTATTTGATATAATCCACCCCTTACCCCAAACCGAAGTACGGAGAATTTAATTAAATTCCCATATCATTTTAGTACAAGGAATGCGACGTCGGTCCATTTTTATTAAGGGATTGAGTAACCGGTATCGTGGTATGCCGTCACGGATCCGATGTAGTTCCCTGTTGCTGGTGAATTGCGTATGAAATCGTACCGTCTGGTATTGGCAGGATTTCTCCTCATTGTATTGCTGATAATAATTGTGCCGGTATCGGCTGCCTCTCCTATATTCACCCATGTTACCCAGTGGGGATCATCAGGATCAGGAAACGGGCAGTTTAGCCAGCCGGAGGAGGTCGCGATCAACACCACCGGGTACATCTACGTGACGGATAACCAGAACAACCGGATCCAGGTATTTGATCCGAGCGGAAACTATGTTTCCCAGTGGGGATCAGCGGGATCAGGAAACGGGAAGTTTGAAGGTCCCTCCGGGATTGCCGTCAATACGACCGGGTATGTCTACGTGACAGACTATGGCAACGGCCGGATTCAGGCATTTGATCCGAGCGGAGCCTATGTCACCCAGTGGGGAGGTTTCTACCACCTCATTGGTGTCGCCGTCAACACGACCGGGTATGTCTATGTGGCTGACTCGGGCAACAACCAGATCAAGGTATTTGATCCGAGCGGGACCTCTGTTACCCTGTGGGGATCAGCAGGCTCGGGAAACGGGCAGTTTAACCTGCCCTGGGTTATCACCGTCAATACTACCGGGTATGCCTATGTGTCAGACTGGAACAACAACCGGATCCAGGTCTTTGGTCCGAGCGGAAACTATGTTTCCCAGTGGGGATCAGCAGGCTCAGGAAACGGCCAGTTTGACCACCCCTATGGTGTCGCCATCGACTCGACCGGGTATGTCTATGTGGCCGACTCGGTCAACAACCGGATCCAGGTTTTTGATCTGAGCGGAAACTATGTGACCCAGTGGGGATCGGGGTTTAACGATCCCTCCGGGATTGCCGTCAACTCAACCGGGTATATCTATGTGGCGGACGCGGGCAACAACCGGATCCAGGAGTTTTTGCAGATCACTCCTCCTGTCGCCTCATTCACGGCCACTCCCCGTACCGGTACCACCACCCCCCTTACCGTTCAGTTCAATGACACCTCGGCATATTCACCGGATCAGTGGAACTGGTCGTTTGGCGACGGCCAGTGGTATAACACCACGGATGATTCTCTCCGTAATATCACGCATGAGTATACCCAGACCGGAAGTTACACCGTCAGTTTAAGCGTCCAGTATGCGGCGGGATCCGATACCAGCTCTCAAGCCGGGTACATCACGATTACCTTACCTACTACCGCACCCACTACCGCACCGAATTCCGGGGGTCATGCTGCACGAACCGACTATTGGGTCAACTCCGGCAGTGCAAACGACCAGGGTTACACCGGCCCGGCCCCGACGCCGATGGGGGTATCTCCTGCTGCGCCATCGGTCACGAATTCAGGTTCCCCTGGTGTACCAGCGCCAGTTCAACCTCTGGCTGCATCAACCGTAGTCCCGGAACCCCTGCCAACGAACACTCCGGCCACGCCACCTTCCCCGCTCTCCCCTATAACGACATTCATCAGTGAATTGCTGCAGGATATATTCGGCACAAAGTGACGAGAAAAAAGATTGAGAGCATATCTCCAAATGAGGGGATGGAAGTCTGTCAGAACTTTATCAAACCGCACGAGGGGTCAGAGGGCAAAACCCTGCCGGAAGCGTGCGGGATTGTGGTTAATGGGAAAATAGGTGGCGGACTTTAATCCGGAATGCAGCTGCGGCAGAAAAATAAAATTATAAATTCAGGTCACACTTTTTAGACACAGCGTTATTACCGCAATCCCGATGAGCAAACAGATTGCTCCAAGTTGGGAATTTGTTGACATAAGTCCCATGCCTACAAAAAGCAAAACTCCTGCGAGAAGGATAACGGTTATCACACCGCATAAATTAGCAGCCATACCGGGCATAGGGATTACCTTCTGTTACTGAAGCATAATTTTTGTGGATGCTACCGGTCCGAAATTTTATCATTATCTCACCCGGGTTAACACTTGTTTTCACACCTTACGCGAAGTAAACAGAACCGTCGGTGGACAGCAGACTCACCTCCTCCGGGGGTGTATGGTCCGACAGCCCTTCCAGACCTGATCAGACCTGCATTAATCCGGGCCCGTATCGGGCTCCGATTCCCTGTCCCCCATTTTGCCCCCTCTCGGAAACGCCCGTAAATCGCTTCTTTTCGGTTCGCGTAGAAAAGAAGCCCCATAATCGCCCCGTTTGCCGAAATTCGCCCGATTTCGATGTCAGCTATTGGCCACCAAGGGCCCTAGAATCGAGGGTAATTCTGACCCGGACTTTTACCTATCTGACACCCGAAAAGGCAAAAAAGGGCCGAATTTGAGGAACTTTTTTCCGGGGAGGGGATTAAAAAACGGGCAAACTGGGCCCTGTTTGTTTCTTCGGGAATAGGGCGAGTATCCGCCGGGTCTGATTGTTCAAGAGAGCATTTGCCGAAAAGACACGATCTCACGTTTCACTACACCTGCCCATCACGCGGATAATCTAAATTAAATTCTATATTTTTTAGATTTTTACTTGCGTGAAAATATACGATCAATTGTTAACGAACCAAACTTAATGAAGCGAAAGTAATATCATTTCAACATTTTTTAATCATTAAATATCCATGGCAAGAAAAGGTAGATATTTAGAGAAATTTGTTGCTCTATTAGAGAAAATTGAAGTCCCAGATGCTATAATTACAACTCCCGATCGTATTGTTGATTCAGTAACTAATCGATCACGTGAAGTTGATGTTTTAGTAAAACTCAAAACAGGAGATCTAATTTTTTTAGAATGTCGTGATAGAAAATCAAAAGGCGGGGTTGAATGGATTGAGCAAGTTATCCAAAAGGCACGAGATAATAAAGCAGACAAAGTTATTGTTGTGTCTTCTTCAGGATTTACAAAAAGTGCAATCAAGAAAGCTAAGGTTTACAATATAGGATATAGAACGCTTAGAGAAGTCACCGCGCAAGAAATCGGTTCTTGGTTACAGTGTCGAGAAGTTCTATGCAGAACCCCCAACGTAAATTTTTTACGAATAGATATAAATTTAGTAAATCCAGTATCTTCCGATTTTGTATATGAGGGTATTCCACCAAAATCACACGATATTGTATTTTTGAATAAGAAAGATGGAAAATTATTAAGTTTTTGGAATTTGTGGCAATCTTCAAATTTCGATTTTGTATATAATTCATTACAACCAAATGGAGAGAGGAGAACACGCCTTGTCAATTTAAATTTAGATCCCAAATTGCATGTAATTGCACTTATCGGGAAACAAGGATTGGCTGATGTGGAAAATTTTAAAGCAATTGCAGAATTTTGGATAGAAGAAAAATGGGTACCTCTAACCTATCGGAAATATGAAGGAGATAACGGGGTGATCAGTGAAATGATCGAAGCCGAATTGCCAATAAATAAGGAGAGAGGAATTGTGACATTTCATAGAAAACCCGAAAAGAACGGAGAGGCTATTTTTTCAGTCTCCACCAGACCTGTTAAACCGGAATAATGCGCACTAAAACATTGTTAGTTATAACGTACGGTAATACCACCTGATTTTTGACAGCACTTTTCAACATAACTTACCTCCCGACAACTTGACAGAACCCCCAACACAATATTTTATATACTAAACCAGACTAACTAATGGTTAATCCTCGAAAAGGAGGCTTATGATTATGACCGATTCCAACGACGTAAAACTGACCGAACGGGAAGCCGCGAGCAACGACGATGTCAGGCGCAAGAGTGCCATCCTGCCCTGGCGGGTGATCGACCGGCTCCGCCTGCCCGGCGGGACACGACCGGGATCAATGCGGATGCCACTGGCGCAATCCGTCTGACGGCCACGGGATCATCCCCGGTGTTTGCCGGACTGAAACTTCCGCATTGCCAAACTATTTGACAGGAAGAAACGCTATTACGAATTACCGGTAGCGGATTACGAATAACAAGAAAAAATTACGATTGCCATGAACTTCAACAATTTCACCATCAAATCGCAGGAAGCCGTTTCAAAGGCGATAGAATTAGCAACGGCAAAAAAGAACCCGTCTGTCGAGACGTCGCACCTCCTCAAGGGAATGCTCCTGGTTGACGAGAATGTCATCCCGTACCTCCTCAAGAAACTCAATGTGGACCTCAACGGGTTTACTCCTGCGCTCGACCGGATTATCGATGCGTATCCCGAGGTGACCGGCGGGGATCAGCACCTCTCCAGTGATGCCACAAAAGCCCTGCAGAAAGCCACCGCACTTTCCCAGGAGTCCGGGGATGAATTCGTTTCCCTGGAACAGATCCTCCTTGGGATCCTTTCGGTAGACAACAGCACCTCACGGCTGCTCAAAGAGAACGGGGTAAAGGAAAAAGATCTCAAGACTGCCATTGGCCAGTTGCGGAAAGGTGAGACCGTGAACAACCAGAATGCCGAAGAGACCTACAATGCCCTGGAAAAATATGCCCGGAACCTCAACGATCTTGCCCGCAAGGGAAAACTCGATCCGGTGATTGGCCGTGACGAAGAGATCCGCCGGGTACTGCAGATCCTTTCACGGAGAACAAAGAACAACCCGATCCTCATCGGGGAACCCGGGGTGGGAAAGACAGCGATCGCTGAAGGTATCGCCCACCGGATCATCGATGAGGATGTCCCGGATAACCTGAAGACCAAGCAGATCTTTTCCCTTGATATGGGAGCCCTGATCGCCGGGGCCAAGTTCAAGGGAGAATTTGAAGAGCGGCTGAAAAGCGTAGTCAAGGAAGTGACCTCATCTGACGGGGAAATTATCCTCTTCATCGACGAGATCCACACCCTGGTCGGGGCCGGTGGCGGCGAGGGTGCGATGGATGCGGCAAATATCCTCAAGCCGGCGCTCTCACGCGGAGAACTGCATGTCATCGGCGCAACAACCTTAAAGGAATACCAGAAGTATTTCGAGAAGGACAAGGCGCTTGAGCGACGATTCCAGCCGGTGATGGTCAACGAACCGGATATGCAGGACGCCATCTCCATCCTCCGGGGCATCAAGGAGAAGTACGAAACCCACCACCATGTGCGGATCAAGGACGAGGCGATTATCGCCGCCGTTGAACTGTCGCAGCGGTACATCTCCGACCGGTTCCTCCCCGACAAGGCGATCGACTTAATCGACGAGGCTGCATCAAAACTCCGGCTGGAAATTAACTCAAAACCGGAAGAACTCGAAAAAATTGAACGGAAGATCCACCAGCTGGAGATTGAACGGGAAGCGATCAAACGCGAGAAAGACCAGCAGAAGCTCAAGGCCTTAAATGAAGAGATCGGGAACCTGACCGAGGAACGCAACCGGCTGAATGCAAAGTGGCGGTCGGAAAAAGAGCTTGTCGAGCAGATCCAGTCACGGAAGACCGAGATCGAGGACTTAAAGTTCGAGGCCGAACGTGCCGAAAGGAACGGCGACCTCGGGAAAGTTGCCGAGATCCGTTATGGCCGTATCCCGGATAATGAAAAAAGCATGGTGGCGTTAAAGGAAAAACTCACCGTGCTGCAGAAGGATTCCGCGCTCGTGAACGAAGAGGTGGATGCCGAAGAGATCGCCGAAGTTGTTTCGCGCTGGACCGGGATTCCCGTAAGCAGGATGCTCCAGAGCGAAAGGGAAAAACTGCTCAGCCTCGAAGCCGAACTCCACAAGCGTGTTGTCGGCCAGGATGAGGCCATCGCGGCAGTATCCAATGCGATCCGCCGGAGCCGTGCCGGGCTGCAGGACACAAAACGCCCGATTGGCTCGTTTATCTTCCTTGGCACAACCGGTGTAGGAAAAACGGAACTCGCCAAAGCGCTCGCAGAATTCCTGTTCAACAACGAGAACAGCATGGTGCGGATCGATATGTCGGAGTACCAGGAACGGCATACCGTGTCAAGACTGATCGGCGCACCGCCGGGCTACGTTGGCTATGAAGAGAGCGGGCAGCTGACCGAAGCGGTCCGGAGAAAGCCCTACTCAGTGGTACTGCTGGACGAGATAGAAAAAGCCCACCCGGATGTCTTTAACATCCTCCTGCAGGTCCTTGACGACGGCCGCCTGACCGATAACAAGGGCCGCACGGTGGATTTCAAGAACACCATCATCATCATGACCTCGAACATCGGGTCGCACCTCATCCAGGAGAACATGGAAAAAGCCACCGAGAAGGACAGGGACGAGCTCTTTGAGCGCACGCGGGAACAGGTCTTTGACCTGCTCAAGAAGACCATCCGTCCTGAATTCCTCAACCGGATCGACGAGATCATTATGTTCAAACCGCTCACGGAGGATGAGATCCGGACGGTTGTTGAGATCCAGCTGGAGGGCGTTCAGAAGATGCTTGAAAAGAGCGATGTCCGGCTCACGGCCACAAAGAAAGCCATCCGGTTTATCGCCGCCCTGGGCTTTGACCCGCAGTTCGGAGCACGGCCCATCAAACGCGTGATCCAGAAAAACCTGCTCAATGAATTGTCAAAGATGATCCTCGAAGGAAAAGTGCAGAAGGACAAGGAGATCGTGGTTGATGAGAAAGGAGGAAAACTGGTGTTCGGGAATGCCTGAAACCTGAACGCCCGGGGTAATGCAGTTGTAGGGTAGGGAGTAGCATGGAAGATATTGAAGAGCTCAAAAAGGAACTCGCAGAACAGACCCGGCTTGCTGAGGAACGCCTCAATCAGCTGCAATACCTCCAGGCAGATTTCGACAATTTCCGCAGGTGGAGTGCAAAGGAAAAGGAGACGATCACCGCCCTTGCAAACGAGAAACTGATCCACGATCTCCTGGTTATCCTCGACGATTTCGAGCTGGCCCTGCCTTCCTTAGCGCAGGAAAAAAACCGGGAAGGAATGACCATGATCTATAAAAAATTTGCAAAAATCCTGTCCGACTATGGATTGCAACCGATAGAATGCGTGGGAAAAAAATTCGATCCCCATTACCACGAAGTACTTTGTACAGAAAAATGCCCGCAGGAGCAGAATACGATCCTTGAAGACTTCGGGAAAGGCTACCAGTTGAAATCCAAAGTCATCAGGCCCTCGAAAGTAAAGATTGCAGAACATGTAACAGAGAAAGTTGGTGAGAACAATGGCTAAAGAAAAAATCATTGGAATTGACCTTGGTACCTCAAACAGCGAAGCTGCCGTCATGGTCGGCGGTAAACCGACTATTGTCCCGTCCGCAGAGGGGGCTACAGTTGCCGGGAAAATGTTTCCCTCCTATGTGGCCTTTACCCCGGATGGCCAGCTTCTCGTAGGGGAACCGGCACGGCGGCAGGCCGTAAGCAACCCCGAGGGTACCGTTACCGCAGCAAAGAGAAAGATGGGGACAAACCACGTCTATAAGATCTACGGGAAGGAGTACACCCCCCAGCAGATCTCGGCGTTCATCCTCCAGAAGATCAAACGCGATGCCGAAGCGTTCCTGGGAGAGAAGATCACAAAGGCCGTCATCACCGTCCCTGCCTACTTCAACGACAACCAGCGGACAGCGACGAAAGATGCCGGAAAGATCGCCGGCCTTGACGTGGTCAGGCTGGTGAACGAACCCACCGCAGCATCCATGGCATACGGCCTTGATAAGGGCGGCGAGTTCAAGATCCTGGTCTTTGATCTCGGTGGCGGCACGCTCGATGTCACCATTATGGAGTTCGGCGGCGGCACGTTTACCGTTCTTGCAACCTCCGGGGACACCCAGCTGGGCGGCACGGACATGGACAATGCCATCTTCGAATGGATCGCAGATGAGTTCAAAAAACAGGAAGGCATCGATCTCAGGGCAGATAAGATGGCAGTCAACCGGGTCAGGGAGGCTGCCGAAAAGGCCAAGATTGAACTTTCCACGGTTATGGAAACGGAGATCAACCTTCCCTATGTATCGGCGACCCAGACCGGGCCCAAGCACCTCAACATCAAGCTCTCGCGGTCAAAACTCGAACAGCTGATCGACCCGATCATAAGAAGGTGCATCAAACCCTTCGAGCAGGCCCTCAAAGATGCAAAACTCACAAAAGACGATGTCCAGAAAGTGATCCTTGTCGGGGGACCGACCCGGATGCCGGTTGTCCAGAAATTTATCGAGGACCATGTAGGGAAAAAGATGGAACGCGGTATTGACCCGATGGAGTGCGTGGCCATGGGTGCCGCGATCCAGGGCGGGATCCTTGGCGGCGAGATCAATGACATGGTGCTGCTCGATGTAACTCCCCTGACCCTCGGCCTTGAGACCCTCGGCGGGGTCCGGACCGCCCTCATCGACCGGAATACCACGATCCCGACAAAGAAGAGCCAGATATTCTCGACTGCGGCGGATATGCAGACCGAGGTCACGATCCATGTGCTCCAGGGCGAGCGACCCATGGCAGCCGATAACGTGAGCCTGGGCCAGTTCAATCTTGTCGGCCTTCCCCCGGCGCCCCGGGGGGTCCCGCAGGTCGAGGTCACCTTCGATATCGACGCATCGGGTATCCTCAATGTCTCTGCAAAGGATCTCGGCACCGGGAAAGTGCAGAAGATGACCATCACCGCTTCTACTAAACTGGGAGAAACGGATGTCAGGAAGATGGTGGACGAGGCAAAACAGTTTGAAGAGCAGGACCGGCAGAGAAAGGAAGAAGTTGAGGCCAGGAACATCGCGGATTCCCTTGTCTACACGGCAGAAAAAACCAAAACGGATCTGGCGGATAAACTCAACCCGGACATGATCGAACGGCTGAATGCTGCGATCACCGGGGTCAAAGCGGCACTGGAGGGTAAGGATACTGCAAGTGTTAAAAACGAAACAGAAAAACTCCAGAAAGTCTTAAGCGAGGCAGGTTCCGCGGCATACCAGGCGGCAGCCCGGCAGCAGGCGGAACAGCAGGGTGCTTCACAGAACACACAGCAGCCTTCGCAGGATGCCGGCGGTTCGGGCAATGCCGGTGGCCCCGGCGGCGAGAACGTTGTTGACGCCGACTTCAAAGTAAAGGATGAAAAATAATTTTTTT
>Ga0326728_10023276_pt1 | contig 11370 bp, 10 predicted proteins | sample MB3enrmetagenome_FD_207602 | JGI IMG/M metagenome (GOLD analysis project Ga0326728, IMG submission 207602) | Lab enriched peat soil microbial communities from McLean, Ithaca, NY, United States - MB31MN | ecosystem: Environmental > Terrestrial > Soil > Wetlands > Peat | place: USA: New York... | reverse complement strand
TCGAGTCAAAGGGCCGGAACTTCACCTTCGGGTTCCCCTTCGCCAAAACCTTGGTGATCGCCGAGGTCAACATCGTCTTGCCGTGATCGATGTGCCCAATCGTCCCGATGTTCATGTGCGGCTTTGATCTGTCGAATTTTTCCTTGGCCATGGTCCTCTGTCCTCAATTAGAAAAAAACGTCTTTCCTACTGCCCCACAACTCGCCCCTGCACTCGGGCGATGACTTCTTCCGAAATCGACGCCGGCGTCTCTTCGTAGCGCAGGAAGTGCATCGTGTACGAAGCGCGGCCCTGCGTCCTGGAGCGCAAATCCGTGGCGTAGCCGAACATCTCCGCCAGGGGAACCTTGGTGCGAATGATCTGCGTGGAGCCGCGCTTTTCTATGCCTTCGATGTGAGCGCGGCGGGCGGTCAGATCGCCTTGGACTTTACCCAGGTATTCTTCCGGGACCACCACTTCCACCTTCATCACCGGCTCCAGCAGCACCGGCTTGGCCCTGCGGACCGCTTCCTTGAAACCCAGCGAGCCGGCAATCTTAAAGGCGATCTCAGAAGAATCGACTTCGTGATACGAGCCGTCGGTGAGGGTTACCGAGACGCCGTTCATTTCGTAGCCGGCTAGACTGCCGGATTCCATCGCCTCGCGCACGCCTTCGTAGGTGGGCCCGATGTATTCCTTCGGAACCACTCCGCCCACGATCTCGTCGCGAAACAGGAGCTTCAATTCCGCATCAAACTTGTTGGTGGATTTCTTCTTGGTCAGCTCTGCGATGGCGTTAAGGTCGGGATGCGGGAGGGGATCAACACGCAGAAAGACGTGGCCGTACTGGCCTCGCCCGCCCGTCTGCCGCACGTACTTCCCTTCTCCCTCGGCGGAAGCCATGATGGTCTCGCGGTAGGCCACCTGGGGGCGCCCCACGTTGGCCGCCACGCTGAACTCCCGCACCATGCGATCCACCAGGATCTCGAGGTGCAATTCGCCCATCCCTGAGATCAGTGTTTGTCCGGTGTCGGGGTCGGTGTGAACTTTGAAGGTGGGGTCTTCCTGCGTCAGTTTCGACAGGGCGTTCCCTAACTTCTCCTGGTCCGCCTTGGTCTTGGGTTCAATGGCCACCGAGATCACGGGAGCCGGAAAATCCATGGACTCCAGGACGATGGGGTGGGCCTCCTCGCAAATCGTGTCGCCGGTCGAGACGCTCTTCAGACCCACGGCCGCGGCGATATCTCCCGCGAACACTTCCGAGATCTCCTCGCGCTTGTTGGCGTGCATCTGCAAGAGCCGCGAAATGCGCTCCCGGCGGTCGCGGCGGGGATTGTAGACCGAATCCCCCTTTTCCAAGTGTCCGGAATAAACCCGCATAAACGCAAGCTGGCCGACGTAGGGGTCGGTCATGATCTTGAACACCAAGGCGGCGAACGGCTCTTCGTCCGAAGGCTTTCGAGTCAAGATTTTCTCTTCGTCGTCGGGCGCCGTGCCCTCGATCGGGGGAACGTCAAGCGGCGAGGGCAGGTAATCAACCACCGCATCGAGCAGCGGCTGAACGCCTTTGTTCTTGAAAGCGGCGCCGCACAGCACGGGAAAGGCCTTCATGGCGATGGTCGCTCGCCGCAGTGCAGCTCGAAGATCTTCCTCCCCGATGGCTTCGCCGTGCACGTACTTCTCCATAATCGGCTCGTCCACTTCACCCAGCGATTCGATCATCTGCTCGCGAAACCGCTGCGCCTTCTCCCGGTGTTCGGCCGGAATCTCGACATCGTCAAAGCCCGCTCCCAGCGTCTCTTCCTTCCACACGATGGCGCGTTGCCTGACCAGGTCAATGATCCCCTCGAAAACGTCTTGCGCGCCCAGAGGCAGTTGCACCATGACGGGAGTGGCATGGAGCTTGGAGCGGAGCTGGCTGACGCACGTTTCAAAGTCCGCGCCCACGCGGTCCATCTTATTCACAAGAACGATGCGCGGCACCCGGTACTTGTCCGCCTGCCTCCAAACCGTTTCCGTCTGAGGCTCCACGCCCTCGACCGCCCCTAAAATAGCAATCGCTCCGTCAAGCACCCGGAGCGACCGTTCAACTTCCGCCGTAAAATCCACGTGGCCCGGCGTGTCAATAATATTAATTCGGATATCGTTCCAAAAACAGGTGGTAGCAGCGGAGGTAATGGTGATGCCGCGCTCCTGCTCCTGTTCCATCCAATCCATGACCGCCGTGCCTTCGTGCACTTCACCCATCTTGTACGTCCGGCCGGTGTAATACAGGATGCGCTCGGTCGTCGTCGTCTTCCCGGCATCGATGTGGGCCATGATGCCGATGTTCCGGGTTTTTTCGAGCGGCGTCTGACGCGGCATAGATCCTTCCACGAACAGCAACGGCCGTCCTCCTGGCACTCTCGGACCAGGATGCTGCCCCCAGCAGCCTATTGATCGTTTAAGCCGCCTGCGGCGGCCTCAAAGCGGATCGTGGGCCAGGGTGGTCCCACCTCCCGCCATGACCAAGGTTACCAGCGGTAATGGGCAAAAGCCCGATTGGCTTCGGCCATGCGGTGCGTGTCGTCCCGTTTCTTGATGGCGCCACCGCGGTTGTTCGCAGCGTCCAGCAACTCCGCGGCCAGCTTCTCCACCATGGACTTCTCGCCCCGCTCCCGCGCGTAGCTGATAAGCCAGCGGAGACTTAACGAGGTTTGACGATTCCGATTGACTTCCACCGGCACCTGATAGTTCGCCCCACCCACGCGGCGGGTCTTCACTTCCAGGGTCGGCTTGACGTTCTCCACCGCCTTCTTGAAGATCTTCAGCGGATCATCATTGGCTCGCTGTTGAATCAACCCGAAGGCGTCGTACACGACCTTCTGGGCGACACTCTTCTCGCCCATCAGCATGACGCAGTTCACTAACTTCTGAACCAGTGGGCTGCCGTGAACCGGATCGGCGCTTACCTCTCGATGCTCAGTTGTACCTTTACGAGGCATAATTGGTTGTCAGTCGTCAGTTATCAGTTCTCAGTTAAAGCTGTCAGCCTTCAGCCGTCAGCAATCAGTTAGGTCGCCCGATCCTGTCGTATTTCGGGACTGCCTACTGCTTTCTGCCTACTGCCTACTCAGCTTGCCTTGGGCCGCTTGGCCCCGTACTTGGACCGCCCTTGCCGGCGATCCGTCACGCCCGCAGAATCCAGCGTCCCGCGGATGACGTGATAGCGAACTCCGGGTAGATCTTTGACGCGGCCGCCCCGGATCAGGACGATCGAGTGTTCCTGCAAATTGTGGCCGACGCCCGGAATATACGTCGTCACTTCCATCGCATTCGTCAGCCTGACGCGCGCCACTTTCCGCAATGCCGAGTTCGGCTTCTTGGGCGTCTGGGTATACACGCGAACGCAGACTCCACGCTTCTGCGGGCAGCCTTCCAGCGCCGGGCTCGATGTCTTGTACCTCGGCTGCTTCCGGCCGAGTCGTACCATCTGACTAAAAGTTGGCATTCCGGGGCCTCTCTCCCACCCCCGCAACGGGTATCCTCTGCGGCTGCTTCTGTATGGACCCGAACAAGGCCTACAGTCAATCCTTACAAATGTAACAGACCGGCGAAAAATTTGTCAAGCAACTTACAAACTTTTGGACTGCGGCAGCGAAGCTGCCGCCTTCCAACGCGGCAGAACAACTCGATGTCACTGTCATTCCGAGGAGTCGCGGGCGACCAGGAATCTTGCACTGCCTTAAAAACACTCAGAGCGAGATTCCTCGCTTCGCTCGGAATGACAGTCCAAAGGAGGTTTTCAGTCAAACTCTGCTGCCGTGCCCACGCACGCTAGTGCGGCATTCCATCCGAAACGGCGGTAGCTGGCGCGACAGCACTCCATGACACGACACTACCGCATCTCGAGGATTTCCTTCTCCTTGGCCTTGCCCACACTTTCCAGCCTTTCCATCGTATCGTCGGTCAGCTTCTGAATCTCTTCCAGGCCTCGCCGCTCGTCGTCTTCGGATATTTTCTTGTCCTTGAGCAGTCTCTTCAGTTCTTCGTTCGCATCCCGGCGAATATTGCGGGCCGCGGTCCGGTGGTTTTCCAAAACCTTGTGGAGGTGCTTCACCAGTTCCTTGCGCCGCTCTTCGGTAAGCGCGGGAATGGGAACTTTCAGGATCTTTCCATCGTTGACCGGATTCAATCCCAGGTCCGAAGATCGAATGATCTTCTCGATCGCCGGCAACAAACTTGGATCCCAGGGCTGCACCGTCAGCAAGCTAGGATCGGGAATCCCCAAAGTCGCCACCTGGTTCAGAGGTGTGGGCGTGCCGTAATATTCCACCTTCAGATGCTCGAGCAGCCCGGTTGAGGCGCGGCCCGTGCGCAGCGTTGCGATCTCCGCGCGCAAGTCCTCCGCGGCCTTCGCCATGCGCGTGCGAGTTGCTGCGAGAGTCTCTTTGATCATTTTCTGCCCGCCTTTCCGGGCGTGCACTCAACGGGATACGAGTGAACCAATCTTTTCGCCGAGAATGACGCGTTTGAGATTGCCTGGAACGTTAAGATTGAAAACGATAATCTGTACGCTATTATCCATGCACATCGAAATAGCGGTCGTATCCATCACCTTCAGCTCGCGCGAGAGCACATCCAGATAATTAATGTGCGAAAACATCTTGGCTTCCGAAACCTTTTGCGGGTCCGCATCGTAGACGCCGTCGACCTTGGTGGCCTTCAAAATCACGTCCGCCTTGATCTCGATGGCCCGCAGGGCCGCCGCCGTATCCGTGGAAAAATAGGGGCTGCCGGTTCCGGCCGCAAAAATCACCACCCGGCCTTTCTCCAAGTGGCGCACCGAGCGGCGGCGGATAAAGGGCTCGGCGACCTCCCGGATTTCGATCGCCGTGGTCACCCGCGTGTGGCAGCCGAGTTTCTCCAAGGCGTCTTGCAGCGCCAAGCCGTTAATCACCGTGGCCAGCATTCCCATCTGGTCCGCCACCACTCGATCGATCCCGGACTCGGAAGCCGCCACTCCCCGAATAAAGTTCCCGCCGCCCACCACGATGCCGATCTGCACTCCCAGCTTCCGAACTTCGTCAACTTCTCCGGCAATGCGGGCCGCCATCGCAGGGTCGATCCCGAAGCCCTGCGATCCCATCAGCGCTTCACCGCTCAATTTCAGCAGAATGCGGCGAAAGACCGGAGCACTCATGCGCTTGGCATCCCTTCACCCACTTTGAAACGCGCGAACCGCCGGACCGTGATATTCTCGCCGAACCTGGCGATCTTGGAAGCGATCAACTCTCCGATGGTCATGGCGCCGGTGGTATCCTTGATGAAGTGTTGTTCGTACAGGCAGGTGTCTTCGTAGAATTTCCCCAGCCGGCCCTCCACGATGCGATCCAGCACCGCCTCGGGTTTGCCCGAAGCGGCCGCCTGCTCCTTCAGGATTTCCTTTTCCCGCTGGAGAACCTCTTCCGTCACGTCTTCCTTACGAATGAAGCGAGGGTCGGTGGCGCAGACCTGCATGGCCAGATCGTGGACCAATTGCTGGAATTCCTCATTGCGGGCCACGAAGTCAGACTCGCAATTCACTTCGATCAGCACACCCATCTTCCCCCCGGCGTGGATATAGCTCCCCACGACGCCTTCGGAAGTTACACGACCCGCTTTCTTGGCCGCGGCCGCCTGGCCGCGTTTCCTGAGGACCGTGAAGGCCTTTTCCTGGTCGCCCCCCGCCTCTTCCAAGGCTTTCTTGCACTCCAGCATGGGAGCGCCGCTGATTTCACGCAGTTTCTTGACTAGCTCGGCGGATACACTCATCCGTTTGCTTCCTCCGCACAGCACAGAATTCGGCGCAGCCTCCCGGCCCGCCTATTTCAGATTCTGGGTTTGAATTCACCGGCAATGAAAGGCCGCAGACCTGCAACCGCAGGCCTGTTCTACCCGGGCATGTTAGGCCTCAGGGGTGCCTTCGCCGTCCTCTCCCTTGCGTGGACGTCCCTTCGGATCCAGGCCCTTGCGTCGGAGCTTGGGGACACGCACCCGGCCGTCGGCGCTCTCCTCCGCCGCCAGAACGGCGGGAGAAAGGTCAATCCCTTCTTTCCCGACAAACATCTCTTCGCCAGGCTGGCCCTCCCCTTGCAGCGCCTCCGCGGCGGCCTGGCGCTGAGCTTCCAACTCCTCGGCCGCTTTCTCTGCCGCGATTTTCTCTTCCTCCATTTGCTTGTCCAAGGCGGCCTGGTGCCCTTCCAGAATGGAATCGGCGACTCTCGAGGTAAAGAGCCGGATGGCGCGCAAGGCATCATCGTTGCCGGCAATCACATAATCGACCAAGTCCGGGTCGCAGTTCGTATCGACGATCGCTACCACCGGGATGCCGAGTTTCCGCGCTTCCTGAACCGCGATCTCCTCTTTGTGGGAATCCACCACGAAGAGCGCCCCGGGGAGTTCCGGCATCTCCTTGATGCCGGAAAGATTCTGTTCCAGATGGTGGCGCTCGCGCTCCAGCCGCTGAACCTCTTTCTTGGTCAGCAGATCGTAGCGGCCATCCTTGCTCATCTCCTCGAGTTCTTTGAGGCGCTGAATGGATTTTTGAATCGTCGAGTGGTTGGTCAGCAAGCCTCCCAGCCAGCGGTGGTTGACATAGAACATGCCACACCGGGCGGCCTCCTCGGCAATGGCCTCTTGCGCCTGGCGCTTGGTGCCCACAAACAGCACGGTCTTGCCCTCGCGCGAAAGGTCGGTAAGGAATTTGGCCGCCTCTTTGAACAGCTTCAGCGTCTTTTGCAGGTCAATGATGTAAATCCCGTTGCGTTCCCCGTAGATGTATTCCTTCATCTTGGGGTTCCAGCGGCGCGTCTGGTGGCCGAAGTGCACTCCGGCTTCCAGGAATTCCTTCATCGTTATATTCGCCAAAAACTCCTCCTCCTAGTTCGCACTGTCATCCTGCTCGTTCACGCTGTCATCCTGAGCGCAGCGAAGGATCTCTGCAGTTCGTTCGCTCAGGATAAACACCGCTTCGAACCTCCACCTCACCCGGCGCACTGCCGAGATTCTTCGCTGCGCTCAGAATGACAGGCCTGGCACGCTAAAACTACCGTTTCGAGAATTGGAACCGCTTGCGCGCGCCCTTCTGGCCGTACTTCTTCCGTTCCTTGGCGCGCGGATCCCGGGTCAGGAACCCGCCCTGTCGAAGACGCGGGCGGAGTTCGGGATTGAAAATGATCAGCGCCCTGGCGATGCCCAACTTGGTTGCACCCGCCTGGCCGTGCACCCCGCCGCCCCGGGCATTGACCAGGATGTCGAACTTCCCCGCCAGCTCGGTGCTGACCAGCGGCTGCTGGATCTCCGCGCGCAGAGCCTCAGAGGGAAAGTAACTGTCGAAACCACGCCGGTTGATCTTCAGCTTCCCGTCGCCGGGCCTAAGAATCACTCTGGCTACGGACCTCTTGCGACGTCCCGTCGCCCTGTACTCAGCAAGCTCTGTCACAAAAACTCCTATCCATGTTTGGATTCCGAGCGCCACGAACTACCGCGCCAGGGAAATCGGTTCAGGGGATTGTGCGGTGTGCGGATGCGTGCTGCCTACGTAGACTTTCAGCCGCCGAGCCAGCCGGGAATGCATCCGAGTCTTGGGCAGCATGCCCAGAATCGCTTCCCGAAGCAAGCCCTCCGGCTTCTTTTCAAAGATGTCTCGCGCTCTGATCTCTTTCAACCCGCCCGGATATCCCGTCGTGTGCCGATAGATCTTGTCGTCCAGCTTCTTGCCCGTCAGGTGAATCTTCTCGGCATTAATGATAATCAACCCGCTGCGATGATCTTGATGCGGCGTGTAGTCCGGAGAATCCTTCCCCGTCAGCACTCGCGCCGCGCGCGCGGCCAAGCGCCCCAACACCCACCCCTCTGCATCAACTAACCGCCAGTGAATTCTTCCCCTGCCCGCCTTCGCAAAATAGGTTCCCACTCCACACTCCGTTGTACGTTGCCGACCGCAAACGTACTATTATACTTGATCTACCTTTTTTTCAACAACCTTTTTTGATTTTTCGGGTGCTGAGCCTCAGGCCACGCCTTCATCAACAAAATGAATTTCGAATCTCTTGTTGGTAATGAATAGCACGACCACATCGGTGTCCGCCGTCGCGCCGTGCTCCATCAACATGCCCTCAGGGAACCAGACGAATGCACCCTGCCCATGGCTGCCCTGGTGGGTGACCAGGGTGCCTTCCAGCACGTAGATCCCGTGGCCACAGGGATGAGTGTGCCACGGTGTCTTAAAGCCGGCTGGGTATCGAACCAGCCTGATCTCCATGCCCGTATCCGGATCCTGAAGCAGCAGCTTCCGAAAGTTGCTTTTACCTGCGGCTGCCATATACCGTTCTTCCCAGGGCATGGCGGTGGTGTCGAGGGCGATCATCTCATCTTGTGGCACGTTTTCCTCCGCTGGCCAAAATCGAGAATTCCAAGCTCCACGCGGGGAGTTTATCACCGCGATTCCCACCCGGACAAGTCGGGCGGCCGGAAGATAGTGCCCTAAATGTGGGTTGTTCATTAGCCTGTGATCTCTCAGCCCTGAAAGGGCGGCCCAGCAAAGCCCAGGCCAACGGCTTGGGTGGAAGCGGTAAGAGGACATGTCAGTTCCGCTCTTAAGCCCTGAAAGGGCGTAATAGCTGCGCATAACGTAGGTCGCCCCTTCAGGGCTCGACCCGGAAAACCGCCTCCTCTCCCAGGCCGTTGGCCTGGGCTGTGCTAGGCCGCCCCTTTGGGGCTGTCAGTTGGGCCGGCACGCGTCATCGGAAGGCAACAAAGCCGGCCTTTCCATGGGAGAAGCTGTTCGTGCCGACGCGGGAAAGGATTCGTGCCGAGACGGGAAAGGAGGGGAGAAAGAGGCTCAGGAACCCCGTGCAGGCTTACCGAGAGAACGGTGTCAGGTACCCTTTTCTTTCTTTACGAGCTACGGATTCTAAACCTGCTTCTGCTTCTGCGCGCAAAGCGAAATCGGTGGCAGCCCCCACATCGGCACAATTGGAGTCCAAATATTCTCACTGCCCAGTATAGAGGGAGAGGAGACCTAACTTTATCGAATGTTCGCGCCCCACATATCCAGCATGGACGGGCACCATCATACAGGTTTTTAGAGTAGCCCCGATCGTACATCAGATCTTCCCTTGATCCTAGGCTCATCAGACCCCTCATGCCTCTCTTTCGATCCCAAAAATGGTCTCGTAATTCCACTTCCCCGGTCTGAGTTGAGAAGTTTCGACAACGAAACTTGTGGAGTCGCCGGGCCAGTGAGAAGCATAGGTTCAGAGTGCGTAACAAGCAATTGAACGGAAGTAACAGTACCCCTCAAGAACGGTGTCAGGTACCCTTTTCTTTTCAGAGAACGGTGTCAGGTACCCTTTTCTTTTCAGGAAGGATGGGGTAGGATTCGGTCATGGGTCGCGTGCGGCGAGTGGATGTGGGCGGAATGGTTTACCACGGATGGAATCGGGCCAATTTTCGTTCCCGGCTGTTCAAAACCGAGGCGCATTATCTGACACCGTTCCTCCTACTGGGGCTGTCCCTTTGCGGCGTGGCGTTCGTAGCGCTCGAGAGCGCCCCGCAGGTCCTTTTCCATTTGCCCGTCGTGATCCTGGATGGCCAGATCGAGCGCCTGATGTGCGGATTGTATGGCCTCGGCGGAACGGCCCGTCTTGTCATAGGCGTCAGCCAGTGCGGCGAGGCACCGCCTATCTTTGCCTTCGCTAAGCTCCACGCACTTCTGAAAAGCGACTACGGCCCCGGCGAAGTCCCCCCGTAATCCCAAGACAAAACCAAGATTGAAGTGATCCTGCACGGAAGTGGGGGCGAGGGCAATTGCCTTTTGCAGTTCGGCGACTGCCTCGTCCATTCGTCCCATCGCTGCCAGCGCCCTCCCGAGGTAACTGTGGCCGGCGGCGAAGTTGGGAGCGATGTCGATTGCTTTCCGCATGTGCTCGTATCCCTCCTGAGCTTGCCCGTTTTGGAACAGCGCCGCCCCCAGGTCCGCCTCCCGCCCGGGATTGGAAGGATCGAGCGCCAGCGATTTCCGAAAGTTGACCACTGCCCCGTTCAGATCGCCGGTTAGCAACAGCGATGCCGCGAGGCGGGCAAACCATCCCGGGTGGTGAGGGTCGAGATCGCAGGCCTTGCGGTACTCCTCCGCGGCTTCGCCCCCCTGGTCGATTCCAGTCAGCGCCAAAGCGAGGTGGAGATGCGCACTGGCATCGTCCGCATCCAGTTGCACGACCTTGCGCCACTCCTGAGCGGCTTCGGCCATCTGCCCCTTCTCCATTAAGTCGAAGGCCCCATTGGCCACCCGGTAGATTTCCATCGCCTGCGGGTCGATCTTTTCCAGGCCATCCGCCGGCACGTTTACAAACTCGGGGATATTCGCGGCGCGATTGGCGGCGGTCGTGTTGTCCACGAGAATCGCAGTAGTGTCGTTGCCCTTGGCGTCGATGTGAGTCAGCATCAACCGCGTGTAGATCGAGCGCGCCTTCGACGAAAACACAAGCCATCGCCCGTTCGGCGAAAACGAGTGCCACGAGTTCATCAGCGACGTGTTGCATTTCATCAGCCGGGCTCTCCCGCCCGCGAAAGGCACGATGTACAGCTTGCTGTCCGGGCGCATCAATAACCCGTTATGGTTCTGCACGAAGACGATCCAGCGGCCGTCGGGGGACACCTTGGGGAAGTTATTGCTCATGCCGTTCCCGGAAGCGCCGGCGATCGGCTCCGCTTTGCCACCTCTGCCCTCGTTAAAAGGAATTCGGTAGAGGTCGTATTGGATCTGCGTTTCATTCGGATCATTGGCGTGCACGGGCTTCGCAGCCCCGGGCGGATAGGGATCACGGGCCTCTGCCCTGCTAAAGATCAGGTACTTTCCATCCGGCGACCAAAATGCGCTGGTCTGCACGAACTGCGGGTCGGCCGCGCCGGGCAGAGGCCTCAGGCTCCGTTCCTTCCGGTCGTACCAGGCCAGGATGCCCCGAGTGGGATAAAAAACCTGGGTGAAGCTCAAATCGTTATAGTTCGTGCTGAAAAGGCGATCCAAGAGCCCTGGCGCGAACTCGGGGTTTTCCTTTTGAGGGGTGTTACCCAGGGCGGGAGGCGCGATCGAGGTCACAACGTACCGGCCGTCCGGCGAGACCTGCGACATGAATCCGAACCGCTTCACGGCGGGCTCGGAACTCCTGGCCTCGAGGTTCTCCTGAAAGGAACTCCAGCGGATGACATCTTCATTGTGGATGGCCATGTTTTTGGCCACCGGAACGAGGGCGTACAACCCCTTGTCGCTCCGGGGTCCATCGACATCCAGCCCCAGCGTCTTGCCGTCACGCGAAAACGAATGGCAGTTGGCGCAACTGTAGATATTCTCCATTACCACTCGGCTCT
>Ga0326728_10023274_pt1 | contig 11371 bp, 15 predicted proteins | sample MB3enrmetagenome_FD_207602 | JGI IMG/M metagenome (GOLD analysis project Ga0326728, IMG submission 207602) | Lab enriched peat soil microbial communities from McLean, Ithaca, NY, United States - MB31MN | ecosystem: Environmental > Terrestrial > Soil > Wetlands > Peat | place: USA: New York... | reverse complement strand
GGGCCTCTCATCCCAGGGCTTGCGCCCTGGGCTAAATTCTTCCGCCCCTGCCGGGGCTACTGCGACTTACGTCACGAACCACTGGGACGGGAGACTAGTTGCGGCAATTGACTGGACGAGGCTGAATGCCGGCGAAGGAGGCCAATCGTCATGGTGGGCAAAGATGCGGAAGGCGTCCGGGTGGTCATTTTTGACCAGGAATATTTTATCCGGGGCCAGCTTGACGAGGCCTACATTCAGAAGCTGGGTGAATTCCTGGATGGGAGAATGCGCGCTATCGCCGGCCGCACGAGGACGGTGGATTCGATGCGCATCGCAGTGCTCGCGGCGCTCAACATCGCCGACGAGTTCCACCAGATCAAAGCTCGCTATGAAGAAAAGACCCGGCGCGTAGATGAGAAAGTGGAGGAGTGTACGCGGCTGCTCGATCGTTACCTGAGGGAGGCCGATTCCACGCCAGCATGAAAATCCTCTTCATCGGCGATATTTTCGGCCATCCCGGCCGGCGCATTGTAAAGGAGTTGCTGCCCTCGCTGGTTGGGGAATACGACCCTGACCTGGTGCTGGCCAACGGCGAAAACGCCGCCGCCGGCTTTGGCATCACTCCGCCCCTGGTCGAGGAATTGCTCGACATGGGGATTGCCGTTCTGACCTCCGGAAATCACATCTGGGACAAGAAAGAGATCTATGCTTATTTGAACGAGCATGTCGACAGCCGCCTGCTGCGTCCTGCCAACTATCCGCCCGGCGCCCCGGGCCACGGCTTGTATCTGGGCAAAACTCGATCAGGGTTCGACTACGCCGTCCTGAATCTTCAAGGGCGCATTTTTATGAACCCCATCGATTGCCCGTTTCGGACGGCGGACGCCGAGTTGGCGAAGGTTCCTCCGGAGATCAAAGTTCGGATCGTCGATATGCATGCCGAAGCAACCTCCGAAAAGATATCCATGGGCTGGTATCTGGACGGGCGTGTGACGGCTGTGCTGGGCACGCACACGCACATCGCCACGGCGGATGAGACGATTCTCCCCAACGGCGCTGCTTATGTTACCGACCTCGGAATGACGGGCCCTTATGATTCGGTCATCGGCATCGACAAGCAGCCCGTGATTCAGAAGTTCCTCAACCAACTTCCCACTCGCTTTGAAGTCGCCAAAAGCGACGTGCGCCTCCATGCGGTCCTGATCGAAGCTGATCCCGCGACAGGACGGGCTGTGTCTATTCAGAGGATCGTGAGGAAGTAGATCCGGTGAACCATTTGCGATTTGTGATTTCTGATTTGCGATTGGGCTTTTCAATCACCAATCACAGATCGTTCATCCGGCCACCCGATTCCGCCGACTGTTTTCTTGCCCCATCCCACGGAATGTGCCAGAATGAAACGGATGCTTCAGACGAGGAGAGGAAGTGCATCCGGACCTCAAGAATGTCATCGAGCTTCAGCAGGTGGATCTGAAGATTGAGGAATTGACCAAGCAGATCGATTCCTTGCCAGCCCAGATTCAATCCCTTCATTCGCGCCTGGATGAGTTTATTCGCGCCCAGGAAGATCGAAAGAAGCGCTTGGCCGCGAACCAACACGCGCGCAAGGAACTGGACGGTGATATCAAAGTCATTCAGGAAAAGATCGCCAGGCACAAGGATCAGCTTTACCAGGTAAAAACCAACGATCAATTCCGCGCCATGACTAAAGAGATTGAGGGTGAAGAGGCCAAAGTGCGGGCGATTGAAGACGAGGTTTTGGAGAAGATGCTGGAAGCGGAGGAAATTCAGAAACAGGCGCAAGAGGCCGCATCGCGGTTGGAGAGCGAGCGGGCGCTGGTGGCCGCCGAGATCGCGCGATTAGAATCCGAACAGAAGGCCGACGACGAGGAGCGCCGCGGCCTGCAAGCCCGCCGCACCGAAATCCAGGCGAGCTTGAGCGGGTCCACACGAAACCTCTACGACCGAATCCGTCCGGCGAGGCGCGGCATCGCGGTGGCGGAGGTTCGCGAGGGACTGTGCACCGCTTGCGATGTTCTCCTGCGCCCCCAGGTCTATAACGAGGTCCGGACCAACGAAACCCTCTTAACCTGCGAGAACTGCGGGCGCATCATTTATTACCCTGAGCCCGCCCCGGTGGCGGCAGCCGAATCGGACAGTTCCGAGGCCGGCGCAACCGCCTAATTGGAAAATCGAAACTGGAAAATCGAAATTCGAAAATCGGAGTTCGGGGATGAGGGCGGGCCTTCGTTTGCGATAAGCGAATTTCCATTTTCCAGTTTCTAGTTTCTAGCGTCAGATTGACGGCATGGCCCAATCCTCTCAGGTAATTGTGCACATCGACGGCGCCTCACGGGGCAATCCTGGCCCGGCGGCCTATGGCGTGGTGATGGAATCTCCTGCCGGGGCCAGGCTGGCTGCATTCTCAGGGTATCTCGGGAAGACGACCAACAACGTCGCCGAATACCAGGGTCTGCTGGCGGCGCTGGATCACGCCCTCGGCAAGCATTATCTGCGACTTAAGGTGCAAACGGACTCGGAGTTGTTGGCGCTGCAAATCAAGGGCGTCTACAAGGTGAAGAACCCGGGGCTAAAGCCCCTGCACGAGCAGGCGAAGCGATTGATTGCGCGCCTTGAATGGTTCTCGATCGAGCACGTACCACGCGAGCGGAATCGCGAAGCCGATCGGCTGGCTAACCTGGCCCTGGACGCCGCCGCTTCGGGCCGTCGGGTGGACCCGTCGCCAACCGCCCCTACGAGGCAGGCGGAAGGGCAGGCCCCTGTCGCCCCAAACGTGTTGCGTGGCCCAGAACGGAAGGCTGCTAAACCGTTGCGTACCTCCGCCACTTTCCGCAACGGGGTCCTCGAACCTCACTTTCAGCTTTCGCTTCTGGAAGGTGAAGTGGTAGATTTGGAAATCTACCAAAAGGAGTAAACCTCGAATGCCACAACGAATGGTGAAATGTGTGAGGTTGGGCAAAGAGCTTCCGGGTCTGGACGAGCCCCCGTGGAGCGGCGAGCTTGGGCAGCGGATCTACGACAATGTTTCGCAAGAAGCTTGGGAGCAATGGCTGAACTACTTAAGGATGCTTATCAATGAGTATCGCCTGGCCCCCGCCACCAAGGAAGCCCAGGAATTCATCGCTCAGCAGATGGAGCGGTTTTTCTTTGGCGAAGGCTCCGCCCCTCCCCCTGGGTACGTTCCACCCCAAAGGTAAAAACCTGTGGGCACAACGACTACTGCTGTTGAGGCCCCGCCTCGCCTGAAACGTGTTCTGACGCTTTGGGACCTGATCCTGTACGGCATCGTGCTGATCATGCCCATCGCGCCGGTGCCCCTGTTCGGGGTGGCGCAGAAACTCTCGGATGGCCACGCGGTCACCACGATTCTGCTGTCCATGTTCGCCATGCTTCTGACTGCATTCAGCTATGGCCGCATGGCCGCTCTTTACCCCTCCGCCGGTTCCGCGTACACCTTCGTCGGTTACGGTCTGAACCCGCACTTGGGTTTCCTGGCGGGTTGGGCGATGTTTCTCGATTACCTGATCGTTCCCCTCATTTGTACCGTGTACGGCGCACTGACCGTGCAGCGTCTGGTTCCCGAAGTTCCCTACGTGGTCCTGGCCGCGGCGTTCGCAGGTACGATGACGCTGATCAACTTGCGCGGGATTCGCACCACGGCTCGCACCAATTTCGTGCTGGCAACTGTCATGAGCGCCGTCATCCTGATTTTCATTGCCCTGGCGTTGCGCCTTCTGTTCCACCAGCAGGGATGGCACGGAGTCTTCTCAACCCAGCCTTTTTACAATCCGGCAACGTTCCGCGTCTCTTCGATAGCCTTGGGGACTTCGCTGGCCGCGCTGACCTACATCGGGTTTGACGGCATTACGACTCTGGCCGAAGACGCGCTGAATCCCCGCCGGAACGTTCTTTTGGCGACGGTGAGCGTCTGTCTGTTCACCGGGTTCTTTGGCGGCCTTCAGATTTACCTCGCGCAGCGCGTCTGGCCCGACTGGCACACGTTTCCGAATCTCGAAACGGCCTTCATGGACGTCACTCAAGTGGTGGGGGGCAAGTTTCTGTTTCAAGCCTTGGCTTTTGTCCTGATCTTGGCCAACCTGGGCTCTGGGCTGAGCGGGCAGGCCGGCCTCTCGCGGCTGCTGTTCGGCATGGGCCGCGACAACGTCATCCCTCGGCGCTTCTTTGCTTATCTCGATCCTAAGCGCAACACTCCGAGCCTGAATATCATTATGGTGGGCGTTGTTGCTTTCTTGGGAGCTATCGTTCTGAATTATGAGCGGGCGGCGGAGCTGATTAATTTTGGGGCTTTCCTCGCCTTCATGGGCGTCAACGCCGCGACATTGCGGGAATTCTACCTGGCGCCTTCGGCACGCGCCTCCAGGCGCTTGTTTCAAGACGCGGTGGCGCCCCTTCTGGGCATTATCTTCTGCTTTGCCATCTGGGTGAGCTTGGCTACACCCGCCAAAATACTGGGCGGCTGCTGGTTTGTTGCGGGGACCATCTACGACGCGGTCAAGACGCGCGGATTCAAAGACAGTCCCGCTCGCATCGATTTTCGCGAGACCTGATGTTTAGGTTGGGCCAGCCCTTGTGAGCTCCCCTGGCAACCATTTGATAACCACCTGACTGTTACATGTGCTAGATTGTTGTTCGAGGGCCATGCCTAGCATGCCCGATGGGCGTGAAGATGAAAGAGGAGTCGCAAGATCCGGCACTCAACGAAATCGTCCGCCGTCTGGTGGATTCCTACGCGCCGCTCCAGGTGTACCTTTTCGGATCCAAAGCCCGCGGCGACTCAGGACCTGATAGCGATTACGATTTACTGGTAGTCGTACCCGACGAAGCGCCGCCAGAACGGAAGCGAAGCCGGTTGGCCTACGAGGTTCTACGGGGAACGGGAATAGCCGCCGACGTGCTGGTCTGCACTCGCTCGTACTTCGAGCCTCGAAGGTCCCTCAAGGCTTCGTTACCGGGTACCGTGTTGCGTGAAGGGAGGCTACTGCATGGCGCCTGACGAGGCTCGCACAGAGGATGTTCGAGCTTGGTTACAAAAGGCGGCGCTGGATTTGCGCGCGGCAGAATACGGCATGTCCGAACCTGGCGCGGGGTTGCTGTCGGACGTGGTATTCCACGCTCAGCAAGCGGCCGAGAAGGCGTTCAAGGCGTTGCTGGCCTGGCATGATGTGCCGTTTCGAAAGACGCACAACCTCGAAGAGCTTGGCCGAGCGTGTGTTTTGATCGACGCCAAACTTTACGCAATCGTCGATCAAGCTGCCTCGCTCACCGAGTACGCGTGGAAATTTCGTTATCCTGGTGAGCCCAGCGAACCTTCTCTCGACGAGACGAATGAGGCCCTCAAGACTGCTCGCGAGGTTCTCAGAGAAATAGCTAGCCGCCTTCCGAAGGATGCCCAAGCCTGACCGAACCCAATTTCACACCGATGGAATGGTTCCATTGGAGTGCAGGGATAATCACCGGGACGACGGCATCGCCTATGACAGCAAACCTCGCCCGGTCGATCAGCCGTTGATCGTCATGCTCTCAGAAGACCGTCACTGGGTGGTCGCCAGGAAATAGATTCAGAATTGGAATAAACAGACATCGTGGAGAGGTCCCGTTATGGGGAGAATCAATCAATTCAAGCTCGGGCTGGTTTTGGCTTTCGTGCTTCTGGCGCCGCCCGTGGTGGCGCAAGAAAGTCGACCTCAAGTTCCGGATCATATTCCCCCCAAACGCTCATCACAGATCACTGACGGATTCGGCATCAACTCGGACCTGCCGCGCCATCCCTACTTGCCCTGGGAACGCTGGTGGTGGGGCCGGATGTTTGACGCTGGTGTGAAGTGGATCCGCATTGGCCAATACGAGAACAGCTCCGACCTGACGAGCTGGGATTATGTGGAGCAGAAGCGCGGCGTGCTGGCGATCAATCCTTTATTGGACGAGTACGTCGATTCGCTCCGCGACAACGGCATCCAGATTCAAGTCCAACTCATGTACGGCAACCCCATGTATACGTCGCCATCCGGTAAGCTCCCCGATTCCATCGAGCCCGAGCCCGGCTCGTTTCATAACGATGACCGAAGCCTCTATTCCATCTTCTGGGCGCCGCGCACACCGGAGCAGATCGAGGCATTCACTCGCTACGTTCGCTTCATGGTGAATCATTTCAAAGGCAGGATTCACTACTGGGCCCTCTGGAACGAGGAGGACATCGGCTACTGGAACCCCTGGGGGAATCCGGAAGAATATGGGCATTTGCTGAAAGCAATGGCCAAGGCCGTTCATGATACCGATCCGGAGGCGAAAGTAATTTACGGAGGCCAGGCCGACCCGATGCGCGACTTCGCGAAGCGCGCGCTCGATGCCTGCAATTGCGCCGCCGACATCGATGTCTTTGCCTATCACACCTACCCAGGTTACGGCCAAAACTTCAACCCTGAATCGGAGGACTATGGGGCCTATGGTCCCGAGTCCCCGGCGAAGTTACGGGACTTGGTGCGCAACTACCCGGGCATTCGCTCCGACATCCAGTTTTGGGACGATGAGTTCAATTCCATTCCTTCCTGGGAAGGTTCGGATGAGTCCGTACAGGCCAAGTACATTCCGCGCATGTTGGTGTACAACTGGGCGGCCGGCGTGAAGACCTTTGTCTGGATCATCGCCTCAGGCACCGACGGAAATGAATACGACGATTTCGGGCTGATTCACGGACTGCGCAACGTTGCGGAAGACTTCACTCCCCGGCCGGGATTCTTCTCATTGCAGAACACCAACGCGCTTTTTTCCGATACCAGGATCGATCCGTCCATCAGTATCGACAGCCCTGGGATCCCCGCTCTCCGCCGGAAGTCCGGATTTCCCTTCTATGCTTACGGCTTCCGCGCCAAGAACGGCAAGGCCATTGTCGCCTACTGGTTGGGCGCCCACAGCCTGCCGGGAAACGTCTTTTCTCCCTTCTACGAGAGTCTTACCCTGGAGAATACCGGGATCGAACACCCCGTCTTGATTGACGTGGTCTCGGGCGAGATCAGGCCCCTCGAGTGGAAGGAAGGCGCCCGCAACGTGCTCGCGTCGGTCCCGGTCCGCGACAGCGTTTTGGCGATTGCCGATGCGACCTATTTCGATTGGAACGTGCTGCCGGAGGCGCCAAGTTCTTTGCGCGCGCAGCGTGGGTCGGGGTCAGTGAGGCTGACTTGGGATATGCACGGCGGGAATCCAACCCACACCGCGCTGGAGCGCCGCATCGCGGAAGGGAGTTGGGAGAGGATCAAGACCTTCCCAGCCACAACGACGGAATTCACCGACTCGCAGCCCGGTCATGGCGTGGTTTCGTATCGCGTCCGCGCCCTGAACGATGCCGGGGAATCGGCGTACTCGAACGTGGTTCGCTTGAAATAGGTCGGAGGCAGCAGCCGGAATCTTGAATCTGGAATTTTGGATGCGGCCGTTAGGCCGCGCTGTGGTCTCTGTGGCTAGTAAAGGACAAAACACAGAGGTCACTGAGACCCTCCGTGCGCTCTGTGTTGTGGCTCTAAGCGCACAGAGCGCACGGAGACCTTGGTTTTATCCCGGCCATCGTCCAGATTTGTAATCTCAATTTCATTGGAGGTTCGGTTATGGGAAACCTTGCCATCACGGGTGGAAGACCCGTTCGCACCAAGCCCTTTGCTCCCTGGCCGGTTTACGACCGCAAGGAAGAACGGGCCATTCAACAAGTTCTGAAGAGCCGGAATTGGGGCGGTTATCCCTTCCCCAACGCGCACGCCAGCGCCTTCGCGCATCGCTTCGCGGAGTTCCACCGCGCCAAATACGGCATCGCATTAGCCAACGGCACGGTCGCCATCGAGGTCGCGTTGCGGGCCGTGGGGATCCAACCCGGAGACGAGGTTATCGTTCCCGCCTACACCTGGGAAGGAACGGTGGGCCCCGTGCTCCAACTGAACGCCGTTCCGGTTTTCGTTGACATTGATCCGGCAACGTACTGCCTGGACGCGCGTCTGATCGAGAAGGTGATTACTAATAAAACTCGAGTCATTTTGCCGGTCCACCTGGCGATGAGCTTTGCCGATCTCGATGCTATCGGGCGGCTCGCCCGGCAGCACCACTTGCTGGTGATCGAAGATTGCGCCCATGCGCACGGAGGACAGTGGAAAAAGAAGGGCGCCGGGGCCACCGGCGATATGGGCTGCTTCAGCTTCCAGTCGAGCAAGCTGATGACCGCCGGCGAAGGCGGCGCCGTGATCACCAATAAGCTCGAGTATTGGGAGCGCGCGCAATCCTACGTCAATTGCGGGCGCGCCAGCGAAACGGATAAATTTGGCCACCGCATCATGGGCTTCAATTACCGCCTGACGGAGTTTCAGGCCGCTATCCTCGAAGTGCAGCTCGGCCGCCTGGCGCGGCAGGCGGACACGCGGCAGGCCAACATGGAATATCTCGAGAGCCGCATCGCGGGCACGCCCGGGCTTGCCTTCCTGAAACGAGACCGCCGCATCACTCGCGTGGCGGCTTACCAATATGTCTTCAAGTATCTTCCCGAACACTTTGGGATCCCGCGCGCTGCATTCTTGGGTGCGCTCGAGATGGAAGGGGTCCCGTGCGACGGGCTGTTCTACGAGCCGGTGTACAAGAGCGCCTTGTTCCCGGTGAAAGCGGCGGATTATCCGGCGCTGTCGTGGGGCAGGGAGAATCCCCTCGACCTGCGCAGCCTTTACAATTGTCCAGTCTCCGAACGCGCCGCCTACGAGGAATCCGTCTGGCTGCCCCATCATTTCTTCCTCGGCAGCCGCAAGGATGTGGACGACATCGCGGCGGGTATACTCAAAGTCTGCGCGAACATTGAGGAACTTCGCGGGCTCAAGCACCCCGCCATCGAGACGAAACAGATGAGCCGGGCAGAGCGGCCCAAGGTGGAGAAACGGCAGTACTGAGGCCGCAAACGGGATCACCAACAACTGTCATTCTGAGGCCCCCGTTCTCTGGGGGCCGAAGAATCTCCGCAGTTGCTTTTTTCGTGCCAAGCCTCGCTCAAGTCTCTCCATGCGGGATTTACTGAAAGGATTAAGGCGACTTTCTTCGCACGCAACCATCCTTTAACCTGCTTCTCCCGTTGGATGGCGGAGCGGACGTCGCCGCAGCTCTCGTAATAGACGAGGCGGTTGAGCTTGTATTTTTAGGTGAAGCCGGGGAGGAGCTTATGCTTGTGCTCGAAGACGCGCCGCTCTAGGTTGCTGGTCACACCCGTGTAGAGTGTGCGAGAGTTGTTGGTCATGATGTAGACATAATACGTTTTCATTCAGTGCCTGCGCTGAGCTCGGAATCATAGCCCGTTCTGGTTATCGTGGCAAACTGCAGAGATGCTTCGCTTCGCTCAGCATGACAGCGCTGGGGGTTACTCCACCAATCGGACTCGCATTTGCTGGCCTGATTCAGTTCTGGCATAATGGCCTTCGGTACTGAAGGGTACGCTCGTAGGGAGCGGCTGAGTGAACATTACAACCTCCAAAAGGCAGCGTGGCGATTTCTGTCACAAATGGAAAGTTGCGGAACTAGCGGCCTTCGGTTCCGTTACCCGTGATGACTTCCGCTCCGACAGCGATATTGACCTGTTGGTAACCTTCGCCTCGGACGCCGAATGGAGCCTCTACGACTGGACCGACATGATCGCGGAGCTCCGGGAGATCTTCGGGCGTGAGGTCGACCTCCTCTCTCCCCAAGCACTTCGGAATCCCTTTCGTCGGCACGAGATCCTGAAGGCCCGCGAGATCCTGTATGCAGCCTGAGGCCAAAGACGCTGCCTGCCACCCCTGCCCGCGCAGCCGAATAGCGGAAGATGGTTGTCGTAAACAATTCGGCGGGAAGGCACACTGAAAGTCAGGAGGCCTATGAGAATCGTCACTGGTTTTGGGTCCAGATGTTTACTGGTTGGAGTTGGCTTGCTTGTCTCGTCTCTTGCCTTTCGTGCGGCTGTTCCGGCGGCTGATGGAGCGGCGATTTTCAAGAAGAATTGCACGATGTGCCACGGTGCTGACGGAAAGGGATTTCCTGCCCTCAAAACTCCGAACTTCACTGATCCCAAGTGGCAGTCGTCCGCTACAGACAAGGAAATAAGGGAAGCCGTCAAGAATGGCAAGAAAGGGACGACGATGCCGGCCTTTGGCGACCAGCTTAAGGACGAAGAGATCTCGGCTGTGATCGCCTACGTCCGCTCGCTGAAGAAAAAGTAGGATTCAGGGAAGAACCAGCGGTGTCATTCCGAGCAGAGCGAGGAATCTTGCGCCGTTTCTTTCTCCGGCAATCCGCCACCGCAGTGCAAGATTCCTCGCTTCGCTCGGGATGATAGCAATTGGTCTTTTCCTGAATCCTGACTCCTGCTTTTCAGTGCCCTCCCGCCAACTCCCGCACGATATCGCCCACAAACGCCTTCGCATCTCCGAAAAGCATCAAGGTCCTGTCGAGGTAATACAGTGGATTGTCGATGCCCGCGAAGCCGGGGCTCATGCTCCTCTTGATCACCATGACAGTTCGGGCTTTGTCCACGTCGAGGATCGGCATGCCGTAGATGGGGCTGCCCTGGTCGGTCCTTGCGGCGGGATTGGTCACGTCGTTAGCGCCAATCACCAGGGCCACGTCGGTCTGAGGGAATTCCGCGTTGATCGCGTCCATGTCGGCCAGCTTGTCGTAAGGAACATCGGCCTCGGCCAGCAGAACGTTCATGTGGCCGGGCATGCGTCCCGCCACGGGGTGGATGCCGAACTTCACATCCACGCCTCGTTTGGTCAGCGTATCGTAAAGCTCCCGGACTTTGTGCTGCGCCTGGGCCACGGCCATTCCATAACCGGGGACAATCACGACGGTGTTGGCATTGCCGAGAATCGCAGCGGCTTCTTCCGCGCTGGCGCTGCGCACTATCCGCTCTTCCTTCCCTGCGCCGGCCGAAACCTGCACCTGCCCGAAGGCTCCGAACATCACGTTGGTGAATGACCGGTTCATGGCTTTGCACATGATCACCGAGAGGATGAAGCCGGAGGACCCATCGAGAGCCCCGGCCACGACCAGCGCCTTGTTGTTCAGCACAAAGCCCAGCAGCGCGGCCGAGAGTCCGGCATAAGAGTTCAGGAGCGAGATGACCGTGGGCATATCTGCGCCGCCGATGGGCGTCACCAGCATCACGCCGAAGATCAGCGACACCCCCACCATCGCGGGGAATAGGCGCGAATGCTCGGGATGGAAGACCAGCCACAGCGCCAGCAGCACGGCCGCTCCCAGCACTGACAGGCTGACGAAGTTCTGCCCCTTGTAAGTAATGGGACGCTGCGGCAGGATTTCCTGGAGCTTCCCCGCCGCAATCAAGCTGCCGGTGAAG
>Ga0326728_10023273_pt1 | contig 11371 bp, 8 predicted proteins | sample MB3enrmetagenome_FD_207602 | JGI IMG/M metagenome (GOLD analysis project Ga0326728, IMG submission 207602) | Lab enriched peat soil microbial communities from McLean, Ithaca, NY, United States - MB31MN | ecosystem: Environmental > Terrestrial > Soil > Wetlands > Peat | place: USA: New York... | reverse complement strand
TCAAATCTCGACCATAGTAAAAAACACATAAGTTCCACCTCCATGAATAAGAAGGTATCTCTGAAAGACATTGCAGCGCAAGTTGGAGTTTCAACGGCGTTGGTTTCTTATGTGTTGAATAATAAAAAAGAAGGTCGAATCGGAAAAGAAGTTGCCGAAAAAATAAAAAAAACGGCTCGGGATCTCAACTATCAACCCAATCAGATAGCCCGCAGCCTGAAGGTGCAAAAAACGTTTACGATCGGCTTGATCGTGGCCGATATTGCCAATCCTTTTTCTGCACAAATAGCTCGTATTGTTGAGAACGAAGCTAAACAGAACGGTTATTCCGTTATTGTCGCTAAAACTCAGGACTTAATCAGATTGCTGATTAATCGCCAAGTTGACGGATTAATTCTTGCCTTACCCGATCGTGCTGAAGATCAAATTCTCTACTTGAAACGTAGCGGTGTCCCTTTCGTGCTGGTCGATCGCTATTACCCTTCCATTTCCACCAATTTTGTTGCTATTAATAACTACGAGGCTGCTCAAAAAGCCATTCGGCATTTAATGGAACAGGGGCATAAGCGTGTCGGCATTGTGACGTACAAAACCTCCTTATTCCATCTCAACGAACGGGTAAGAGGATCGGTGGATCTGTTGCACGAAAATGCATTGGTGAGCGAAGTTCGTATTGATCATATTCAAGAAGATGTCATGCACGCGATTGCCGGATTTTTGTCAGATACCGACCCTGTCGATGCCGTACTTTTTACCTCCAACTTACTGACTATCTCGGGACTTAAATATATTAATAATCTGGGGATAAAGGTTCCTGATCAACTGGCGGTGGTTGCTTTTGATGAAACGGATGCTTGCGATCTGTTTTATGCGCCTCTCACTTTTATCCGTCAACCCATGACTGATCTCGGGCGGATGTCGGTAAAATTACTGCTCAGTTCTATTGAGAATAATAACTCCATTGTCGCTGTGCAATATGATACGGAGCTTGTTGTACGCGATTCCTCAATTATTCAAAAATAATTTTTTTGTCAAGTTGTTTAAACGTTTAAACAATTGTTACACATAGATTATCTTCTAAATATAAATACTCTAAATTTAATTATCATGGAAGCAAATGTTCTAAAAAGGAAAACAGTTGTCTGTTATGGAGAAGTTCTTTGGGATATTTTCCCAACTAAGACCAAACCGGGTGGAGCCCCAATGAATGTGGCGTACCATTTGCAGAAATTCGGTGTCAATAGTCGTATGATTAGTCGGGTAGGAGCTGACGATCTTGGAAAAAAGTTATTAAACCTGTTGGAAGAGTGGAATATTCCTGTTGAAAATTGTCAGATTGACTCTGTACATGAAACAGGAAAAGTAGAGGCTAAAGTATTGCCTGGCAATGAGATGAGTTATACGATCCATGCACCGGCAGCATGGGACTTTATCACTCCTGATGAATCGTATGATCAATTGGTGAGCGAGGCCGATGCTTTTGTATTCGGAAGTTTGGTGACGCGCAACGAAACCTCTCGTGCAACGCTGTATGATTTGATAGAAAAGGCAAAATACAGAGTATTTGACATTAACCTTCGACAACCTTTTTATTCACGCGACATCATCGAATACTTGTTGTATAAATGTGATTTGTTGAAACTAAACGAATCGGAGTTGGATTTGATCCTTAAATGGTTTTTTAACGACTCTTATTCAGAGGAAGTTGCCGTACGCATTCTCCAGCAAAAATTTAAAATTGATGAGGTGATTGTTACCAAAGGGAGCGAAGGTGCAAGTTATTACACACCAACCATGTCCTATTCTTTCCCTGCGTTCAAAGTGCATGTGAAGGATACCTGCGGTAGCGGAGACTCATTTTTAGCCGCTTTCTTAGCAAAAAAACTGGAAAATCAACCTCCGAAAGTAGGTATGTTATATGCTACAGGTTTAGGCGCTTTTGTTGCCACAAACGAAGGTGCTTGTCCCGGTTACACCGTGGAAGAGTTGGAAGAATTTATCTCTCAAAAGCCTATTATTCATCTTACTTAATTCATAATATCTTAATTTTTAATCTTATCACGTATGAAACGAGCATTAAATCAGGCTTAAACCAAAGAGCTATGATTATTGCGAGTTCCATGTGTCCTTGATGTAAAAAAATAAAAATAATCACATGAAAACTTCAAATTCTAATTCAGTCGAAACGACTTCGGTCGATGCGTCATCAGGCGGAAAACGCTATATGTTACCTCTTATTCTCATTGTAAGCCTTTTCTTTATATGGGGAATGGGTGGCAGCATCAATGATATTTTGATCAAACAGTTTAAAAAAGCGTTTGAGCTTACTGACTTTCAGTCAGGTCTTGTGCAATCAGCATTCTATTTGGGCTATTGTCTTTTTGCTTTCCCGGCTTCGTTGGTAATGCGCAAATTTAATTACAAAATAGGTATTGTAGTTGGGCTGATTTTGTTTGCTTCAGGAGCTTTTTTGTTTTATCCGGCAGCCGAGCAAGCATCGTATGGCTTCTTCCTTTTTGCATTGTTTGTGATCGCATCGGGACTTACTTTTTTAGAAACGGCCGGCAATCCCTATGTTTCGGCATTAGGAGACCCGCAAACCGCTACTTTTCGGCTTAACTTGGCTCAATCTTTTAACCCTATCGGTTGTATCACAGGCATTTTAATTGGTCAGAATTTTATTCTTTCCGGCATTGAATACTCCAAAGAACAATTGTCTCACATGTCACCGGAAGCTGTGAAGAGTTACTTTACAACAGAAGCTCACGCGGTACAAACGCCTTATTTGGTTATCGGCATTGTCATTGTGCTGGCTGCACTGGTTATCTTGTTCACCAAGTTTCCGCTGGTAAAAGATGAAGAGACCCATGGTTCGTCAACAGTGAGACAAACATTGCAAATTATTTTTGGCAAACGCCATTTCAAACAGGCAGTTTTGGCTCAATTCTTCTATGTTGGAGCTCAGGTCTGTATCTGGAGCTATTTGATTCGTTATATACAAGGAACAATTCCCGGAACACCGGAAAAATCGGCAGCCAATTTTCTGACTATTTCATTGATAGTATTTACTGTCGGTCGTTTTTTCGGTACGGCGTTGCTGAAAAAAATCAAGGGTCATAACTTGCTTTGGATCTATGCCGCCATTAATGTGGCTTTGATATGCATTGCATTGACCTTTCCAGGAACAATCGGACTGTGGGCGTTGGTGGGCACCAGTTTCTTTATGTCAATAATGTATCCTACTATTTTCTCATTAGGAATCAGAGGATTGGGAGAGCATACCAAACTGGCGGCTTCTGTTTTGGTGATGGCAATTATCGGAGGTGCTTTGCTGACACCTATCATGGGTTTGGTTTCCGTACACTTTGGTATCGGGAAGGCGGTTATAGTACCTCTTACCTGTTTTATCGTTGTCGCTTATTACGGGCTGAAGGGATACAAAGAAAAAACTGAGACGATAGATTAATCGTACGAGTGAAGAATGAACAATTGTTTGATAGTCAATAAAAACTACAGGTTACATAATTCAATGTCGCTCATTATTCTTCCCGGATATTTATTTATTCCAGAAAGTTTACACGATTAAACAACACATCCATGAAAACAACAATTTCGCTATTGGTTGTAATAACCATTGCACTAACCACACGGGCGCAAGTGGTGATCACAAACTCCAATTTTTCGATGGGAACCACCGGAAGAATCGGGGTCGGACTCTCTCCAACGGGCGAAGGTAACATGTGGAAACCACTGAATCTTTCGGGGCAAGGCTCGTTGGCAGGGCGTATGGAGCAGACGGATTACATGGATCTGTTGCCTGCCATACACTTTACGCCGAAACTTATAGGGAAAGATAGTACGAACGTCACTTTTCAGGCACGATTGGGAATGTATTCCAATAACGGCCAGTTTATGGGCAATGTCAGTACGCAATCCCCAAATGGGTTGACCTTTATTTTACCTGAATGTTTTATAGAAGCTACTAATATTCTGGGAAGTCGTTGGTCGGCCTGGGTCGGATCGCGGTTTCGTCGTTATGATGACATTCATATTTGCGACTACTTTTATTTTGATGATCATTCGGCACAAGGCTTCGGAGTGAGTTATAAAAAGACTGAATTGACGATGCTGATGCCGGCCTCGAGCGATACGGCGGGCGTTTATCCCTATAACTATAAAGTGACGGTTGCCGGAGCGACTAATCCGGCTATCCGTCAACGGATGGTTTGGATCGGAGAACAAAGTATTTTGTTGAATGATGGAGGTGTCATCAAATTGTTAGGTGAATTTCATCATGTGGCGGCAACTTCTGCAAATGCTTTAATAAAATATCCGTCCGATAACGGATGGGTAGCCGGAATCAAATACAGCAGCCTGTTTAAAACTCCGTTACCAGGTTCGTTCAACCAATTCTCGGTAAGGTATGGCACCGGGATTGCCAATGGCGGAGATAATGGAAATACCTGGACATGGGCGACATACGGACCTCCTGATGCCGATGGGAAATATACGAGTGCTTACTCTTTTACCACAGTGGAACATTTTCTGTTAAACTTGTCACGTAAACTGAGCATCAACGGGTATGGTGTTTTCACCCAAAGTAAAGGTGGTTCATCAAGCGCAAATATGGCAACTTATTTCGATGGCACTCAACTGTATAATCATAAGCAAGACATTGTAGTGGGAGCGCGTATGTTGTTTTATGCCACCAATTGGCTGCATTTGATCGAAGAGGTGCATTATGCCGTGCGTAAAGACGGTGATAATCCGGATGCTGCAATGTGGAAATTTTCTTTCGCCCCGACAGTAGCTCCGGTTGGCAAGCGAGATCCATGGTGCCGTCCACATATCCGGTTAGTCTGCACATTGGCCCGTTACAACAACTATGCGATGGATAATCACTACTCTCCGTTTCTGAGTATTAATCAACAACGCTGGGGAACATACATTGGAGTAAAAACAGAATGGTGGCTTTTTTGACAATTCATAATTCACAATGCATAATGCATCATTTTATTTCACACCTTAAAACTTTCAGTTATGCCTATTTTTGGAACAACAATATTATCATTTATTCCCGGTTGGAGTGCCGACGGAGGGCGTTTTGCCATTAAGAAAACATCCGAATACGGTTTCGATATGTTGGAAATTATTTTGCCGGCTTCATTGGATTTTGATCCGGCAACTGTAAAGCGACAACTTGACGAACATGACATTACCGGTCGTTGCACTCTGAACTTGCCGGCAACTTGTCACGTTCCTTTTTATCCTGAGAATGCAATCGCATTGATCAAAGCGGCGCTGGATAAAGTGGCGGAGATGGATGGCGATTTCTTGGGAGGCGTATTGCACTCGGCTATCGGAACGTTTACAGGAAATCCTTGTACGAAAGAAGAACGGGTAATCGTTCAACAGGTTTTTACGGAAGTAGCTGCTTATGCCCGCGAACGAAACATCACGATTGCCCCGGAGCCTATCAACCGTTATGAAAGTTATGTGTTTACGGCAGCCGATGAGGTGTTGGATATGATTGATGTTATCGGCGTCGATAACGTGGGACTGCATCTCGATACTTTTCACATGAACATTGAGGAACTCAATTTCTATGATCCGGTTATTCGTGCCGGTAAACGGTTGAAGCATCTTCACATTACGGAAAGCGATCGTGGAATGACCGGAGAGGGGAATGTGCATTGGGATGATCTATTCCGTGGATTAGCCGAAATCAATTACCAAGGCCCTTTGGTACTCGAAAACTTTTCTTCTCAGATAAAAGAGTTGGTCGGCCCTACATCTTTGTGGCGACCCTCCAAATACAACTCGGAAGATCTGGCAAAAGGGAGTCTGGCCTTTATGCGTAAGATGACGGATAAGTGGTATCTGCAGAAATGACCTTATTCGATTATTTCCCTGCAGATCACACTGATTGAATTGGGTATATCCACAGCGATTAAATGTTTTGAGGCTCGGCGTTTTGAATGCCGAGCCTCTTGACTGTAAGAAAACACTATAGTTACTGCTTGGGAGACTATTGCGGTGTTCCAAAGCGGTTACGAAGTTCCAGATTGACTTGAAGTACATTAACCATCTCTTCTCCTGCCAATCCATTGAAAGGGGCATAAGCACTCTTCTTTAGAATATCTTCAATCTCTTTCCGGATGATGATCGTGTTTTGTTTCAGATCAACAGCCCATTTTGAAGATACCCGGTCAAGTTGATACATAGCATTCTGCATCGTGATATCGGGATCAAGTCCGGAGGCGGATGTGGTAACCATGTCGCCTGGAATATCCTGTAATTTGTCAGTCGGATGATCCGTTCGCCACATATCAAAAAAGATTGATTGAATATCCGAACCTACGCTGACAAGTTGAATCACTTTTTTAAGCTTACCATCAGTACCGGTTTCAGTCATGAGCGAAAGAAACTTGCCGGGATTGTCATTCGAAAAACATTGAAAGAAAGTTACCGCAATATCCGCCGGTGCCGGTTGTGGTATACTCGGATTACTCTTTACGAATTGCGCTACTATCTCTTTGTGTTTCTTAGCCCAATCTGCGACATAAGCCGTGTGCAACGAATCTGTCTTTACCCATGCCTGAGCATCGGAGCTGTGTATCGATGCCCATTGTGCAACTATATGCCGGTTGCTCTGGTACATGTCATGTTGAAACCAATTCTCGATGTCAGGGGCCACCAATTGCCCGGATTTCGTTCCTCCGTCATATTTTACGATCGGCCCAAGCGTACGGGCTACACGATCGCGTAAAGCATAGTTTGATGCAGCCAATGCAGATGAAGATGATGCTGAAGCATCATAAGATGCAGCCGACGGACGCGGTTGAAAATATTCATCTTTGGAAAACGGCTGTGCTATCAGTAAGGAACCGACGATCTTGCCATCCGGACCTTTTACCATACTCCCATTTGCCTGAAATGGGAAAAAGGTTTGTCCAATCAGCAATAATATAAGTGGATAAACCACACTACATATAATAACTGCGAAAAACAGAAGCAAGAAGCTTTTTGAAATTATTTTACCCATTTTCAAATCCTCCATTTTAATTAAATCTTAATTTACTAGATGTAAAGCCACCATGATCATATCAATCAACTTAATGCCGATGAACGGGAGAATAATGCCTCCAAGTCCCCAGTAAAGGAGATTTCGTTTAAGAAGGTTATCCGCACTCATGATGCGATACTTCACCCCTTTAAGAGCAACAGGAATCAACACCGGTATTATCAGGGCATTAAAGATCACTGCCGATAAAATTGCGGATATCGGAGAATGCAGGTTCATAATATCAATTGACTTTAACCAAGGCAGAGTCCCTGCAAAAAGAGCAGGTATAATGGCAAAATATTTTGCCACGTCGTTTGCTATCGAAAATGTGGTTAAAGCTCCACGGGTTATTAAAAGCTGTTTCCCGATATGAACTACTTCGAGCAACTTCGTCGGATCGCTGTCGAGATCGACCATGTTGGCAGCCTCTTTTGCCGCTTGTGTCCCGGCATTCATCGCCAAAGCGACATCAGCTTGAGCAAGGGCGGGAGCATCGTTCGTTCCGTCACCCATCATGGCAACAAGTTTTCCTTCTGCTTGTTCTTTCCGAATAAAGGCCAGTTTTATTTCCGGTGTAGCTTGCGCAAGAAAATCATCTACTCCCGCGCTTGCAGCAATAGCAGCAGCTGTTACAGGATTGTCTCCCGTGATCATGACCGTACGTAACCCCATTTTGTGCAACTGATCGAATCGTTCTTTCATGTTCGGCTTTAGTATGTCTTCAAGCGAAATTACACCAACCACATGAGAGTCCTCTGCCACGACGAGAGGAGTTGCACCTTTTGTTGCAACGCTATTGATTAATGAATCGATTTCAAGAGGAATCTTACCTTTATTGTCCTGAACAAATTTAATCACTGCATCCGGCGCTCCTTTTCGTATCTGTCGCCCGTTTGACAGATCGATACCACTCATCCGCGTTTGTGCCGTAAAGGGTACTATTACCGAATCTTTCGGCAAATTGATCGTATCTTTACTTTGCTTTTCATACAATTGTACAATGCTTTTTCCTTCAGGCGTTTCATCTGCGATAGAAGAGAGTGCTGCAAGTCTGGCCAAATCTGTTTCACTATATCTCTCCACTGGCAGGAATGTAGTGGCATGCCTGTTCCCAAGGGTAATAGTTCCTGTCTTGTCAAGCAGTACGACATCTATGTCACCGGCCAATTCAACTGCTTTACCGCTTTTGGAAATGATATTAGCCTGTAATGCCCTATCCATTCCTGCAATTCCTATTGCGGCTAGTAGAGCTCCGATTGTTGTCGGGATAAGACAAACCAATAAAGCAATCAAAGTAGGTACATCCGTACCAAGACTCTTCAACGGTTCGGCAATTCCGAGATAACCGGCCATATATTGTTCTGCATTCCATGCCATTGGCCACAACGGAATAACAACAATCAGGAAGATCAGCGTAAATGCCGAGAGGAGAAGTGCCAACGCAATCTCATTCGGACTTCGCTGGCGGATAGCTCCTTCGACGAGAGCAATCATTTTGTCGAGAAACGACTCCCCTGCCCCACTGGTAATTTCGACCACAATCTTGTCCGACAAGACTACAGTTCCGCCTGTTACGCCTGATACATCGCTATGAGCAGTACGAATCACGGGAGCCGATTCACCTGTAATAGCAGACTCGTCAACCGATGCGATACCCTCAATAATTTCACCGTCACCGGGAATCATTTGTCCTGCTTGTACCACGACACGGTCGCCGGGTTTAAGTTCCGTTGAGGAAACCTGTTCAGTCATGCCTTCTGCATTCATGCGATAGGCGATCGTGTCTCGACGTGCTTTTCTTAGCGAATCTGCTTGAGCCTTTCCGCGTGCCTCTGCAAGAGCCGTTGCGAAATTCGCGAACAACACGGTAAGAAACAACCACACGGTAAGTGCAATAAAATAAGTGATAGGCACTTGGCTTACATGGTTGCCGAATACTGCTGCCAACATATACAGAAGCGTTAAGATCGCACCGATTTCCACCACGAACATCACGGGATTTTTCCACTGGAGATCCGGACGCAACATCACAAAAGATTGTTTTACAGCTTGAAACAGGGTTTCCTTTTCAAGCAGCGCTCTTCGTCTGGCACGATGTGGAGACGTTGTCAGATTCGAAGAATGCTGTTTTTCAGCTTCTTCGGTATTCAGTTGTTTATTTTGAATTTTACTCATAATTTACCTCCTTCATAATTCTTTGTAGCACAAATTATTGAAGATTACTCATTTCTATTGATTCATTTATCCTCCAAACGGGATCGGTCCAAGATGTTCTGCGATCGGCCCAAGCGTTGCTATCGGAAGAAAGAGTAATGCTCCTATAATGATAATCGTTGCCAGTAAGAGAAACGCGAAAGTAGGTGTATCGGTTCGCAAGGTTCCCAGACTATACGGACTGGTTCTTTTTCTTCCAAGGTAAGCTGCCATCGCAACCGGTGCAACGATCGGAAGAAAACGACTGATCAACATTACGATTCCGGTGGCAATATCCCATGGCACTGCTTCGGGTGCCGGATTGGGATTATTGTAGAATCCGTAAGTAACACCCAATCCGTCAAAGGCCGAACCGTTATTTGCCGAAGCGGATGAAAACTGGTAAGACATTTGTGACAACCCGTGCGGACCAGGATTGCTTACCGCTTTGGTTCCCCAATTCGTAGCCGCGAATATACCCGTCGGCATAAGAATCATCAGCGGATGAATCAAGATGGAGATAGCCACCAACTTGACTTCTCGGGCACCGATTTTCTTTCCTAAGTATTCCGGCGTTCGCCCGACCATCATGCCGGCAATAAATATTCCTATGATTATATATAACAGCATGTTAATCATGCCGACTCCTTTTCCGCCAAAGATGCAGTTTAGCCACATCCCTACCATAGGAGACAAAGCCGCAAGCGGATTTAAACTGTCGTGTTCAGAATTTACGGCACCGCATGTCACGTCTACCGTAGTTGCTGCATACGTTGCCCCCGCTGAGGTTCCGAAGCGCATCTCTTTGCCTTCGAGGTTACCTAAATGCTGGTCGACCGGCAAGCCGGCAACAGAGGGCAATGTCACTATTCGCATTCCGCCTGGTGCCGAAGCGCTGGGAATTTGATATGTCCGAGCTATCGAATGACTGGTGAACGCAGGGTTTGGAGAATAGGTATCGAATGCGATCGCCCATACATAAGTACCCGCCATCAGAAATATCATCACGGAAAAAATGACATAAGCATGGCGCATTTTCTTCAACATGCGTCCGAACATAAAAACAAGCGAGAACGGAAAAATCATCATTGCCAACGTATTGAAGAAATTCGAAAGCGCTGTCGGATTCTCGAACGGATGTGCCGAATTCATTCCAAAAAACCCACCTCCGTTGGTACCTAGCATCTTGATGGACTCAAGGGCAGCTACAGGGCCCGTAGTTATATTCTGCTGGTTCGATTCAAGACCTGTAATGTGTAAAACACTCTTGAGAGTCATCGGACATCCCTGCGTTATGAAAATCAAACCGAAGATAAAGGCCGCAGGTATAAACATGTAGATCAATACGCGCCACATGTCGAGAAAGAAATTTCCCAGATGGCTATCGCTTCGGAGGGCTCGTATGATTGCCACCAAAGCACATAGGCCGATTGCCGCCGAAATAAACATATTGGAAATGCAGAAGAAAATCTGGCTGAAATTGGAGAGATGCTGGTCTCCTGCATAGTGCTGAAGATTCGTATTTGTCATAAACGAAATCACACTGTTGAAAATCGCACTCGGCGCTATCATAGGCCGATGCAATGGGTTCAACGGCATCCATTGCTGAAGAGCCAGAACGATGAAGCCGAAGATGAACAGCACCGTATTGAAAATCAGTAATGACCCCACATACTGTTTCCAGTTCTGATGTCCGCCGTCCAATCGTTTCTCAAACCACCCGAAAATCCGAAGTGGTCGATATTCTCCATTCATAATCCAGGTCATGTAACGACTTAGCGGAAACGCTAAGAGAGTTGCTGTAACCAGGAGAAGAATTGGTAATAACCAAATTTGTATAGTCATTTTTTTACTCCTTTCAGTTTATATTGAAGATTCCCTTTGATTTAATATCCTGTGTGTCATCTAAAATTTTTCAGGTCTTAAAAGAGCAACTACCAGATAAACGAAAAGGAACAATGCTACAATAGCCGTTAAATAAATCATTTTTTACCTCCTCATTCTTTAAATTAAATTTTTTCACAGGCTTCCATGAACAGATAACACAATCCCATCAGGATGATACCCAGAAAAAACATAGCTGATAACCAAATTAAAACGGCACTCATTATT
>Ga0326728_10023271_pt1 | contig 11372 bp, 13 predicted proteins | sample MB3enrmetagenome_FD_207602 | JGI IMG/M metagenome (GOLD analysis project Ga0326728, IMG submission 207602) | Lab enriched peat soil microbial communities from McLean, Ithaca, NY, United States - MB31MN | ecosystem: Environmental > Terrestrial > Soil > Wetlands > Peat | place: USA: New York... | reverse complement strand
GATTGAACTTCTCGCCCTGGCGCGTGCCCTTCTCCGTCAAGCGGACGGTCTTGATGACTTCAAAAGCGTTCATGTTATTCCTTGCTCAAACGGGCCTCGACTTTTTCAAACGCACTCTTCGTGAAGAGCAACTTGTCGGGCCGCAAGATATCGTAGGTGTTCAGCGAGTCGCTGGTGGCTAATGCAACATGCGGAATGTTCCGCGACGCCAGCATGAGATTTTTGTCCGTCTCCGATGAGATAATCAACGTCGTGCCCTTCAAATCCAGCGTGGACATCAAGCCAACAAATTCCTTGGTCTTCGGCGAGGCGAGCTTCAAATCGTCCACCACCACCACATCGCCGGCTTTGAGACGTTCGCTCAGCGCCTTGCGCAATGCCAGCGCGCGGGTTCGCCTGGAAACTTTTTTCGCAAAATCACGGGGCTTCGGCCCGAAGACGACGCCGCCACCGACCCACAACGGGGACTGGAACGAACCGGCGCGGGCACGACCAGTGCCTTTTTGCCGCCACGGCTTTTTGTTTGTGCCGGCGACTTCGCCGACGTTCTTGGTGCTGGCAGTCCCGCTGCGCTGCGCCGCCTGGTATGCGACAACCGTATCATGAACGGCCTGGGTTCCCTTTCCATCTTCAATCAGCGGGAATTTCACTTCCAGCTCACCCTGGTTTTTCCCTTCGATATTTTTAATGGCAATTTTCATGGCATTTTCCGGTAGGGCTGCGCTGCGGCGCAGCGCAGCCTCGGACGACCAGCAGGTCGCCCCTACCAAATTATTTTTTGACCTCGGCAGCCGGTTTGGTCTCCGGTTTCTTCTCGGCGGCGCCCTTCTTCTTCATCGGCGCGTGGCTGACCGGCGGCTTCCAGCCCTTGGGCCGTTTCTTGGATTCGCGGATGACGACATAATCGCCTTCCGCACCGGGAATCGCGCCTTTAACGAGCAAAAGATTTTCAGCTTCGCGCACCTGAATGACTTCCAGATTCTGCGTCGTGCGTTGGACCTGTCCCATGTGGCCGGGCATGCCAAAGCCACGCAGGACCGTGCCGGGGAACAGGCGCTGACCAATCGCGCCGACACGTCTATGCCAGCCTTTATGACCGTGCGTCGAAGGGCCGCCACCAAAACCGTGCCGCTTCATAACGCCTTCAAAGCCGCGACCTTTGGTGAGGCCAATGGCGTCCACAAAATCGCCGGGTGCAAACAACGTCGGCCCGACAACGTCGCCGGGCTTTACTTCCTTGGAGAAATTCCGGAATTCCTTGATGCGTTTCACCGCCACGCCGTTCTGCTTTTTGATGTGGCCAAGCAACGGTTTCGTCATGCGCTGCTCTTTTTGGTCGTCGAAGCCAAGTTGAACAGCGTTGTAACCATCCTTGCCAGCCTGGGTCTTGACCTGCAACACGCGATTGGGGCCGGCCAGCACAACCGTAACCGGCGTCATGACGCCGTGCGCATCATAGACGCGCGTGCAGCCGAGTTTTTTTCCTAAAAGTCCGAGGGGCATAACTAAAAAATGGATTGATGGATTGATGAATTGATGGATTGATGAATCGGAGAGACACCCGAGGGCGTCTTTCCAATAATCCAACTATCCAGGAATCCAATTATCCGGGTTTTCATATCTTGATGGTGATGTCCACCCCGGCGGGAAGATTGAGCTTCTTCAATTCGTCCACGGTCTTGGCGGTCGGCTCGATGATGTCAATCAGCCGTTTGTGCGTGCGTTGCTCGAAAGTTTCCTGCGATTTCTTGTCCGCGTGCGGCGAGCGTAGGACGGTGAAGCGCTCGATGCGGGTCGGGAGCGGGATCGGCCCGGCGACGCGCGCGCCGGTGCGTTTGACGGTGTCGGCAATTTCGCGCGCCGACTGGTCTATGACGCGATGGTCATAGGCCTTAAGTCGAATTCGAATGCGTTGGGCAGCCATACAAAGAACAATTGTCTGTTAATGGTTTCAAATAGTTTGCCGCTTCAATTTTTCAAAAGCGGACACAAATTTTATCAATAAAATGGTTCCGCGCAACACATTTTTTTGAGGAAATTTTGGCTATCCGACACTTGGTCTAAGAATTCAAACGCAGATAAATTTGCCTTGCCCAAATCAAATTTCCGGCGAAAATTATGTTATGACAACGACAGTTGAGGCCATTTACGAAGGCGGCAAGCTTCTTTTGGCCAAGCCATTGTCGCTGCCCGAGAAATCCCACGTGCGCGTCACCATCGAATCCGACCCTGACCGCGAGGCGTGGCTGACCCTCTCCGAAACCGCCCTGCGCCAGACCTGGGGCAATGACGCCGACGACGTCTTCAATGAATTGCTCCAGAAATGATGTCGTTCTCCTGCCGATCCCGTTTTCGGATTTGACCAGCCGCAAAGTTCGCCCGGCGATCGTCATTGGACGCCGCGGCGCGGACTTGTTCCTAGTCCCCATTTCATCTGTGCTCGCCAACACCGATTTTCCACTGCACGAATGGCGGGCGGCAGGCTTGAACGTGCCTTGCGGCGTCAAAGCACAGTTGGCCACGGTTGAAGAACGGCTCGTGGTGAAAATTGTCGGCAGGCTGGCCGTGACCGATGCTCAATCGTTGAACGAACGTTTGCGACTCTGGTTGCAATTATAGCCGCCATCTGCTCACTCGCCGGTTTCCTTACAAACTTTTCTATCCCATCGAAAGCGAGCGTGTCGTCGTCTTTCGCATTCTGCACGCGAAACGGGAACATCGGCAGCAATTTTAAGCAGGGAGTGCGCTTTTTGGAATGGACGACAGGAGCAAAGGGCGTTTGAATGACTCTGCTGCGTGAAGACGAAATTATGAGCGAACAAATCAACCCGCCAGCACCGCGCTACGTCACTTGCCGTTGCCACCACTGCAATGGTGGAATCGAATTTGACGCAAGTGATTTTCAGGTCGGGGAAACTCGTCCGGTTGAATGCCCGCATTGTCACAAGGAAACAGTAATTTATGTTGAAAGTCTGACTGAACGGCTGACACCGAAAAAGTTTTCCGATTTTATTGGGCAAAACAGAATCAAGGAGAGGCTTGAACTTGCTATCGCGGCAGCAAAGCAGAGACATGAAACGCTTGGCTACGTCTTGCTCGTAGGCTCACCAGGTTCAGGAAAGGCCACACTCGCTTATATTATTGCGGAGGAGATGGGTGCGAATCTCAAATCTGCCAATGGCATGGAGATTGAAAAGGCCGGCGACCTCGCCGGGGTACTAACGAACCTGGAGGATAAGGAAATCTTGTTCATTGAGGAAATTGATCGCCTGCCAAAACTCCTTGCCGAATACCTTCAACCGGCAATGAAGGATTTCAAACTCGACGTCATCATTGACCAAGGCCCAAATGCTCGCAGCGTCCGGCTGAATCTCCCATATTTCACGCTCATCGGTTCTACAACAAATAAACAACGGCTCACGCCTAATTTATTGTCGTGTTTTCCGGTGATTGAAAATATGGACGATTACGGCATTGAAGAACTGGCGGCCATCGCCCGCCGGTTCGCCACGGCAATCGAAGTTGAGATTGACACAGACGCTGCCGATAGAATTGCGCGTTCGGCAGACGGCACACCGGTTGATGTCTTGAATCGCTTGCAGCACGTCCGCGATTTCGCCCATGTCAAGGGCAGCGGGAAAATCACACTGGAGATTGCGGAAGCAGCTTTAAAAATGTTAGCTTCACACGACGAAAAGCCAGATGCCAGTGAAAACCGCGACGCGATTCCGTCCGCAATCCGCCGGGAAGTCTGGCGCAGAGATGGAGGCAAGTGTGTGAAATGTGGCAGCCGGAAAAATCTGGAATACGATCACATTATCCCGGTTTCAAAGGGCGGCAGCAACACAGCGCGAAATATCGAATTACTTTGCGAAGCATGCAACCGTGCAAAAAGTGACATGATCCAATAGCTACCTAGAAAAGCATCAATTGGACTAAGCCATGAACCAAGCTCAGGTCTTAAAAATCGCCGGAATTGACAAAAACCATCCAGTAATGAGTTTCATAAGAGAGGTTTCCACGGCTGGCAATTACCGCTTTCGCGTCATCGTTGCTGGTGCAACGCTCGAACTCCTGATAACCACGCTAGTTAAACATCATTGTAAAAGACACGGCGGGAAGTTTGCCAAGTTTACCTTCGACAGAAAGCTACTCATTCTCCACGAAATGGGAATACTCTCCGACAACCGTTACAGGCTATTAAAGCTTTTCAAAGACTTGAGGAATGATGCTGCCCACGAGCACAAATTTGAGATTACAAAAGAGACGCTCTCAAAGTTTCCTATAACAATCACAACGAATCGAGAAGACTACATTGTTTTTCATATCTGCGCAAAGATGGTCATGGAACTCTGGAATGAACACAGCAATGTTTTGATAAGCTATTTTAACGAGCAGGCTCGCAAATAAGATTCAATCCTAGCTGTAATGGCCCTGGCGGCGAGCGGGACGTTGCTGGAGAACGTGAATTACGCATCAAGAGCAGTTTTCTATTGAGCTTCTTGAAGTCTGTCCCAGACGTGGCGAATAAGTTGAAACTGCCGAACACGCAGGAGGAGGAGTTTGAGGACGTAGTAAAGGATACGCAGGCAGCGACGGTGCTGGTTTTGGTTTACTAAATAAGGAAAGCAAGAAAGCAGGAACTGATTTTTCCTGATTTCCTGCCTTCTTTATTAACCGAAAACTACGTTCGAGCAGCCGGTTTTTTCGCCGCCTGGTCCAGAATCGTGTCCAGCACACTCTTTGGCACCTGCTCGAATGTAAATGGCTCCATCGAGTACGATGCCCGTCCCTTCGAGAGCGACCGGATGGCCGTAGCGTAGCCGAACATTTCGGCCAGCGGCACCTGCGCCTTCACAATCGTCTGGCCCGATTTGGCTTCGATGTTGACGATGTGGCCGCGGCGGCGGGTGATGTCGCCGATCAAATCGCCCTGATATTCGTCAGGCGTGGCGACTTCCACCTTCATGATCGGCTCCAGCAAAATCGGATGCGCCTTTTTGAAGGCGTCCTTGAGCGCGAAAATGCCGGCCATCTTGAAGGCCAGTTCGTTTGAGTCCACCTCGTGGAACGTGCCATCCACAATCTGCGCCTTGAGGTCAATGACCTGATAGCCCGCATAGACGCCGCCTTTGATGGCTTCTTCGATGCCGTCAATGACCGCCGGGATGTATTCCTTGGGAATCGCGCCGCCGACGATCTTATTTTCAATCTCAATGCCTTTGCCACGTTCGTTGGGCTGAATTTGGATGCACGCGTGGCCGTATTGACCGCGACCACCGGATTGTCGGATAAACTTGCCCTCGCCATCCGCCGATTTGGTGATGGTCTCGCGGTAGGCGATTTGCGGCGCGCCGGTGTTGGCGTCCACCTTGAACTCGCGTTTGAGACGGTCAATGATGATTTCCAGGTGCAACTCGCCCATGCCGGCGATGATAAGCTGGCCGGTTTCTTCGTTGGTGAAACAGCGGAAAGTCGGATCTTCCTCGGCCAGTCGTTGCAGGCCTTCGGACATCTTGTCACGGTCCTGCTTCGTCTTCGGTTCGACGGCCATGCTGATGACCGGTTCCGGGAACGTCGGCGGTTCGAGCGTCACTTCGAAATCCTCGTCGCAGAGCGTGTCGCCGGTGGTGATGTTGCGCAGGCCGACCAGCGCGGCGATGTCGCCGGCAAAAACCTGGTGAATGTCCTTGCGCTCGCTGCCTTGAATAATCATCAGGCGGCTGACGCGCTCACGCTTGCGCGTGCGTGGATTGTAAATCATATCGCCCTTTTCGAGTTGGCCGGAATAAACGCGGAAGAACACCAGCTTGCCCGCGTAAGGATCCGTCCACAACTTGAACGCCAGCGAGCAGAACTTGCTGCTGTCGTCGGTCGGCACTTCCACCTTTTGTTCGGCCTGGCCTGGCACTTCGCCGGTGGCCGGCGGCACGTCCAGAGGACTGGGCAGATAATCCACAACGGCGTCAATCAGGGGCTGCACGGCTTTCTTTTTGAACGCTGAACCGCATAGCACGGGAACCAGTTCAATCTTGCAGGTGAGCCGGCGGATAGCCGCCTTGAGTTCCTGCGGCGTAACCGGCTTTTCGTGCAGCACCAGGTCGGCAATCGCATCGTCCTTGTTGGAAACCGCGTCAATCAACTCCACCAATGCCGCCGCCGCGCGGTCCTTGTGCTCGGCGGGAATCTCTTTCACCTCAAAATTCAAACCCTCGTTCACAACATCGCCCGGCCCCCAAACGATGGCCTTTTGGTTCACCACGTCAATGACACCGGCAAACTTGTCTTCCGCGCCGATGGGCAGGAAAATCGGATACGCATACGCCTTGAGCTTGGTGCGCATGTCTTTGAGTGCATTTTCGAAATTCGCGCCCGTGCGGTCCATTTTGTTGACGAATGCGATGCGTGGCACCTTGTACTTGGTCGCCTGCCGCCAGACAGTCTCCGATTGCGGCTGCACGCCGGCAACGCCACAGAATACCGCCACCGCGCCGTCAAGCACGCGCATGGAACGCTCGACTTCGGCGGTGAAATCTACGTGGCCGGGCGTGTCAATGATATTGATGCGATGCGGAATGTCCTTGAACGCCTTGTATAGCGCCTCTTCGCCGTGCTTGCTCTGCTTTTGGGTCCAGTAACAGGTGACGGCGGCGGAGGTGATGGTGATGCCGCGTTCGCGCTCCTGTTCCATCCAGTCGGTCACCGTGTTGCCGTCGTCCACGTCGCCAATCCTGTGGATGAGGCCGGTGTAAAACAGGATACGCTCGGTCGTGGTCGTCTTGCCCGCGTCAATGTGCGCCGCGATGCCAATATTGCGCGTACGCTCCAATGTGTACTCGCGTTTGGGCGAATTAACCGATTTCGTTTTTTCAGCTACGACTTCCATCTCAATTCCAATAATAAAAATGCCCCGGGCCTTCCAGCCTCTGGGGCATTATTCCAATTATATCTTACCAGCGGAAATGTGCAAACGCCTTGTTGGCCTGCGCCATCTTGTGCACCTCGTCGCGTTTGCGGATGGCGTTCCCCTGTCCTTGATAGGCCTCCAGAATTTCCGCCGCCAGCGCCTCGCGCATGGGCGTGCCCTTGCGGGCGTCCGCGAAATTTACAATCCACCGCAATGCCAGCGCAGCCTGCCGTTCCGCCGGCACTTCCAACGGTACCTGATACGTCGCGCCGCCGACGCGCCGCGCCTTGGTCTCGATGCGCGGCTTGGCGTTGTCCACCGCACGTTGCAAAATTTCCACCGGATTGCTGGCCGGATTTTTCTCCGAGATGCTGTCAAAGGCCTTATAAACAATCCGCTGCGCCGTGCTCTTTTTGCCGCACCGCATCACAGTGTCGACCAGCCGCGAAACCAAGGTGCTCTGGAATTTTCCGTCCTTGGCCGTTGGCCGTTTGTTTGCTTGTCGTCTGCGGGACATGGGTGCGGTTAAATGAGTTAAATAAGTTGAATCGCTAAATTGCTTTACGAGGCCGCTGCAGGAGCCGCTGGAGCAGCGGCAGCGGCGGCGGCGGGTTTGGCGCCGGGTTTCGGGCGTTTCACGCCGTACTTCGAACGGCTGACCCGGCGTTTCTCCACGCTGGCGGCGTCGAGCGTGCCGCGCACGATATGGTAACGCACACCCGGCAAATCCTTCACGCGCCCGCCGCGCACAAGCACAATCGAGTGCTCCTGCAAATTGTGGCCTTCGTCCGGGATGTAAGCGATGACCTCGTAGCCGTTGGTCAAACGGACCTTGGCCACCTTGCGCATCGCCGAGTTTGGCTTCTTGGGCGTGCGCGTCATCACCTGGATGCACACACCACGACGAAACGGCGACCGATCCAAAGCCGGAGACTTGGACTTGTACCTTACCTTACGGCGGCCCTTCCGGACCAACTGGTTGATTGTCGGCATTTCGCGTTAAAATCGGGTAAATATCACCGGCTTCGCTGCCGGAGAAACGGAGGGCGGAATATAGCAAACCCAATCATTGTTGCAACAAGTATTTTGACCTTTTCCAAGACAGGTCGCCGCTTCAGTTCCGCTACCGCGGTTGACGTCGCGGCTCCGGCATGGCTCAGTTCCTGGCCGTTAAACCACATGAGAGCGTCACTACAGGCATCGTTGTTTCGGCGCTACCGAGCTTTTTGACGTTTGGCTTGTTCTACTCGCTGGCAGTTCACATGCGCCAGAGCCTTGGAGCATGGCTAAGTTCCATCGGCGAGTGTGGATTTCCTCCCTTGTTGGTCACTCATGCAGCCGTCACCGTGAATTTTTTTCGTCGCCCTATTGCTATCCATCATTTCTATCGCACCTGTGGCTATTGTCGCGTGTCTTTTCGTTAAGCGCTGGAGGCATTGCACTCTCTATCTTGCGCTTTATGCCATTTTGCTTTTTGTTTGCTGGGGACTTATACAGTTTGCGCCGGAGCCATTTCTTTATTGGTGGAGAGATTAATACGATGCGGCCTAGCCCTCGGATAAGCCCAAATTTCTTTCGCGTCCTTCGCTGACCTCATTTTGGTTTCTCCCCATAGTTGATGGCCATGGCGCCGCCAAGCAGGTTGATGAGGCGCACGTTTGACAGGTTCAATTCCCGCATCTTTGCCGCAACGCCTTCCTGCGCCGGATAATGTTTTAGTGATTCGAGGATATAGGCGTAGGCATCCGCATTGCCACAGAACAGCCTGCCCAGGAGCGGCACGGTCATTTTCAGGTGCGCGAAATAAATCGCGCGCCACAGGGCGTTCGGCGGCTTGCCAAAATCCAGCACCACCAGCCGCCCGCCGGGTTTGGCCACGCGAAGCATTTCGCGCAGACCCGCCTCCCAATCAGCCAGATTGCGCAATCCGTAGCCAACGGTAACGGTATCGAATGAATGGTCCGCAAAGGGAAGTTGTTGCGCGTCGCCCTGAAAAAAGACCGGAGGACGGAAGCCGGAAGTCGGATTTCTCACTTTCGGCCTCTGACTTCTGGCTTCTGACTTCTGACTTCTGACCTTCGCGATTTCGAGCATGGCCTGGCTGAAGTCAAGGCCGGTCACTTCCGCGCCGCGTTGCGCAAGAGCCAAGGCGAGGTCGCCGGTGCCGCAACAAACATCAAGCGCGCTCTGGCCGGGCCGGATGGCGGCCAGTTCCACGACCCGATGTTTCCAGCGCCGGTGGAGGCCGAAGCTTTGCAGGTCGTTGAGAAAATCATAACGCCGGGCGATGGCGGCGAAAAGGTCTTTGACCTTCGCGGCGCGCTGTTCGCCCGGGGCGTAAAAGACGTTGCTCACGGCCGGAGTCTAGCAGATTGGCCCGCGTCCGAGTCAAAGCCCATAAATTCTGTTTGCGTTTGTGCTTTTTTTTGGTACAGACCCTGCTAGCAACACGGTGTGAAATTAAAGATTCCGTTCTTGGCCAGGAAAACGCAAGAAACGCAAAAGTCATGTATGAGTGTCAATGCCCCCAAGCCGCCGGCGGGTGCGTCGGCAAAAATTTTGGTCGTGGATGACAACGAAGTCCTCGTCAAGACCGTTTGCCTCAAGTTGAAGGGGGCGGGCTATCAGGTGGCAACGGCGCAAGACGGCGCGGAAGCCATGTCGGTCGTGCGCATGGAGAAGCCGGATTTGATCCTGCTCGACATCACTTTTCCGCCGGACGTCGCTGGCGTACCGTGGGACGGCTTCCGCATCATGGAATGGCTCCATCGCGTGGATGAATCCCGAAAGATTCCCATCATCATCATCACTGGCGGCGAGGACGTGAAAAACAAGGAGCGCGCCATGGCCAGCGGGGCGGTGGCCTTCTTCCACAAACCGATCAACCATGATGATTTGCTCAAGGTGATTCGCGCGACCCTGAGCAGCAACGCTCCCAAGCCGGCCTGAAATCGGGCTTGTCATCCCGGCATCATTTCCTAAGCTGTTTGTCCGTTTTCAGGAAGCGAGCGTAGCTCAGTCTGGTAGAGCGTCACCTTGCCAAGGTGAATGTCGAGGGTTCGAATCCCTTCGCTCGCTCCAATTCACTTTTCGCGACAGGCAGTGACAGAACAGGACAAAGCCCGTCAGTATCAATGCTTTCGTGAGTTTTTGTCCCTTCATTTTTTGCGACAGCTTGCGACACGTTTTGACCCTCTGGGACTAAAATCTGTGCGCGTATTTGTGTACACCCCCCCAGCCTTGGCAGATTCTTGATTGAGTCGTAAATCGGCAACTGAGCTTCATCCGTATAGCCGTCCGTCTGCCGGATACTTTTATGGCGCATTTGCTTTCTCACAAAATTGTCGGGCATGCCATTTTTCCGCATAAAGGTGGCAAATGTGTAGCGCAATGCGTGAAAGTCAGCATACCGACCTTGCTCATCCTGATAGGCAACGCCAACGCGCTCCGCATCCACTTTGAGCCGTGAAGCACGCGGAATTCCATTAGGGAATACCAAATCCGACGGCGACCAGTTCGCCGGACGATGTGCTTTCAATGCCTCGACAATTTCAGGCACCAGAATCACAGGCTCCCGTCTTTTATTCTTTGCCGTCTCCGCCCGGACAATGATTTGAGGGATTTGCGATTCAAGCCGAACATCGCTCCATTGAAGTTGGCGCAATTCTTCCTGTCTCAATCCCGTCCGCGCCGCCGTAAAGTAAATGATTCCACGCGGGCCAGAACCTTCAATTACTTTTACCAACTCCTCATCCGTGAAAGCGCGACGCACGCGCTTTTTCTGCCCGCGCTCATCCACTTTGGGAAAGTTTTTGAGCGGGTTAGTCTTGATCCGGCCAACCCGTTCCATCCAGTTGAGGAACGAGACCATCCCTTGCAGGTAATGATTTTTTGTTCGCGCTGCCGCTTTTTGTTGGTTGAGCCACCCGTCAAATGAACCTGCCGAAATGTGACCCACCAATTTCCAACCGCATTCTTTCATCAGCCGGATGATGCGCCCCTTAAGCAAACGCGCCCCACGACCACCGCGCCCCGCCCGCTCGCGTGTCACCAAATTCTTTTCGTAATCGTTCAAATGTTCCAGCAATGAACGTTGCGCGGCATCTCTCACCAGCTTCGACTCGATGACGCCCGCCGCTTCCTGCTGCTTTTCCTCAATGAACTTCTGAGCCAACTTGTTCGCAGTTTGAAGTTCATTCACACCGAGAGACTTCCAGCGGTCTGCGAGCATATCGCCGAAACGATAGCGCAGATAATAGCAGCGCGTCATTTGCAACTTGCCGTTTTTACGAAAGCGACGTTTTTCAACTTTGAAAATCATGATTGCCTCCATTCATTAACATTTGCACCTGACTCCAACGAAACCGGATGCCACCCAAAATTTTTACGCGGGTCAGCCGGCCAGCTTTAACCAGCCTGTCCACCGTGCGCAACGAACAAGAAAGCACCTCAGCAACTTGTCGTT
>Ga0326728_10023270_pt1 | contig 11372 bp, 11 predicted proteins | sample MB3enrmetagenome_FD_207602 | JGI IMG/M metagenome (GOLD analysis project Ga0326728, IMG submission 207602) | Lab enriched peat soil microbial communities from McLean, Ithaca, NY, United States - MB31MN | ecosystem: Environmental > Terrestrial > Soil > Wetlands > Peat | place: USA: New York... | reverse complement strand
CTCCTCTTCACCGAATAAATTAATATAAGACACGCCGGCGGCAGGCGCAGGCCATTCAGGTCGAGTCGGCATGAGCGCCACGAGGGCCGACTCGACCGGACCCGCCTTGCCGTGCCCCCTGCCCTGCACCGGCCTCTCCATATATTTAACTTGAATTAGCGGTGATTTCATATTATTTTTTTAAGATGTTCCATATCAAGGATGAAAACGCCATAGTCCTCGCAAGCGAATCGACCAGAAGGATAGATATCCTCAGAACCCTCGGCGTATCTTTCTCTATTATCCCCCCTGACATCGACGAGCGGAGGAAGGGTTACGAATCGCCGAAGGACTACGTGTTGAGGATTGCATACGAGAAGGCGCAGAAGGTGGGCAATCTCTTCCCGGACAAATGGATCATCGGAGCGGATACCGTGGTGGTCCACAAAGGGAGGGTGCTCGGCAAGCCGAAGACGGAGGAAGACGCCTTCACCATGTTGAAGAGACTTCGGGCAACCTGGCACAAGGTTTTTACAGGGTATTGCATCCTCAATATGTCCAGGGAGATCGTCTACCAGGATGTGGCGGAGACCAAGGTCTTTATCAAGGATCTGACGGATGATGAGATCTCAAAGTATGTGAATACTTCAGAACCCTTTGACAAGGCGGGCTCTTATGCAGTGCAGGGTAAAGGCGGCTACATGGTCAAGGAAATAAAGGGGTCCTATACCAACGTAGTCGGCCTTCCCATCTGTGAGATCACGGAGGCTCTTCTTTCGCTGGGCATCCTTTCGTGAAAAATATCCGGGAGTCGTTGGCCGTGGTACGGGATCAGATACTGGGCGCCTGTCAAAAGGCAGGACGGCCGGGAGAGGCGGTACGGCTTATCGCCGTGACGAAGAAGGTCGACGCGGAAAGGGTGCGGGAAGCGGCAGAATTTGGCATAAGAGAATTCGGGGAGAATTACGTGCAGGAGGCGCAGGGGAAGAGAGAGGCTCTCGGGCCGGGAGGCACCTGGCATATGATCGGCCACGTGCAGACAAATAAGGCGAAATACATCCCGCGCCTTTTCGATTACGTCCATTCCGTGGACCGGTGGGACCTGATCGAGGTGCTTGAACGCCATGGGAAAGAGCTTTCCCTCCTCTTCGAAGTCAATCTTTCCGGAGAGCCTCAGAAACACGGTGTCTCAAAGGAGGGTCTCAGGTCTATGCTCGAAAGGATCGGGGACCTGCGATACGTGAAGCCGGTGGGGCTTATGACCGTGCCCCCTCTCAGCACGGACCCTGAGGAGGCTCGTCCTTTTTTCACCGCCCTTCGCGAGCTCCTCCGGGAAGTGAACCGGGAGTTCGGTCTGGATATGAGGGAGCTCTCCATGGGGATGTCGGCCGATTTCCCGGTGGCCATCGAGGAAGGGGCCACCATGATCCGCATCGGGACCGCCATATTCGGTGAGCGGCTATGAAGGCATGGGAAGGAAGGTTCACCGGCACCACGGATGTGCTCATGGAGCGCTTCAGCTCATCCATCGGGATCGATTGGCGCCTTTTCCGCTATGATCTTGGGGGGAGCGTGGCGTACGCGGAGATGCTTGCGAGGATCGGCATCTTGAGGGAGGAGGAAAAGGTGCGGATTGTAGAGGCCCTCCGTGAGATAGAAGGGGAGATAGAGGAGGGCAGGCTCGATTTCCGGGACGAGCTGGAAGATATACACCTGCACGTGGAGCAGCGGCTTATCGAAAAGGTGGGTGAGCTGGGCAAGAAGCTCCACACGGGCAGGAGCAGGAACGAGCAGGTCTCCCTCGATACCAGGATGTACGTGAAGGCGGAGCTCTTCCGCCTGGATACCCGCCTGAAGGCCCTCATGGAAGGGCTGGTAAAAAAGGCCGAGGAGGAAGAAACCGCCATTATGCCGGGCTACACGCATACGAGAAGGGCGCAGGTGGTCCCTTTTGCCCATTATCTGATGTCCTACTACTATATGATGAAAAGGGACAGGGAGAGGATCGGCGAGGCATACTCGCGCGCGGATGTGATGCCCATGGGAAGCGGGGCCCTCGCCGGCTCCACGATCGACGTGGATCGCGAGTTCCTGCGGGAGCGGCTCGGATTCTCAAGGACCTCCGAGAACAGCATGGACGCCGCTTCGGACAGGGATTTTGTGCTCGATGCCCTCTACGCCGCAGCCGTGATCATGCTCCATCTAAGCAGGCTCAGTGAGGACCTTATCCTCTTCTCCACGGAGGAATTCGCCTTTGTCACTTTACCTGACAGTCTCTGCACGGGGAGCAGCCTCATGCCGCACAAGAAGAACCCCGACGCATTGGAACTCATCAGGGGAAAGGCCTCCCGGTGCCTGGGCGACCTCTTCAGCCTCTGTTCCCTTGTCAAGGGTCTTCCGTCCACTTACAACAGGGACCTGCAGGAGGATAAGGAGCCACTCTTCAGGAGCCTCGCCACGGCCCAGGATGCCCTGACGATCATGACCCTCGCCGTGGAGGGCCTTTCCCTCAACAGGGAGCATATGGAGAAGGCAGTGACGGCAAGCTTCATGCCGGCCGTGGAGATGGCGGAGTATCTCGCGGCAAAAGGCGTACCCTTCAGGGAGGCCCACCATATCGTGGGGAGAATGGTAAAGGCGTGTGAGGAGAAAGGGGGCTATCTCTGGGGGATGGACCTCGAGGAGATGCGCACCTACTCGAAAGCCTTCGACGAGACGGTGTTCGATTATATAGACCCCCATCATGTAGTGAAGAACAGGAAGACCCAGGGCGGGGCGAGCCTGACGGAGGTTGAAAGGCAGATTGAAACGGAGAAGGCTTATCTTCGTGGTTCTTAGTCTCGTGTTTCTCGCCGCGGTGTCCTGCGGAAAAAAGGGTAATCCCGTGCCCAAGGGGCTTGCCGTGCCGAGGACGATCGGAGATTTGAGGGGCGACGCACGGGACGGGGTGCTCTTCCTCTCTTTCTCCCTGCCCACAAAGAATAAGAACGGAACGGACGTAAAGGATCTCGAGGGCTTCAGATTCATGAAGAGCTGCAGCCCCTGCGGCGGGGGTTTCGAGCCCTGGAAAGATATCCGCCTGACGGACAGGCAAGGCTACACCATACGGAGCGGGAGGCTCTATGTCTATGACGACGACCTCAAGGCCGATTACGTTTACAGCTACAGGGTCTATCCCTATAACGTAAGAGGCGTGCAGATGGACGGCTCGAACGTATATTCCGTGAAGTGGCAGCATCCGCCGTCCCCTCCGAAGGGTGTGACAGCCCGCGGGGAGGATTCCAAGATCGTCCTCTCCTGGAAGAAGGCGGATGAGCTGCTCTACAATGTGTACCGGTGGGAGGGAAGCATCTATCCCCTGGTACCCCTCAATCAGGCTCCCCTCACTGCCGGCGAGTTCACCGATTCGGCCGTACAGAACGGGAAGACTTACAGGTACGAGGTGAGGGCAGCGCAAATGGAGGGGACTATGCCCTTCGAGGGGCAAGGCACCGAGGTGTCGGCAGCGCCCAGGAAAAGCACGCCCCCCGCGCCTCCGGAGGGGCTTAAACTGGAGAAAAAAGACGGGGGAGTCCTGCTGTCGTGGGCGGCGAGTCCGGAAGCCGATGTGGCGGGATACCGCGTGTACCGGGTTGTGGCGGGAAGACCCGAGAGGATCAACGGGGAGCTCTTTCGTGAGCCTCGCTTCCTTGACAAGACGCCGGGCGCGGAGCTGCGGTACGTCTCCTACTACGTGACCGCAGTCGATACGAGCGGAAACGAGAGCGGCCCCTCCAAGGAAGCGATTATCATACTAAGGGAGCAGTGAGAGGGCCCCAGCGCCCCAATAAACCAGTGAACCTGATAAGGTAGCGCGATGAACCACTTCACCTACATTGACGGCCTGCTCCACGCCGAGGAAATCCCCCTCGACGAGATTGTCTCGGCTGTGGGCACGCCTCTCTATGTCTACAGCCACGCCACCCTGGAACGCCACTTCCTCGTGTTCGACCGCGCCTTTGCGCGGATACCCCACATCACCTGTTATTCCTGCAAGGCGAATACCAATATCGCTCTCCTCAGGCTGATGGCGAGGCTCGGGGCCGGGGCCGATATCGTGTCGGGCGGCGAGTTGACCGCGGCACTCGGCGCCTCGATCCCGGCCAATAAGATAGTCTTTTCAGGCGTGGGCAAGACCGAGGAGGAAATCGCCTACGCGATCCGTTCAGGTATTGCCATGATCAACATAGAATCGGAAGGAGAGCTCCGCCTCATCGCGGCGCTGGGCAAGAGGATGGGCACAGACGTGCCCGTCTCCGTGAGGGTCAACCCGGAAATCGACGCGCGGACCCATCCGTACATCACCACGGGCCTGAGAAGAAACAAGTTCGGCGTGCTCTGGTCTGACGGGCGCCGGCTCTACGACGAGATAAGAAAAACGGAATACCTTGTCCCTGTGGGCATATCTTCCCATATCGGCTCTCAGATCGTCGAGATCCCCCCCTTTGTCGAGGCCATACGGTCGCTGAGGGAGATGGTCTCGGAGCTCGCCGCCTCGGGCATCCGGCTCACGTACATCGATATCGGCGGGGGCCTGGGGATCACCTACAAGCATGAATTACCGCCTCATCCTGAAGAGTACGCGCGGGCTGTCGAGGCAGAGCTCGAGGGCACCGGGCTCACGCTGATCCTTGAGCCGGGTAGAGTAATAGTGGGAAACAGCGGCATTTTCGTGACAAAGGTGCTCTATGTGAAAACCACGCCCGAGAAGACCTTCTACATAGTCGACGGGGCCATGAACGACCTGGTGCGGCCCGCCTTGTACGGCGCCTATCACGAGATCGTGCCCGTGAAACAGGAAAAGGCCAAAAAGATAAAGGTGGACGTGGTGGGGCCTGTCTGCGAGTCGGGCGATTTCTTTGCGAAGGACAGGAGGATGGCCGCCCTCTCGCCCGGCGCGTGCGTGGCGGTAATGGGAGCGGGCGCCTACGGTTTCTCCATGTCCTCCAACTACAATTCCAGGCCACGGGTAGCGGAGGTGCTCGTGAAGGGAGGACAGTTTTTCGTGATCAGAAAAAGGGAGGACTACGGGGATCTCCTCAGGGGGATGAGCATCCCGGAGTTCTTGGAGAGGTAGATATGGATCTGCTCCAGTTTTTCAAGATGAGTGCAAGTGGCAACGACTTCATCCTCATCGACAACAGGGACAGGGAGGTGGACGCCCTCTTCCCGGACATCCCCGCATTTGTGCAAAAGGTTTGCAGAAGGCGCCATTCCGTCGGGGCGGACGGCCTCATACTCATAGAACGGTCGGACGGCCTCGATTTCGCCTGGCGCTTCTACAACGCTGACGGCTCGGAAGCGGAGATGTGTGGAAACGGGGGGAGGTGCGCGGCACGGTTCGCTTCCATAAAAGGGATCGGGGGCGAGCGGATTGCGTTTGGCACCCTTGCGGGTACGATGAAGGCGGAGGTCCGGAAAGACGGAAAGGTCAAGCTCCAGTTGACGCGGCCGGCTGACCTGAAGCTCGACTATGCGATCCGGCTCGATACCGGGGAAGTCTTCGTGAGCAGCGTCGATACGGGCGTGCCTCACGCCATCCTCCTCACCGACGACGTGGAGAGAGCCCCCGTGGAGGAACTGGGCAGGCTCATCCGTCTCCATAAGTCCTTTTTGCCGAGGGGCACGAACGTAGATTTCGTCCAGGTTGTGGACAGGGAGAACGTGAGAATCAGGACGTACGAACGGGGCGTCGAAGGTGAGACGTACGCCTGCGGAACCGGGGCAGTGGCAGCGGGTGTGATACTGAAAAAGAAGGGGCTCACAGGAGAGGCGGTCAACGTCTGGACGAGGGGTGGGGAGACCGTCCGCGTCTATGTGAATGGGGACGTCTATCTGGAGGGAGGAGCCCGAGTCATATACGAGGGAACCCTCTGGCCCGAAGCGCTGGAATAGCGCCTCCCGGTTAAAGAGGCGGGCACATTGCGACCCCGGGGGCCGGGATAACGAGGCACCCCTAAGGAGGGAGTATGATGTTGCGAGGGACGTATACGGCGCTCGTCACCCCTTTCAGGGATGGCGCCGTCGATGAGGATGCGCTCAGCAGTCTGCTGAAATTCCAGATCAGAGAGGGGATAGACGGCATTGTTCCCTGCGGCACCACGGGTGAGGCCTCCACGCTCTCCTTTGAGGAGCATGAAAGGGTAATAGCCCTGACAGTGAAATTGGTCGGGGGCAAGGTGCCCGTCATCGCCGGAACGGGCTCCAACAGCACCAAAGAGACCGTCGAGCTGACGGAGATCGCGAAAAACCTCGGGGCCGACATGGTGATTGTGGTCGCCCCCTATTACAACCGTCCCACCCAGGAAGGCATGTATCGCCACTTCGAGAAGGTGGCCGAAGAGGTGGACATCCCCCTGATACTTTACAATATACCGGGGAGGACGGGCGTCAACATGCTCCCTGAGCTGGTGGCCCGGCTAGCACGGATCCCCAACATTGTCGCCATCAAGGAGGCATCGGGCTCCGTTCAGCAGGCGGCCGATATCTTCAGGCTCACGGGGGGCACCTTTCCCATTTTTTCCGGTGACGACAACCTCTTTCTTCCCATGATGTCGGTGGGCGCAACGGGTGTTATCTCGGTGCTCTCGAACATCGTGCCCGCCCGCGTCAAGGCGCTGGGGCGGGCATTCCTCGATGAGAAGGACCAGGAAAAGGCCCGTTCCCTCCACCTGGAGCTGATGCCCCTCTTCCAAGCCATGTTCATCGAGACCAATCCTGTCCCGGTCAAAGAGGCGCTCTTCTCCATGGGTATGATGGAGAAGGAGGTGCGGCTGCCCCTCTGTAATCTGGCGCCCCAGAGCAGCGACTTTCTCAAGGGAGTGCTCAGGGATTACGGGCTGCTTCAGAGGGAATAGGGGCACGCTGAGGCTCACGGAAACTGAAGGGGGAAAGTCGAGGGCGTATCGCCCTTTTGTGGGGAGTCCGTCCGGGAGCCCCGTGGAGAGGGAGGGCACCATATGATCAAACTGATCATCACAGGCGCGTGCGGCAGGATGGGCAGGACCATCCTTCAGCTCGCCGCATGCGATCCTGCCTTTATCGTCACCCACATAGTGGAGGTGGCGACCCATCCCCTCTCCGGCACAAGCATCGATGTCGCGGGCGTGGCCGGGGCGTCCTTTCCCCTGGAGGACAGTCTGGCGCGTGTCGTCGGAGATGCCGACGTGATAATCGATTTCACCGAGGCTGAGGCTTCCCTCTTCAATTTTCGGATTGCCTCGGAGGAAGGCAAGGCCATCATCATCGGAACCACGGGCATCCCTGCTGAGACCCTGTCGGAAATGAGGCGTTTCACGGAAGCGAAGGCGGTCATATCTCCCAACATGAGCATAGGCGTCAACCTCCTGTTCACCCTGGCCGAGAGGGCGGCCCGTGCGCTCGGCAGGGATTACGATACGGAGATCATCGAGATGCACCACAAGTGGAAGAAAGACGCGCCCAGTGGAACCGCAGTGAGGCTGAAGGACCTCATCACGGGTACGGCGCCCGACCGGAGATGGGTCGAGGTCACGGGCAGACACGGCATGACCGGCGGGCGGAAGAGCGATGAGATCGGCCTGCTCAGTCTCAGGGGCGGCGACATCGTGGGTGAGCACACCGTGCTCTTTGCCGGCATCGGTGAGAGGCTGGAGATCACGCACCGGGCCTATTCGAGGGAGAATTTCGCCCATGGGGCACTGACGGCTGCAAAATGGATCGTTCATCAGAAGAACGGTATCTACGATATGGGTGATGTGCTCGGCCTGAAAGGGGCGCAGTAGAGTCCGGAGGTCCTGCTTGATAAATTTTTCTCTTATTTCCGACGCTACCTGTCTTTAGCCCTTTTTCCGGAGTTTCCCGAGCCTTCGTGCCGGCAGGACGGGAGCGTTCCCATCGCTCCCACCCACGCCCAACGGGTGCGGGTACCCGGCGTCCGCCTCTCACGTTCGCGACCCACTGCGTGGGTGCCCCGGGCTCTCCCCCCCGCCCGTCAAATTCGGTTGCGACCCTGCCTTGAGCGCACGTGCCCCACTACGACAGCGATAATTGGCAAGGTCGTATGGCATTGAATCCTCCGTTTTGCTCACACATCCGAATTTGTTGCGCTTGGGCGCACCGCTCCTGCCGCCCCATCCCCGGTATCACTGTATGTCTTAGCCGGATAGTGCGTGGCCGACCCAATAGCGTGCGTGATTTTGGATGACCCACGGGTGGCAACCGAGAGGCTCCCGCATAGCTCGCTCCTGGAAACGCCTTCACCCTGCCTATGCAGGTTATTTTCTTCAACCATGTCCGCATGTTGCTTCACATCTGCTCAAAAAACTCAGGAAACTCAAGGCTCTTTTTAGCTTGATAAATTTTTCTCTTGGTCATATACTAGATCGTCGAAGAGATGAGATCCCCTTGATGCAGGATACCGGGTGGAGAAATGGTTAAATATGCAAAAATCCCTGAAGCGACCGTGAGAAGGTTGTCGAACTACCTCAAGTGCCTCGAGGACCTGGAGATGAAGGGAGAAAAGGTCGCATCGAGCGCCCTCATCGCACTGATCTGCAACGTGAACGCGGCACAGGTGCGGAAGGATTTCGCTTACTTCGGCGAGTTCGGGATACGGGGTATGGGTTACAACGTAAAGGAGTTGAGGTTTCATATCAGGGAGATCTTGGGGACGAACCGGGAATGGAGGATCGCCGTGGTGGGGATAGGAAACCTCGGCAGCGCCCTCCTCATGTATAAAGACTTTCTGAAGCAAAGCTACAAGATCGTGGCCGCCTTCGACCAGGAGCCGGTAAAGGTGATAGGTCACATTTCAGAGAAGATGGGAAAGCCCATCGAGATCCTCCACATAGACCGGCTCAAAGAGGTGGTGAAGGCGAGAAACGTAGAGATAGGCATTATCACGACCCCCCCGTCAGAGGCCCAGAAGGTGGCAAACCTCTTCGTAGAGGCGGATATCAAAGGGATCATGAATTTCGCTCCCACTCAGATCCGGGTGCCCTCAAATGTGGTGCTCCGGAACGTGTTCTTCACGTCGGCCCTCGACAACCTCGTCTATTATCTCTCGAACTGAGGTGGCTGGTGTTGGAGATACTACGATGATGAGGAGCTTCTTTGTCACCGGAACCGATACGGGGGTAGGCAAGACGACCGTGACGTGCGCCCTCTGTGCTTACTCTTCCATGAATAGGGGCCTCGACGTGGGCGTGATGAAGCCCTTCGAGAGCGGTCTCGTCCTCTCCGGCAAGGATGGCCTGCCCCGGGACGCCATTTTACTTAAGGAAGCCTCCGGCAGCAAGGACGATCTCTCCCTCATCAATCCCTATACCATGGAGACCCCTGCGGCGCCTGAAGCCGCAGCCGAGGTCGAGCACGTGCAGATCGACTTGGAAAATCTGGACAGGCTGTATCAACGCCTGACGGCGGCCCACGACGTACTCTTTGTGGAAGGGGCAGGCGGCGTGCTGGTGCCCATAAAAAAGGGCTTCTTCTTCTCCGACCTCATGAAGAGATGGAAAGCGAGCGCCCTAGTCGTCTCCCGCCTGGGCTTGGGCACCATCAACCACACCCTGCTCACTTGCCGGTTCTTGAGAAGCGAGCATATTCCCGTGGCGGGGGTAATCATCAATGACACTGAGGGAAAAAAAGACGTAGCCACGAAAACGAACCCGGAGATGCTGGCCCGCTACCTGGACGTCCCTCTCCTCGGGGTCTATCCCCACAGGAAGCAGGGAGGGGCGATGAATCGTGAGGCCCTCGCCCAAGTCGCGGAGAAGCACCTCGATATGAGGGCTTTGATCGGCTAGAGACCCCCTGCGCCTCAATCGGCTTCCCGCCACTTGTTTTTTCGCAGGCAATTCGGTTATGCTATCCCTTCGGAGAATCCCCCCGGCGAGGAGACGAAATGTATCTCTCCATTATCGGCAGTCCAGGCTGCGGCAAGACGACCCTCTTCAAGGCGTTCAGCGCTCAGGCAGGCGCGCGAGGCGCCAGCGGCTCTAATGTCGCGGTCATCGACGTTCCCGACGAGCGCGTGGACAAGCTCTCGCGGATCTTCAATCCAAGGAAAACCGTATACGGCCGCATCGAGGTCTGCGATATGGCGTCGATCCGCGAGGGCGACATGAAGAAGGAGGCCATACCGGCGAAGCAGCTCCAGCAGATGCGGCTCTCCGATGCCTTTTTGGTTGTTCTGAACCGGTTCGACGACGCCTCGCCTGAGAGCCGCGAGACCGATTTCCCTGCCATGCTGAGCGAGTTCATTATCTCCGACATGATCCAGATTGAGACCCGCCTTGAGCGCATCAGGAAGCAGTCGGGGAAAAAAGGGGGCACGGCCCTGGAGCAGGAGAAGGACGCCCTCGATCAGTGCCTGGCTCACCTCGATGAGGGGTCGCCTCTCAGCAGCCTACCCCTCCTGCGCGAGGATGGAAAGGGCCTCAGGGGTTTTCAGTTCCTCTCGCAGAAGCCCCTCATGGTGGTGGCCAACTGTTCCGAGCGCATTATGACCCGCGCCGATGCGGTCACGGATGAAGTGAGCGCGAAGGTATCGCCCATGGTGCCGGTCGTTGCGGCATGTGCAAGGCTGGAGGCGGAGCTGGTGATGATGGAGCCCGAAGAGCGGGCCCTGTTCATGGAGGAATACGGCCTTTCCGAATCGCTCAGAGGTCGCTTGATACGTCTGGCATACGAGACGCTCGGCCTTATCTCTTTTTTCACGGTGGGGGAAGACGAGTGCCGCGCATGGCCGATCCGCAGAGGAACCTCTGCCCAGGAGGCGGCAGGGGTGATCCATACGGACCTGTCCGAGAGATTTATCCGCGCAGAGGCGGTCGCGTATGATGCGTTCATCTGTCACGGCGACTTCTCGGTCTGCAAGAAGGCCGGGGTGTGGCGACTCGAGGGGAAGGAGTATATCGTTCAGGACGGAGATATCCTCTCCATAAGGGCGGGCGCGTGAAGACGCGGAGCCCCTGAAATAGGATAAAATCGAAAGGACCCCTAGACCGTCTTCTCGGTCTTTGAGCCGGACCATAGCTGCCCCGAACAAAAAAGGGGTGAGGGACAGGGCAGGACGTCTAAAAAAGAGAGGGACCATGCCTTTAAGGGCGGACCGGGGCTTTCTCACGAGGAGCGGGCTGCGCGATGCGGTCATTCTCCTCTCCGCAGTGGGGGCCATTTTCTCGGCGGTGACGGCCGCCGAAATCGTGGTGGGCTCCGTCCTCCTCCTCCTCGGCAGCTTTATCCACTTTCTTTCGAAAGGCGTGCTCATAAGGAACGAGGTCCTCTGCCAGGAGGGGATATATCGCATCGTACGCCATCCTTACTACCTGGCCAATTACCTCATCGATTCGAGCTTCTGTCTCTTCAGCGGC
>Ga0326728_10023269_pt1 | contig 11372 bp, 9 predicted proteins | sample MB3enrmetagenome_FD_207602 | JGI IMG/M metagenome (GOLD analysis project Ga0326728, IMG submission 207602) | Lab enriched peat soil microbial communities from McLean, Ithaca, NY, United States - MB31MN | ecosystem: Environmental > Terrestrial > Soil > Wetlands > Peat | place: USA: New York... | reverse complement strand
GCAGAGCCCGCCTCCGCTTCACCGGCCAGGCTCAGAATGCGTTACAGTGGTCCTGCCGGTCGAGATTTTCGCAGCGAACGGCAAACAGGGTCTTAACCGTTTGTGTCAGCCAAGGGGGCAACCCCACTCAGGGGCTAAAGCCCCGAACTCCTTTTGGGAGTTTTATCGGCACGAGTAAACTCGTGCCCTGATACAAGACCGCGTACCCGGGAGTTTTTCGGCTGCCAGTCTAACCCCGCCAGCCCCGCTGCTACGATTAATTCGTGCAGACCATCCGCGTTGATACTCCTTCGGCCCGGTACGACGTCTTCGCCGGAAGCGGGCTTCTCGAATCGCTCGTGCCGCGCATCGAGCGCGCCATCGGCCCTCTGCCGCGCCGCGTCTTCGTGCTCACCTCGCCCGAGATCTGGTCGCTGTGGAGCGCCGCGTTTCTTCGCTCCTTTGCCGAGCCACCTATCACGCTCTTTCTGCCCGCCGGCGAGCGCCACAAGACCATGGCCAACGTCGAGCGGTTCACCCGCGAGATGATCCGCGCCGGAGGCGACCGCGGCTCGCTGCTCATCGCCTTCGGCGGCGGCATTGTGGGCGACGTGGGCGGATTTGTGGCGGCCATCTTCATGCGCGGCATTCCTTACATCCAGGTGCCCACCACGCTGCTGGCGCAGGTTGACTCAAGCGTGGGCGGCAAGACAGGCGTGAACCTGCCCGAGGGCAAGAATCTGGTCGGCAGCTTCCACCACCCCCGCGCGGTGTTTGCCGATATCGGGGTGCTGGGCACTCTGCCCGGCCGAGAACTGCGCGCCGGCCTGATGGAAAGCGTCAAGTCGGCCATCATCCGCGACCGCGCCCTCTTCCGCTTCATGGAAGAGCATGCCGATGGCGTGCTCGCCTGCGACCCCAAGGCGCTGGAGCGGGTGATTGCCGCGTCCATTCGCATCAAGGCCGCGGTGGTGAACAAGGACGAGCGCGAGAGCGGCCTGCGCATGATCCTGAACCTGGGCCACACCGTGGGCCACGCCATTGAGCAGGTGACGCGCTACAAGGCCATGCTGCACGGCGAGGCCATCGGCTGGGGCATGGTGGCGGCGCTCTATCTCGCGCGGCAGCGGGGAACCATCACCGCGGGCCAGCTCGAGCGCATGGAAGATCTCGTCTACCGCTACGGCCCGCTGCCCGCCTTCAAGGTGAGCCCAAGGAAGTTGGTTGCCGCAACGGCCGGCGACAAGAAAAACCTGGGCGGAGTGCGGCGCTTCGTGCTGCCCATTGGCATTGGCGACGCCGGAGTGGTTGAAGACGTATCCCCGGCAGAGCTGGAAGCCGCGGTGGGCTACATGCTGGGCCGAGCGATGGCGGTGAAGTAGAAGGAAAGCAAGTCAGCAAGTCGACGAGTCAGCGAATCGGCGCGCCTTGGTCTCGCCGGTTGAGGGAGGAGTCACTGGGCGACGCGGCATTCCGTCATCCCTCAGGGGCTGAAGCCCTGACTCATTTTGTTGGCCTTATCGGCACGACTGAAGTCATGCCCTGATACGAAACGGGTTGAGGATTGTGGTTCCCCACCTCCCCAAACGCGAGGGACCTGGGCCACCCGGCTGACTTGCTGACTCGCTGACTTGCTGTCTCGCTTCTTCTCCGCGACTAATGCCTCCGCCCGGGGTCTACTTATCAGACAAGTTCGCATCCGGATAGGTACTCGGAACGCCATCCGGACCGGCATACACTGAAGAGGCTCTCGATTGTCCGCACCATCCCTCATGGGCCGGACCGCAATCATTACGATTGCGCTGGCGGCGCTGGCCGTTTTGGCGCACGGCGTCCCGGTGACCTCTGCACACGCCCACAGCAAGACCGCGGGCGCGCAGACGTCTGGTCACGCCCCGCTCCATCGGCACTCCGCCCACGTTGCAGCCCATCCTCACGAGAAAACGGTTACGCCCCACCGATCGGCAAAGACCACCAGGCGCCCCGCAGGTCGATCCAAGGGAGGGGGCAAAGCGCAAGCCGCTGGACGGTCCACAGCGCAAGCCGCGGCCCACAAGCCGACTCCTGAAGAAGTTGGCCGCGCCGCGGGGCTCAAGATTCGCGCCGAAATGGACCGTCGCGCTGCCCTGCGCCGCGACCACGCCGGGCGCCGCCGTCCCGAGCTCGTTCGCGCCCGCTATACCCCGGTTCATATCCCGGCTCAGGCCGCCCGCCCCGCGGAATCCGACTTCAACGAGTGGCCTTCCCGCCAGCCTGAATCGGAACCAACGAGCGGGACCACGCATTACCAAGCGGTAGATGCCCGGCCAGAGACTTCACCCTCCGCCGCTACCGATCCTGACCGCAGCGATCCGGTCTCGGCCTCTGAAACCTCGGCCTCCGAAACCGAGACGAAAGCTCCCCAGCCGGTTACTCCCGTCCGCGCAGCCGGCAGAGATTCTTCTCCGCAATCAGTCCGGCCCGCCGCCGCAAGCGCAGACTCAGAGGAGACGGATTCCATGGCCGATTCCTCTTCGCCTGCCGAGCGCAATGCCGTGCAGCCCTCTTTCGCGCGCCACGCGGCACTCCGCGCGCCCCAGGCTGCGATAGCCCTCGACGAAGGCACCGCTGCGACAACTGAGACCTTGGGCGAGAACAACAACGAATACAACATCTCAGAAGACACCCGGCTGAAGACCGAGACTGAGGAAGCCTCGCTCACGATCGCCCGCGGCTACATGCCCGCGCCGCTGCGCGGCAACCGTGCCTCGCTGGAACGCCAGAACGAGCGGCTTGAGGCCGAGGGCCTGGAGCGCATTGAAGACGAGGACGACCTCGCTGCGCGCATCGCCCATCGTCTCCTGGTTCCCGTGCCGGCCTCCAGCGCGCTCATGGTGAACGGCAACCTGCCCGCCACTCACCGCTACTGCCGCCCCTGGACCGCGCGATTCCTCGCCGACCTAGCCAGCGCCCACGAAGCCGAGTTCCACCGGCCGCTCCTGGTGAGCTCGGCCGTGCGCACCGTGGAGTACCAGAAGAGGCTGATGCAGGTGAACGGCAACGCCGCGCCTGCCGAGGGCGACGTGGTGAGTCCGCATCTGACCGGCGCTGCCGTCGACATTGCCAAAGACAACCTGAGCCGCGCTGAGATGGCCTGGATGCGCCGCCACCTGCTGGCCATTGAAGCGGCCGGCAAGATCGATGTCGAAGAGGAGTTCCAACAGGCCTGCTTCCACATCACCGTCTACAAAAACTACCTGCCCACGTACCACCCGGCTCCTCGCCGCGGCCAGACTCCCACGCAGGCCCACACCGGCGGCGCCAAAGGCCGCACGCTTCACGCCCCGGTCGCCGAGGGCGTCCCCGCCCAGGGGCTGTAAGGCTGCCGGGGCGGCGTTCCGTGGTCAGTTGAGCCGGTTACAACTCGGCAATCGCCTTTTCCTCATGAAGATTTCACTCGTTCCCATGCGTCGTTCCGGGGTACAATCGCGGGCGAACGCATTTGACTGAAATTGACCTGTCATCCGCCGTTGCGGCGGTTTCGGGCAGATGCGCAATCCGTCTTCATCGAAAGGTAGGAATATGACCGAGCCTGAGATTCAACCCGCAGCTCAACCCGTTCCGGGCCTCACTCAGTGGCAGCGCATCACCAACACCTTTGCCGCGCCCTCCAAAACCTTTGAAGACATCAAGCGCGGCAACAAGAGCTGGTGGCTGCCGTTCATCCTCTCCATCGTTTTTGCCTACGCGCTGTTTGGCGCCATCACGATGAAAGTCGGATGGTCCCAGGTGGCCGAGAACACAATTTCGATGAGCCAGAAGTCGGCAGAGCGCATGGCCCAGCTGCCGGCTGATCAGCGCGCTTCCGCGATGAAATTCACCCAATACCTGACGGAGGGGATCTTTATTGCTTCGCCGTTAATGGTGCTGCTGATTGCGGCGGTGATTGCGGGCGTCATGCTGGGCACCATCAACTTTATCTTTGGCGGCAAGGCCAGCTTCGGCGCCGTCTTCGCCATGTGGTTTTACGCGAGCTTGCCCGGTTTGTTCAAGACGATTCTGGGCACGATTGTTCTCTTCGCCGGCATGGCGCCAGAGTCGTTCAACCTTCAGAACTTCGCGCCCACAAATCTGGCAGCGTTCCTTAGCATCCAAGACGTGGGCCCGGCCCTGTACCGCCTGGCCACCGCTCTTGACTTCACCACGATCTGGTATCTGGTGCTCTTCAGCATCGGGCTTTCGATCGTTGCCGGCGTGAAGCGCAGCATAGGATATATAGCGGTATTCGGATGGTGGGCAATCGTTGTGCTCTTCGGCGTGGGCTGGGCCGCGGCCTTCGGCGGGTAATCGGCACGGATGCGGTTTTTTGAATTCCGCGGAGTCTGTCTTGAGGAAAAGCTGGCGCGCAAACCGTACGGTCTGCGCGCCAGCTTCGTTCCGGCAGGAAATAACTGATCCCTGATCTCTGATCCCTGATCTCTTTTTTACTCCGTCCAACGCCGCATGATCAGCGACGCATTAATGCCGCCGAATCCGAACGAGTTCGACAGCGCCACATTGAAGCTGAGCGGCTGCGCCGCGTTGGCCACGTAGTCCAGCGTGCACTCGGGATCGGGGTCTTCGAGGTTCATGGTGGGCGGCACAATCTGGTTCTGCAAGGCAAGTATCGTAATACCGGCTTCAAGTCCGCCCGCGCCGCCCAGCAGGTGGCCGGTCATCGACTTGGTTGCGCTGATCTTGAGCTTGTGGCTGAGCGCGTGCTCACCGAACACCGCCTCAATGGCGCGGCTCTCGTTGCCGTCGCCCGCCGGAGTCGCAGTGGCGTGCGCGTTCACGTAGCCCACTTCTTCAGGCGCAATGCCCGCGTCTTTCAGCGCGGCCCGCATGCTCCGCTGCGCACCGGCGCCCCCGGGCGCGAGCGACGTCATGTGGTAGGCGTCGGCGCTCATGCCGTAGCCGATGATCTCGGCCAGGATCTTGGCGCCACGCCTGCGGGCAAACTCCAGCTCTTCGAGAATGAGGATTCCGGCGCCCTCGCCGATCACAAATCCATCGCGGTTCTTATCGAACGGACGGCTCGCTCTGGTCGGCTCGTCGTTGCGCGTTGAGAGCGCGCGCATGGCGGCAAATCCGCCCACCGAGAGCGCGGTTACTGCGGCCTCGGTGCCGCCGGCGATCATCGCATCCGCGTCGCCGTGCAGAATCATGCGCACTGAGTCGCCAATGGAGTTGGCGCTGGTGGCGCAGGCCGTCGCCGTGGCCGAAATGGGCCCCTGCGCGCCATACCGGATGCTGATCTGGCCGGCAGCCATGTTCACAATAGTCGCGGGTATAAAGAAGGGCGAGATTTTGCGCGGGCCGCCCTGGAGCAATGAGGCGTGCTCCCGCTCAATGATCTCGAATCCGCCGATGCCCGACCCGATGAAGACGCCGATGCGGTCGGCATTCTCCGGCGTGATCTGCAGGCCGGACTGCTTCATCGCCTCCTGCGTTGCCGCAAAGGCAAAGTGAATGAAGCGCCCCATCTTGCGCGCTTCCTTCTTGTCGACGAAGTTCAGAGGGTCAAAGTTCTTGACCTCGGCGGCGAAGGTCACCGGGAAACCTGTAGCGTCGAATCCCTGGATCGGAGCCATACCGCTGGCTCCGGCCAGCAATTGCCGCCAGACTTCAGGGGCCGTATTGCCGACACCGCATAACAGCCCCACCCCGGTAACAACAACTCTGCGGGTCACATCCTGGGTCAAGGCCTACTTGCCGCCTTTCGCGTTCTTCTCGATGTAGTCGATGGCGTCCTTCACCGTCTTGATCTTCTCGGCGTCTTCGTCGGGAATCTCGAGGTCGAAGGCCTCTTCAAACTGCATCACCAGCTCAACCACGTCCAGCGAGTCTGCGCCAAGGTCTTCCTGGAAGCTGGCGCCCGGCGTCACTTCCGCTTCGTCCACCTGCAACTGCTCGACGATGATTTGCTTCACCTTTTCTTCAACAGCCATGCGTGCGTCTCCTCGTTTGTTTCAGAACTTCTTAAAATACCGTCTCCGGAGCCGTTAGAAAAAGGCCGTCCACCGCTCCGCTGCATAACGATACCGGTCTACAGCGGGGGAGCACAACCTTCGCGCCTCAAAAAAATGCGCGTGGCCCCGAAACTTCAAGTCTAACGGGCTGGCGCGGAGGTGTAAAGGCGGCTGCCTGTGGGGAAAGGGCTCAAAAACAAGGGACTAGGGAATAGGGACCAGGGAATAGCGAAGACCCGGTGACTGCCTGGCGAAATTCCCCGGAACTTCACTCCCCGATAGCGTACATTAGGCAAGAGGAAAACTACTTATGCAATCTCTTTTGGCGCAACCATTTGCATTGCAGGCGCTCATTGCCGGAGCTGCCGCAATCGTTGGAATTCTGGCCGGGATCCTTATCCGCGGCTCACTCGCAAAATCTGAAAAAGAGGGGTTGATCCACCGCAACGAAGAGCTGGCCAATGCGCTCACTCAGGCCGGGAATGCCTTGAGCGAGTCAATGGCCCTGGCGGGAAAACGAGCCGGTTTTGAGTTGCTGGCCGAGGAGCGCGAAAAGCGAATCGGCGAGCTCACGACCGAGCTGGAAGCGCAGCGAGCCGGATCGCTGGTCACAGTCGACGCGCTGCGCGCGGATCTGCAGGCCAGGTCCGACGCCGAGGCGCAGTCCCGCGCGCGCATCAGCGAGCTTGAAACCGAGCTCAGGAAAGAACGCGAAAGCCTGGCCGAGAAGGTGGCTCTTCTTGAGACCGCCAAGAAAACTCTCTCCGACCAGTTCCAGGCGCTGGCCGCCGACATTCTCGATCAAAAATCGAAGACATTGTCTGAGGGCAGCCAGAAAGAGCTTGGCAATCTGCTTCAGCCGCTGCGCGACCAGCTCACGGAGTTCCGCAACCGGGTTGAGAAGGTTCAAACGGATTCAACCACCGGCGTCACCGAAATGAAGACTCTGATCGGCGCCATGGGCAATTTGAACCAGGCGCTCACTCAAGAGGCGCACAACCTGGCCACGGCGTTGCGCCGCGACACCAAGGCGCAGGGCAACTGGGGTGAGACAATTCTGCGCAACATCCTCGACAAGTCAGGCCTGCAGGAGGGGATTCATTACAGCTTTCAGCAGAGCTTTACCGAGATGAATGCGGATGGAGAGCCGGTGCAGCGCCGCCAGACCGATGTCGTGGTCAAGCTGCCCGGAGGCCGTCACCTCATCATCGATTCGAAGGTCTCGCTGAACGCCTACAACGACAGCGTGAATGCCGAGGACGAGAAGGACCGCGCAGAGGCGCTCAAGAGGCACCTGGTGAGCGTTCGCAACCACTTTACTGACCTTGCCGGCCGCAACTACCACAGGCTCGACGGCATCCAGTCGCCGGACTTCGTGGTGATGTTCGTGCCCATCGAACCGGCGTTTCTGCTGGCGCTCCAGAACGACGAGACGCTCTGGCACGATGCCTATGCAAAGGGCGTTCTTCTCTCCGGCCCCACTACGGTGCTCTTTGTGATTCGCATTGTGGAGGATCTGTGGAGGCAGGAGATGCAGGTTCAGAACGTCAAGAACGTGATGAAGCGCGGCGCCGATCTCTACGACAAGTTCGTTGGATTTGTGACGAGTCTCGAAGCGGTGGGCGACGCGTTGTTTAGAGCCCGCGAGAAATATGAGGAGGCGCGCGGTCGGTTGTCGGCAGGCCCCGGGAATTTAGTGCGCCAGGTTGAGATGCTGCGTGACCTAGGCGTCGCTCCGAAGAAGCAGATACCGCAGGGGCTGCTCGACGCGGCGGGAGTGGAACAGGTCACCATATTCGAGGTCGGAGAAGAGAGCGGCAAGGATGCTGTGCATTTGGAGGCCGAGCAGCCCACGCTCGCCCTCGCCGCTGAAGGCGAAGAGGAAAGCGCCGAGTCCGACGCGGTCTGAATCAACGGGCTCGAGGCGCGTGTTGAAGGCACGGTCGGGACCGAGTCGGAGTGGACGGCGCACAAACGGGAACAGGCGACGGGTCGGCCGGATTGGGTCGTGCCTTCCCACCCTTGACGCGATGAAACTGCGTCAAGGATGGGGCGCCCGGCGCTTATTTCTTGAATTCGAGCTGCGCGAACGCTTCGCGCATCCGCCGCCAGGTGGTCGCCAGGTCTTCGGGCAATATCCGCGTTTCGGCAATCGTAGTGATGAAGCTGGTGTCTCCCGCCCAGCGCGGCATGGCGTGCAGGTGCACATGGCCGGCCACGCCTGCGCCGGCCGACCGGCCCACGTTCATCCCGAAGTTGAAACCGTGGGGTTGGTAGATCCGGTCAAGCGCGCGCTCGGTCTTCTGCGCCAGGTCCATCAGCTCGTGGGCCGCCTCAGCCGGCAGCGCCGCGAGCCGGTCGAGATGCGCGTAGGGCATCACCATCACGTGGCCGCTGGTGTAAGGGAAGGCATTCAGGCAGATGAAGCAGTGCGCGCCCCGCAGTATGAGCCCGCCAGCCTCTTCGGCCTTGTTTTGCTCCATCCCCTGTGCAATTGCGTAATCAATCGCTGCAATCAGGTTGCAGAAGACGCAGCCCAGGTCACCCGCCCAGGCGCCCAGCGCTGCGGGAACACCCGCCCGGCTGGCGCTATCCGCCTCGGTCACATACGCGTAGCGCCAGGGAGTCCACAAATAATCCATATCGCTCTTTCCGATTTCACCTGCGTTGCCGCCGTTCGAAACAGTATAGAGTGGGCGCGCGCCGGCGCGATGCGCCGCGCTATTCCCATCCTCCGGGCCGCAGTCGAGATGCGCCGCGCAATGCAGATTGCGCAGGCCAATTCCCGATTGCGGCGAGCTTTGTCAACCTCATATTAATCAGCGTTTGGTTTGACCTTTATTTGCAATGATTGCTACACTCGAAAGCGTAGCTTCCTGCGCGGATTCCAGCAGTGAGTTGCGGCCGCTCTTCCAGCAAGCCGTTGCCTGCCGGGTGTTTCCCAAGGAGACAAAAAGCCTTTACCCCGAGGCATTCATCGGGTGCGAGGCCGTCGCTTTGGAAACATCAACCGGCAAGTCACCGAGTGCGGCAACGGGAACCTGGCTCAGTGCACCTCAGGCTGCGGTTCGCCGCGGCAGGCGCAGAGGCCACAGAACGGCGGGCCCGATCTACCGCTGGACGACCTGAATCCCGGAGCTTGCAGTAATGGCAAACGTCCTCAATCCCGAAACCGAGAGCATAACCCTGAACACCGAACTGGAAACCCCAACGCTTGATCCTGCGACGGAGCTGGAGACTCTACAGAGTCTTGACCAGCCGTCGCGTGAGTCCACGTCCAACCCTGACTCAGCCGATACCGTCGAAGTACCCGAGCTGGACGCCGATACCCTGACAACCAAGTCCGATGAACCCATTGCCGAGGCTGCGCCTGAAAGTGCGCCCGTTGCCGAGGCTGCGCCTGAGAGTGCGCCCCTGGCCGAAGCTGCGCCTGAAAGCGTGTCCGTTGCCGAAGCTGCGCCTGAGAGTGTGCCCGTGGCCATGGCTGCGGCAACCAAGTCTGAGCACGTGGGGCCGGCAGAGTCCGCTGAGGATTTTTCAGCCGCCCTCGAGGCCTTTGAGCGCGAGCAGGCCGCTGAGGCCGCCGCCATCGAAGCATATGGTGACAAGGTCGTGTCCGGCACGGTCATCAAGCAGACTGAGAAGTATCTGGTGGTCGACGTCGGCCTGAAGAGCGAGGGCCTTGTGCCGCTCGAGCAGGTGGTTGACCACACCGGCGCAGTCAGGTTCCAGCCCGGCGAAGTGATTGACGTGATGATCGAGCGCGAGGAGCCCGAAGGCGGCTACCTGGTTAGCTACGAGCGCGCGCAGCGCCTCCGCGTCTGGGACACGATTGAGAAGGCAGCCAGCGACAAGACTCCGATCAAGGGAACGGTAGTGAGCCGCGTCAAGGGCGGGCTCACCGTGGACATCGGCATAAAGGCGTTTCTGCCCGGCTCGCAACTTGAGATTCGCCCGGTGCGCAATCTCGATGGCTACCTCGGCCAGCAGATCGACGTCCGCGTGATCAAGCTCAACAAGAAGCGCGGCAACGTAGTGGTCAGCCGCAAGGAGATTCTCGAGGAAGACCTGAACAGCAAGCGTTCGGCCACCATGGAACATCTCTTTGAGGGCGCGGTGCTCACCGGCACGGTGAAGAACCTCACCGACTACGGTGCGTTCGTCGACCTCGGCGGCATCGACGGCCTGCTGCACATCACCGATATGAGCTGGGGCCGGCTCACCCATCCCCGCGACCTGGTCAACGTCGGCGACGAAATCCAGGTGAAGGTGCTCAAGTTCGATAAAGACAAGCAGCGCGTCTCGCTTGGCTTCAAGCAGCTCACGCCCGATCCGTGGCTTGACGCTTCAGAGCGTTATCCGGTCGGCGCCAAGGTTCACGGCCGCGTTCTTTCGGTTACTGACTACGGAGCGTTCGTAGAGCTCGAGCAGGGCATCGAGGGCCTGGTTCACCTCTCCGAGATGACCTGGTCCAAGCGCCTCAAGCACCCCTCCAAGCTGGTCAAGCCGGGCGACGAGGTCGACACCGTGGTTCTGGCGGTGAATCCCACCGACCGCCGCATCTCGCTGGGCATGAAGCAGCTTCTCGAGAACCCCTGGGAGAACCTGAGCGAGCGTTATCCCACCGGCGCCATCGTTGAAGGCCGCGTCCGCAACCTCACTGACTTTGGCGCATTCATCGAGATCGAGGATGGAATCGACGGCCTGGTGCACGTCTCGAACCTGAGCTGGACCAAGCGCGTCAAGCATCCTTCCGAGATCGTGAAGAAGGGCGAAAAGGTGAAGGCCGTGGTTCTCGGCGTCGAGCCTGCCAACCGCCGCCTCTCGCTGGGCATCAAGCAGCTTCAGCCCGATGTGTGGGAGAGCTTCTTCGCCAGCCATCGCGTGGGCGATGTGGTGCACGGCAAGGTCCTGCGCACCGCGCAGTTCGGCGCCTTTGTTGAAATCGCCGACGGGGTCGAGGGCCTCTGCCACATCTCCGAGGCCGGCGACGACGGCGACCACTCCAAGCTCGAAATGGGCGCCGAGCACGACTTCAAGATCATCAAGATCAACGTCGAGGAGAAGAAGGTGGGCCTCAGCCTGCGCGCGGTCACCGGCCACGAGGCCAGCCGCGCAACGGTCGAGCACTACAAGGCCGATACCCACAAGCACCCGGTCTCAAGCTCCACCACCACCCTCGGCGACCTCATCCATTGGAAGCGCGAAGGCTGAGAAAGACAGTGGTCCGCTGTCAGTAATCAGTTGTCAAAACGGCCACCCTTCGGGGTGGCCGTTTTGTTTGTGTGCCGAGCATGTTTAACAGCTTGGGGGTGGAAGTCCCCTTCACATTCTGATGGAGGAGAAGTGATAGCGAAGCGCCAGGGCATCGTCGCGAGGCGTTGTCTGAAAGCAGCGTGGAGC
>Ga0326728_10023268_pt1 | contig 11373 bp, 8 predicted proteins | sample MB3enrmetagenome_FD_207602 | JGI IMG/M metagenome (GOLD analysis project Ga0326728, IMG submission 207602) | Lab enriched peat soil microbial communities from McLean, Ithaca, NY, United States - MB31MN | ecosystem: Environmental > Terrestrial > Soil > Wetlands > Peat | place: USA: New York... | reverse complement strand
TGCAGCCAAATGAAGGGCGCCAGCAAGAGGATCAGGACCAGGCCAATCCCCAGGCTTACCTTCAGGCGAAGCGACCGGCTGACGAATTTCACGAGGTTCACCCCAGGAACGAAGTCGCCAGCGAACCAGGAACAGCCAACCCACGGATGGCACCCATTATACCACACCTGTGGGATTATCCTTGGAGTCAATAAGCGTGCTCTTGAAGTGGGACGATCAGTGTGATATAATGATCCCACTATTGAAAGGAGGGTCATGTCCAGGAGCACATGAGAACACACGTAATTCTACCACGCGAGATCCTCGAGGCGGTTGATGGTCTGGTGGGCAAGCGGGGGCGCAGCAAGTTTATTGCCGAGGCAGCGGAAGAAAAACTGGCCCGGCTCCGTTTAGAAAACGCCGCTAGGAAGGCCGCAGGGTCTCTGGCAGACGTCGATACCCCCGGGTGGGAAAGCAGCGAATCGGCTGCCAGGTGGGTGCAGGCCTCCCGGTCGGCAGACGAGGCAAGACTGCATCGTTTCCTGGAGGACAATTGACGCGCTACTTGCTCGATACCACTGCCCTTATTGACTTTTCCAAAGGGCGAGAGCCAGCCCGCTCACGCATCCTCAAAATGATCCAAGAGGGTGATGAGTTGGGAGTTTGCGCCGTCAATATCGCAGAATTCTACGCCGGCATCCCCGCCAACCAACGGGCGGTGTGGGACGAGTTTACCGGTTCCCTGCAATACTGGCAAGGCAAGATCCTCTCCACTACAGACACGCTGATGGCCGCGGTGGCCCTGGACCATCAGGCGATACTCGTCACTAATAACGTCAAGGACTACCCGATGGGTCAGATTCAGATCTTGCCGATGTCCGGTTCAATACCCTGACGTGGCCTTGATAAATTACGCGCTCGTCGTGATCCGCCATGGACTCCGCCGGCGCCTGGCACAAGGCTATGCCGCCTTCCCGTCCGCCGGGACAGCCGGCGCCGGTGCCGGTGCGGCCGGCATTGCGGCAGGCGTGACTTGCCGGCTCTCCTTGAGGCCGTCGTGGATTTGAGCCCGCAGCTGGTCCGCTTGCGGGTTCGGCTCGCGCTGCCGGGCGCCGCTCACTTCCAGGCCAAGCTTGTCGGATAGCAGGAGCGTCAACAACCCTTCCATCACACCGCTGCTGGTCGCGGTGCCCCCGGCGCCGCCGATCACCACGCGCGGCACCACGTCCACCCTCGACTGCTCCACCGCCTCGGCAAAGCGGTTCATCACTTGCTGAGTGACCTGGTACTGCGGGCCGCCATAGGCCGCCACCTGTTCTTCGATGGCGATGGCCTGCCCGATGCCGATGCGGGCGGTCTTTTCGGCCTCAGCCTCGGCCAGGGCGCGGATCTGCGCCGCCAGCTGCAGCGCCCGGGCGTATTCGGCCTTGCCCTGGTTGCCCTGCACCGTGATGCTCAGCTCGGACTCGGTGATCTTGGTCTGCTGCTCGGCGCGCGCCTGTGCCTCGCGCAGCTCCCGTTCCTTCGCCGCGGCCATCTGCTGCCGTCCATAGGTCTCGATCTGCTCCACGGCGATCTGCCGGGAACGCAGCTGGTTCAGGATGATCTCGAACTGTTTGTCTTCGGCGATCGCGACCGGCGTGCCGATCAGCACCTCTTCCAGCTCCAGGTTATAGTGCGCGAACTTTTCCTTCATCTCCTGGCTCGAAATCTGCTGGATGTTGCCGCGTTCCTGGATGAGCTGGATCAACGTGCGCGTCTGCCCAACGTTCTTGAAGTAGGCCGACACCATGGGGTCGAGGGTCTGCTCGACCAGTCGTTTCACATCGCCAAAGCGCTGGACCACCAGCGGAGCCTTGCGGTAGTCGATGTGCATGACCACCGACAGCGGCAGCGATGGCTCGAAGGCGTCCTTGGTGATCAACGAGATCTCCGTCAGGTTTTCGTCGAAGCGGTGGGCGCCGACCTGGCCCTGGATCCACTTGAGGATGACGTTGGTTGTGGGGACCGCCATGACCTTGCCGGCGTAGGTATTGAACGCGTACTTGCCCGGCATCAGCGGCGCGTCCCACACGCCGCGATGGCCTCTCTCCACCAACTCACCATGCCGATAGTCCTCGCCCGACAGGTCACGCCCGGCCTCGCCGGTGTAGAAAACCACCACGCCGACGGTCCCGATCTCGATGATGGTCTTGGGGATCATCTCCACCGTGGCAAACAGCCGGTTGAGATAATACGTGCCTTCGACCAATACCTGCAGCTGGCGCCCTCGCAGGCCACCGGCGTTCAGGAAACGGTCAGGCGCCTGAAAGTTGTTGTGGTATGTCTGCGCCTGGGTGGGGTCGCCGCCCACGATGGGCGCGATGATCTCGCCCGGCGACAACGACGGTCCGTCATGGACCGTCACAATGCCGGTCTTGTCCTCCTGGTCCTTGAGCACCACCGGCCGGAAGCCGTCTCGCTCGCCGATCACCTTGGCCATGTTCTGGATGACCCCTTCTTCGGCGCGGTTGAGCGGCAGGTAGTAGACCTTTTCCTCGGTGATGACGATGAACTGCGCCAGGTTGATGGCGTAGGTACCCTCGCGCAGGATCTGGCGCTGGGGTCCGCGCTGGCCGCCGGCTTGCAGGAACGCGGCGACATCCTGAAAGTCATTGGCGGCCACGTTCGAAGCCAGCACCTGCATTGGCTCCAGCGGATGCCCATCGCGCGCAAAGACGTAGCCGATCTTGCCCTGGGTGATGGTCACCAGGGGCGAAATGTGGATGACATATTGTATCGGCATCAGGTAGTGCAGGCCCCCGCGCAGCAGCTTGGGCTGGAAGCCGGCCTCTCCCTTGAGCGCGATAAGACCGTCCTTGATCGATTTGGCGCCGAAGCGCTTCTCGACGATGCCAACGCGGTTGTTGGGGATGAAGCGGATGCCGGACAGGACGAGCAACGCCAGTACCGCCAGCACGACGACGAGCGGAAATGTACCGATCACCATGATCCTACCTCTTTAAGTTAGGCCAGGCCTGAACTGCGTTGCAGGTCGATGTCCTGCTCGCCAGGCCGCAAACCCATCGCACGCAGTATAGGTTGGCGCGGCCGCCGCGTCATCAGCGCAAACGACATGGTTTGGGAAGGCAAATGCGGCGCCCTGCGGGCAACTCCTTAGACGAATGTCGTACGATGTATGTGCAGTAGAGACCAACCACCGTTGTAGCGGCCATCACGCCGGTCCCTCCAGAGCCTTACCCGTTGCTGGTGGTGAGCGAGCCCGAAGAAAGCGGCCTGCCCCAACGCGGGGCCGTCAACTGCGCGCAGATCGTGACGATCCAACAGGCTGCGCCCAACTCCCGCCTGCGTTCCCCACGCGGACAGGCCGCCCTACGTCCCATCGGTCGTTTGCGCGGCGACAAGATGGCCGAGGTCTGCGCGGCGCTGCGGTATCACCTTGCGCTCGAGGAGGACTGACACCGCGAGGTGACTGGACCGGGGGCCGCGGCGTGCGCGGATGGGCATGTGTCTGTCTCGGGGCCCCGTCGACCACGAATTCCCCCCGCGAATCCACGAATTCACGCCGTGGGCGAGCGCCATTCGCGCATTCGTGGCCGTATTCGTGGTCGGCAGGCGTATCCCGCCCTCAGACCGGCGCAAACCCTATGCGAGTCAAGGAGACCAGGTTCGGGCCAGCCGACGGCACGGAAGGGGAGCGCTGTGCAGCCCCGTCTCAACCCCCGGCGGGCGCCCTGCGCTCGCTGTCGAGCTGGGCCATGCCCTGCGCGTTGTAGCGCTCGCCGGCGGCCGCGCCGGGCGGCACGGCCGCCTCGATGCGTGCCAGGTCATCGGCGCTGAGACTGACGGCAAGGCTGCCCAGGGCCTCGTCGAGGCTCTCGCGCCGCCGGGCCCCGACCAGTGGCACGATGTCGGGCCCGCGCGCCAACACCCAGGCGACCGCCAGCTGGGCGACGGTGACGCCCTTCGCGTCGGCCACCTCGCGCAGCGCCTCGACGAGCGCCAGGTTGCGATCCAGGTTGGCCCCGCTGAAGCGCGGGCTGTGGCTGCGGAAATCCTGCGGGGCCGTGGCCTGCTCCTTCGACCAGTGCCCGCTGAGCAGGCCGCGCGAGAGCACGCCGTAGGCCGTCACGCCCACGCCGAGCTCGCGGCACGCCGGCAGGATCTCGGCCTCGATCCCGCGCGAGATCAAGGAGTATTCGATCTGGAGGTCCGCGATGGGATGGGCGGCGTGGGCCCGGCGGAGCGTGGCCGCGCCAACCTCCGACAGGCCGATCTGGCGCACATGCCCGGCCCGCTGCATGTCGGCGATGGCCCCGACGGTGTCCTCGATGGGCACGCCCGGGTCGAGGCGGGCCGGGCGGTAGATGTCGACGTAGTCCGTGCCGAGCCGGCGCAGCGTATAGGCCAGGAAGTTCTTGACGGCGGCCGGACGGTTGTCTGTGCCGCCCCAGCCGCCGTCCGGGTCGCGCAGCCCGCCAAACTTGACGCTGAGCAGGACCTGCTCGCGCCGGCGGCCGCGCAGCGCCTCGCGCAGCAGCATCTCATTGTGCCCCATCCCGTAAAAGTCGCCCGTGTCGAGCAAGGTGATGCCTGCCTCCAGGGCGGCGTGGATGGTGGCGAGGCTCTCGGCGTCGTCGGACGGGCCATAGACGCCGGACATGCTCATGCAGCCCAGGCCGAGGGCCGAAACCAGCGGGCCGTGCCTGCCAAGGGAACGTGTGATCATGCTACCCCCATGCAGCTTTGTGTTTGCACCCATTATGCGCCATGCTGAGCCGGGTGGCAATACGCCTGCCCGCCCTGGTTTGGGAACCAGCGTCACTCCATGTTGCTGCCAGCTCCCAGCACGGCAACGGCAATGGGGTGGCGCGCGTCGTGGGGGCTGGCCATCCTGACGTGCCCGGAGGCGCTGGACGGGATGGGGCTCGGGCAGCTGAGCAGCCGGGTGCGCCGGCTTACAGCACTGTCTCCGGCATCCTCGCGCGATTGGAGCGGATGGCAGCAAAGAGGTGCCGAGACGCGTCAGGTGGCGAGCCTCACGGGGGCGGCGTCCTGGTCGCGGTTGGCCTGGTGGTCGGGGTGGCTGTGGCCGTCGCCGCCCGCGTGGGGGCCAAGGTGGGGGGCGCGGCGGTGGGCGCCGGCGACGCGGTGGGCACGGCGGTGGGCGATGGCGATGCGGTGGGCGTGACGGTGGGCGCCGGCGACGCGGTGGGCGCGGCGGTGGGCGCCGGCGACGCGGTAGGCGCGGCGGTGGGCGCCGGCGACGTGGTAGGCGCGGCGGTGGGCGAGGGCGCCGCCGTGAGCGCGGTGGTAGCCGAGGGCGCCGCCGTGGGCGCGGCGGTAGGCGAGGGCGCCGCCGTGGGCGCGGGAGACGCCGCGAGTGTCGGGGTGGGCGATGGCGTCGCGGCGGGCGTCGCAGATGGCGCCGGCGACGCGGTCGGCACGGCGGTGGCCGATGGCGACGCGGTGGGCGTGGCAGTGGGTGCCGGCGACGCCGTAGCAGTTGCGGGCGGGGCGGGAGAGCTCGTCGACGATGTCGGGCTGGCGCTCGGCGCGGGCGCCAGCGTGGAGGTAGGAGGCGCAGCAACCGCCGGGGTGACGGTGCCCGACGCAGTGGGCGTCAGCGTCTCGGTCGGCGTCAGCGTCAGTTCCGCCGACGGCTCGAGGGTCCCGGCGCCGGCCGGCTGCAGCGTGGCCGGGCCAGGCGCGACCGTGTTCGTGACGGTCCCCTCCGCTCGCAAGGATACCGTCAGCGCCATGCGCGTGGCGCGGTCACTGCGCGTCTCGGCGGCCTGCGTCGCGGAGATCCTGGTCACCTCCAGCTGGGTTCTGGCGGGAAAATAGCTGCCGACCAGCGCCGCCACCAGCGTTATCACGCCGGTGACGATCGCTATCACCATCGTCAGGGGAACGCGCTCAAGAAAAGGCTTCGGCGCGTGCAATGGGACATCGCCCCCGTGCCGTTCCGGAGCTGCCGGCCGGTCAGGATGATCCTTCGGATTTTGGCTGGTATCCATTTCAGGGTTCGCCCGGGCCAGTTTAGCACATCGAGATCACTTCCCAAAACGCCGCGCCCGTCCGATGGCCGACCGGGGAACTGCCTGGAGGACAATCCTGCCCCCTTCGTCGTGGGCGTAACAGAACTCCTTCGCTCCTGAGCTTCTCGCCCCGCGCCATCTTGCATTACGTGAACTTGGTTATTATGATAAGGCCCTCTCCTGCCTTCTGGCGGTATGTCTCGGGACGCCGTGATGGCTATCAAAGTGCCGATCGGGTCGAGCGTTGGTAGCATCTGCCGCAACGCGCCGGCCTGCCGGTGAGATCGGGTGACAAATGTGGCGCGTCGAAAACTCAACCTGACACGATCCGCCGCGCGCGTGGCCATCGCTTATGCCGTCGTATCGGCAATCTGGATCGCGGCGTCGGATCGTGTTGTCGAGTGGCTGGTGACGGACCGGGCAGCCTATACCAGCGTCCAGACGCTGAAGGGCTGGTTTTTCGTGGCCGTGACCGCGCTGCTGCTCTACTGGGCGCTCAAGGCCGAGCTGGCCCGCACGGCGCAGGCGACGGCAAAGAGCGAGCGGTACCAGGCGCTGGCCGAAAATGCCCGCGACGTCATGCTCGTCGTCCGGGAGCGCGATGGGCAGATCCTGGAGGCCAACCCTGCCGCCCTGCAGGCGTATGGTTGCACGCGCTCCGAGCTGTTAGGGAAGACCGTCTTCGACCTGCGCGCCGGAGAGCCCGTCGCCCGCATCCAGGCCCAGATGGCCCAGGCGGCCAGCGGAGGCGTGCTCTTCGAAACCGAGCATCGGCGGGCAAATGGCACCACCTTTCCCGTGGAGGTCAGCTCGCGCGGCTTGGAGCTGGAGCACGAGAGCGTCCTGATCAGCGTGATCCGCGACGTCGCCGAGCGCAAGGCCGCCCAGGCGGAGGAGCAGCGGCTGGCCGCAGAGCGCGATCGCCTGCTGGCACGGCTGAACCTGGTGCTAGACAACATGCCCATTGCCTGCCTGCTCAGCGACGCCCAGGCCCGCACCACGTACTGGAACCGCGCGGCAGAACGCGTATTCGGTTTCAGCGGCCAGGAGATGCTGGGGAAGACCCAGTTCGAGGCCAACATCCCCCCCTCTGACGCGAGCCTGGTGCGCGAAACCTTCCGGCAGCTTTTCGCAGGCGAGGTCGTGGCGCCGATCATCAACAAGAACGTCACCAAAGACGGCCGGACGATCGTCTGCGAGTGGCACAACGTCCCGCTGACCGACCAGGACGGCACGATCGTCGGGTTCGTGGGCATGGCGCTGGACGTGACGGAGCGCCTGCGCGCCGAGGAAGAGATCCAGGCGTTGAACGCGGAGCTGGAGGAGCGGGTCGAGCGGCGCACCGCCGAGCTGCTTGCGGCGAACGCGCGGCTGGAGCAGGCTTCGGAAGCCCTGCGCCGCCTCAACCGGCTGAAAAGCGAGTTCGTGGCGCTCGTATCTCACGAGCTGCGCACGCCGCTGGCCAACATCAGGCTCTACCTGAGCCTTCTGGAGGATGGCCGGCCTGAAAAGCAGGAGCACTACCTGACGACCCTGGATCGCGAGAGCGCCTTGCTGCAGAGCCTGATCGAAGACTTGCTCGACCTGTCGCAGCTCGATCTGGGCCAAACGCGCGCCAGGTTGCAGCCCATCAACCTGGCCGAGCTGGTGGGCCCGCTGGCGCTGGATCGCAGGAAGCTGCTGGAGCAAAGGGGCCTGGAGCTGCGGGTGGACCTCGCCGGCGGTGCCACGGTCGTCTCGGCTGATGGGCGCTTGCTCACCCAGGTGCTGAGCCGCCTGCTGACGAACGCGATGACCTACACCCCCGCCCCGGGGAGAATCACCGTCAGCCTCGCGATTCGCCCCGATGCCAACGGCCGCCCCAACGCCGTTTGCGCCGTCTCGGATACGGGGCCGGGGATCACGGAGGAAGACCGGGCCCACCTCTTCGAGCGGTTCTACAGGGGTTACGCGGCCGCATTGAGCCGTGCCCCTGGCACCGGGCTGGGGCTGGCCATCTGTGACGAGATCGTCCGGCGGCACGGCGGCCACATCGAGGTCGAAAGCGTCCTCGGACAGGGCAGCACGTTCGCGGTCTGGCTGCCGCTCCTGCCGGAGGGCTGACCGCGGGATGGATGCCCAGGGCCATCGAGGACCGCCGCTGTGTGAATGAAAGCGTATAGCAATCTACACCACATCCGGCAAAATCATCATCCGCGTGGCCCACAGATCACAGTTTGCAGGATACCCAGACGCCCCGCCAGTCCACGAGATCATCGTTCGCGTGACCCACAGATCATAGTTTGCACGATACCCAGACGTCCCGGCGGGCTATACAATGGAGCTTACCGCGCTTCTTGGGAGGATCCTATGACGAAGAGATCGCTTTCCGTCGGGCTGGTTACGCTGGTAGCCGTCTTGCTCCTGTTCGCCTCGAACGTGGCCAGCGCGCAGGCGCCCCTGCAGCCCGCCGGCGGCCTCGGCATCCCTGCACGCGCGGCTCCCTTGTCGCCGCAGGGCGGCGGCGGTCCCGGGCCTATCGGCACCGGCTTCACCTACCAGGGCCAGCTCAAGGGCGCCACCGGCCCGGTGAATGCCACCTGTGATTTCCAATTCACCCTCTGGGACGAGGCAGGAACAGGCACGCCTCCCAGCGGAGGCCTGCAGATCGGTAGCCTCGATAGCCAGAGTGATGCGGTGAGCAATGGCCTGTTCACAGCCGTGGTGGACGCCAGCAACCAGTTCGGCGGAGGGGCTGAGCCCGCTTTCCAGAACGCGGGCTGGCTGCAAATTGCCTTGCGCTGCCCAACCGGCAGCGGCAGCTTCACGACACTTAGCCCGCGGCAGCCGCTTACGGCAGCGCCTTACGCCTCGGGCCTGGCGCCGGGCGCGATGATTCTCGGCAGCGGGAACCAGGTCGTCACGGTGCAGAGCGGAGCTCCCTCGGGCAGCATCCCTTCGGCTGTCATCGGGACTGTGAGCGCAACGGACGGCGTGGGCGTCTACGGCGCGAACACCTCCACGGGCGCCGGCTCGGCGGGCGCCGGCATGTGGGGGGTGAGCCTGAGCAATGGCGGCTACGGGGTTCAGGGGACCGGGCATAACGGCAGTTCCGGAGTCCTCGGCCAGGCCACGGGCAGCGGCAATGGCGTGCATGCGGTGAGCGGCGGCAACGGCATCAGCAACGCCGCCGTCTACGCCGAGGCGACCAGCACCGGGACCAGCGGGCCGGCCGGCATCGCCGTCTTCGGCCTCAGCCATAGCGATGACTCCGCCATCGTGGCGCAGAACACCGGAACCGGCCCCACTTTCCGCGCGCTGGACTCCGCCGGGGATTGGGTGTACGAGGTAACGGCCACCGGGCGCGTGGTGACCACGGCGGTGCAGGTCACCGGCGGCGGCGACCTGGCCGAGCGCTTCGACGCCGGCGGCAGCTTCGCCGTCGAGCCCGGCACGCTGATGGTTATCGACGCGGACCACCCTGGTCTGCTCAGGCCGAGCAGCGATGCCTACGACCCAGACGTAGCCGGGGTGGTCAGCGGCGCCGGGGGCGTCCACCCCGGGCTCACGCTGCAGCAACAAGGGGTGCTGGAGGGCAACACGCTGGTGGCCATTGCCGGACGGGTTTACGTCAAGGCAGAGGCCAGCACGGCGCCCATCAAACCGGGCGATTTGCTGACATCGTCGGCCATCCCCGGGTATGCTATGAAGGCCGTGGACCGCCAACGGGCGCCGGGAGCCATCATCGGCAAAGCCATGACCGGGCTGAAGGCCGGACAGGGCCTGGTGCTGATCCTGGTCAGCCTGCAGTAGCCGGGGAGGCGCTGCCATGAACCAGACAGGTTACCGCTGGTGCGCCCGGGCCGTCGTTCTGGGTATGCTGCTCGCCATGGCAGCTGCCCCGGCGAGCGCCGCGGCGCAGGCCGGGCCGCTCAACGTAGCCCAGGTCGCCGCGGCTGTGCAGACCTGGGTGCGCCACGTGCCGGCCGAGTCCCGGCCGGACGCCGTGGTCGAGCAGATGGTGCCTTACCGGGCGGGCGGCGAGGTCGTGGCCTATATCGCGCTTCTGGCGGGCGGCGGGTTCTGTCTCGCGGGCGCCGATACCGCTGTGCTGCCGGTCTACTTCTACAGCCCGCGCGGCACCTATGACCCTGCCAGCCCCGACTACCAGGCGATCCTCGACGAGATCGCCACGCGCACGCGGGCAGGTCACCGGGCGCAGACCGGCAGCGACGCGGCCAGCGTCCGCCTGCGGTCCGCCCTGGCCGGCAGGCCGGGCTACTGGCAGGAATTGATCGCCGGGCACGCGCCCGCCAAAGCGGCGGAGCCGGCAGCGGTCCTTGGCGGCGGCGCCCCCCCCACTTCCCTGGTCTTGCCCATGACGTCGGAATGGGATCAGGTGGCACCTTATTGGGACGACCTGCCTGAGCTGCCGCCGGGCAGCGGCGCGCATGTCGACGTCGGCTGCAACGCCACGGCCACCGTGCAGATCATGTACTACTGGAAATGGCCGAACCAGGGCACGGGCAGTAACTGCATTACCTACGACTACTGGTACCGAACGAGCTGGGCTTATACCGCTCTGAGCACGGCAGTCACGATCCCGTCGAATTTCGACGGGCTGCTGTCATACGACAGCGCAACAGGCCGTCTCGGCATGAACGGTTATTGGGACCTCGTCATGTATCAGGCGGCGCAGGGTATCTCCAGCAACGCGGCCTACCAGACCGCCCTGACTGCGCTCTGGGCCGGCATGAAGACAGTAAGCGAGTCCGTTTGCGCTGATTTTGGCAGCACGACCTACGACTGGAGCATCATGCGCGACACCAACTCCGAGCCGCCGGACGATGCCCCCGATCAGCAGGCGGCTCAGGTCAGCGGGGACGTGGCGATCGGCAACGACAGCGACCTGGGGCTCTGGGGCACGAGCTCGGATTTTAGCTACGATGCCAGTGCCCTGATCAACTACTTCCACTATCCCTACGCGTTGGACACGACATGCCCGCCCTGCGCGGACGCCAACTCCCTCACGCAGGAGATCTCCTGGGGACGGCTGGCAGGCCTTGGCGGCTCGAACTCCGCGGGCGCGGGCCACGCGTGGGTGATCGATGGCTACGACGAGTCTGCCAGCCCAGAGCTCTTCCACATGAATTTCGGGTGGGCCGGCGAGTCCGACGGCTGGTATACCCTTGACTTGCCCACACCGCCGCCTTACCCGCTCAAGCATGACATGATGACGCAGGTAGCGCCCAGCGACGTCGAGTTCGCGTCCTCCACGGCCACGTCCGGCAACGGGTCGCCGGCGCAGCCGTACCCCGGGATCGAGGCCGCCGTGACGTCCGCGCCGGCCGGCAGCACCATCATGCTGCAAGCC
>Ga0326728_10023266_pt1 | contig 11374 bp, 9 predicted proteins | sample MB3enrmetagenome_FD_207602 | JGI IMG/M metagenome (GOLD analysis project Ga0326728, IMG submission 207602) | Lab enriched peat soil microbial communities from McLean, Ithaca, NY, United States - MB31MN | ecosystem: Environmental > Terrestrial > Soil > Wetlands > Peat | place: USA: New York... | reverse complement strand
ATCGAGGGGGACTGTCCGAGCAGGTCCTGCTGAAATCTCCCATAGACTCCGCCCACCAGAGCATGGGCCAGGATGGCGCCGTGCTTGTTGTGCGGTCCCAGCCATTCCGGGCCGGCGGTGAAGAACCACTCGCTCACAAACGGTCCCTTAATGTTGAACGGGGCGTTGGGTGCTGCGCCGCTGGTGCCCACGTAGCCTCGGCCCGAGCCTTGCACACCCCAGTGCTTGCTGAGCCACATTGAGCCGGTCAGATCCAGCCCGCCTAGGTTGGATCCCTGCAGCAGGTTGGGCCCGGCCTTCATGTGGTCGTAGGCCATGCCCAGCGAAGCGTCGAAGCGGTTGTCGTAGCGAACATTCGCCAGCGGATCGATGGAAATGTAGGTCCCATTGCCGGCGGTCTGGTCGGGCGTGCTCTGACCAGACGCGGCCTGATTCGACGAGCTCTGACCGGACGTGCCCTGGGCCTGGGTAAGGGTCCCGGCACTAAGGGCCAGAACGGCGACGGCGATGGCGACGGCGACAATAGAAAATGAGAATCTTACTGGGAGGCGCATCACTCAACAGCTTACAGGACCATGCCGATAGGGGACAACGCGGACCGCCCGGGATTTTTCTCCAATTCGATGGCAAACCCTATGGTTCGCAGCTCTCCATCTTGTGGGTCCACACCAGGTATCGTACCGTCTTCAGGGTTTCCAGCGCAGCAGCGGCGCTCGAACCCACCTCTGACTGTGGCTCAAGCGGAGGGGCAGCGTGCAGGCGCCACTCCAGCGGCAGGCGGCTGAAAATAAGGCCCGCGCGGGGCAGGTGGCTGGCGCTTGAAACCACCTCAGCCGAGTGCCAGCCGTGGCTGCGCATGATGCGTAGGGAAAAGCAGGCGTTCTGCATGGTATCCCTGGCCTCCCCCTCTTCCACAATGGCGGACTCTGGAATGCCCTGGGCCTCGGCGGTGCGGGCCATGACCAGCGCTTCAACAGGGCGATTGCGATCAGCTCCTCCGGTGAGAATGAGCCTTGGAGCCACGCCCCGCTCGTACTCGTGTACGCCTTCAGTTACGCGGGCCAATTGCGTCGGAGTCGGATTGCCGTCCTTGTCTGCCGGAGCGCCAAGCACGATGATGGCGTCGAAGCGGGTGAGCGAAGTGTTGGATGTAGGAGCCAGGTGGCGCGCGATGGCTGCCCAGGTGAACAGGCCCAGAATCAGCACAACGGAGGCCGCCATCAGCCAGCCTTTCCAGCCCAGGCGCCTGCGCCGGGTCCGGCCTGTCCAAGTAGCCCGATTCATCCGCTGGGCCTGCCTGCGTGCTGCCGCAGTGCGGCTGCCGGGGCGCGAGGGAGTCAAAGGAGATAACCTCCTGAGTCCACTTTAACGTGGTTTCGAATAAGAGTCGTTTTTGGGCGGAGTCAGCCCAGCTTGGCGGGCTCGTCCCAGGCGGAGAAGACCAACTCGTTCAATGGCTTGCGTTCGCGAGGAGCGGTTTCCCGGGCGATCAGTTGCTCATTGGCCAATGCCGAGGGTTCGTCCTGGTAGCCCAGCGCAATCACCGTGCCGAGGTCGTAACTCTCTGGAATTTCAAGCGCCAGGCGGGCGGCATCATGGTCGAAACCAGCCATCTGGTGGGTGGCGAGGCCCAGGGCGGCGGCTTGCAGCGTGAGGTAGGAGCTGGCAGCTCCCAGGTCATAGAGGGCATAGGCGTTGGGAGCGCCGTTGCTGGAGTTCCGGGCGCTGGCCGTACCCAGGATCAGCACCGGCGCTTTGGGAGCCCATTGCTTGTTAAACCCGGCCAGAGTCGACGCAATCTTATTGTGGGTAATCGAGTTACGCACGCCAACGAGAAATCGCCAGGGCTGCTGGTTGGCCGAGGAAGCGGCCCAGCGCGCAGCTTCGAAGACCCGAACCAGGTCGGCCGGGGATACATCGCGCCCGGAAAACGAGCGGGCGCTCCAGCGCCGATGGAGGATGGGCAGGACGCCCTCGACCGCCGGCGCATATTTCAGCTTGTTCACTTCGATTGCGGACAGGGTCATGGGCCTGGAGCTCCTTAGGAGAGATTGAGAAAGAATATAAATGCGCCTGTTTGATTCCCCGGACGGAGCGAAGGATTCCGGCGCCTGAAATGGCCGCTTATAAGCAGCGACGTAAACGTTAATGGTTCGCTTATAGGGTTGCGAAACAGGGCTAAAGGTTCACTTAAGTGGTTGCGCTTTTTTGAGGACTTAACTCTACAGGGTTGCGAAATAGACGGTTTGGCTGCTGAGAATTTCCCATTTCAGAGGAAAAGGTTGCTGAGAACTAGCCTGAAAACCTCGAAAAGGGGGGTTTATTGAGGTTAATTGGGGGTTTTCGGTAGGTTTACGGAGGTTTTCGGGAGGTTTTCGCGACAGTGGACGGGGAAGAAGTGCACAGTGAATGGTGCACATTCGTCAGAGATCAGAAGAGTCCTCGGTTGATGGCAGGGAACCCCCAGGTCTCAAAGGCGAGACCTTGGGCGCCGGGCATGTCAGCGGAACAAGGAAGTCGTGGACTTCTGTGGTTTCCCGCCCTTTCTGCCAAAAGCGGCAGAAAGGATGGGGCACCCGGCTCTGGGGGCGCCTAGCTCACTGTTTGAATGCCTTCGGATACGCCATTCTGAGTCTGTAGGAAACGAGAAGATTGATCGTGCAGTAATAGATATTCTTGTTTTCGCTGCGTGCTTTGTCCCGTGCAAGCTTCTCAAGAAGAGAATGGATGCTCGCATCGATGTCCCCCTCGTACTGAACAATCGCGACGTCAATCGGTTGGCTGAGTAAACGATCGATTTGATCCCCGTTTGCGCCCATCTTTTTGGGTGTTAGGCGTCCGGTCTTGTGTGGGCCCTTCAGTGCAAACCCGGCTCTTACGCGCCGCCTGTTGAGGGTCAAATTTGTCGAATAGATATCGAGGTTTTCGCCGCCCCAGTCCTTCAGCCGAGTCCTTTCGCGGAGAACGTTCTCAAGTCCCTTTTTGAACGCGTCCTCAGGCAGGCGCGGGGGAGAAAGGCATTCGGGGACCTCCTCCTTATCTATCCTTTTGACGCGCGCAAAGCTATCGATGTCGTCGATGGTCGTATAAATCGCCCTCCCTCTCATAAATCCATTTGGGGAGGCCCTGCTGACTGCGTTGAGGGGTCTGCGCTTGGTCGGAATCTTTGCTATTTTCTTTGGATTACGGATTAGAGCAAGAAGCCTCCTCTTTTCCGGTGAAACGTCGGAGCGCTTTGAGTAACGCAACGGGCTTCCGGCTACCCGGTTGAGTAGGTTCAGGTCGTGCAGGGCCTTAGCTCCCTCGCTGGCAGCCTTCTCCGCCAGCTTCACCCTTGCAGCTATTTCGGGTACTGACCAAGTCTTCTTCTGGCATTAATATATTTGACGCACAAATCGGCATGGAGAGACAATAAATCATGCCACCGATCTTTATTGCTGCGAATGCCGAGAGTGGATTTCTTCCTTCCCTTTGGGGCGCAATTAAGGCGGCATTTTCGGCGACAGTTCATATTTCTTTCTCGACAAGCTACCTTAGTTTTTCGCTTGGTCTGCTTGTTGAGTGCCTGGGTATTTTTTGGCTGTTGCGCGACACCAAACCTGCAAGGGGGCGGGGGTGGCGCATGCTGAAAGCGTGGTGTAAAAGAGCAATAAAGAAGAGGGGCCAACTAGCATGGATTGTGTTAGGCGTGGGACTGGTCTTTTTTTTAGCTCCGTTTATCTTTAACTTCTGGGTGGCGCTGCGCGTATTCGTTTGGAATCACCCGCATGTTCAACTCACCTGGCAGCAGCAGACCAGTGGTTTTGAGGTTATGCCGGGCTTTAGCGAACAAATAGAGCCGAGCTATTTTGAACATCATGAGCAGTACGTAGCTCTTATTGATTACTCAGAAGATAACGTTCTTCCTGTCTCTCTTCGGGTGGAATTCCAATTTCCATTTCCAGTTGATCATTGGAGCGTGACTACTCCAGATGCCGAAGTCCCCGGAAATTTCTTTCCTCGTCAACCTTCAGTTCCAGTGCTTCTAAACAACAGAGACCTGACACTACGCGGGCAACCACACTACCTTAACTGGACGCTGGTTATCCCGACAATTGAGCCGGGGAGGAAAATCCGCTTGGTTGTGATTCTGAACAGCGACGCTGAGGGACCAGTAGCCCAATGGGGTCCGCCTCCAAGAAGACCGATTACGCCTTTTCATGCTAGGCTCGCAAATCCGTTTGGATTTATCTATGTGACGACGCGAGTCAGTTTCGGGGATCAGGCCGGACAAACGGAAATATATGCGCCTTTCCAAATCGGTAAAGGCGATATAGTGTCTCTAGGAAACTGGCAGCTTCCGCCCAATCCTATCCCGTTTATGGAACAAGTGTTTTAGTGAAAGAATGTGAGAAAGAGGCGTACATTGAGCGGGATGAAACGCGAATATCACAAAGGAGCAGAGGCGCGAAAGAACTTTGAGAGCACTATGAACAAGCTCTTCCGCGCCCCAAAACCGGCAAAAGCAGAGAAGCAGCCTAAGAAGACGGCCGCTTCGGAAGAGAAGAACAACTGATGTGTTTACCGCGCCACTGCCGTTTAAGCCAGTCAGTCCGCTCCCTGCCCTGTCAGTTGGGTGTAGGTGAGGCGACGGCCTACGATCTGGCTCATAGCAAGGGTGAAGCGATCTTCGTCAGTAAGCCGGTTGTCTTTCGTGGCTCGGTTGTTGTACCTGAAAACCTGCTCGTCCACGTAGCGGTCAAGATGGAAAGGCTCGACCGCAATGTAAGTTCCACGGAGGCCGCGCTTCAAGAGGCTCCAGAAATTTTCCATGCCGTTTGTGTGAACCTGACCGCGCACGTACTCGGTGACGTGATTCACGGTGTCGTGAGTGAATCCTTCTTTCTTGAGCCAATCGTAATTTGGGGCATTGTCGGTATAGATCGTTGCGTTCTTGCCGACGTGATTCAGAATTACATCTTGCACGGCCTCGCGCTTGACGTTGGGGATCATCTTCGTGCGGACCTGACGCAATTCGCGGTCGAGCAAGCCCATGACAATCGCGCGGCCCTGATGCTTGTTCAACTCTATAGAGCGCAGTCTAGCATCCCGGTGCATCATCTTCGTGTTCGGGCCGATAAATGCCTCATCGCTCTTGACAGGACCACCCTCGCCAAATTTATGGGTCCGCTCGTCTCGCATCGCCTCCCGAATCCGGTGAAGCATAAACCATGCCGACTTCTGAGTGATTCCAAGGGCGCGCTGAATCTCGTAAGAGCTGATGCCGTTCTTGCAGTTGCAGATCATCCACACTGCCGTCATCCACTTGTCAAGGCCCATCGGGGAATCCTCGAAAATGGTTCCGACTTTGACCGTGAACTGCTTCTTACAGCCGTTGCAGAACCACAGTTTCCGGGTCTTCACAAACGAATTGCTCTCCGACTCGCAGCGCGGGCAGGTGACTTTGCCGTCCGGCCAGCGAAGGAACTTGGCATAGTCAAAAGCACGGTCCAAGTCCGCGAAGTAAGCTATTGCCTGTTGAAGAGTTACGGGTTTTTTCATGCCTCTCACCTTCGATCTAAGAGGAGCATAGCTCAAATTTACTTGTGTGTCAAGTATATTATTACCCTAATAATGATCTATCTATATGCGGTTGATGTCAAGTGGGTTACCGCTTTTGGCTTAGGCAATTCAGTAGGCCAGCTAACCGTTTGTGGGGTCCTTAACGTAGTTGGGGACTTAGCACTGATTCTATGCTATCCGTCGGAGAGCAGCCGTTCAGACCGAAAGGGGTCGGCCTCTCGTCTCCAAATTGCGATTCTAAGAAAGAGGTCCCGGCCAATTGTGTTTAGGTTTTAGGACTTGAGCGCGGACTTGCTGCGCTGGTTGATTTCTGAAGAGGGGTCGATGGGATTTGAGGGGGTTGAAACCCGCGCCTACCGGGGCCGCTCTTGCCGGGGCGTGGGCCGGTTGCGTTTGTGGTTTCCCACCCTGGCGGCAAAAACAAAAACGCCGGACCCGGCCCCGACCCGGCCCAGAGGGCTCCCCGGCGCCCCGGTTCCCCGATGGGGCACCCGGCCATGGCCCGATGGACCCGATGCCGCCGCATTTGCGGAAGTGTACAGACTGGAAGGAAAAGGCCCGGGCCTAAAGGCCCAGCATTTGAGCGGCTGCGTTGAGGGGCCTGAAGGCCCCTGCTCCCCCCGTCTGAGAACTGAAAGCTGAAAGCTGGAAGCTAGCAGCCAAAGGCTGCCTTCTCACGGATACATTCTGTGGAGGGTGCGGGCGAAGGGGATGGTTTCGCGGACGTGGTCGAGGCCGCAGATCCAGGTAACGACGCGCTCGATGCCCATGCCGAAGCCGGAGTGGGGGACGCTGCCGTAGCGGCGCAGGTCGAGATACCACTGGAAGGCTTCTTTGGGCAGGTTGTGGTTTTCGATCCTTGCGTTCAATAGCTCGTAGCTTGAAACGCGCTGCGATCCTCCGATGATTTCGCCGTAACCCTCGGGAGCGAGCACGTCAACGCAGAGGGCGTAGCGGGCGTCTTGCGGGTCGGGCTCCATGTAGAAGGCTTTTACATCGGCGGGGTAGCGATGAACCATGACGGGACGATCGAATTGAGTGGAGAGCCAGGTTTCGTCCGGAGAGCCGAAGTCGTTTCCGTATTCGAAGGGCGCTTCGAGTTGGCCGTCCTTGTGGGCCTGGTTGAGCATTTCGACGGCCTGGTCGTAGCGCAGGCGGGGGAAGGGCGGAGCGATGGCTTCAAGCCTGGCGCGATCGCGACCGATCACCTCCAACTCGGGGGCGCGGTTCCTGAGGACGGATTGAACAATGTGGGAGATAAAGTTCTCGGCGAGTTCGAGCAGGCCGTCGAGGCCCATGTAGGCGACTTCGGGCTCGATCATCCAGAACTCGGTGAGATGACGGCGGGTTTTGGATTTTTCCGCGCGGAAGGTGGGGCCGAAGCTGTAGACCTTGCCCAGGGCGAGCGCAGTGGCCTCGATGTAGAGCTGGCCGGATTGGGTGAGGTAGGCGGGGTCGCCGAAGTAGTCGACCGGGAAGAGGGTTGAAGTACCTTCGCAGGCGGCGGGGGTGAGGATGGGCGGGTCGGTGCGGATGTAGCCGTTGGAGTCGAAGTACTCGGCTGCGGCGCGCATGATTTCGGCGCGGATGCGGAGAATGGCGGACTGGCGGGGAGAACGGACCCAGAGATGGCGGTGCTCCATGAGGAAGTCGACACCATGCTCCTTGAGGGTGATGGGATAGGGGTCGGACTCAGGGACGCGCTGGATGACCTGAAGGTCTTCGACATCGAGCTCGAAGCCGCCGGGGGCACGCTTGTCGGCGCGCACCTTGCCGGTGACGATGACCGAGGATTCCTGAGTGAGACCCTTGAGTGCCTCAAAGACGGCGGGAGGAACGCTCTTGACGTGGGCTACGCCCTGGATGGTTCCGGTGCCATCGCGAAAGATGGGAAACAAGAGCTTGCCGCTTTCGCGGAGGTTGTAGAGCCAGCCGCGGAGGGTGACGGATTGGCCTTCGTGCTGACCGAGAGTGGCGATGGTGGCAACGGGAGCGGCTGGAGTTGCTGGAGCGGATTCGTCGGACATGGGTGTTTGCGCCTTCCTGGCGGCCGAAGTGATGGGACTCTCTAGGATAGCGCGGGGTGCCTGGGGTATGAATTGGCGGGTTAGCGCCGGCGCAGGGCTAATGAAGGACGGCGAGAAGGGCGTGGACGAGGCTGGCGTGGGAGAACTGGAATCCTGCGGCGGCGAGTTTGGCGGGGTAGGCGCGGGTGCTGGAAAGGAGGGTTTCATCGGCCATTTCGCCGAGGGCGAGCCGGAGGGCGAAGGCGGGGACAGGAAGAACGGCGGGGCGATGGAGGTGGGCGGCGAGGATACGTGTGAATTGTGCGTTGGTGACCGGGTTGGGGGCGGTGAAGTTGACGGGGCCGGCGAGGGAGGGTGATTCGAGGAGGAAGAAGATGGCGGCGAGAGCGTCGGGGAGGGAGATCCAGCTGATGAATTGAGTGCCTCTTCCGAGCCTGCCGCCGAAGCCGAGACGGAAGATGGGGAGGAGACGCGACAGGGCCCCGCTGGGTCCGGTGGCGAGGACGGGGCTGAGAATGACACCGAAGCGAAGATGGAGGACGCGGATGCCGGCGTCGACAGCGGGCTGAGCGGCGGCTTCCCATTGCTGACAGATATTGGCGAGAAAGCCTGAGCCGGGGCGGGAGGTTTCGTCGAGGAGCTCTTCGCCTCGATTGCCGTAGATGCCGATGGCAGAGGCGATGAGGAGCGATTTTGGGGGGTGGTGAAGGCCGGCAAGGGATGTGGCAAGGGCGCGTGTGGATGCGACGCGGCTATTGGCTATTTCGTACTTGAATTCGGGGGTCCAGCGATGGGCGGCGAGGTTTGCGCCGGAGAGGTGGATGGCGGCGGTAAGGTCTTCAAGACCCTCGGAGTGATGGATGGCGGGGGTGGAGGCGGGATCCCATTGGAGCTGGTTGGGCAAGGCGGGGGCGCGCCGTATCAGCTGGAGGACAGAGAAATTTCTTGCGGCCAGGGCGTGATGAAGTGCCGTGCCGAGCATGCCGGAGGCGCCGGAGAGGAGGAACCGGGGCATAGGGGAAGGTGTATTGACGGGACTGATGTTGCTTTCCTCCTGATGAATACAATAGCGTCGAAAGGGCAAGTTGGTTTAGCAGGGCATAAATTTTTTTTGATCTGGACAATAATTTGATACGGGGCGCATCCTATTTTTAAGCGGGCAGGAGGGAAGGATGAGCAACCCGGTCGAGGTAACGAGCGAAGAGACGCAAAAGACGCAAGCGGACCCGGAGACCGCCGAGCGGTTCATTGCGGAGAAGAAGATCGGGGAGCGCATCCGGCGGCTGCGGCTGAAGAAGTCAATGGGGCTGGTGGAACTGGGCAAGCATACCGGGCTTTCGGCGAGCTTTCTTTCGCAGCTTGAGACGGGGCGGGTGGTGCCTACGTTGCGCAACCTGGCGCGGATTGCGATGGTGTTTTCAAAAGACCTGTCGTACTTCTTTGAGAGCGAGCCGACGGCGATGTTCCGGATTCACAGGCAGAAGGACCGGGTGCGGCTGCCGCAGACCGGTGTAGAGCCGCCGACATATTTTTTTGAGAGCCTGGGGTACATGGTGGCGGACCGGCACATGGACCCATATTTTGCCGAGTTCATTCCGATGGCGAGGACGGCGGAGCCCAAGGCGCACATGCATCCCGGATTCGAGTTTCTTTATGTACTGGACGGAGAGCTGGAGCTTCGCCACGGGGACCAGGCGTGCACGCTGGATGGTGGCGACGCAGTGTATTTCGACGCCGGGACGCCGCACTCATATCAGTGCGCAGGGAAGAGGGCGGCGAGGGTGATCATCGTGACCATGCACCAGGCGCCCGCGGCGGTTCCGCTGCGGGCAGTGAGCGCGGCGCCGGCGGCCAGAACCGCGGCGGGCACGATGAAGCCGGTCGGGGTAGAGGAGAAGGCGGGGGGTGCGCTCTGAACGACTCTTTCAGCTTGCGATCCTTTGACAAGTAAACGTCAAATTCAGATTCCCGGGGCTTTGCTGATTTCGCACTCTTTCGCCAGAAAGGCAACCGCAGATCCCCTTCGACAGGCTCAGGGTAGGCTTTCGACTGCGGCTCTCGCGATGAGGCTGCGAGAGGCGCAACTCAGGATGACATTTCTTAGATTTATTTAGCGCTTACAAGCACGGAATATGTCGGCTCGGCCAAGTACTCTGTTGTACTTGCTGCCGGTGGCAGAAAAGGGGCAAAAGCCCGGGCCTGAAGGCCTCGCAAACGCGCCCTCTTTCCGGGGGCTGAAGCCCCTGGCTCCCTCCGGAGTCTGTGATCCACGACTGTGTTACTAGAAGGCTGCTATTCGGTTGAGCCGGCATCTTCGACGGGAAGCATCTGATAACTCACAAACGCCAGGCTCTTCGAGCCGGGAGACCAGTTGGGAACGTTCATGGAGCCGTCACCGCCGACCAGGTTGACGAGAGTGTGAATCCTGTTATCACCTGTCGAAAAAATGCGCAGTGCGATGTCCTGGTTGGCGGCGTGAGTGGTTACGCTAGGATCGTAGGAGATGAATACGATCGACTTACCGTCCGGCGAAGGGTGCGGCGTCCAGTTCTTGAAAGCGTCGAAGGTAATTTGCTCGGGCTGGCTTCCGTCGGGACGCATGCGAGCAATCTGCATGCCGCCCCAGCGGTCGGTGTTGAAGTAGATATATTTTCCGTCGGGAGAGTAATCGGGGTCGTCGCTGATTCCTGAACCGGTGGTAAGAGCAGTCTCGGGCCCACCTTCGACGGAGATGGAATAGATGTTGCCGGAGCCGCGGCTTCCGCGCGTGAAGACGATGGTTCTGCCGTCGGGCGACCAACTGTGAAAATAGCCGGTATTTTCAGTTAAAAGGCGGGGCGTGCCACCAGCGAGGGGAACGATGTAGACGCGCCGCTCCGGATGGTCGGGCATGGAACAGGTGATGGCAAGCCACTTGCCGTCGGGAGAAAAGCCGTGACTACCGGAGCAGTTAGTGGCCGCGCCGGTCGAGATAAGCTGCGGAGTTCCGCCAGTTACGGGGATCTGATAGATGCGGCCATCCTGGTTGAAGACGAGCGACTTACCGTCGCGGGACCAGTTAGGAGCCTGGAAGTGGGCGGGCTGCGAGTATAGGATCGTGGCGCGGCGGGAGTTATCGGCGATCTCGATGGCCTGGAGAGTGCTGTAGAGAGTCAGCCTGGCGGGCGTGGCAGGCGGAGTCAGTTGCTTGAGTTCTACGTTCGAAAAATTAACTTTCTCAGTTACAGCGGGATTGTGGGAAGAAAGTCCGATGCCGACATAGAAAGGACCGTCGAGATGGAGCTTGATGGAAGCGCCAACCTGGTGAAGCGGTTCGCCGTGGCTGGAGACAAACATGGTGAAGGTGTCTCCGCGTTTTTCCAGCCGGACGCGCCGGGGCGGATCGATATTCAACTCGGCGCTCAAGGTGTTTTCTCCTTTGGCGCGGCGGTATTGCAGGGCAGTGAGTCCGGAGCCGTGCTGCGCGACGTCGGCATACGCGCCATCGGCATCGAGAGTCTGGCGAACCATCAAGACGGCCTTGCGATGCGGGCTATGGTCGCCGGTCTTGATGGGGAAGTCGATGTCGGCGGAGAGCGACAGATCGCCGGAGAGTTTCTTCCAGACGAAATGGAAGCCGTCGTTGTTGGACCAGAGATTGATGCCCGCCGCGGTGATGGTGTAGGAGCTGCCGGCGTGTGAGTAAGTGAGCGTGCCGGGCGGGACGACGCTGCCCACGTCGGACTGGCCCTCAAAGATGCCGAGGGAAGCGGCGGATTGCGCGGCGAGGGGCCGGGGATGGAGGC
>Ga0326728_10023265_pt1 | contig 11374 bp, 9 predicted proteins | sample MB3enrmetagenome_FD_207602 | JGI IMG/M metagenome (GOLD analysis project Ga0326728, IMG submission 207602) | Lab enriched peat soil microbial communities from McLean, Ithaca, NY, United States - MB31MN | ecosystem: Environmental > Terrestrial > Soil > Wetlands > Peat | place: USA: New York... | reverse complement strand
GCAGGCGTCCGACAGGTAGTCGCCATTGAGGTTGGGGGTAGCCAGCACGTCGTATTCATCGGGCCGCAGCAGCGCCTGCTGGAACATGGAGTCGGCGATGCGGTCTTTGACCAGGATTTTGCCCGGCGGGACGTTGGCGCCCACTTCCGCCTCGGTGACGCAGACATCCGCGAACTCCTCTTTGACCAGGTCGTATCCCCAGTCGCGGAAGGCGCCCTCGGTGAACTTCATGATGTTCCCCTTGTGCACCAGGGTCACGCTACGGCGCCCGTTGTCGATGGCGTATTGAATGGCGCGCCGGACCAGCCGCTTGGAACCGAACACGCTCATGGGCTTGATGCCGATGCCGGAATCCAGGCGGATCTTCTTGCCCATCTCGCGGTTCAGGAACTCGATGACCTTGAGCGCCTCGGGCGTTCCCTCCCGCCACTCGATGCCGGCATAGACGTCCTCGGTGTTTTCGCGGAAGATCACCACGTTGAGCAGTTCGGGGTGCTTCATGGGCGAAGGCACACCCGGAAAGTAGCGAACCGGCCGCATGCACACGTACAAATCGAGCAGCAGCCGCAAGGTAACGTTCAAACTGCGAATCCCGCCGCCGATGGGAGTGGTGAGCGGCCCCTTGATGGCAACATGGAATTGCCGGATGGCATCGAGCGTGCCCTGCGGCAGCCAATCGTTGAACTTCTGGTAGGCCTTCTCGCCGGCGAAAACCTCGTACCAGGCCACGCGGCGCCGGCCGCCGTAAGCCTCCAGAACGGCCGCGTCGAACACCGTACGGGCAGCCCGCCAGATATCGGGCCCGACGCCATCGCCTTCGATGAAGGGGATGATGGGGTTATCGGGGACCGAAAGCTTGTGATCTCGAACCTGGATGGCCCCTCCATCCGCGGGAATGGGAACCTCGTTGTAACTCTCCATACCACCTCCTGAGCCCTCGATTCGCGGCCGGTCGGCGCCCGGCGCCATATCGCTCATCGGACTCCAAACTATATAATTTGGCATCAACTATAGCAGTTCGGGCCAGGGGTGGGCAATGTCCCGGTTATCCCGCGAAATGTTTGTGCGTTTCGCGCGATTTGGGAGTAAACTAGCCACGGAAGGGAGGGTGCCTCAATGCCGACCTACATTACGCTCATGAAGTTCACGGAACAGGGGGCCAAGGACCTGAAAGGCGCGCCCCGCCGCATCGAATCGGCCGCCAAGGCCTGGGAATTGATGGGCGGCAAGCTGCTCGGCGCGTACTTTGTTATGGGGGAATACGATTACATCGCCATCACCGAGTGCCCCACTGATGAAGCTGCCGTCGCCGCCAGCCTGGCGGTGTGTGCCCGCGAGCACGTCAGGACGACCACGCTTCGAGCCTTCACCATCGACCAGTTCGCCCAGTTGGTAGACAGGCTGCCTTGAAATAGGCCTTAACAAGCCCTGGGATTTGCACTATGATGAACTTGACGTGTGCCACGCCCACGGGGTGGCACACGTGCCAAGAAGTCTTTCTCCGGTGCGGCGGCGCCAGTGTTTTCGGGGCTGCTCACACGGTAATCATTGGGGTTTGAGCCGCCCTCGTGGGCTTTCGACGACGAGCGGCGCGATTGTGCGGGAGAGCACACTGGCCGGATGGCGGGGGACGCCGCCGACCTCCGCCGGGATGTGCGGGCACGGCGTTTCGGACCTAGGGGTTTAAGGGAGAACATTATGGGAAACGAAGCTTTGAGTATTCTCGACAAGCGCACCCAGACCACGTATGAAGTCCCCATCGACAAGGGGACCATTCGGGCCATGGACTTGCGCAAGATCAAAACCGGGCCCGACGATTTCGGGCTCATGACCTACGATCCCGCTTTCATGAATACTGCTTCATGCCAAAGCGCGGTCACCTTCATCGACGGCGACAAGGGTATCCTGCGTTACCGCGGCTACCCCATCGATCAACTCGCGGAGAAGTGCACGTTCCTGGAGGTGGCCTACCTGCTTCTGTTCGGTGAGCTGCCCACGGAATCCCAACTGAAAGAGTGGGTCACCAATATCACTTACCACACCATGATTCACGAAACCACCAAGAAGTTTCTGGAGGGGTTTCGCTGGAACGCCCATCCCATGGGGATGCTGGTGAGCACGGTGGCGGCGCTCTCCACGGTTTACCCCGAGGCCCGCAATGTCCACGATCCGCAGAACCGCAAGTTGCAGATCATGCGCCTGATCGGCAAGATGCCGACCATTGCGGCGTACACCTACCGGCACGGTTTGGGCTACCCCTACATCTATCCGGACAACGACCTGAGCTACGCCGAGAACTTCATGAACATGCTTTGGAAGATGGTGGAGCCCAAGTACCAGGCCAATCCGGTGCTGGCGCGCGCGCTCGACATCCTGTTCATCCTGCACGCCGATCACGAGCAGAATTGCAGCGCCAATGCCATGCGCGCGGTGGGCAGTTCGTTCGCCGATCCGTACCTCTCCACCGCTGCCGCCGCTGCCGCCCTCTCCGGCCCCCTGCACGGCGGTGCTAACGAAGAAGTCCTCAAAATGCTGGATGTGATCGGCTCCAAGAACAATATTCCGGCCTATATCGAGAAGGTCAAGGCCGGCCAGTTCAAGCTGATGGGATTCGGACACCGGGTTTACAAGAACTACGACCCGCGCGCCAACATCATCAAGTGGGCCGCGGACAGCGTGTTCGAGGTAACCGGCAGGAATGCCAAGCTCGAAATCGCGCTGGAGCTGGAGCGCATCGCCCTGGAAGACGAATACTTCGTCAAGCGCAAGCTCTACCCCAACGTGGATTTCTACTCCGGCATCATCTACCAGGCCATGGGCTTCAACCCGGAGATCTTCACGGTGCTGTTCGCCATTCCGCGCACGGCGGGCTGGCTGGCCCAGTGGCAGGAGCTGCTGGCAGACCCCGAGCAAAAGATCGCGCGCCCGCGCCAGATCTATACGGGCCACATCCTGCGGGATGTCGTTCCCATCGAGAAGCGGGGCGTTTCGGCAGCCGCCGCCACGGCGTAAGGGCCGGGCATGCCCGGCCCCGGGGGCGAGGGGGTACCCTCTGGGTCCCTCGCCCCTACACGCCCTCGGCCGCGATGGGCATGCGGATCGTGAATGTGCTCCCTTTGCCCATCTCGCTCCGGACGGAAATAGTGCCGCGGTGTGTGGTCACAATCCCGTAAGCGATCGACAAGCCGAGGCCGGTGCCTCGGCCGCTGGCCTTGGTGGTGAAGAAAGGATCGAAAATGCGATCGATCTGCTCCGGAGCGATACCATGCCCCGTGTCCGAAATCGCCACTTCGACGGATTTTTCGGGTCGGAGGTGACGCGACACGATGGTGATGGTGCCCCGTTCATCCATGGCTTGGACTCCATTCATGATGATGTTCATGAACACCTGCTGGAATTGCGATCCGTCCGCCATAACGAGAGGCAGCTCCGGAGCCAGGTCTTGGACCAGGTTGATATTGAAAAACAGCGCTTGTTTGGTCACCAGAAACAGGGTGTCCTCGAGGACCTTGTTGAGGTCCACCAGTTGAATGTTGCTCTTCGACTGGCGCGAGAATTCGAGCAGCCCCTTCACGATGTCCCGGCATCGCTCGGTTTGCCGGATGACCTCCTCGAGGTTCTCCCGGTTGGGGTCGTCCTCCCGCATGTCTTCGACGCTGAGGCCGGTCAGCGCCAGGATGCCGCCCAGCGGATTATTGATTTCATGGGCCACGCCGGCCGCCAGCATACCGAGCGAAGCCAGCCTCTCCGATTGCGCCACCCTGGCCTGCATGGCTACCAGTTCCTCGGTGCGCTGTCTCACCTTTTCCTCGAGCGTGCGGCCCCATTCCTCGAGGTCGCCCCGCATCTGCCGCAGGCTCTGTAGCATGGCGTTGAAGGATTCCGCCAGTAAGGCGATCTCGGTGGGGGAATCCGATTGGACCTCCTGGTCGAACCGGCCCGCGATGATGTTGTGCGTGGCGGCCACCATCTCGCCGATGGGGCGAGTGATGTTGCGAATCATGTAATAAGTGATGCCGATGATCAGGAGAAAGCCGCCCGTGGCAATGCCGAAGAAGGAGAGCACCACGCGGTTCCGGATGGCCGTGTAGGTGCTCTCCAGAATTCCGACGGAGAGCATGCCCACGACGTCCCCGGCATAGTCGCGAATCGGATCGTACTCGCTGATGAGCCAGTCCTTCACCACAAACGCCCGCCCTCGCCAGGTCTCTCCTCGGTGCAGGACGGCGGCGCTGACGTCAGGCGATGCCCGTGTGCCGACTGCCCGCCCGCCGGCCGCGGTTCGGACGCTGGTCGAGATTCGAAGGTCGTTCTGGAAGATGGTGACGGTGCCGCCATCCTCGTCCCGGAACGGGTCGCCGCGAAAAAGCAGTTCCCGGACGCGGTCCACGATGGCGAAGTTCCCGGTCAGCAGGACGCCTCCGTACAGGGCGCCCAGCGTCTCGCCGCCAGCGGCCGCGACAGGAGCGGCCGCCATGAGCGTCATGCCGGCGGGGAGAATCTCGGTGCCCGCGGCCACTTTGCCGGAAAGCGCCGCTTTGACAACAGCGATGGAAGATGCGTCGTCCATGGCGCGGCCGGGTTGAGACACCCGCAGCACCACGCCCCCGCGCGCATCCGTGAGGGTAAGGAAATCGAAGCTCGCGTCCTGGCGAATCCGCTCCAGATAGGCGGCCAGCGAACGCTGGTCGCCGGTAGCCAGATACTGTTGGACGGTGGTGCCCGACGCGGTGAACTGCACCGCGAGCTTCAGCGCCTGAAGCTGCTCTTCATAGACCGTCCTGGCGGTGGCGAAATCGTGATCCACCGCCCGGCGCGCCTGCGTCATGATGGTGGAGCTGACGATCCACGAGCCCACCAGCGACGTGGCTAATCCTCCGATGCCCAGGATCACCAGGTAGCTCGAGATCAGCCGCGCCTTGAGCGACAGCTTGCGGGGACCGAAGCTAAAGCGCATGACGTTGGGCGCTTTCACGCCGCCTTTCCCAGGCGTTGGCGGATTTTCTCCAGCAACTGAACCAGGTCCACCGGCTTCGAGAAGAACATGTCGTGCGCCATCCAGCCGCCGCTCTCCGGGATCTCGAAATCCGGAAGGTGCGTGCAAAACGAGCTGATCACAAAGATCGGGACGTTCTTCAGCTCCGCATCGCGGCGCATTTCCTGAATGGTGAAGAACCCTTCGGTCCGCTCGTTCATCATGATGTCCATGAGGATCAGGTCCGGCTGCTGCAATTTCGCCAGCTTGAGGCCTTCCTTGCCGTCATGCGCCTTGAAAACGGTGAAGCGGTTCGCCTCGAGGAAACAGGCGACGGCCTCGGCGAAGTCCCGGTCGTCGTCCACTATCAGTATTCGTTTGTCTTCCATGGTCATTCGCAACTCCCCATTTTCGTGTTTTCCGCCGGTGCGCGCCATGCCGGCAGGCGCACCCGAAAAGTCGAGCCGATTCCAGCCTGGCTCTCGACCTCGATACTGCCACCCATCTCCGAAACGATTTTCTTCGAAATATGCAGTCCCAGGCCCGTGCCCTCGGTCCTTTTGATGCCCTCCGCCTTGATGCGGAAAAACTCGTCGAAAAGAAACGGCTGGTACTGTTCCGGGATACCAACGCCCGTGTCGGCGACGGCAATCGTCACCTCGCCGCCGGAGAGGCAGCCGGTAACCGTGGCCTTTCCACCGGGCTTGTTGTACTTGATGGCATTGGTGATCAGGTTGTCGAACAGAACATTCAGGCAGTTCCGGTCGCCAGAAACGCACAACGCCTCTTCCGGCCAAACGGCTTCGAGCGAAACCTGCTCGGCCGCCGCCATTGCCTCGTAGCTCGCCAGGATGCCTGGAATGATCTGCTTGAGGTCTACCTCGACTCTCTCGTTAACCAGCGTGCCCCCCTCGACTCTGGCCAAGGTGAGCCAGTCGCTAATCAGCTTCTGCAATTCCTCGGTCCGCTTGAGGCAGCGCTCGATCCATTCCTGTCTCCGGACCGGGTCGTCTTTGGTCTGGTCGAGGTGCTTGAGCACGTCGAGGTACTGGTGGATAGCAACCAGGGGAGTCCGCAGTTGATGCGACACGAACGTAACAAAGCGCCGCTTGAGGAGCGCGCGTTCCACTTCACCGCGCTGCGACTCGATCGCCAGCCGGCGCCGGTCCAGCCCGCGGTTGATGATCATCCGCAGCTCATCCGGCGAAAACGGCTTGGGCAGGAAGTCGTATGCGCCGGACTTCATGGCCTCCACCGCGGTGTCGATGGTGGCGTAACCGGTAATGACCACCATGATGATTTGGGGGTCGATCCCGTGGACGCGGGAAATGACCTCCAGGCCGCTGATTCCCGGCATCTTGAGGTCCACCACCACCAGGCTCGGCTTGAGCTCCGCAACGCCTTCCAGCCCGCTGGCGCCATTTTCGAAGGCCTCCACGCGGAGACCCATCTTCGACAGGATCTTGCGGCACGAGAGCCGCATCGCGTAGTCGTCGTCGATGACGACGATCATGTCCGGAGCCGCCGCTTCACTCATGGCACCCTCCCCGCGCCCCCCACGACCTTCTCCAGAAGCTGGAGGAACCGGGGAATGTCGAGCGGCTTGGTGAGGTACCCGTCGGGCCGGATCATCTCGACTTCGGCCGACATTGGGAACCGCTCATCGGGGCTTTCCTCGACCGAGGAAACCATAAAAATCGGAACATGGCTGTGTTCCGCATACTCGTCCAGATATTTGAGCGCGTGGGTCACCCCGTATCCCTCCACGGAGGTCTCCATCATGACGTCGAGGAGGATGACGTCGGGTTTGTGTTCGAGCACCTGCCGCAAGCCCTCGTGTCCGGAGCCGGCTTCGAGCACCTCGTAGCCGCGAGCCTCGAGAAGAGATCTCACCGAGACCCGAAAATCCTGGTCGTCGTCGATCAGGAGCACTTTGACGGACATACCAGCCTCCTTCCCGCCGGGCGGCTCCCCAGGGGAACCGCTCCGCTTGATTATAGGATAAGTGACTCCGAAACCAAAGCGCCGCTCCGGGGCCGCGGCGGGGCCCGAGGTCTTCCCGGCGCTGTCTGAAAGCTGCGTCGATGCGAAATCACCCTTCACACGCTACCGCCGACCGGGGCCAGTTGCGGGAGGCCCCCGCGCGGCCCATCGCCGACGATCGCGCCGATTTCGCCATCCTGCTCGAAGCCGGCCGGCGCGCGGGCCAGGACGATCTCGCGCCCGGCGACGCCCGCCGGCGCCGAGCCCAGGGTGCCCTCTGGGCTTGGCGCTACCATAGATTCGGAGGCGGTGACAACATATGGGCTGGCGTAAGATCGCGCTTTCCGGTTTGCTCATCTCGGGTTTGGCCGGCGCGCAAACCCTCAATTGCGAGTTTCAAGGTTATAAAGCGCTCGACGGATTGAAAGCCGAAATGCGCTCGGGTTCCCTGGAACTGACCTGGCAGGGCGAGCGCGGCCAGACGCTGCGCGCCACGCTGGGAGTCGACGCCGGCCAGCCCGTGGTGCGGGAACTGGCCGTCGAGAAGAATGGCAAGTGGTCCGTACTGGGACACAACCTCACTCCCGAATACCAGGTGGCCACCGGCCGGCGGCGCATCTCCGCCCAGCAGGAAGCGCCACTGCGTCAACTGGGCATATACACTCCCGACGTCATCGAACGTCAGAAATGGTTCGCGTTCTGGGACGCGCCGCTGAACATCCCCGGGCGCCCCGGCGGCAACGCGGCCGTCGATCTGCCGCGCAAACCCGAAGAGGTGCAACGCGCCTGGGCGCAGTTTCAAGTCACCGGCTGCCAGGTGGATACCGATGGCGCCCGCCTGGAAGCCAATTTCCCGGGCGTCACGCTGGGCCTCTTCACGGGCGGCTTGCGCTACACGGTTTACCGCGGCACCAACCTGCTTCGCCAGGAGGTGATTGCCAAGACCGACGCGCCCTCGGTGGCCTACAAGTTCGTCGCCGGCCTGAAGGGTTTCACGATTGGCGCCGATACTCGCCTGGTGTGGCGCGATGTCGCCCGCGGCTGGCAGCACTACCTGTTCGGCGGCCACGTGAACACCGACCCAGTGGCGTTGAAGGCGCGCAGCCGCACGGCCATCGTCGAAAGCCCGGCCGGTTCGGTGGCCGTCTTCCCGGCATCCCACAAGTTCTTCTTCTCGCGCGAAGTGGAATCCAACCTCGGGTACAACTACTACCGCAAGGACAGCGAGACCAGTTTCGCCGCCGGAGTGCGCCAGGCCGATCGCGAGGAATCCTTCAAGCCTTACGGTGTGAGCGATGCCGTTTGGCAGCACCGCGTCTCCGAAGCGCGCGGGTTCGAAGAGAACTTCGCGCTCTACAACGCTCCCCCCGGCACCCTGCAACGGATGGCCGTCTACTTTTATCTGGATTCCGGCAACGCGCAGGCTACCCAACAGGCAGTGGCGGCCTTCACCCACGACGACGTCTACAAACCCATGCCCGGCTACCAGGTGATGGTCAGCCACTTCCACTTCCATCTCAATGAGGAACTGACCGACGCCGGCACCATCGATTGGTTGCCGGCATGGATCCCCACCTTCAAGTCGCTCGGCATCAATATCGCCGCGCTGTGCGACTTCCACTCCGATTCGCATCCCAGCGATACCGGCAAAATCCGTCTGGAGGAGCAGCGAGTCTACTTCGAAGGCAGCGCCCGCTTCTCTGATCGCGATTTCCTGATCATTCCGGGCGAAGAGCCCGACGCCTCTCTGGGCGGCCACTACATGTTCCTGTTCCCCAAGCCGGTCTACTACACGCACGCCGCCAACCGCCGTCCGGGTTCGACGCAGGCGCCGCCCCCGGCGCAACCCTATTCGGAAGACATCGCGCCCTACGGCAAGGTCTATCACACGTCGTCCCCCGAAACCGAGATGCGGTTGCTCAACGATGAGCACGCCCTGATGTGGCAGACCCACCCGCGCACCAAGAGTTCCGATGGCTACCCGGATGCCGTCAAGGACCAGCCGCACTTCCTCAGCGACCGCTTCGCCGGGGCATCCTTCCAGTCGCTGCCCGTCGATCAATCCCAGAAGCGCCTGTGCGAGGTGCGCTGCATGGACCTGCTCGACGACATGAACAACTGGGACGGTCCCAAGTACCTGATCGCCGAGGGCGACACGTATACCAAGTCTCCGGAAGACGAGACCTACCCGCAACTGGACGTCAATTACGTCAAGCTAGACCGGCTCCCCAAGTTCTCCGACGGCTGGATGCCGGTGCTGGATGCGCTGCGCGCGGGCAACTTCTTTGTGACCTCGGGCGAAGTTCTGCTGCACGATTACTCCATCCAGGGGACCGGCGCGAAGCGGACCTTCGTCGTCGACGTGGATTGGACTTGGCCCGGCGAATTCGTCGAGCTGGTCTGGGGCGACGGCAAGACCACCGGCCGCGAAATCAGTTCCGCGACTGCGCTGGCGCCGTTTTCCACGCATCGCTACCGCCTCTCGTTCGATGCCACCGGCAAGAAATGGATTCGTTTCGCCGCCTGGGATTCCGCGGGGAACGGGGCGTTCACGCAGCCGGTGCATTTGCAGTAGGGTTGTGGGGCAGGTTGGAAACCTGCGGCGGGTTGGCAACCCGCCGCAGCTTGCAAAGCTGCCCCACAAAATGTGGTATCTTTTGCGTTGCCATACCACTTCATCTGGCGGGGGGAAGCTGCGACATGAGCCTGTTCGCAACCAAATCGGTCAGCTACATCATTTCCGAATCGGAAAGCGGTAAGTACCATCTCAGGCGCACGCTCGGTCCGGGCAACCTGATCGCGCTGGGAATCGGCGCCATCATCGGCGCGGGCCTGTTCTCCCTGACGGGAGTGGCCGCCGCGCAAAACGCCGGTCCGGCCGTCGCCATTTCCATGATTGTGGCCGCCATCGGCTGCGCGCTGGCCGGCCTGTGCTACAGCGAATTCTCCTGCATGATTCCCGTGGCCGGCAGCGCCTACACTTACGCCTACACCACCCTGGGCGAATGGATCGCGTGGATCATCGGCTGGGACCTGGTGCTGGAGTACGCCGTCGGCTCGTCCACGGTCTCCATCAGTTGGTCGGGCTACGTCGTCTCGCTGCTCCATACCTTAGGTATCAACCTGTCCCCGCGGTGGATTGCCGGGCCCTTCGAGGCGGTGACACTGCCGGACGGGACCACGGCTCAGGGAATCGCCAACATCCCCGCCGTGATCATCGTCTTCCTGATCTCCATGCTGCTCATGCTGGGGATCAAGGAATCGGCCCGCACCAACGCGGTGATCGTGGTAATCAAGCTGGCGGTGGTGCTGGTCTTCGTCGGAGTCGGCTGGCAATTCATCCACCCGGCCAACTACCATCCCTACATTCCGAAGAATACCGGGGAGTTCGGACACTTTGGGCTCAGCGGCATCATGATGGGCGCGGGAACCATCTTCTTCGCCTATATCGGTTTCGACGCGGTCTCCACGGCGGCGCAAGAGGCCAAGAACCCGCAGAAGGATATGCCGGTCGGCATTATCGGCTCGCTGGCCATTTGCACGGTGCTCTACGTGGCGTTTGCCCTGGTGATCACCGGGATGGTCCCTTACTACGAACTCGGCACGTCGGCGCCGGTGGCGACCGCCATCGACAAGGCCATGCCCATGTACGTGTGGATGAACACGCTGGTGAAGTTCGGCATCATTTGCGGCTTCACCTCCGTGATCCTGGTGATGCTGCTCGGACAATCCCGCGTGTTCTACTCCATGTCGCGCGACGGCTTGGTGCCCCGCGTCTTTTCCGATATCCACCCGAAATTCAAGACTCCCTGGCGATCCAACCTGCTGTTTTTCTTCTTCGTCGCACCATTCTCCGCTTTCCTTCCCTTGAGCATCGTGGGACACATGACCAGCATTGGCACCCTGTTCGCCTTTGTGATTGTGTGCGCCGGCGTGTGGGTGATGCGCGTGAAGAACCCCGATGCCCCCAGGCCATTCAAGACGCCGCTGGTCCCGCTGGTGCCGATCCTGGGCATCGTCTGGAACTTCGCCATGATGTATTCGCTGGGCTGGTCGAACTGGCTACGGCTGATCGTCTGGCTGGTCATCGGCCAGGCCATTTACTTCACGTACAGCCGCCACCACAGCCACTTGCGGAAGGCGGGCCACACGACCAGCCGCTGAAGCCGCTCTTCTGCCCCCGGCCCCCAGCCCCCGGCCCCTGGCCCCCGGCACTAGCTTTGCCCCACCCGTGTGGAGTAACCTCTACCATGAGGGGTAGGGCGCCATGAAGCAGCTTTCCAGCGTGGTTTGGTCCGAAGGCATGTACCTGGGGCCGCACCATTTCCAGGTCCAGAGCCGCTATTTCGAAGACTCCATCCAATTCGCCGCCTCGGCGCTGCGGTTTGAGGCCTACGGCTTTGTGGGCTTCGGATG
>Ga0326728_10023264_pt1 | contig 11374 bp, 8 predicted proteins | sample MB3enrmetagenome_FD_207602 | JGI IMG/M metagenome (GOLD analysis project Ga0326728, IMG submission 207602) | Lab enriched peat soil microbial communities from McLean, Ithaca, NY, United States - MB31MN | ecosystem: Environmental > Terrestrial > Soil > Wetlands > Peat | place: USA: New York... | reverse complement strand
CGCGTCGGTCGCGCAAGCGAACGCCCGAGAAGCCCGTCGTACCGAAGCGGCCGTTCGTCGCCCACCATCTCGCGCCTCGGCACGAGATCCTCTCCGAGGAAGAATCGAAGCGGGTGCTGGAAAAGCTCGGGACGGCCGCCGAGCGCCTTCCGAAGATCCTGGTCGCCGACCCGGGGCTCAAGACCGACCCCCGGTACGAGGCGATGCGGGAATCCGGCGAGAACCTCCCGGGTCGCCTCGTGCGGATCCGTCGCCCGAGCGCGACCGCCGGAGAGGCGATCGCCTACCGCCTGATCGTCCCGTCGGTCGGAGGAGAGTAACGAATCATGCGCGAAATCGTCGACGGTTTTTTCCGAGAGCGATCGATCGTCAACCACCATCTCGCGAGCTTCAACGACTTCCTGCCGACCAAGGACAACCCGAACTCGCGGATGCAGCGAATCGTCGATGACGCTCGGGTCAGCGAGGACTCGACCGAGCGCGGCGTCATCCGACTCGACGTCCAGAAGACGAAGAGCTCGATCTACGTGCGCGTCGGCCGTCGCCGGGACGCCCGCGGCGCTGTCAACCCCTCCGCCGAGCCGACGATCTTCATCGGCGCTCCGTTCGTCAAGGAGCCGGTCGGGTCGAAGCCGACCCTGACCCCGATGGAGGCTCGCCTGCGCAACCTGACCTACCAGGCGCCGATCTACCTCAAGGTCACGGTCGTGGAGAACGGCGTCGAGCGCGCCCCCGAGGACGTGCACATCGGCGACCTTCCGATCATGGTCAAGAGCCGACCCTGCAACCTGAACCGCTACAAGATCTCCGAGGACGACCAGATCTGGCTCTCGGACGACGAGTACCGGGCGAAGCTCGTCGAGTACGGCGAGGACCCGCTCGACCCGGGCGGCTACTTCATCATCGGAGGCACGGAGCGGGTCATCATCAGCCTCGAGGACCTCGCGCCGAACCGGATCTTCGCGGAGTACAACGAGCGCTACGGGACCCCGATCGAGAGCGCGAAGGTGTTCAGCCAGCGCGGCGGGTACCGGTCGCTCACGGTGGTGGAGAAGAAGAAGGACGGCGTCCTTCAGGTCTCGGTCCCGACGGCGAGCGGACAGATCCCGCTCGTGGTTCTGATGAAGGCCCTCGGGATGAAGAACGACGAGGAGATCTTCCAGGCGGTCCTCGGCGAGCTGATGCCCCTGGACGAACCGTTCGTCCAGACGATGAAGCACCTCCTCAACGTCAACCTCGAGGAGTGCGTCTCGAAGAAGCTCTACCCCCCCGAGGGGATCCTCACGACCGAGGACGCGCTCATCTTCCTCGAGAAGAAGTTCGCCACCGGACAGGCGAAGGAGTACCGTCAGCGCAAGGTCGACGGGATCCTCGACCGCTCGCTCCTCCCCCACCTCGGCGACACGAAGGCCGACCGCCTGAAGAAGGCGCTCTACCTCGCGCGGATGGCCCGAACCGTGCTCGAGCTCCACCTCAAGGTCCGGGGCGAGGACGACAAGGACCACTACGCGAACAAGCGCCTGAAGCTCGCCGGCGACCTGATGGAGGACCTCTTCCGCGTCGCCTTCTCGCTGCTCCTGAAGGACCTCAAGTACCAGCTCGAGCGCTCGTTCGCCCGTAAGAAGGACCTGCGGATCGCGAGCGCGATCCGACCGGACCTGCTCACCCAGCGGCTCGTCCACGCCCTCGCCACCGGCAACTGGGTCGGCGGCCGCGCCGGCGTGAGCCAGGTGCTCGACCGGACGAGCCACATGTCCACGATCAGCCATCTGCGTCGGGTCACGAGCCCGCTCACGCGCAGCCAGCCGCACTTCGAGGCCCGGGACCTGCACCCGACCCAGTGGGGACGGCTGTGCCCGAACGAGACCCCCGAAGGCCAGAACTGCGGCCTGGTGAAGAACTACGCCCTGTGCGTCGACGTCTCCGAGGGAGCCGACGAGGAGGAGGTCACGCTCATCCTGCGGGACCTGAACACCCGCGAGATCGGGCCCGAGGTCTTCCAGGAGGCAGCGGCGCCGAAAGGACGCCGGGCCGCGCGCGTCTACGTCAACGGGAACCTGGTCGGTCTGCACTCGCAGCCGCTCGACCTCGTGAAGGAGATTCGCGAGCGCCGCCGGACCGGCACGCTCTCGCCGACGCTCGGCGACAAGACCTACGAGATCAACGTCCGCTACGATGACGAGATGAACGAGGTGATCGTCCACTGCGACTCCGGTCGCCTGCGGCGCCCGCTCATCGTCGTCAAGAACGGCGTCCCCCGCGTCTCGCGTAGCGACCTCGACGAGCTCGGCCGCGGCACCCTCTCCTTCAGCGACCTCATCCGCCAGGGAAAGATCGAATGGCTGGACGCCGAGGAGGAAGAGGACTCGCTCATCGCGATCGACGCGTACGTCTCGCCCGACCGCTGCCCGAAGTGCGAGAAAGCGCTCAGCCGCAGCGACATCCGCTGGATGTCGATGGGCGACAAGCGCGACCAGGCGATGGTCGAATGCGGGTTCTGCCATGCCGAGTTCCCGACCGGGAACCTCGTCCAGGAGCGCCACACGCACCTCGAGATCGACCCGAACCTGATCCTCGGGGTCTGCACCGGTCTCATCCCGTACCCGGAGCACAACTCCGCCCCGCGCAACACGATGGGCTCGGGGATGGCGAAGCAGGCGCTCGGCGTCGAGTCGGTGAACTACCGCCGACGGCCCGACACCCGCGGCCATCTGCTTCACTACCCGCAGGCGCCGCTGCTCCAAACCCAGACGATGCGCTACGTCCACTTCACCGAGCGGCCCGCGGGCCAGAACTTCGTGGTCGCCGTCCTCTCCTACGAGGGCTACAACATGCAGGACGCGCTCGTCTTCTCGAAGGGCGCGATCGACCGGGGCCTCGGACGGTCGTCGTTCTTCCGAACGTACCGTGGGGAGGAGCGCAAGTACCCCGGCGGTCAGGAGGACCGCTTCGAGATCCCGCGGCCGGACGTCGCCGGCGCGCGCGTCGACACGGCCTACCGCAACCTCGGTGAGGACGGCCTGATCTTCCCCGAGCTCGAGGTCTCCGAGGGCGACGTCCTCGTCGGCAAGACGAGCCCGCCCCGCTTCCTCGAGGAGAAGACCGACCTACTCACGCCGCAGAAGCGGCGCGAGACGAGCGTCACGGTCCGGTTCGGCGAGTCGGGTTGGGTCGACAACGTCGTCCTGACCGAGGGCGAGAACATCTCGAAGCTCGTCAAGGTCAAGGTCCGCAACCAGCGGGTCCCTGAGCTCGGCGACAAGTTCGCGAGCCGCCACGGGCAGAAGGGCGTCATCGGTCTGATCGTCCCGCAGGAGAACCTGCCGTTCACGCGGGAAGGCGTCACGCCGGACCTTCTGATCAATCCGCACGCCATCCCGTCGCGCATGACGGTCGCCCACGTCCTCGAGATGCTGGGCGGCAAGGTCGGCGCGCTCGAAGGCCGGACGATCGACGGAACGGCGTTCTCCGGTGCCCGCGAGGAGGCCCTGCGCGAAGGGCTGAAGTCGCTCGGCTTCCACCCCTCGGGCCGCGAGACGCTCTACGACGGGCTCACGGGCCGCCGGTTCGAGGCGGAGATCTTCGTCGGGGTCATCTACTACCAGAAGCTCCATCACATGGTCGCGGGCAAGATGCACATGCGCTCCCGCGGGCCCGTCCAGATCCTGACGCGGCAGCCGACCGAGGGTCGGTCGCGCCAGGGCGGTCTACGGTTCGGAGAGATGGAGCGCGACTGCCTGATCGGCCACGGCGTCGCGATGGTCATCAAGGACCGGTTGCTCGACGAGTCGGACGGCACGATCCAGTACGTCTGCGGCAACCCCGAGTGCGGCCACATCGCGATCCCGGACACCCGGGCGAGCTCGCTGCGCTGTCCCAGCTGCGGGAACACGTCGTCCATCTACCCGGTCGAGATGAGCTACTCGTTCAAGCTCCTCCTGGAGGAGCTGATCAGCCTCGGCGTGATCATGCGGCTTCAGCTCGAGGAGATGCGGTAGGAGGTTCCTCATGGCGCAGGGTCTATCCAAGAAAATCAAGAGCCTGCAGTTCGCGTTCCTCTCGCCGGACGAGATCCGGCGGATGAGCGGGGTCAAGATCATCACGGCCGACACCTACGACGACGACGGGTACCCGATCGAGATGGGCCTCATGGACCTCCATCTCGGCGTCATCGAGCCGAACTTGCGCTGCCGGACGTGCGGCGGCCGCGTGAACGAGTGCCCCGGCCACTTCGGGATCATCGAGCTCGCGATGCCGGTGATCCACGTCGGCTACGCGAAGGAGATCAAGCGTCTGCTCCAGTCGACCTGCCGCGCGTGCGGCCGCGTGCTGCCCGACGCGCCGGTCTCCCGGGTCGACACGACCTCCGACAGCGACGACGCGGCCCCCGCCCCGCGGGCGCGGGAGCCCAAGGAGGAGCGCAGCTGCCCGCACTGCCACGAGATCCAGCAGCGGATCGTCCTCGACAAGCCGACGACGTTCCGCGAGAACAGCCACAAGATCACCCCGAAGGAGGTCCGCGCGCGGCTCGAGCGGATCCCCGACGACGACGTCCGCGCGCTCGGGCTGAACCCGAGGTTCGGCCGGCCGGAGTGGATGGTCCTGACCGTGCTGCCGGTACCGCCGGTCCAGGTCCGCCCGTCCATCACCCTCGAGAGCGGAGAGCGGAGCGAGGACGACCTCACGCACAAGCTCGTGGACGTCCTCCGGATCAACCAGCGCCTGCGCGAGAACCGCGACATGGGCGCCCCCCAGCTCGTGGTCGAGGACCTCTGGGAGCTCCTGCAGTACCACGTCACGACGTACTTCGACAACCAGACGAGCGGCATCCCGCCCGCCCGGCACCGCTCGGGCCGGCCGCTCAAGACGCTCGCCCAGCGCCTGAAGGGGAAGGACGGTCGGTTCCGGTCGAACCTCTCCGGTAAGCGCGTCAACTTCTCCGCGCGCACGGTGATCAGCCCGGACCCGCTCCTCTCGATCAACGAGGTCGGCGTCCCCGCCGAGGTCGCCCGCGGGCTCACGGTCCCGCTCGAGGTGACCCTCCACAACCAGGAGGTCGCGAAGGAGCTCGTCAAGCGCGGGCCCAGCCCGACCCCGGACGAGGCCGGCCGCTACCGCTGCGGCGTCAACTACCTCGTCCGCGAGGACGGCCAGCGGATCAAGGTGATGGAGAAGAACGCCGACGCGTGCGCGGAGCTCGTGACGCCCGGCTCGATCGTCGAGCGCCAGCTCGTTGACGGCGACATCGTCCTGTTCAACCGGCAGCCGAGCCTGCACCGGATGAGCATGATGGCGCACTTCGTTCGGATCCTCCCCCACAAGACGTTCCGCTTCAACCTCTGCGACTGCCCGCCGTACAACGCGGACTTCGATGGCGACGAGATGAACCTCCACGTCCTCCAGAGCCAGGAGGCCCGGGCCGAGGCGAAGGTCCTGATGAAGGTCGAGGAGCACATCCTCTCCCCCCGCTACGGAGGGCCGATCATCGGGATGCTCCACGACCACATCACGGCCGCGTTCCTCCTCACCTACCAGAACCCGCCGTTCACGAAGGCCGAGGTCACCTACCTCCTCTCGAAGCTGAACTTCCCGCTCCCGCCGCCGGCGGGCAAGGACAAGGACGGCGAGCCGTTCTGGACGGGCAAACAGCTCTTCTCGCTCACCCTGCCGAAGGACCTCACCCTCGAGTTCCGTTCGAACATCTGGGCCCGGTGCGACTGCTCGCCCATGAACTGCAAGCACGACGCGTACGTCGTGATCGAGAACGGCGTGCTGAAGGCCGGCGCGATCGACAAGAAGGCGATCGCTTACGAAAAGGGCGCCGTGCTGGACGCGATCGCGAGGAACGACGGGATGCCCCGCGCGCGCCAGTTCCTCGACGAGATGAGCCGGCTCGCGATCACCGCGATCTCGCTGAAGGGCCTCTCGACCGGGATCGACGACGAGGATGTCCCCGAGGGCGCCCAGAAGGAGATCCGTACCGCGCTCGAGGGCGCGCGGGTCCACGTCACCGAGTTCGTCGAGCAGTACCGCAAGGGCGAGCTCGAACAGATGCCGGGCCGTTCCCTCGAGGAGACGCTCGAGGTGATGGTGCGGCGCGAGCTCGGCCAGGCGCGAGACACGGCGGGCGACATCGCCGGCCGCTACCTCGGTCTCGAGAACCCGGCCGTGATCCTCGCGAAGTCCGGCGCCCGCGGCTCCATGCTCAACCTGACGCAGATGGCCGGCGCCGTCGGCCAGCAGTCCGTGCGAGGCGAGCGCCTCCTGCGCGGCTATGTCCACCGGACGCTCCCGCACTTCTCGCGCGGCGACCTCGGGGCCGACTCCCGCGGGTTCGTCAGCTCGAGCTACAAGCGGGGGCTGTCCCCGACCGAATACTTCTTCCACTCGATGGGCGGCCGCGAGTCGCTGGTCGACACGGCCGTGCGGACGAGCCGCTCGGGCTACATGCAACGCCGGCTCATCAACGCCCTCGAGGACCTGAAGGTCGCCGAGGACGGGACCGTCCGCAACACGGCGGGCACGGTCATCGAGTTCAAGTACGGCGAGGACGGCATCGACCCGACCCGCTCCTACCAGGGGGCCGCGGTCTCGCTGGACGAGGTCGTTTCCCAGGTGCTGGGCCGTCGGGTCCGCACCTCCGAGCAGCGCCGACCCGAGGGCCATCTCGGGGCGCCGCCCGTGACCGAAGAGGAGATGGACCTCCAGGCAGAGGCCCAGCTCGAGGAGGACGCCGAGGAAGAGGAGACCGAGGAGTTCGGCGCTCCCGAAGAGGGCCCCGAGTTCGGAGGGGAGTAGGATGGCGAACGAAAAGGACGCGAAGGAAGCCCCACGCGACCTCCTGACCCGGATCCACGAGATCGCCCGGCACGAGACCGGGATCCCGCTCCCACCGGCGGTCGCCGAGGAGATCAAGGCGAAGCTCCAGAGCCTGCGGCTCACGCCCGCGGACGCGACCAAGGTCGTCCGCGAGGTCGCTCGGCGTTTCCGGAAGGCGGAGGTCGATGCCCACGAATCGGTGGGGATCGTCGCCGCGCAATCGATCGGCGAACCGGGGACACAGATGACGCTGCGGACGTTCCACTACGCCGGGGTCGCCGAGATGAACGTCACGCTCGGGCTCCCGCGCCTGATCGAGCTCGTGGACGCCCGCCGCGTGCCGTCGACGCCGATGATGACGGTGCACGTCGAGAAGAAGTTGAGGAACGACCGCGATACGGTCCAGAAGATCGCCCTCCAGATCGAAGTGACGACGATCCCCGACGTCGCGTCGATCGGGACCGTGATCGAGGACCTGAAGGTCGTCGTCTCTCCCCAGGCCGCGCTGCTCGAGGCCCGCGGCGTGAAGCGCACCGAGCTCGAGGCCGCCCTCGTAGAGGGCCTCGACCCGCGGCTCTTCGAGGTCAAGTCGGGCTCGGGGAGCGGCGAGACCCGTTCGTTCGAGATCCTGATCAAGGAGACGGCCGCCGGGGCGACCAAGTCCCGGAAGGAGGAGATGACCGAGGAGATGCCGTTCAAGAAGCTCCTCATCGCGAGCGAGGAGGCGAAGGGGATCCAGATCAAGGGGGTCACCGGGATCCGCCGCGCGCTCATCCGCAAGGAGAAGGACGAGTACGTGATCTACACCGAGGGCTCGAACCTCGAGGGCGTCATCGAGATCGCGGGGGTCGACCCGGTCCGCACGACCACGAACTCGGTCTTCGAGATCTACCGCGTCTACGGGGTCGAGGCGGCCCGCGCCGCGCTCATCTACGAGGCGAACCGGACGCTCGCGGAACAAGGCCTCGGGGTCGACATCCGCCACCTGATGCTTGTTTCCGACGTCATGACGAACGAGGGCGACATTCGCGCGATCGGCCGACACGGGATCTCGGGCAAGAAGACGAGCGTCCTCGCCCGGGCCGCGTTCGAGATCACCGCGGCGCACCTTCTGCGCGCCGCGATCACGGGCGAGGTCGACGAGCTGAAGGGCGTCGCCGAGAACATCATCGTCGGCCAGCCGATCACGCTCGGCACCGGCGCGGTGAACCTGGTTTATCGACCGCTCGGGGCCACGGGCACCGTGACGAAGGTCGAGCCCCCGCTGAAGGAGGCGGTCTAGGATGGACCTCGCCCATGCCCTCAAGGTCGCCCTCGAGACCGGGAAGGTGCGGATCGGGCTTGCCGAGACGCTCAAGGCGGCCGAATCGAAGACGGCCCGTCTCCTGATCGTGTCCCGGACCTGCCCGGACGAGACGCTCACGAAGGAGCGGCTCGTCGGGAAGATCCCCGTCTACCACTACGACGGGACCGCGGTCGACCTCGGCCAGGCGTGCGGCCGGCCGTATCCGATCAGCGCGATGGCGATCCTCGACCCCGGCTCGAGCGCGATCCTGACGCTCGAAACGTAGGCACGCGGCGCGAGGCTCCTCCGATGCCCGAGATCACCCTCGATACCGAGTCGCTCGGCTACATCCGGCTCTTCGAGGAGCGTACGGGCGCGCGCGTGAAGGACTGCCTCGAAGCGGAGGACAAGCTCGTGTTCCTCGTCTATCCCGGCGAGATCCACAAGGCGGTGGGTCCGGGCGGGGTCCTGGTCGACCGGCTCAAGGGGATGCTCAAGAAAGAGATCCAGGTCGTGGAGTGGGCGGACGACCCGGAGGCGCTCGTGCGGAACATCTTCTACTGGTACTCCCCGACCAAGGTCGACTTCGGGCCGAAGGGAAAGGGACGCCACGCGACCGTGACGGTCGACCCGTCCTGGAAGGCCCGGGCGATCGGCAAGGCGGGCAAGAACCTCAAGGTCGCCCGCGCGATCCTCCTGCGGCACTCGGACATCATCTCGGTGAGCGTCGCCTAGCCGCGTCGCGGAGCATTATCTAGCCCCCGCGCCTCGGCCGCCCATGGCGCACCGGCCGAGCTGCGAACGCTGCGGCGCCCCGCTCGCCGGGACCGACGAGGCCTACGTCTGCGCCGAGGATTCCACGTACTGCCCCCGGTGCGCGCCGGGGCCCGAGCGCGTCTGCCCCCGCTGCGGCGGCGAGCTCGTGCGGCGTCCGCGGCGGCGGGCGGCACCGGCCATCGCCTCCCCTCCCGGCCCCGTCGCGTCGGACCGCTCGGCGCCCGGGGACGTCGCCCGGGCGACCCCGGACGACCTCGACGCCCTCGCTCCGCTGTTCGACGCCTACCGCCAGTTCTACCGCCAGCCCCCGGACCCGGACGGGAGCCGGGAATTCCTCGCGGAGCGTCTCGCGCGGGGGGAATCGGTCGTCTTCCTCGCCCGACAGGCGGGGTCGGTCGTCGGGTTCGTCCAGCTCTACCCGACGTACTCCTCCACGACGGTGCGCCGCCTCTGGGTGCTCAACGACCTGTACGTGATGCCCGAGGCGCGTCGCCGGGGCGTGGGCGCGCGCCTGCTCGAACGGGCGAAGGAGCTCGCTCGGGACTCGGGGGCGGCCGGCGTGGTCCTCGAGACCGCGGTCGACAACCCGGCGCAGAAGCTCTACGAGGCGCTCGGGTGGAATCGCGACCGGGAGTTCCTTCACTACGAATGGAACCCTCCGTAGGGGCCCACCGGCTAACGATATCCTCCCCGACATCCTCGCCCGCCATGGCCGGCCCCCCCGTTCGGATCCGTGCGGTCCTCTTCGACCTCGGGGGGACCCTCGTGGACGAGCGCGACTACGATGGGTGGGTCGAGCTCGCCCGCCGCTTCTCCTTCGACCTCGACCCGGACTCCCTGACGCACTCGTTCCAGGAGGTCGAGCGGGAGATAGACGCCGGACCGAGCCTGGGCGACCGGGAGACGGCGATCGTCGAGTTCTGGCGTCGGGTCCTCGCGCGCGCCTCCGGGAAGGACGTCGCCCCGTCCGTCGCCCAGAGGTTCGTCCAGTCCGTCCGGTCGGAGGAGATCCTCGTCCGTCTCTTCTCGGACGCCCGCCGCTGCCTCGACCAGCTGAGGGCCGACGGTCGGGACCTCGGTGTCGTCTCGAACTCCAGCAGCGAGGCCCATGTCCGTCGGGTCCTCGACCGCGCCGGGATCCTCGAGTACTTCTCCCACGTCGTCTCCTCCGGTACCGAGGGCGTGTCGAAACCGGACCCCGAGATCTTCCGGAGGGCGGTCCAACGGATGAACGTGAGGCCGGGAGACGCCCTGTACGTCGGCAACCTCGCGTTCACCGACGCGAAGGGGGCGGCCGGCGCCGGGCTCCACTCCGTCTGGCTCAACCGCGAGGGGACCGGCTTCGGCGACGACCCCCCCGAGATCACGTCGTTGCTCGAGGTCCCGCTCTGGGTCGCGCGGATCGAGCGCGGCGAGAGCTAGCGGCGGCCCGCGCGATCGGGTCGGCCGACCCTCCCGGTCCCACGCTCCGCTACGCGCCCAAGAGCGCGGTAAGTATCTCGGCGATCCGACGATGAAGCTCGTGAAGGTCGGAGACCATCGCTCTCGATTCCGGCGTATCGATCGCGTCGAGGACCTCGAGGGACTCGCGGCAGGACGCTCCGATGCACATCACCGAACAGAACAACCCGGGGCGGAACAGGCTCTCCAGGGAGGGGGGGACGTCGAGGAGCCCGAACACGGTGTCGCCCGAGGGGACCCGGGTCCCGCACCGGCATCGGACCGAGGTGGTCGCGCGGGTCAGGAACACGGACGCAGGGAGCGTACCCGCGGGCTCGGTCGCCACGGTTCTCGGCCGATCGCGAACCCAAGCCGGCCGGTCGGATATCTCGTGAGGCAGTTCGGGAGGCTCGGTAGGAGTCACCGAACGATCCCTCGGGCCGCGCCGGCGCGCCGGCGACCGGTAGCCGTCGTGGGCACGCTGCTCACCGCCCCTACGAGCGCGCCCCTACTATTTCAACGCCGGGGAGACGCGGCCGACGGGATCCGCCGACGGACCTCGGACCTCGGGTACCGATCGTGAAGGTCCGCGCGTCCTAAGGGGTGTACGAGACCGGTGACTGTTGTCCTTAAATATGGTGCTTCACTGGTAGCCTTCGGTCGGTGGACTTCTTCGGAAGTCCGTCGCTGACGCCGCCACGGCGAGCCGGGGACTCATGATCCGAGCTCTTCCGGGCGACGCCACAGATGGCCCGACAGGGCGTGGAGCCCCGAGAACCCCTCCTCGGAGACGGGGAGTGACCTCTCAGGACTGACGGAGGAGACGTACGCAATCGAGTGCTCAATCAGAGCGAAGAGCAATTCCGCCAGCCAGGGATCGGTCACGATCGAACAACGTATTCCCGCACACGCGTTAGTGTGCTTACAAATCCGGTTGATCCTGCCGGCGGGCACCGCTATTGGAGTTCGCTTAAGCCATGCGAGTCGAGAGGGGTAAGCCCTCGGCGCACTGCTCAGTAACACGCGGACAATCTGCCCTCGAGACGGGGATAA
>Ga0326728_10023263_pt1 | contig 11375 bp, 7 predicted proteins | sample MB3enrmetagenome_FD_207602 | JGI IMG/M metagenome (GOLD analysis project Ga0326728, IMG submission 207602) | Lab enriched peat soil microbial communities from McLean, Ithaca, NY, United States - MB31MN | ecosystem: Environmental > Terrestrial > Soil > Wetlands > Peat | place: USA: New York... | reverse complement strand
ATCTTCCAGAACAAGAAAGTTCTCCGCCTTCAGGCCGGGTACGAACTGGTGGTTCTTGTCCAGAATGACGCTCACATCCAGGTTGACGATGGGCACATCGACGCGCAGCGAGTAGGTTTCGTTGTTGGGGTTCTTGATCTTCGGCTCGGCCGGCGCGGGCGGCGGGGGCGGCTCTTCGGACTCCTTCTTCTTGGGAATCACGATAGGGCCGTTGTCGGTGTTGGGGCCTGCCTCAACGCCGGAGGTCTGGTCGGCAGGCTGTGCGGATCCCGCATCGGCAGGCGTGGCCGGGGCCTGCGCCCCAGAGGCGGGCAGCACAACGGCAAGCGCCAGCGCGGCAATCAACGCCGTATGGAGGCGGAGGAGGCGGGTTGCGGTGGGCTGGGGCATACTCATCCTCTGTATCTGAAACTTTACTCTGCTTTAGACGCTCTATGCGCCCATCCGGATGTGTGCGGCGCCCGGCAGCGGTTTTCCAGCGGGTCCTTCGTCGCCTTCGCCTCGCTTGGGTCAGGAAGCTGGCCGGCAAGAAGTTGGCCCTCAGCTGCCCGAACAATCTTGGTCAATGTCCTGGCTTTGCGAGGGGCGTGACGTCAGTCCCGCCGTAAGTGTCGCAAATAAAATGAGGTTTTAGTCCTGGAAGGAACATCGAAACTCATTCACGCCTTCCTTAAAATTGCAGGTGTACATTTGCGCTCCGGCATATTGCACAGGCTGCCCTTACCCGGTGATGTAGCATTAAGAGATCACCTAGAAACATGAGCGACGACCATGCTGAAAGAGACCAAAAAACCAATGTCTTCGACTGAGATCCATGGATTGGCGGTTCATGCCGCTGGTGCCCAGTTAGTTTCGTACCGGTATGAGCCGGGTGAACTGAAAACAAATGAAGTTGACGTAAAGATTTCGCATTGCGGGGTCTGCCACTCCGACATTCATCTGATCGACAATGACTGGGGATTGAGCAAGTTCCCCTTCATCCCAGGGCATGAGATCGTAGGCACGGTCGCGGCGGCCGGCTTGTTGGTGCGCGACCTCACCGTGGGCCAACGCGTGGGCATCGGCTGGCAGGCCGACAGTTGCGGCATCTGTGAGTGGTGCAGGCAGGGCGACGAGCACCTCTGCGCGCTCGCGCAGCCCACCTGCGTGGGACGGAATGGCGGCTACGCCGACTCCGTCCGGGTAAACTCGCGTTTTGCCATTCCCGTTCCGGATGCCCTGCAGAGCGAGAACGTCGCCCCACTGCTGTGCGGCGGAATCACCGTCTACTCGCCCATGCGCAACCTCGGGGTGCGTCCTTCCTCGCGCGTGGGCGTCATCGGCATCGGAGGATTGGGCCACCTGGGCCTGCAGTTCGCCAAGGCCTTCGGGGCCGAGGTCACAGCCTTCTCCACCTCAACCGGCAAGGAGGCCGAGGCGAAAGAGCTTGGCGCGGACCACTTCGTCAACACCCGCGACAACGGCGCGCTGAAGAAGATTGCCGGCTCCTTCGACCTTCTGCTCTCCACCGTCGGCGCCGACCAGGACTGGCAGTCCATCGTCAACTGCCTGCGTCCCAAGGGAACGCTCTGCGTGGTAGGCGTGCCTCCCTCGCCGCTCTCCATCCAGGCCTTCCCACTGATCGCCGGGCAACGGTCTATCGCCGGCAGCAATACCGGCAGCCCGCATGACCTGCACGAGATGCTGGACGTCGCTGCCCGCCATGGTATCAAGGCCATAACAGAGCGCTTCCCCATGGCCAATGCCAACGAGGCGCTGGTCCGGGTGAAGAAGAACCAGGTCCGCTATCGCGCAGTGCTGACGAACTGAAATGAACCCTGGTAAGTGGTAAATGGTAACCGGCGAGGCCATATTTTATTTAAGGGCACGGGTTTACACGTGCCATAAGCGGGCTATCTTCAAGGTGGGCTTTAGCCCCTGAGGGAATGTTGAGCATCCGTACAGAGGCACATTGGAGGACCCCCTCCATTGCGCCATGATAGTACGCTAGGAGACGGATGCGATTTGAGCTCTTCATTGCGGCGCGGTATCTGCGGGCCAAGCGGCGCCAGGCTGTGGTTGGCGTCATCACCGCCATCTCTGTCATTGGAGTTGCCGCGGGCGTGGCCTCGCTCATCATCGCGTTGGCCATCACCAACGGGATGCGCCGCGACCTGCAGGAGAAGCTGGTCGGTTCCACCGCACACGTCATGCTCATGCGCATCGCCGGCGACGGCATCCGCGACTGGCGTCCTCTGCTCTCGCGCCTGCGCGCCCTGCCCCACGTCACCGCTGCCGCTCCCGGCCTCTACGAGGAAGTCCTCATCTCGCGCGGGGCCAAGAGCGTCGGTGCGCTTATCGACGGCATCGTCCCAGCCGACCAGCGCACCGTCAGCGGCATCCTGCAAACCATCCAGCAAGGCAGCGCAGCGGCTTTGGAACCGGTTCAGGCAGGAGTCGCGAATGGTTCCAATCCCACTCATCGCAATGAGTCCGCGATGAATGGGGCACCCAATTCGTCGATGAATCAAACTACGCCCCCCATCGTCATCGGCCAGGACCTCGCCCAGACCATCGGCGCCGAGGTTGGCGACACCATCCTCGTCACCAGCCCGCAGGGCGAGCTCACCCCACTCGGCCTCGTGCCCAAGTACCAGCGCTTCACCGTCGCCGCCATCTTCAACTCCGGCTTCTACCAGTACGACTCCAGCTACGCCTTCATCCGCCTCGCCGACGCGCAGCGTCTCTTCTCCGAACCCGACCTCATCTCCGCAATCAGCTTCAAGGTGGACGACATGTACCGCGCTGACGCCATCGCCCGCCAGATTGAGCAAGCAGCCGGCCCCGGCTACGAATCCACCAACTGGATGGAGCAGAACCGCGAGCTCTTCCGCGCTCTCCGCCTGGAGCAGGTCGTCACCTTCATCATCCTCGCGCTCATCGTCTGCGTCGCCGCGCTCAACATCCTCATCGCCCTCACCATGATGGTGATGGAGAAGACGCGCGACATCGCCGTCCTCATGAGCTTCGGCGTACGCGCCGATCAGGTCCGCCGCATCTTCCTGCTGCAAGGCCTTCTCATCTCGCTCATCGGCACCGCCCTCGGCCTCGTTCTCGGCTTCGGCCTCAGTTGGCTGGGTGGCCACTACCGCTTCATCCACCTCGACGCCTCGGTCTACTCCATCGACTATCTGCCCTTCGCTCCGCGCCTCGTCGACGCCGTGATCGTCGCCGCCGTCTCCCTCGGCGTCAGCCTGCTCGCCACCCTCTACCCCAGCAGCAGCGCCGCCAAAGTCCTCCCCGCCGAGGCCCTCCGCTATGAATAACCCTTCCGCCCGCGTGGACACCTCATCCTCTACGCTCGACGCAACGGCACTGCTGCGCGCAATCGGCCTCACCAAAATCTATCCGGCAGTCGCAGCACATCCGCGAGAGACCAGCTCGAACGTCCTCTCCTCCGGCGAGGTCGTTCTCTTCCGCAACCTCGACTTCTCCATCGCCGCAGGCGAGATGGTCGCCATCGTCGGCGAGAGCGGCACCGGCAAGAGTTCCCTCCTCCATCTGCTCGCCGCGCTCGACCGTCCCACAGCGGGCGCGGTCTGGCTCGGCGACACCAATCTCAGCCGGCTCAACCCCCGCCAGGCTGCCGAGTTCCGCAACCGCGACGTGGGCTACGTCTGGCAGTTCCACTATCTTCTGCCGGAGTTCACCGCGCTGGAGAACGTCGCCATGCCTCTGCTCGCGCGCGGTGTCGGTCACGCCGAAGCCCTCCAGCAGGCCAGCCGCTGGCTCGACCAGGTCGGCCTCTCCGCTCGCGCCGACCATCGCTCCGGCGAGTTGAGCGGCGGAGAGCAGCAGCGCGTCAGCCTCGCTCGCGCCCTCGTCACCGGCCCCAAGCTCCTCCTCGCCGACGAGCCCACTGGCGACCTCGACGGCAAAACCGCCGAAGCAGTCTTGAGCTTGATCCAAAAGCTGCACCATGAGCATCGACTCACCAGCGTCCTCGTAACCCACAATCTCGACTTCGCCCAGCGCTGTGGCCGCGTCCTCCGCCTGCGCGATGGCCAACTGCAAGAGCTTGCCGACTGCCGGTAGCCGCCCTCCGGTCTCCGCTGCATGGAGTTTGGTGCCAACCTTCCATCCCGTGCATCTAAACGCTGGGTTGCAAAAAGGTGGTACGTTAATCAGAACTTTCGCGTGATTACGTATCTTCTGCGTAACGGCTACACTGGTAGGTGTGGGATGGGGGTTCTCTATCCGGGTTCGTCCAGGTGGGAGCATCCTGAAGGGTCTTCGCGAGCACGAGGCGCGGAGGCGGGTTCGATCAATGGCGCTGCATCCGGCCTTCGGCCGCGTGCAGTGGCCGAGTCTTGAAGGGGAAATATGTTCGAACGCTATACCGAGAAGGCGCGACGAGTCATCTTTTTTGCCCGCTACGAGGCCAGCCAGTTCGGCTCGCCTTACATCGAGACCGAGCACCTGTTGCTCGGCTTGCTGCGCGAGGACAAGGCGCTCACCAACCGCTTCCTGCGTTCGCACGCCTCTGTGGAATCCATCCGCAAACAGATCGAGGGCCACACCACCATCCGCGAGAAGGTCTCCACCTCGGTCGATCTTCCCCTCTCCAACGAGTGCAAGCGCGTCCTCGCCTACGCTGCCGAAGAGGCAGAGCGGCTCTCCCACAAGCACATCGGCACGGAGCATCTGTTGCTCGGCCTGCTGCGCGAGGAGAAGTGTTTCGCCGCCGAGATTCTCACCGAGCGCGGCCTGCGTCTGCCTGCCATCCGCGAAGAGTTGCAGCGCACCACGCAGGAGAAGGCCCCAGTGCAGCAGAGCGGCAAGGCGCAGCGCAACGAGCAGAGCCTGCTCGCCGAGTTCTCCCGCGACCTCACTCAGAACGCCCTCGACCAGCAGCTCGATCCGCTGGTGGGCCGTGACGCCGAGGTCGAACGCGTCATCCAGATCCTCTGCCGCCGCACCAAAAACAATCCTGTGCTGATCGGCGAGCCAGGCGTGGGCAAGACGGCCATTGTCGAAGGCCTGGCGCAGAAGATTGCCGACGGCGAAGTCCCCTCCTTCCTCTCCGACAAGCGCGTCCTCGCGCTCGACCTGTCGCTCATCGTTGCCGGGACAAAGTATCGCGGTCAGTTTGAAGAGCGCCTGAAGACCATCATGAAAGAGCTGATGGAGAACCAGAACTGCATCGTCTTCATCGACGAGTTGCACACCCTGGTCGGCGCCGGCTCTGCCGAGGGTTCGCTGGACGCCGCCAACATCCTCAAGCCCGCGCTCAGCCGCGGCGAGATCCAGTGCATCGGAGCAACCACCCCGGCCGAGTATCGCAAGTCCATCGAGAAGGACCGCTCGCTGGAGCGCCGCTTCCAGGCCGTCAAAGTCCCGCCTCCCAGCGAGGAGGACGCCATCAAGATCATCAACGGCATCAAGGACAAGTACGAAAAATTTCATGCTGTCTCCTACACCGAGGAGGCGGTCAATTTTTCCGTCACCCACTCCAGCCGATACATCCCCGACCGCTTCCTGCCCGACAAGGCCATCGACCTCATCGACGAGGCGGGCGCGCGCGTCAAGCTGCGCCAGACCTCCCTGCCCGAGGAGCTGACCGAGGTGCAGAAGCGTATCAAGTTCATCGTGCATCGCATGGAGAACGCCATCGCCAACCACGAGTTCGAGAAGGCGCGCTTCTACTCCGACGAGGAGCGCAAGGAGCGCGAGAACCTGCGCAGCCTGCGCGACAAGTATCATCTCGACGACTCTTCCGCCGGCATCGTCAGCCGCGAGGACATCGAGGACGTGGTCAGCCGCTGGACCGGCGTGCCCATCACCTCCATTAAAGAAGAGGAGACGCAGAAGCTGCTGCGCGTCGAGGAAGAACTGCACAAGCGCGTTATATCGCAGGACAAGGCCATCTCCGCGCTGGCCCGCGCCATCCGCCGTTCGCGCGCCGGCCTCAAAAATCCCGCGCGGCCCATTGGCAGCTTCCTCTTCCTCGGCCCCACCGGCGTCGGCAAAACCGAGATGGCGCGCACCCTGGCGCAGTTTCTCTTCGGCTCGGACAAGTCGCTCATTCGCTTCGATATGTCCGAGTTCATGGAGAAGCACTCCGTCAGCAAGCTCATCGGCTCGCCCCCGGGATACGTCGGCTACGAGGAGGGCGGCCAGCTCACCGAGCGCGTCAAGCGTTCGCCCTACTCCGTCGTCCTGCTGGACGAGATCGAGAAGGCGCATCCCGACGTCTTCAACATCCTGTTGCAGGTCTTCGAGGACGGCCAACTCACCGACGGCCTGGGCAACACCGTCGACTTCAAGAACACCATCGTCGTCATGACCTCCAACATCGGCGCCAAGCACCTGCAGAAGCGCGAGGGCCTCGGCTTCCAGAGCAGCAACGAGAACATGGTCCTGGACAAGATGGAGGAGCTGGTCAAGAGCGAGGTCAAGCGCACCTTCAATCCGGAGTTCCTCAACCGCATCGACGAGGTCATCATCTTCACCTCGCTCACCCACGCCGACCTTATGCTCATCATGGAGCTGCTGGTGCAGCAGATGAACGCCAATCTGGTGCACAAATCCATCACGCTCAGCGTCACCGACGACGCCAAGCAGTGGATCCTGGAGAAGACCAGGTCGGAGCGGACCTACGGCGCGCGGCCCCTGCGCCGCGCACTGCAGCGCTTCGTCGAAGACCCGCTCTCCGAGGCGCTCATCGGCGGCGGCATCGTGCAACGCCCGGCCTTCCTCGAGGTCTACATGGAGAACAACCAGCTCTTCTACCGCACCATCTCTCCCGACGGCCCGGACGACGGCGAGGAAAAATCCGCCGGCCTCGCGTTGACCGCAGCTTGACGACAGTTGTTAGATGTTAGTTATTAGCGCCAATAATGTTGATGAGATGGGTTCTAGAGCGGAACCAAAGTTCCCGTGATCTAGCGAAGAGTATGCGAGGCGGTTTTCCTTGAGAGAAAACCGCTAAACTCGTTCGCCCCAGATATACCTACTCTGGTTCCGCTCTAGTGCTTCTTCTTGTCGAGGTACATGCCAATCCTCAATCGTGAGAATTGCTTGTCCAGAGCTTTTCCATACACGCTCTCGGTCTGATCGACGAATTTCTCGCCGAAACTCTCTTCATTCGAGAGCCTCGCGAAGGCTAGAATTTCGCCCGTTTTGACATCAGCCATGGTGAGGACGAGAGTTGCGGATGAGAAGTTGCTGTTTCCGCCCACGAGCATGCCCATCGCTTTCTTTCCCCCCGAAGTCACCTGACCTTCCCCCTGCACGAAGACTAATACGTCGGATTTGGCGGCGCAGGGTAGAAGCGCAGCGTCGTCGCCCAGCGTAAACCTGGATTTTCGGATGTCTTTGGGATGCTTGTTGAGCTGGTTCGCAACGTCCTCGTATTTTTGATTCAACTGCACGATGACCTGACGGATCTCCTCGTCCGACGCTGCGCTTGCCATAGCGTCCGATGCCTGTAGTATCTGCACTCCAGCAGTCTTCAGGTGCGCCTCAACCATGTTTTCGAGAGTGGCAGTCCAGTTGTCGGACTCATTGGACATGCCTTGCCCGCCTTTCATCGTCACCTTAGATAGCTTTCCTTCGACGGGCATCATGCACACAGTGCGAATCTGGAATTCGCCGGAAGTGACCTTCGGGCTCTCATAGGACCACGATGGGGTAATGGCTTGGGCATTGACAGTCAGGAATCCAACTGTACACAGAATGGCGAGAAGGCGAAACTTCAAAGTCATAGGTCATCCCTCATGTTTTCAATTGGCGGAGAGGACATTTTTCACGCCCGCCCACGCCAGGATTACCGGGATTGCATGGGTGCGCCCGACAGCTTCTGGACGGTCGCTAGGCGGCGCTCGATGCGTAGGTGATCCATGCTAGTTCCGGCCACCATGCTTAAGTAGCTCTGGTATTCGGTCGCAGCGTCGCTGTACCTACCCTCCATTTCGAGCAGGAAGCCGAGGCCGCGGTGGGCATCTGCGTAATTTGGGTTGCTTTGCAAGGCGCTCTTGTAGAGTTGTTCCGCCGTTGCCTCGTTATCGCGAAGTGCAGCCTGCCCATCCGTCTTCTCAAGGAGCCTCTTTTGCTCCTCATCCGGCGTCATCGAAAAGTACTCCTTGCGGTGCTCGGCCTGTCCGTGCTTGGATCGCTCGTCTGACGAAGGCAGTTTTGTTTTGGCTCCGAGAGATCGATAGGAGTCTGCGAGCAGCACCTTGTACGTTGGATTGTCGGGGAACATGGCGCTCAACTTTGAAGCGCGATCGACTGCAGTCCGCTCCCGGCGACTGCTCAGGTCGAGCTGGATCTCGGAGCAGATGGCAGCAGCAGTATTGTCGGCGTAAGTCTTTTTGTCGTCTGCCTCCGGCTTATCGGCTTTGTGTCTCGATGCATACTGCAAAGCGAATTCGCGGCGCTCGGTGAGCTTGGGATGGTCGCGGTAGAATCCCTGAATTGGCTCGTACTCCAGGCTGCTGTCTTCGTCGAGCAGTTCAAAGGCTCGGGCCATCGCCTCGGGATCGTAGGATGCGTTCGACAAGGCGATCAGGCCGTCGCTGTCGGCTTGATGTTCCATTTCGCGCGAGTAACCGAATACCGACGCAACAATAATCCCGCTGCTGACAGCAGCGCCAAGTTGCACAGCCGCTCCAAAAAGCTGCACGCTCTGTGAGAGGTTGCCACCGGTCGGCGCCGCGGAGGCAACAATCTGCAGAGTATTGAGAGTGAGGGCCTTTTTCCGAACGCTACGATTCTCAAGGTAACCGTGCCGCTCAAAGACATGCGCGGTTTCATGACCGAGCACCGCCGACAGTTGCGATTCGTCTTCCAACAGCGAGAGCAGGCCTGTGGTTACGTAAACAGAACCGTTGGGTAAAGCAAACGCCTGCACCATGGGATCACGCAAGACCATGAATTTGAACTCGACCTGATCGGGTATTGTGCGATTGCCGATGATGCGTTTGCCGATTGAGTCGAGATAGGCCTGGAGCTGCGGGTCCTGCATAACAAGGCCCTTTTTCAAGTACTGCTGGTCGATTGCTTTTGAATCCTGAAGGACCTGGTTGTCAACGTCGGTAAAGTGGAAGTCGGCCGCAGCTTTGTCCAACTCCTGAGCGCGGGTAACTGCGCCCGGAATCGTAACTAAGAGAACTAGGGCAAGAGTGGCGCATTTGAGGTAGGCAACTCTTCGATGCATACATCACCTCGAAAGGTCAGGACTTGCGAACGCTAGGGGAGGTTCGCGACAGTGTGCTAGCCCATGGGGAACATGCCATCATGGACTCGGGATTTCCATTTTGCTTGCCCGATGACGAGAGAATACACCCATCCAAATGTCCGGCTTACAATTTTTTTTACATTCGTTCCAACGGCAAAAACCCTGTCGTCCCCGCAGGTCACTGCACAGGCCGGGTGCCCCATTCATGAGAGCTTTATCGTCATGAATGGGGTATCGATTCGCCGCTCAAATCCAGCTTTCCCACCTAATCACGAATCTGCTATCGTGTCTGCGACATCATGCGCGCACAATCCCTCACTCTCTCGCTCGCCCTCCTGCTCGTGCCGATCCTAGCGCAGACTCCCGCGCCCCAAACCGGCAACCAGCCTGCCCAAACTCCTGCGCCCACCGCAGGCCCCGGCCAGCCCAGTACCGCGCGACCCTCAGGCCCATCCGACCACCAGCACATGATGGACCTGCTCGGCATCACCGCGCTGCGTCCCGGCGTCAATCAGAATGGCATCGGCCCTCACCCCGTCAACTGGGACGAGTCCAAGGCCAATCCCTGGCCCAACCTTCCCGACCCGCTGCTGCTGAACAACGGCAAGCGCGTCAAATCCGCCAAGGATTGGACTACCAAGCGCCGTCCCGAGCTGGTCGAGCTCTTTGACAACGATATCGTGGGCCGCGTTCCCGCCAATGTCCCCGCCGTCCACTGGGAGGTCGTCTCCACCACCCCCGGCTCCGAGGATGGAATCGCCACCATCACCAAGCGCCTCATGGGCCATGTCGACAACTCAGCCTACCCGGCAATCACCGTCAACATCGAAGTCGACCTCATCCTTCCCGCCGCCGTCACCAAGCCCATCCCCGCCGTCGTCGAGCTCACCTTTGATCGCCCGCTCGGCTCTCCGCCGCCGCCGCCGCGCCCGCCGCGCCCTGCCCCGCCCGCCGCTGCCGCAGCACCCGCCGCAGCAGCACCTGGAGCCGCCGCACCAGCGCGCTCCTTAATTAACGGAAGCAGCGCCGCCCCGGCCGGCCCCTCCCTCAAACAGCAGACCCTCGCCAAGGGCTGGGCCTATGCTCTGCTCTACCCCACCAGCTATCAGGCCGACGGCAGCGGTGGACTCACCTCCGGCATCATCGGCCTCTGCAACCACGGCCAGCTACGCAAGCTGGACGACTGGGGAGCGCTGCGCGCCTGGGCCTGGGGAGCATCGCGCCTGGTCGATTACTTCCAGACCGACCCCGCCATCGACGCGCACCATCTCGCCATCGAGGGCCACTCGCGCTTCGGCAAGGCCGCGCTGGTCACCATGGCCTACGAACCGCGCTACACCGTCGCTTACATCAACTCCTCCGGCGCAGGCGGGGCTTCGCTCGCCCGCCGCCGCTTCGGCGAGCAGTACGAAAACATCGCCGGTGGCGAAGCCTACTGGATGGATGGCAACTATATTAAGTACGCCGAAGCCGAACCCAATCAGCTCACCCCCGCCGACATGCCCGTCGACATGCACGAACTCATCGCCCTCTGCGCCCCCCGCCCCGTCTTCATCGGCGGTGGCACCCTGGAAGGCGGCGACGGCTGGGCCGACGTTCGCGGCACCTACATGGCCGAGTTCGCCGCCGGCCCCGTCTACAAGCTCCTCGGCAAAAAGCCGCTCAGCGACGACTCCGGCCCCATCAAGGAGTTCCCACCCGTCGGCACCGCAGTCGTCGCCGGCGACCTCGCCTTCCGCCAGCACCCCTACGGCCACAACGCCCAACCCAACTTCGCCACCTTCCTCACCTGGGCCAGCCGCTACATGACCCCCGCCTCACACGGCAAATAAGCTTCCGTGTCAACTGAGAATAATGAATTGTCATTCTTGGATGAATGAATTGTCATTCTGAGCGCAGCGAATAATTCCTGCATTTTCTTCGTGGGAGAGTATTTTATACCATTTATTATGGAAATGCTTTAGCTGTAAGAGAAGGAGGACCATGAAAGTAACTACGCTTTATGAATGGCCGTACGGTCGCGAAAGTGAAAGCACTGCCAGGGAGTTCTTCGCAAAAGCGAAGGCGAATTTTGACAGCTTTCCGTTTTCAGACGATGCTGCGATCTGCCTATGTGAGGTTTCTGGTAGGTGGTGCTGTCTTGTTTTTGTCGAAT
>Ga0326728_10023261_pt1 | contig 11376 bp, 13 predicted proteins | sample MB3enrmetagenome_FD_207602 | JGI IMG/M metagenome (GOLD analysis project Ga0326728, IMG submission 207602) | Lab enriched peat soil microbial communities from McLean, Ithaca, NY, United States - MB31MN | ecosystem: Environmental > Terrestrial > Soil > Wetlands > Peat | place: USA: New York... | reverse complement strand
CGGATACGAGCATGCATCCGCTTCGCATGGCGCTCGAAAAATTCTGGGCGCCCGTTCCCTGGATGCTTGAGGCTGCAATCGTGCTCGAACTGGCGCTCGGCAAATATGTCGAGGCTGCGATCATCGCCGCTCTCCTGGTGTTCAATGCTGCGCTCGGATTGCTCCAGGAGAGCCGCGCCCAGGCAACCCTCGCGGCGCTGAAATCGCGGCTCGCGCTGAGCGCATCCGTCCGGCGGGACGGCGCGTGGAAAACCGTGCCTGCGGCCGAGCTAGTGCCGGGCGATGCCGTCAAGCTATCACTCGGCGCGGTGGTTGCCGCGGACGTGCGCCTCACCGGGGGAGAGGTCCTGCTCGATCAATCCATGCTCACCGGGGAATCTGTACCGATAGAAGCGGGCCCGGGCGTGCAGGCCTATGCAGGGGCGCTGGTCCGGCGCGGCGAGGCGGTGGCGGAGGTCACAGCGACCGGAGCGCGCACCAAGTTCGGCCGCACCGCCGAACTCGTCCGCACCGCCCATGTGGTAAGTTCGCAGCAGAAGGCAGTTCTGCGCGTGGTGCGCAATCTCGCCGCGTTCAACGGCGCCGTTATCGCGGGCCTAGTGGCCTATGCCGCCTTTCTCGAAATGCCGCTCGCTGAGATCATCCCCCTGGTCTTAACGGCGATCCTCGCGTCGATACCGGTGGCGCTACCAGCTACCTTCACTCTTGCCTCAGCGCTTGGCGCGCGCGCCTTGGCAAAGCGGGGTGTTCTTCCGACCCGCCTCTCCGCGGTCGATGAAGCGGCCTCGATGACTACCTTGTGCGCCGACAAGACCGGCACGCTGACTCAAAACGCACTGACGGTGACGACCGTCCGGCCTATGCCTGGTTTCGACGAGGCGCACGTTTTGGCGCTGGCCGCACTGGCCAGCTCGGATGGCGGGCAGGACCCGGTCGACGGAGCCATCCGCATGGCCGCCGCGAGCAAGGCCATCTCCGGCGCGCCGGAACTCATCGAATTTACCGCCTTCGATCCAGCGAAAAAGATGTCGGAGGCGACGGCAACAGATTCGCGGGGAAGCCCTCAACGTATCGTGAAAGGCGCCTTCGCCGTAGTCATCGGCCTTGGCCCGCCGTCGCCGGACGCGGCGGCGGCGGCGAAGGAGCTCGAAGGAAAGGGCTTCAGAGTTTTGGCGGTCGCGGCCGGCCCGCCGGATGCAATGAAGCTCGCAGGGCTGATAGCGCTCAGCGACCCGCCGCGCACGGACTCGGCAGCGCTCGTCGCCGAATTGCACGGGTTAGGCGTGCGCACCGTGATGGTGACAGGGGATGCGCCGGCGACCGCAGCTATCGTAGCGAAGGCGGTAGGGCTCGATGGCGCCATCTGTCCGCCCGGGCCGATACCGGACGCTGTTCGGCCTGAGCAATTTGCGGTCTTCGCCGGTGTGTTGCCGGAGGACAAGTACAAGCTCGTCAAGGCGTTCCAGGCGGGCGGCCATATTGTCGGCATGTGCGGCGATGGTGCCAACGACGCGCCCGCGCTGCGCCAGGCGCAGATGGGAATTGCGGTCTCGACGGCGACCGATGTCGCCAAATCGGCCGCCGGCATGGTGCTGACCAAACCCGGCCTCGCCGGCATCGTTGCTGCGGTCAAGGAAGGGCGAGTGACATTCCAGCGCATCCTCACCTATACGCTGAACTCCATCATCAAGAAGATCGTGACGGTGCTCTTCCTGATCGCCGGCCTGATCATGACGGGACACGCGATTCTGACTCCCCTGCTGATGGTCATTGTGATGATCGCCGGCGATTTCTTGGCGATGTCACTGACGACGGACAATGTGCAACCATCCTCGATGCCAAATACCTGGCGCATCGGCAGCTTGACAATGGCCGGCGTGGTCATGGGGATCTGCCTTCTGGCCTTTTGCAGCGGTGTCCTGGCCGTAGGCAAATTTGAGATGGGCCTCGGCATCGAAGCGCTAAGAACCCTCGCCTTTACAGGTTTGGTGTTCGGGAGCCAGGCGACCATCTATGCCATTCGTCAACGCCGGCACTTGTGGAGCTCTCGTCCGAGCCTCTGGCTCGCCGTGTCGTCTCTAACCGATATCGCGATCGCCTCATTATTGGCCATCGGCGGCATCGCCATGACGCCTTTGCCGGCCTTAGTAATCGCCGGCACACTTGCTGCTGCGGCGGCCTTCGCGTTCGTCTTGGACATGGTGAAGGTTCCTGTATTCGCTCGCCTAGGCATCGTTTAGGACGGCGCCTCTCGACCAGCGTGGCCGGGGCATTATCGCCAGTGGGACGCGCACCAGCCCCAGCGTCTGGGGAACAAGCGATCCGCTAAGATTCGAGTGCCAACGCGACGTAAAAGCGACGGAACGCGATGCGCGTCGCCAGATTCGTCGAAAGGACAAAAAATGAGTATCGGTTCGGAAGATTTTTGGGTGCGGGAAGGAGACGAGGTCAACGTCCTCTTCGAAATTCCGCACCTTAGGTAGTTTCCGAGCCTAACGCGGGGAGTTGCGGCACAATATATTAGGTTACCATGACTCTCTGCCGATCCTCGCGCTTGATCGAGAGGACGAAAGCTGGTGATCGAAATGACAACTTCTGCTTCGGCTTCTAACCTTACACTCGAGTTTGATAACTTTCTATTTGCGCGGATCGAAAAGAATAGCGAGGAAACGCCGCTCAGCGTGCTTTCAGTGCTTGCCCGGCTGGGCGTCGATCCTTGGGAAGAGGCGGCCAGATTGGCACAATTGCCACGCCTCGCCGCGGCTAAGAGACTGGCCTCGATGATTGCTGCCATACCCGGCGCCCCATCGGCCTACCTCGATGCCCGGACGGTTTCTGATCGCTTGATATCCCTTTTGCCGGCCCGGCCTGCTGTCACGGGCCTGCCTCGCCTTGAAGCCGGCGTTCGTTCGCGGAGCACGTCATGGTTCGCCGTCTTGCTGATCCTGGCGGCCCTCCTTCTTGTTATCCAATTGATCGTCGCAAACCATTAGCCACCCAACCAGCCTAACGAAGCTGATGCGCCGCCGGTCAGCATAGCATCGCGTTAAAGAGGTCCAGTTTGGAACGCCCCCTTAAGCTTTGACGCTAACTTCCACATTCATCCCTATGAATGCATCGGACATCCCCACGAAACTGCCCGCCACCGGCATTGCCTGCCGGATATTGCGAGCGACAGCGACAGGGATCAGATTGAAGCTGCCGACACTGCGGTTCGTGGGATCGAAGGTTATCCAGCCTGCGCCTGGCACATAGACTTCCGCCCAGGCATGCGTCGACCCCGCGCCTCCGGATCCTACACGGTCTTGATCCGGGTCGTAGAGATAGCCGGACGCGATCCTCGCTCCAAAACCGAGACTGCGCGCCGCTTCGGCGAACAGGACAGCGAAATCGCGGCAGGATCCCCAGCCGCGGTCGAGAGTCTCGGGCGGCGACTGGGTGCCTTCGTCCTCCCGGCTTTGATAGCGAATCCACTTTGAGACCCCGGCGCACAGGTCCTTCAGCAGTGAAAGCGTGTCCGTCGAGCTGCCGCGAACGAACGCTCTGGCCCAGTCCCTCAAGCGGCCGGAAGGGTCTGGGTATTGCTGGATCGCAAGGGCTCCGAGATCAATCGTTTCGTCGCTGGAATACTGGAAAGGATAGACAATCGCGGAGGCGGCGATATCGAAGACGGGCCACGCGGCAGCGTTGAGCTGGAGCTCCGCCACGCTGTCAATTACGAGACTATCGGTCATAGCCGGAAATGAGGCGGTCGCGACGGCATTGCCGAAGACATCCTGCGCCCAAGTCAGTGCCGCGTTTGGGGTCAGCACCACCTCACTTTTGATGAGCCGGAGATCGCGGCTTTCCCGTGGCCGGAGCATTAAGCGGTGTGGCCCAAGGCTGACCTGGTTACGGTAGCGATAAGTGGTCCTGTGATGGATTCTGAGCGTGATCAACGGGACCCCCAACGCTTCATTGCCTGGACCGCGCATAAGGCCAGAGCTTGCTTCAAATCGGATAGCATTCTGGCGGCAACACCAGCACAAATTCAACTACATTTTCGCTTCAGCGGCGTAGACGTCCTCGATCTACGGTTCGCCGGATCGTGTTAATTTGTGCAGCGCCATTAAAGTTTCCTCCACTGCGAAATAGCCAGCGCACCGCACAGTACTCGGCAGCGATCCCACAAAGCTAGGCTCGGAAATTACCCAGGCGAGCCGGCGAGCCTAGCCACTTCACGATGGTATTGGCTTGTGTCCCAAGAGGTCTGGAAGCCTCGCCTGAGTAGTTTCCGAGCCTGTTAATGGGCAATTTGTTCACCTTATATCGGAATGAACGCAAATGGAGGACTTCTAATGATCAGATCGATTTTAGCGCTTGGCGCTTTTGTTGCTCTCGCTGCCCCTGCTATGGCTGGGGAATATTATATTGTTCACGGCCAAGACCGGCATTGCAACGTTGTGGAGCGCATCCCGGAGGATCACGAGTTTATTCGGGTTGGCCCCTTGAGCTTTAGCAGCCGCGACGAAGCCGAAAGGCATGTGAGAATTGTCTGTAGCGATAATGGCTACTATCGCGGCGAAGAAGGGCGTGAGGAGCGCAGAGAAAATCGCTAGAGGTCTTCCCGCTTAATCTTCGCAATGAGACTTGCACCCAAACCGGGTGCATTTCTTTGTGCGGGAACGGGCCCTCCGCCGTATATTTTCTACCAAAGTTATTTCTCGTGCACTGAGTATTTTCCGAGTCTGCTGCGGCCTTCCATTATCGGTTAATCTACCAATAATAATTGAGGCAAACAGAGTTATGCGGGCTTTGCAAAGAGCGACCAGAGTCCAGCTGACAGCAAGCTCGATGACCGGCACGCGTTGCGAACACGCCAATCGCGGCGTGGACCGGGCAGAGCGCCGGGACATGCTCACAAGTCTTGCGCAGTTTCAAGGCCCGGAGGTGCGGCGCAGCATCGCGCAATTGGCATCCACCTTGCTTGCCTACGCGCTGACCGTTGCCGGCATGTATATCGCGCTCCAGTTTTCGGCCTGGCTCACCTTGGCCATATCCATCCCCGCGGCCGGCCTGGTCGTGCGGCTCTTAATTATTCAGCACGATTGCGGACATGGTTCCTACTTCCGTTCGCCGCACGCAAACGAGATCGTGGGCTGGCTTTGCAGCATCGTGACGCTGACGCCGTATTCCAATTGGCGGCGCCAGCACGCTGGCCACCACGCAGTGTGGAATAATCTCGACCAGCGTCATGGAGGGGCCGACATCTATTCGGCCTGCCTTACCCTCCAGGAGTATCTGGGTCTCTCGCCTCGCCGGCGATGGTTCTACCGCATCACCCGGCATCCGGCCGTGGCGCAGTTCATCCTGCCGCCGTTCGTTTTCCTGGTTTTGTTTCGCGTACCCTTCGACGCGCCGCGAGCGTGGCGCAAGGAGCGCCGTGGCGTTCACTTCACAAACCTGGCACTCGCAATGATGTTCTCGGGGCTCGCTGTTCTTTTGGGCTGGAAACAGGTCCTCCTCGTGCAACTGCCAATCGTGATCTTAGCCTCTATCGCTGGCGTTTGGCTGTTCTCCGTGCAGCACCGGTTTGAGGATTCCGAATGGCTCCGCCAGGAACAGTGGACAGCGCTCAGAGCGGCTTTAAACGGCAGCTCCTACCTGAAACTCCCGCGCATCCTGCAATGGTTCACCGGCAATATCGGTTTCCATCACGTGCATCACCTTATGCCGCGCGTGCCCAATTACCGCCTGCAAGCGTGCCACGAGGCGCTGCTCGCCCTCGGAGGCAGCGTTCGGACGCTAACGTTCGCTGGTGCGTTACGCGCGCCAAGCTTCGCGCTCTGGGATGAAACCCACGGCCGGATGGTCCCATTTCCTCGCTGAGCTTTTCCCTAATCCGGATCGAACAGGGCGCCGCCGGTGCGCGCCCCGCTGCCGCCACGCCCAGCCGGACTCTTTCTCATGATAAAACTCACGACGCAAACAACGCAATTTTCTGCTTTGCGGGGGCACTTAATTCTTTATACGCGGGCGCCAATGAAGGTCACCGCTTTTAACGCCCTTTGGCAAATAGCAACTCTCTGCTGTACACGAAAAGCCGCCAAGTGGACTGCATTGCGAACAGTAGTTGGCGCAGTAATGGGAGTAGCCACTCGTGCAGGTGACTCCATCTATTGCCAAAGCCATGGATGGGATAATCGCCGCAACTCCCATCGAGCCAATGAAGATCGAACGTATGCGCATCTTGATATCTCCAAACAAAACTTAGTAGGGCCAATACTGCGATCGCGCGGTGAGCGCGATCGCTTGAGCCTCATTATTAAGGGATCGACGGTGAGCGCTTATGTCTTGGTTGCGTGGCGCTCGCCTATGCCGAGTGCCCGCACCCAAAACGTTGGACACTTATTGCTATTGCGCAATTTTCGGAAGTTCCTTCGCCTGCTCTGCGGTCAGGTCTAGAACAACGCGGTCGCTTTGCAGGGTAATTTGCGCGGGCATGAGTCTTATCCGATGCTCGCCCAGGCCCAGGAAGCCGCCAATATCGGCATGCATCTCGGAAACCGTGTTGTCAGCGGCACGTTGAAAGGCTGCAACCTCGCCTAATTTCCTTCCGTCGCTGCTGTAGACGGGTTTACCGATCCATGCTTCAGCCTCCTTCGAGGTGAGTGTCAGCCCAGCGGCTTTTTGGGCTGACATTGTATTCGTTGCCGCGACGGGACCTTTGGCGTCCTGAGCAATTGCCGGAAGCGCGATCACGGCGGCAAAAGCTGTAGCGAGCGTTAGTGTGCGTATCATAACTTGGACTCCTAAAATTATTGATCACAAGTGTGATTTGTGGACGTGAGACAGCGCTGGCTAGACTCGGAAAGTACCCAGCCCCGAGTTATTCAAAGCGTTAACTGGAGCGATACTAGACAAGCATAGCCAACGCGTAATGAGTATATTCCGAAACTATATTTTTGGCTTCACGATAACCATATGGCTAGGCGTATGTCTTCACATCCACGAAATCGGTATCGCCGGTGCGGGTTGAAGCGAACAATCCATTCGATGAGGCGGCGCTTTGTGCGGTTCCTTTTGAGCAGCCGGCTCGTCCCACTAACGTTAGGAGAACGCTATGGACACCACGAGACTTTTGCTCATCGTCATCGTATTTCTGTTGCTTGGCGGCGGTTATTACGGCCGGCGTCGCTGGTTCTAAGGTACTGTCAAGTCTAGCGCGCTCCGCTCACTTGGGTGTGCCTTAAGCTTCACACATGGCGTGCAAACGAGGGATTTATATACCAGCTTACATAGTCGCTACTTCAATTGGGCGGCGCAACAAGGAGGAAATCCATGGCCGAGAATAAGCAACCGGAGATTCCGCAAGAGATCCGCGACCTCGCGGTACAAAACATCGATCAAGCTCGCGCAGCTTGTAATCAGCTCATAGAGGCGGCGAACAAAGCCCAGGAGATGATGAAGGCGATAGTCCCATCGAACCCGATGGCGGCTGGATTGACCGAGGCTCAGGAGCGGGCGATGCGGTTTACCCAGCAGAATCTCGATGCCGCTTTCTCATTGGCCAAGGAACTCGCAAGGGCAAAGGACCTGCAAGAGGCGCTACAAATCCAAAGCAGGCACGCGCAATTGCAGATGCACGCCTATGCGCTTCAGGCACAGGAGCTTGGCGCCATGGTGACTGCGGCGGCGCAGAAGGGGAAACAGGGAAGCTGACCGGGCCGATCTCCTCGCGAGCTTAATTAAATCCGAGCGAGGCTTCCTTTGATCTTTAGAATCAAGGCTCGCTAATGTCAGGGAACGGATCGATAAATCGCGTGTTTCGGGAATACCTACAACAAAGGGAGAAGATACATGGCTAAGGAACCATCTCACGAACAACATCCGGCGCATGGCCATCATATGAAGGCTGCCGAGCACCATGAGCAGGCTGCGAAGCACCACAAGGAAGCAGCCGCGCATTACGCTTCCGGTCAGGTTGAGAAGGCTGCTCATCACGCGCAAACTGCCCATGCGCATATGCTTCACGCAACTCATTATGCGGACGAGGCTGCAAAAGCCCACCTTTCGCATGGCCAAAAGAAGAGTGCGTAGTTGAGATACAGCTAGGATGGGCATAACCATCTCCTGGCGCCGCAGGGATCTTTAGAAACCTTGCTGGCGTGATGATGGTTATTTCCGCCCTCTTATTGGGCCATGCTAGCCTTTACCGATCCGGCATTAGGAACCGGATCCTTGTTACTCTTGCTAATTATTAATGATGAAACTATACCGTCTCGAGCCGCAGCGTGAATGCGCCGGGGAGTGAGACATTGGAAATCCTGCCAATTGAGCCTCAAAGCGACGAAGTTGCGCCCGCGCGGGAGACGGAAGAAGCTCCCGGCACACCCGAAGCTCTGGTCCAGATCGCACGCCGGCTGCTTCACGTGCTGACCGGCATATTGGTTTTGCTGTCGGTTTATACGTTTTATGTGTCATCGCCCGTTCTAATTCCACTGACGCTGGCGGTGCTCATCACCATGCTTCTTTCGCCAGTCATAAGTCTGTTGGACGGGTTGAAGATACCTCGCCCTCTCAGCGCTGCCGTAGTGATTGCGATCCTGGTTGGGATCCTCGGCGGCGGCGCCTACGGTTTGGCGGGCCCTGCTCAGGAATGGTTGCAGAAGCTACCCCAAAGCGGCGGCAAAATCGATAAAATGCTGCGCTCCATCAAAAAGCCCTTCGCTCAAATCGAACAAGCGACAGAACGCCTGTCTTCCGCTACTGAGCGGGAGACCGCAACCACGCCGCAGTGGGTTCAGTTGGCGCCCCCAAGCTTGACCGAGCGCCTTGCGGGAGGCACGGCGCAGTTTGCGGCGGCGATCTCGGTTATCTTCGTCCTCGTTTTTTTTCTGCTGTCGTCGGGGGACAGCTTTTTACGAAAACTTGTGTCTGTTATTCCGACCCTCAAAGACAAAAAGCGCACCGTTGAGACGATCAGGAGCATTGCAAGCGATATTTCGTTCTATCTTGTGATGCTGCTGCTCATCAACGCCGGTCTCGGCCTCGGTGTTGCGCTCATTACGGCACTCCTTGGTATTCCCGACCCCTTATTGTGGGGCACCCTTACCGTGATCTTGAGTTTCGCGCCTTACGTGGGCGAGATGGCCGTCGTGGTCACGCTTTTAATCATATCGATGGTCACCTTCGATACGCTCGGCAAAGCTCTTATTGCGCCGGCCTCTTATGTTATTTTGATGAGCTCCGTTCACCTCACGGTACCGGTTATCGTCAGGCGCCGCCTCTTGCTCAACCCGGTGGCGGTCTTTATCGCCATCATCTTCTTAGGCTGGATTTGGGGCATGGCCGGCGTGCTTCTCGCCGTTCCGCTTTTGGCAAGCTTCAAAATCATCTGCGAGCGCATCGAGCATCTTAACGCGATCGCTGCATTTCTAACCCCCGCGACCCGGCACTAGCGGCACTTTTGTCAGATCCGAAGGATGCACACCGCTCCCGAAGCAGACATGCCTGCCGCATTCGATCCCCGGATGCGGAGACCGGGCAAGAATTCCGCGTGCACTGCGGATACGAATCAAGTCCCTTTCAAACACCTTTTTGCAATTGGGCAATTATTTTAGGCCGGCACATGAAGCAGAAGACGCACGCCGTTTGTTCCGCGGTCTGTTGATTTCCATCAACGACTCCGGCGCGCAATAATGTTAAATGCATAATTATGGCACATCTCTTCCATTCAGGGGGCTGTGTTAGATGTCGGAGGAAGAAATCATGGACAAGGACCGGATTATCGGATCGGCGAAGAAAATCAAAGGCGAGGTCAAGGAAGCGGTCGGGAAGGCGCTCGGGGACACCAAGCTGGAGTCGGAGGGCAAGGCCGACAAAGTAGAGGGTAAGGTTCAGAATGCCGTTGGCGGCCTCAAGGACACACTCAGAGGTAAATAGGCGTCGCGGCCGGGTGCTGCTCCTTCCGCTCTGAGAAACCCTAGCTTAGCCGGGTAGATGAGGTAACTTTGCTCCGGTGCCCGTCTAGGCTACCTTCTGCGGTTGAGAGGATGACCACGCAAATAGTTCCGGCGGTTAAACGCTCGAAGTTACGAACTTAATCGGCGATTGTGGATGATTAAGATAGGGAGACTATAGAATGTCAGCGGGAACCATCATTATCATCATCTTGGTGATAGCATTGTTGGGCGGCTTTAGCGGTATCGGCGGCGGCCCTTTCTACGGCACTGGCTACTACGGGGGCGGCGGCCTCGGCCTCTTGCTCGTTATTCTGTTGGTCCTGGTTTTGCTTGGCAGGATCTGACTAGAATTCTCTATTCATAGAAGGAAAAAACATGGGCAGGTCAGTCTCACTTGCCATTCTCGCCGGCGGGTATCCTACTTATAGTGTTCGGCGTCATGGCGTCGACATCGTTCAGCTCTGACATTTCTCGTTTCTTCACAGGTTCGCCTACCGATAAGGCAATATGGATGTTCCTTGGCGGTGTGGTTGCATCCGTCGCCGGAGTGGCGGGACTGTCGCGGGGATAAAAACGTATCCAAGCCTTCGTGAGTGTGCGCTTCCAAGCCCCAATGGGAGGGGAGCGCACAACAACCCATGACGGGACAATCGATTTCCGCTTCGGCGGCTACAGCTTCGTTCCCGTCGTTTTCTGCTGCCGCCGGGTGACACCTTTCTCGGGCAGGATTCGGGGCATCCCCCATCCCGCTTTTGGCAAGCTTCAAAATCGTCTGCGAGCGCATTAAGCATCTCAACCCGATCGCTGCGTTTCCTGCCCCCGTGGAACAACGATGGCTTGCGGCCACCGTCATCATGCGCTGGGCTTTTCTGAAGGCGCCAGCGGCGGCTGTTTCACAGGAATGGATGCGTTCTCGATCGCTTTGACGAGGTCGGTGGGGCGGCCGATGTTCGGGAGTATCAGATCGTCCACACCAGTGCCATGAATGACGATCTTCCCGAAGTCGAATATCCGTCCAAGCAATCCTTGATGAAAATTGACCTGCTCGATGTTTCTTAACTGGAGCTCAGTGGTCGAGCGCGTAAGCCACCCGCGCTTAATCACCACCCGGTGGTTGGTGACGGCGATCTCTGTGGTCCAGATCGGTATCATCTGGTACAACACTACAACAAGACCGGCGGCGCTGATGCATAGCAAACCCAGCTTCGCTATGCCCGTAGCGAAAACCAAAGCCGCAACTGCAAGCGCGACACAAAAGATCACAGCGAGCCAGGCTGCAACGAAATACAAAGAATGGAAATGCGCCTCGTAGATGAGCTTTTCATTTTGACCCAAAGACTGCTCGCCATATCCCATGACCGGCACTCCTTCGTTGGATGCGGTAATTCTACATCGGCCCGCGCAAGATGCGCTGCCGATTTATTGAATATAA
>Ga0326728_10023258_pt1 | contig 11377 bp, 14 predicted proteins | sample MB3enrmetagenome_FD_207602 | JGI IMG/M metagenome (GOLD analysis project Ga0326728, IMG submission 207602) | Lab enriched peat soil microbial communities from McLean, Ithaca, NY, United States - MB31MN | ecosystem: Environmental > Terrestrial > Soil > Wetlands > Peat | place: USA: New York... | reverse complement strand
GTCTTTCATACCAGAACTTCTCCGCCGTCGACATGGAATCGATGACCTGATCAAAGAGAGCTTTGGTGCGAGGGGCTTTGCGCAAGTTGATGCCGCTAATATCCATCTCGAGAAGATCGAAAAGCATAGCTTCCCTGCCGCCATGACTCATCTGGTTAATGATCGCCGCGAAATAATCAGTGTCTTGCAGGTGCTTATCGCTAACATCCAGGACCAAGAATCGGCGCTCTTCCAGGCCTGCAGGCACCACCCACTGGGAATTGCTGGCGATAATCAAGTGGACCAGATTTTTAATCGGGAAAGGATCTTTTCCCTTCGGTTCACACATGATGATCTCTTCCGTTATGATGCCCTTGAGGACACCTTCGGCTTTTTTGTCACCAGCCCATTGCCCCTCATCTACGAAACAAAGCAGACAATCCTTCAGATGGTTGTTAAACCGCCCCACGAGTTGGATCGGGTTCACAATGTGTAGAAAATGACTCCCAAAGATTTTTCCGAATTCCGAGGCATAAGCGCCTTTACCTACGCCTTGCTTCCCCCGCAGAACAATTGCTGTGCCCGGTCTCTCCCCGCCCGGGTCTTGAAGGAGGCGGGCCATCCAGGCCATAAGGTATTTAAAATTTGCTTCGTCGCCGTCGGCGATTACCTCAAAGATATGTTGCCGCATCAAGGACCAATCACCCCTGGCCGGCTTGATTGGGAAGCCCCGAAACAGGTTATAAAAACCGGGCTTATCTTTACCGGGGGCAAAGACGATCCCTTCATATTGCCTGCGGCCAGGAGATTCAAGCCATATTTTGGCGATATCCACATACTGCCCGTTTATAAAAACTCGCTCGTTTTTGTAAAAATTCTTAAAGTCTGTGATTCCTGAAAATGTTATGTCAGGGCGGTTGAAGGTCGGATTTAAGACCTCGTTCAAAATGACACACTTTCCACCCAGCATGACCACCGCGTGGCGCTGGTTCAATCGCTCGATATGGCTATCAAGTTCGGTCTGCTCCTGGTGGGCCCCCCCGCCGGTGCCTGGGGTGGTGCCTTTCTTGCGTTGCTTACCCTTAGTTTTGCCCGGGGTGTAAAACTTGGTCATGCCGGCCAGGGCTTTGTCAATGGTCATGGCTCCGTAGGTCGCCCCATCACCCCTATGGCGTTGGTTCCACTTTGTCCGCATGAGTCCTGATTTCCGGAAAAGCCGGTCAATGCGTGCGGGGTCCGGGCCGGTCCAAAAGGCCAGAAGTGAACACAGGGCGAGGTCCGCTTCTGAGGGGGTGCCATATCCCGTGGTGTCTCCCCCCCAGAGTCGGGCAAATTTATCGCCATTGCGTGCCTGATGTGCCTTATCGATTAGCTCCTGGTCTGACAGGTCCATGGTGGAGGAGTTCGGGCCTTTTGGGGCCTCTTTCTTCTCCTGCCCGAAAATCTCTCGATGCAGGCCCTCAAGCTCGGTCTGGCGGGCCTCTATCGTGGTGGGGGTTCCTTCCAGGTCGGCGCCGGTCATGATGTGCCTCCCAGGTGGTTCCCAGTCATCGTGAAGTATCGCCCCTGGGAATACATCTCCACTTTGCCGCCGCCAGGTAAACCCTTGGAATTTCCGCCCGGGGGAACCGTGCCCTTAATCAGAATGTGAACACCCGTTCCGCTTGGCGAAATCTCGCTATAAGAGTTGAGGCGCCTGATGATCTCCCATGCCCACTCCCCTATTTCTCCGGTTTCCGGGTTCCGGCAATGGTCGAGATCCACCCCACAGTAAGGGTCTTCAACTGAAAAAACATAGCCAATCCCGTGGAAGCCTTCTGTCTGGGCCACCCTCAGGGCTTGTTCAAAGGTGCCCCAGGTGTCTGGAGCTGTAGTATCCGCCTTTTTCTTTGGGTTCTGGGGCCGATAGGGGGCTTTAGTAAGCTTTCCCTCCCGTTCCTCTTGCCGCCACACAACCCATTGCGGCCGGACCTTTAGCTCCAGGGGAATTTTGTCGAAATTTATTTGATATTCAGGAAGGTTAGGGCTATTATTACAACAGCTATTATCCCGACTTACCCCACCCGCCCCGGTTCGCCCGCCAGCGCCGGGGTTTTTCATTCCTGGGGGGCACATAATTATGCCCCCCCGCGTCCGGCCCGGCCACTGCCCTCGGGGACGATACGGTCTCTCTCCATCGCGGCCAAGACATCCGATAGCTTATAACGAATCTGATGGCCGAACAATTTTATGTAGGGGAAACCTCGGGAATTACACCTGTCGTTTCTGAGGCTTTGGACTGCGCGCCCGGTAAGGGCTGAGACTTCGGACTCTGTAAGAAATTTCTCGGGACTGATCTGATGGGACATGCGAGCCTCCCGCGCTCCAAAATGAAAAAGCCCCGGAACAGATCATCTCTGTTCCCGGGGCATCGGCGCGAAAGCTCGGCGGCCCATAGCAATATTCCAGCTTGCGGCACGCGTGCGGCTTCGGCTCTACAGCCCTCAGAGCCTCTGGCTTCGAGATACCCCTAATGGGGTCTCAAAAGCTACTTAATATTACCGCACTATTTAGGGTCTGTCAACAACCTATTTTATGCTCCCCCCCTGTTATTAGCTGTCTGGACCTTTTATGGTCCCGGATTGTGTATGGGATCAAGACACACCAGGTTCCGGCCTCTCCTGGTGGCCTGCCGGGCGGGTAGGGAGGCCGAAAGTGCCTACCTCCCCGGTCTTATGTGAAGTTTAGCAACTTTAGCGACTTTAGCAGGGGTCCTTCCTCAATTTCGTAACTTGGGGCCTGTGGCCGTTCATGGCCTGGTCTATCAATTCCCCCGCCAGGTCTGAGGCCCGGCGCAGGGCTTCGTCTCGCAGGTGGGCGTAGCGCTGCGTCATGGCGGCGCTCTTGTGCGTCAACAGCTTTTGGAGGGTGTATAGGTCAACCTGCCCAGATGAGGCCAGCATCGAGGCGTAGGTGTGTCTCAGACCATGCAGGGGCCGGAAGTCTTTGGGAAGGCCGGCGGCCTCTTTAATCCGGGTCACTTGCTTGCTAATGTCAACCCTCTGTTCTCCGTGGCGTCCGGGGAATACATAAGGGCTCCCGGTGCGGGGGTGGGCCCCCAGGAGCTCCCGGGCCGCCTGATTCAATGGGATCGTCTGATCCTTGCCGCCCTTGGGGCCCCGGATGTGGATGAAACCGCGGTCGAAATCGACATCCTGCCACTTCAGTTTAAAGAGTTCCCCCCGCCTCATGCCGGTGAAAAGAACCATCCGCATAAAATTGGCCGCCTGGATGTCATGATCCTGATCTATGGCCGCCATGAGGTTTGATACTTGCTCCGGGGTTAGATCCTCTGTCTTGAGGTTGTTCACCTTGGGCATTTCGATCTTGAAGCTCAGGCCAGCACATAATCCCTTTTTCACTCCGAAATTGATGATCCGCTCAAGCAATTCCAAAACATTCTTGACGGTTTTGGGGCTTAATGTCTTGGCAATGGTGATTCGCAGCCGATGAGTATCTATCTGGGCAATAGCGCTCGGTTCTTTTTCACCAAGGCAGGATTGAAGGAATTTCTTGTAGCGGTAACCATCAATCTTAAAACCCTTGGTATCGGGTTTATCGCCGATGTATTGCTGCCAAAGCAGGTCAACCGTCCATTTAATTTGTGCGGCGGCCTCCCGGATTTCCTTCCGGGATTGCCGCTTCCCCTCTATCCTCTCGGCTCGGATTCTTGCGGCCCTGGCGGGGGTCATATCATCGGCAAACTGGCGGCCCACCTTTTCCTCATGGACTTTGCCACCTCTTTTGAATACGATGTAATAAACCCGTTCCAGGCCCTTGCCGCCGATGCGCTCGGCTTCCCGGTAAAACACGCCGGGATAGGTGGTCTTATGGCGCTTCATGGTTTGCCTCCTTGGGGTTGGAAAAGGTTGGAAATATCTTTTCCAGCTTGGTTCGATGCCTCCTAACCCAAGTAGATTATTTCCAACCGTATTTCCAACCTCTGATATAATTATAGGGGGACAAAAGGGGATGTCAAGGGAAATGAGCAAACTGATTTTATCGTTTATTCAGCAGGTTTTAAACCATGGCGGGAATTGCTGGTAAATGATACTTTCCGGGTTCCTCCCCCACCCGGCCAGTTATTTTTTTGGTTGAGGTTTATGAGCGCCTGGGGAAGGAGAAAGCCCCGCCGGGGAAAGACGGTCCATTTGACTTCAGGTGGAAATTCATTTACCAGGTGGCAGGTTGGGAAATATCTGGGGCGGAATCCTGAGCCTCGGCAAAATCAGCGTTACAGTCTCAGAAGAGGGGAGGCCCCTCATGTCGAAAGAAACCCCTTACTGGTGCTCTTCAGCACATAATCAAAGAACCTCTGGGTTATGCCGTCGTCAGAGGTCCATTCGGCACGAAGCCTTGTCCTTTTCTCGACTCTTCTCAACGCAGATAGAAGCAAGCGGTTTAATTCCTTGGCGCTTTCTCCTTCCATCCCAGCCTCGACCTGGAACTCCCCCTGCGCTTCTTTCACGCTGCCTTGGGTGATGAGGTTCTCGAGAACCGGCCTGATAGCCTGAGGATTCGAGCTGCTCACTCGAGCCTTAAGCTGGAAATATTGGTTAGGCATTCAGCACCTCTCGGGTTTATTCGAGATTATGCGGCTCACCTGGGAGCAGGTGACCAGGAAAGGTTTTGGGGACCTCGTGCCGCAAAAAATCCCATTGAATGCCATACCCTGCTACTCGCCATTTACCATCCCTTTCAAGCTGTGGAGTCACAGTCTCAAGTCCGGATTTACCTTTTCCAAAGGAGATCTCAAACTGAATGGCGACATATTTCCCCTCAGGGGTATTTGGCAAAGATGTCTTCGGAGCCAGGCTCTTTACTTTTCTCGAAATTAGTTTACCAAGTGGTTTCCGTACTTCCTGCATCGATTGCACCCACTCCCCTTCCGTGATTGCTGTCTTAAAATATGCACCCGCTTCCTGCCAACTTTTCGCATATTCTCCATGGTCGATCATAGCAAGCCAATTTTCTGCCGCAGCCTGGGCATCTTTCTGACTGGTATCCGCCCCGAAGGCGACCCTCACCAATATCATGGCTATTAGCACCATCCCGATTAAGGCGTTTCTCAGCAAATCGATTTTCCTCCAAATTTTCATCGACCCGAAGCTGTAAGCCGTAAGCAACCGGGTGATGGGTCTAATTTCCTCTGCCCGCCTTCTCCCTGCCTCCCTTTATTCCCAATCCTCTATCCTTGGCCATCTCGCTCCACTGCACCGCATATTCCTTGCCCCCGAGAGGATATTTTTTCGGCTCAAGGCCATATTTTTTAAAATAACTGCTCGGAGTCTCTCGTAGTCTCCCGGTGAGCCCCAATCACAGGAGAAAAAACAGCAAAACGGAAAGGAAGAATTAAGATGCGCCTTACCGGGCCTCCGGCGGCGCGGCGGTATTCAGAGCGCGACGAATAATCTGATAGACCTCCGGCGCCACCGAAGTTAAGCGGATGGTGGCTTCCAGGCCTCCTCCCGCCCTGGGTTGCACCTTGGTCACCTTGCCGTAGACCTTCCCGGGAACCGGTGTCGTCCCCTCGCAGTAGAGAGGGGATTAAGTTGCCTCGGTATAATTGTTAATTATGCAGCAACCCGGGTCATCGCATTCCAAAAAGGGGTTTGGCGACCTCTCTTACCGAATTAAAAGTCTGGGCAGTGAATTCTTAGATGGCTTATCTGTCTTGATTAATTTCAAATCTATTACTACAACTTAAGCAATCGTAGGTATGTGTGTGCTCTGAAACGGAGCCATCTTTTCTCACATATCCTTTTGATTTCATCTTGTCCCTCAGTACATTTACTAAATCAGACTTGCAGATTGGACAGTACTTTATATCTGGTTGTTGGCCCGGTAGGTTAGCCATTAAGACCTCCTTTTTTAAATAGGAAACACTCCACTATCTTAGGAATGAGGTTTTGATTCCAGCCTTATTCCCAGATTTGGAGTCCAGGAGGAACAGGATTCAACACTACCTCCTTGATGATTTCCTTCCCGTCTCTTATGAGCAAAATTGATACTTTTTTTTCAGCATTTAATCTAAGGGCAGATTCCAAAGTAGATTCATCATATATTTCTGTATTGTTAATTTTTTTAACAATATCTCCATTAACTATATCGGCTCGATAAGCAGGAGATTGTTTTTCGACCACAAACACTAATAGTCCTTTATTGCTTCCTATCTTCTGACGCAATTCAGGAGGTATTTCAGAACCACGCACCCCCAAAACAGGAGGATATTTTTTCTTTGCCCAATATGTTGCCCCTTGATCAAAACGATCAATATGATAAGGCACATACGTCGTTTGTGTGCCATACGTTGTCGTAGTTCCCGCGCCATATCCAGTTGCATATCCAGATGATCCATATGCGCTTGCTGTAACATTGGTTACCGAAGTTTTATAGTCAGGTAATATCAGGGGAGAATATCCAGATAATGTATCAAGATATTTACTATATACTAAGACTATTGAGGCATTTACTTTTTTGGCCTGTTCAATAGCCTGACTCTCATTAATCTTTCGTCCTTGAAAACTGGAATAACCCAAACAAGCGTAACCATTCTCAGCCATCTGAATAGAATCTGATTTAACATCATTTCCTATCATCAACTTAGGTTCAGTTCTTGTAACATCAACGAATTTACTTATATCTATCCCTTTAGTCGTAGCGGTGTAATATTGCTCATAAGGTTTAGCACAACTTGTAGCCAATAAACCTAAGAAAATCAATAATAACTTTTTCATAAATCCTCCACTTATCAATTTATTTAAGTGTTTATTCCTTTTTAAAGGCCACTACCTCGCAAACTCTTTCATTAGTATCGTAAGAGCGGTGTGACTTGATTTCAACCGAGATTATGCGGCAGTCTTTGCCACCGCAGCCAAAAAACGGGTTTGGGTAGCCCTCTCAAGGAGTTTAAGCCTGACAAGTTCCCTATTTTGCAGCCAAATGTTCTCGCGGGAGGCAGGATAGCATAAATTTAGCCAAGTTTTCAACAGTTTTCCACGGGCTTATGCACTTCGCAAAAGTCAATAAAATGCTTGACAAAAAATTTATGTCGGTGATATTGTCAACTCCTTAATCAGTGATTAAATTTAAAAAATGCTCGCAGGAGTCGTAAATGGCTGAAAAACCGCCAAAAGAACAGACAGTCGAAGTAGAAATAATTCCTTCTCTGGAACCTAAATTGGGTAGGGAATATGTGAACTTTGCTTCCGTTTCTTTTTCCCCATTTGATTTTACCCTTACGTTTTGTCAAGCTCCATCAATGGCGGATATAGTTAGGCTTAAACACGCCGAGGGTGGCAAATTACCGTCCACTTTAAATGTAGATGTTCCGAGCACAATTAAAATAATTGTTTCTGAGGAGGTCCTTCTGCAATTAATAGATGCTCTTAAAATTAACCATGAGAAATTCCTTAAATTCAAAAAAGGGAAGACTTAATGAGCCTAGTGGTTGATTCTCAAAAGGTGGCAGAAATTCTTAAATACATTAAAGACAAAGATACCTTTGTATTAGAATTGCTTGCTGCCATTAATCAGTCAGTTGCAGAAAAAAACCCACAATTTATAGAATATTGTCTTGAAGAATGGGAAGCTTCAGCAGAATTAAATAGTATTCAGGGCTTTGCTGAAAATGTTAATAGACGATTTAGATTATTGGTTAAGGCAGGGTTAATTGATGCAGAATGATTCAGATGAAACGAAATGGACAATAGGCTATGTGGATGACGAACATGAAAAGGATATTATTAGCAGAGCAACATCTACAATAGAATTTAGTAAAAAATGGACTCATTTTGTTCAAGATGTAACTGATAATCCACATTATCACCCCAAACCTCATAGAATAAGAAAATTAAAGGACAGTACCTTTCCAAAGGGCACATGGCGTTATAGGCATGATCCTATCAGAGTTGTATATTATCCAGAGGGACAAACAAAAATAGTCTATCCCTTAGAGGTTAGTTCTGCAACAGACATTTCTTATAAAAAAAAGTCTAAAAAATAACGGAATTGTCTGCCACAAATCTCCTTAATCTTCCCCTTTTACTGTTTTTTCTTGGGGTCTTGGCTTTCGCTTAGAAGGCTGCGCTCCCGGCCTAGGCATATCGGCGGTTGGTTTCACCTTGAGGATTGCCGCAAGTACATCGTCTTCGGAGATTTCTTTTTTGGGCTTTTGCAAATTAATCTCCTTTTAAGGTTAATGATTTTTAATTTCTGAACTTCCTTAATCTTCGTTCATGTCCTTCCATATCTTCATTTGAATATGAACCTTGCTTATGGCTGGGACCATCAATTATTGTTTCGATAAACTCAAACCCTTGGTCAAATGGTTTTCCCATAAGTTTGCGATTTACTCCCCAAGCTATCACATCCGCGGCTTGGAGGGCAGGCACATTTTTAGGATAATCAAATGTAATGCTACCCATATGATACGGTTGTTTTTCTATTTCTTGCATTACCATTGTTGTAGCATGGGCAGCTAATATTTGCCCTTTGTGTTCAGATACTTCTGACATAAGATATGCTATGTTATAAGGATATTTATTGAAATCTGCCTCCAAGTGATTTATCTTAACACAGTATAAAAAACAATACCCATATGGACTCATTTCTTTTCTTTTGTGAACCTTAGCTTTTTTATATTGTTCTTGACCCAATACACCTGCCAGGCTATATGTTTTGTGTGAATTAATTATACCCGCTATATTGGCAAACAATAAATATCTGTCAGCTTCGCTAAGGTGTCCTAAGTTCCCATGCGGGCCAAATTCAGTCATGTGAATAGGAACTTTTATTCCTCTTTCACATAACATTTTTTGCCATTCTATACCCAAAGACACAAAGTTAGAACGATTTAACAATAAACCTGCGACAACAGTATAAGGACTTCCATCATGTGTTCCGCTTTCATCAAGATAGCACCGAGTATGGAAAGCCCATACTTGCTTATTAGGATCATCGGAGTGGTGCATAGTAAACCAAAGATAATTTAGATATTCGTCAATGCGGGAAAATCCGCCGTAAGAGGCCATCTTGACATTTCCTCCGTCATAGGATATAGTAGTCTATGACGGGTCAGAATGGTCAAAAGGCCCGTTAGGAATAGGGTAAAACGCAAGCCCTGCCGCCAAGCTAAAGCTATTGCGTTTATCCCTAAATCTGAATAGAAGTCTAAGCTATTCTTGCGGTTTCAGCAATAGGCGTTTTCCTTCCGTCATTTTCAGGGCTATAATGGTGCGCTCCACGTCAGAAAGTTTGCGGGCATTATAGCGCCAATCAAACTCTCTCAGGTATTGCCCCATATACTTCTTGCTCCAATGGTGATAGACGCCATAGTTGCCGCGTTTCAGGATTGAGAAATACCCCTCCACGGTGTTGGTAGTGATCTTCTCTCCGTTTTCCAGGCGGACATATTCTTCGGCAGTGTGATTGACCTGGGAATGTTTGCGTTTTCCTGCCACACTTCTACCTACGCCGGAAGTATCAGTCATTAAATGAGCATCTTCGGCTATCATCTGATTAACGATAGGTTTCAGGTTTTTCGCAGTGACCCGCTCTACATGGAAAGACCGCACCGGCCCCCCACGCTGCAAGATAGCCACGACTGCCGCTTTGTTTGAGAGGATTAAGCGATCCTTTGGCCGTTCTCCGGGCCTGTTCGCATAAGGACCAACGCGAATTTTGCCGCCAATATAAGTTTCATCCATTTCGACAGTCCCACCCAAAACTTCCCTAACCGGCTCTTGCGTTAGCGCCCAGCGAATGCGATGTGCCATAAACCAGGCAGAGCGGTAACTGCCGATTTGAAGGTTCCGCATTAACTGGTGCGAGCTAATCCCCTTTTTCGATGAAAGTATGAGGTGGATTGCCAATAGCCACTTATGCAGCGGAATATGGGAATCCTCAAAAATTGAACCCACAGTGATGGTAAACTGCTTTTTGCAGCTATGGCACCACCAGACTCCCTTGCGCACAGGTTTCCTTGAACCCGGCTTAGGGTTGACCTTGGAAGCCTTGTCGATGCTGCCGCAATGTGGACACACCGGCCCATTGGGCCAACGGGTTTTTTCCAGGTGCGCCCTTGCTGCTTCCTCATCCTGGTAATGCGGTGCGAGAAGTCCTGTGTTTTCCATGATTATCAGTATATATCAGCTTATCGCTTTTGTCAAGTGCATAATTCCGGTTTTCCAGGGCGGCCCCTGGCCACCTCCAGCGGCGGGTCCGGCCAGCCCCAGGGACTCCCTAGGCCGCCGCCCGCAGCCGCCCCCGTAATTTTTCCACCAGCACCAGCAGCAGGGAGCCACCCAGACCCACCGGCAGGATTAATCCCCAGGACTGCGCCTGAAGATGGGGAAGCTCGTAGAAAAGCTTGAGGGTCTTCAGGAACATATGGTTCCCGGGAAGGCAGAGCAGGAAAAATATCCCCCCAGCAAGACTGTTTCATCGGAATTTATTCCCTGGAACCCCTTATCCTGCAACTTTCCACCTCTAGGCCCAAGAGCGCCAGGACGGTATATAACGCTATAAAGGATATGCCGGGGGTGCGACCGGACTTCTTTTATACCGGGGAGGCGATTATTTACTTCCCGCTTGAGGCTGTTCACATTGTGGCGGAGATTGCCGGGGCCAGGAAGAAACGGCGGCTAGCTCCCGAGGCAAAAGCCCGGCTCATAGAACAGGGTGAGGCTCACCGATCTTTGCCACTAACCCATGGGGTAGAGACCCCGGAAACGGCCCAAATTTGAACGGAAGGGGAGCAGGACATATAAACCCTCCCTATGCTAGGAATGGTTCCTTGCAATTCTCGCCGTTAGGTGTTTAAATGAAACAAGATCAACACCCGGTGGTGATTCTTGCTCCCCTATAAGGATGTCTGTCCACTGATGTAATTAAAGCGATGTAGTTCCCAATAAAAGTGGTTGAGAAATGGAATGGCCGATCTATTTAGATAAGTTCCTTTATTGGGTTACGCAATATGGGAATTTTGCTAGTTTTGGTTTGTTGATGTTGGGCATTGCGGGAGTGCCAGTGCCCGATGAAGTTATTTTGGTCTTTGTGGGATATCTCATTTTTAAAGGAATATTGCAGCCCTTTCCCACAATAATCACCGCTTTCTTGGGCAGCGTCTGCGGCATCAGCCTCAGTTATTTCCTAGGGCGCACCGTGGGCCTTCATCTGGTTGTGAGATATGGTCGAGTCATGCACATTGACCAAGATAGAATCAATCAGGTACACGACTGGTTTAACCAAATAGGTAAATGGACCCTGGTTATCGGTTATTTTATCCCCGGGGTCAGACATTTTACCGGATTTGTGGCAGGAACTTCGCAATTGGAGTTACAGGTGTTCGCCAGGTATG